>BNJU01003660.1_pt1 | contig 302520 bp, 300 predicted proteins | sample 8539281 | NCBI WGS metagenome assembly BNJU01 (sample SAMD00202456, study PRJDB9452) | human saliva metagenome | isolation source: human saliva | place: Japan | reverse complement strand
CAGCCAATGTGATAAAAGCTAGCGCGGTTGCTAATGCGTGTTTCACGACTTCCTCCTTGAATGTGTTGCAAATACTAGGGGTGTTGGCCAGCCATTAAAATGGCTGGCCAACACGTTATCCCTGGCAAGGGTCAGTTACGGTTTTGCGGGTAGTTTGGGTTAGCACCATAAGGTGGCTGTCCCGGTCGCGGCTGATTCGCTTGAGGCTGCTGTGGGCTGGGATAGCCCTGTTGTTGGGCGCCTGGGTAACCCTGTGGCTGCTGTGGTCCCCGATAGCCTTGCTGAGCCTGTGGACCGGGGTAAGGACCGTTATAAGGCATAGTCGGAGAAACTGGTGGGTAGAACCCGGGGGCAGGGGCAGAGCTCTTACGCTTCTTTACCAGTACAACAGTAACTACAACACCAATTAAAGCAGCTGCAGCTGCAATGCCTAGCACTACATATAGCGTGGTATTGGAGTCGTTAGAGTTGTGTTTTGCGGCTAATGCGGTAGCGGTAGCGCTGGGGGTATCTGAAGGAGTAGCAGTGAAAACCGGGGCAGGTGTATTGGTGGAACTGCTAGTCGGGCTGCTAGTAGGATCGCTAGTCGGGCTGCTGGTGGCATCAGAAAGCGGCAAAGTGCCTTTTATGCTTGCCGCTGGGTTAGTGGCATCAGGGCCTTCCCAGGTGTAGTAAACAAATTTGTCAGTCTTATCTACAGTTGGTGACAGATTCTGACCAGTAACGGTTGCGTTCAGGGGTACTGCCGCCCCGCTAGAAATAACGTTTAGGTCGCTATAGTAGATACCGAAAGCTTCTGAAATATCGCTGCGGATAATAGCGGTAAGGTTTAAGAAGCTAAACTCAAGGGCGTCTCCCTTTGAGTAAATCATCCAATTGCCGCCGTAGCTATCTTTCTCGTAGCGTTTTGCAAAAAGACACTGATTTCTGCCGTCTTTTTGGGTAAATTTTGAGATATAATCTTTAGTGTCTTTGCAATTTGAGGAATTGACGGTGTTCTCACTTCCGTAAACTGCGACTAATTCATCGTTGCTGCCGTCAGCGTTGAGCGCAAATAGTAGTTTAACATCAACTTTTTCGGTGGCGGTGGCTGCCGGGGCTAACAGTGCCCCTGCCACTAGCGTGAGAAAAGCTAGTGCTATGGCAAGTAGACGTTTCATTGCTCTCTCCTTAAACAAGTAATTGCTAAAGCTTGTGGGTGGAATTCAAGTCAGTCTGGCTATCCTTGCCAGGGTGAGTGCTGACTCGAGTTTGCGTCCCTGAAGGGCTCGATTGTGTAGAAGCCTGATTGTCTGTAAAGCTTCGCGGTTGGTTTGGATGGCTTTTATAGGTCTGTGGCTGCGCGCTAGAACTACTTTGATCATCGTAGAGTGTAGCAGCAGAAAGTGGCATATATGCAGAAGTAGAGTTTTTACTTATCTGAGCTAGCAAGAAAATCCCCACAATTATGACTATGCAGACCACAGAGACAATTAATAAAAACCAGCGAAGCATATCGTTAAGGCTTTGAAAACCCTTTGGTGTAGCGGCAGTTTGCGGGCTGAAAGTGTTGATAGAACCGCTCGCAGTAGGGGTGGCGTCGGCTAGGTTGCTGTCGCTTGGTTCAGCCGAAGGGGTAGCTGTGAAAACAGGCGCGGGTGTATGGCTAGCTTGCTAGTTGGCGTGCTGGTTACTTCAGGAAGCGGTAAAGTTCCCCTTACACTTGCTTTTTCATTAAAGGAATCATGTCCTTCCCAAGTGTAATAAATAAACTTTTCATCCCGGTCTTCAATAGGTGAAAGCGTTTGGGCGGTAACAGTTGCATTGGCTGGTACTGCTACTGTGGTAGAAGTAATGTTCAAATCGTAAGGACTGATGTTCAATATATCTGAAATGTCGTTTTCGATTTCAAAGAGTCTATTTTCGAATCTGAATTCCAGATGATCGTCTAGTCTGATTACTGACAAAGTTAAAATGTAGTAATATGGATTGTAATGCTTGCTAAAAATACACTGATTCTTGTTGTCTACTTGGCTAAACTTTGCCGCATATTCGTTGCTGTAGTTGCATTTGGTTGCGTTAACTGTGTTATTAGTGCTGGAGACTGTAATAAATTCATCAATAGAGCCATCAGAATTAAGTCTAAATAGTAGCGTAGTCTCAGCGTTTACGTCAGCCGTAGCGGCAGGAGCAAATAGGGCTCCAGTCGCCAAGGTAATAAAGGTCAATAAGATTGCTAGTGCGCGTTTCAATGCTTGCTCCTTTAATCGCTGGAGCCTGCAGGCGGCATTTGCCAGGCTGGCTCTTCTGCGGGGTAAGCGTGGGCGACGCCGTCGGTAGAACTAGTCGAGTCTGGTTACCTTCCGGGGTGGCTAGTTCATGGGCCAGCGGGGCATTTTGATTAGGCTGCGAAAGCGTAGCTAAATCTCCCGAATCAGGCTGGCTGGGCACCCCATAACGCTGCGGATAAACCTCGTTAACCGGCTGGGCAGTGAGCGGAAGGCCAGCTGGGGCCGTAGGTGCCAGTGACGGCGTCGGGGCAATGTAGGGGCGGTAACCAAGCGCGGGGGCCGACGGCGCAGAGGCCACCGGCTGCGGGAAACCTGGTGCGCTGAGCACAGGGGCCGACGGCGCAGAGGGCATCTGCGGAAAAACAGGCGCCCCCGAGGGTTGAGCTAGCTTGGCGCGATTACGGCGTGCTTTTGCAACTGTCAGCGCTAATGCGATGCAAGACATCAGGGCTATACCAACCGCGACAATGGCGATAGTGAGCCAAATATTGTCGTCGCTGGCGGAATCGGTAGCTAAACTGGCGAAATCGGCAGCCAAAGGAGTAATGCTCAGCGAAGCGACCCTGGAAGTAGCCGTCAGGGGGCTGGCAGCTAGGGGGCTGACAGCTAAAGGAGTAGCCGCCATAGCCGGCGAGGACACGCTAAGAGTCAGGAATGGCACGGTTAATGCCATAAACACGCCAGCATGCTTAAAGCGTGCAGCGATGCTGTGCATTTTTCCTCCTTGAAACTCAGCAGGCAGTGCCGGTCAACTTAGTGGGCGGCGTCGGTGTTTTAGGCCTCGCTGGCCTCAGTGCCCGCAGCTTCCTGCTTATGGCGCTTTAGCAGCAAAAAGCCCAAGCCTGCAGCGCTGGCTACCACCAGGGCGCCAACCACCCACAGAGCGGTAACTATCCCACTGTCACCCTGCTTGGCAGCGGCCACCTGCGATTTTTCGGCGCCAGCTATAGTCGCGCGGTAGTCAGTAGCCTTGGCAGAGCTGGTGGCACTGGCAGAACCGGTGGCTGAGCCACTGGCTCCCGGCGTGGGGGCTGGGCTAGTGGCGCCGGCAGTGGGCTTAGCGCCGTCGGGAGCTGCGCTTTGCGAGCCAGAACCGTCAGCGCTACCAGAACCTCCCTGCGAACCGCCAGCCAGCCAACTTGAACCACCTGAAGTGCTAGTAGAGCTCGGGCTGCTTACGGTCGCGGTAAAGGTGTTTTGGTGAGTGGAATTGCGCCACTGCATGAAGTAGCCCTTGCCCTCGCCACCAGACTGATTCACTTTGACGCCGTCACTAGCGGAAGTAACCGTGGCATCATGCACGCTGACATTGCTGTTAATGGAGCTGACCTTAAGCGGCTTCAAAGCGGTCAGTAGCGCGTCAACGCGGTTGTGACCGGTTAACTTATCGCCGTTGAGTGAATAAAACTCGTGCCCCGCCTGCGCGCCGTAGGTGGCCGTGCCCTGAGCAGTAGTTATAGCCCTCGTTTTTCTTTAAAAAAACTGGGTTAATTTTTGCCTCAGTTTTCGGCATGGCGCTTTCTAGCGTGTCAGTGCAGCTTTTGGGTGGTTAGCGTCTGGGTGTAATCGGCGATGCTAACCGTGTACATAATCTGCCCAGCTTTGGTAAATACCACCGACTCTTGCACTTTCGCCTCGCTAGGGTGCAGCTAGTGCCGACGGCGCCAGAGTGCCGGCCCCTGTGGCCCCTGTGACCAGTAGCGCAGCAGCTACAAAAACGAGTGAAAAAAAGCGTTTACGTACGGCAGTATTCATAACTTATCTCCCTAATTAGCCGCCATAAGGCTGGTTATTCCAGCCATTGGAAGGCTGTTGGTTGGTCTCGCTATCCGCGTCATAAATTTGGGTAGCGGCAGGGTCGTAGTCCTGAGTTGGGGCCTGAACCGTCTCTTGTGAAGGCTGCGCGGTAGGGCGCCTGCACGGTTTCTTGCGCGGTGGGCGCCTGAACCGTGTCCTGTGAAGGGGACTGGGGTGAGTGACCGCAGCGGTGTCCTGCGGGTAGCGGTGAGTTGGGGCCAGGGTCGTTTCCTGGGCGTAACTGGGGAACACCGACTGCTCAGCGCTTTGCCCGTAGGTTTGCGGAGCACCCTGGTTGTAGCCCTGGGGTTGGCTGTAGCCTTGCGCGGCCGGTTGCCCCTGCCCCTGGGGAGCGGCCGGTTGCCCGTAGCTCTGCTGGCCGTAACCCTGGGGTACGGCCGGTTGTCCGTGGCCTTGGGGAGCGGCGCTCTGCCCGTGGCCTTGGGGAGCGGCGCTCTGCCCATAGCCTTGTGGTGCGCTGGGGGCGTAAGGGGCCGACGACGCCGAAGGGGCATAACCCGACGCCGCTGACTGTGCATACCCTGAGACTGCCGATTGCGCATAGCCCTTTGGGGCCTGAGCGGCGCTTGGAGCCGAGTGTTGTGGGGCGCTCTGGCCGTAGCCCTGCCCGGCCTGCTGGCCATAGTTTTGAGGTGCCTGGCCGTAGTTCTGGGGTTGCCCGTAGCCTTGCGTGGCCTGCTGCCCATAGCCCTGGGGAGCGGTGCTCTGTCCGTAGCCTTGCGTGGCCTGCTGCCCGTAGCCCTGGGGTGCGGCGCCCTGTCCGTAGCCGGGTTGTCCGTAGCCTTGGGGTGCGCTGGGGGCGTAAGGGGCCGACGCCGCCGAAGGGGCATAGCCCGACGCCGCTGACTGTGCATACCCTGAGGCTGCCGACTGCGGATAGTTAGAAGAGGCCGCACTGTGGGGATAGCCAGAGCTGGGCGCAGACTGCGTGGGGGCCGGGGCTGCAGAAGCCGCAGACTGTGGATAAGCCGCCGACGCCGTCGAGCTGGCATAAGCCGCCGAAGCGGCACTAGCGCCCTGAGTGCCCTGGATCCCCTGAGTGCCCTGAAGCGGGCCGGAAGTATTAATCTGCCCGCTGGTCATCGTGGGCACATACCCACTGGTGTTATTGGGATAAGACCCCGAAGACTTAGCGCCCTTACGGGGCTTGCGCAAAACCATCACGATCAGCGCCAACAGCGCCAACAACACCACAATACCTACTCCTAAAGCGGCATACAGGGCAGTGGTGTTAGAGCCATCCTCACTCTCAGAGCCAGCAGCCGCCGCACTTTGCGTAGGGGCAGCAGTCTCTAAAGGATTCGCATTAGAAGTGGGCGAGGCGCTAGCAGAAGGGTCGCTTGAAGGGCTCTGCGACGGGCCAGCAGTCTTATTGTCAGGCAGCAGCGAGAAAGGATCCTGCTTTTGGGTGCCATCATCCGAGGTCAAAGTAAATTCCATGGTCACCGCAGCCGAGGGGTTGGTCCAGTAAGCCATGTGCAAATTACGCTTGTTAAAAACCTCATATTTAAGCTTGACGTTGCCCGGGGCGCTAATCACCTTGCCCTCAACGCCCACAATCAGAGCCCTGAAAGTAGCTGAAGAGATCCCCAGCGGCTTAGCAGAAACATTGATGGTGGCCTGCGGGTCAACGGTGACAGTGGTCTTACCGTTTTGCCGCGAGAACTGTGAAGAGGCCTTATAGCTGGTGAAAGTCTGCAAGATAGCGCAGGTGGCACCCTTATCTTTTTGTTCAAACTGGGTGATAAGCGTCTTGTCCTTGGTGGTGCCCTTGAAGCTCTCACACTGAGCTCTAGTCATGTTATTGCTGGGATCAACCACCATGATGTAGTCCTGCATCTTGTTGTTGTTTAGGACTACAAACATTTCACCTATATATGGTTCGTCTGCTGCGCTCGCGGTGGGCCAAGCGGCTGTGGGCAGCCCTAGACCGGTAACCACTAAAGCTGTTACCGCCAGGATGTGTATAGCCTTACGCCACATAATCGCCTCCAGGTATGAGTTTTCAACAAGTCTAAACGCTAATCGTTAGAGATGTCTGAAAACTAAGCCTTTGGGCTAGGCTATGACCTGTGACTTAACGGTCGCTATGGGGATAAGTCTCCCTGAAAAAAACGGCTACCGATGTAGCCAACTTTCTGCAAAAATAGGACTAAACGCCTAAGCGCTCGAAGAGGAGTTGTAATGCTTTCAAATGACCAAATCACCCTGAGCCCCAACCCGCTGGTACGCGCCTTGGGGAAGCTACCCGCCGAGTTCACCAAAGCGGACATCATCAGCTACATCGTCGACAATGATATTCACGCCCTAGAACTGCGCTACATTGGCGGCGACGGGCGCCTAAAGGTCCTAAACTTCGCCCTCCAGTCCGTGGCCCACCTGGACCGGATCCTAACCATGGGGGAGCGCGTGGACGGCTCCTCCCTGTTTAACTTTGTTGACGCCACCTCATCAGACCTATATGTGTGGTGCCCCAGCTGCGTAGTGCCTTCATGAACCCCTTCGCCGCTGAGCCCACCATCGACTTTTTGTGCTACTTCTACGACGTCGCCGGTAACCCCCTGGTCAGCTCACCTCAGCACGTGCTGCGCCGAGCCCAAACCGCCCTCGAAGCAGCCACCGGCAACCGCCTGCAGGCCCTAGGTGAGCTGGAGTACTACCTGTTCTCCGACGTCGAGACCCTATTCCCGGTAGAAGAGCAGCGCGGTTACCACGAAGCTGCCCCCTTCTCTAAGTTCGCCGACGTGCGCACCGAAGCCCTCAAATACCTGACCCAAATGGGTTGCGCAGTTAAATACGCCCACGCCGAGGTGGGTAACTTTGTTGCCGACGGACGCCAAATGATCCAGCAGGAAATCGAATTCCTGCCGGTAGATGCCTGCGACGCCGCCGACCAAATGACCCTAGCCAAGTGGGATAGTGCGTGAAGTAGCCCACCGCCACGGCATTGAGGTGTCCTACTCGCCCAAGATCGCCGTCGGCCAAGCCGGCTCAGGCATGCACTTCCACACCCGCCTGGTAGACCCGCAAGGCAACAACCTATTTAGCCAGGGCGCCGGCCTAACTGAGCTAGCCCGCAAGGTGATCGGTGGCTACCTCACCCTGGCCGCCTCCATCACCGCCTTTGGTAACACCGTGCCCACCTCCTTCCTGCGCCTAGTGCCCCACCAGGAAGCCCCCACCGCCATCTGCTGGGGTGACCGCAACCGTTCAGTGCTGGTACGTGTGCCGCTGGGCTGGAACAACCTTGATGACCGTATGTTCCGCGACGCCAACCCCAATGAGCCCGCAGTTGGTCAGGTTCCCAATGATCTGCAAACCGTGGAAATGCGCTCACCTGACGGCTCAGCCGCCATCCACCTGCTGCTAGCGGCAATTGTTGTGGCTGCGCGAGTGGGTCTGACTGAGCCGGGAATGCTTGAATATGCCAATGAGCGATATGTCTCAGGGGACGCTTCTAAGCTCGAAAACCTAGAGCAACTGCCTGCCTCCTGCTACGAATCCGCCCAGCGTCTGCAGGCTCAGCGCGCCCTTTACGAGGCTGAAGGGGTCTTTCCGCCTAAGCTCATCGACGCCTGGGTGGCTTACCTCGAAGGTCTAGGAGACGAGAACTTGCGTGAAGATATCGCCACAGCACGGGTGCTAGTTGAAGATTTGGTGGAAACTTATTTCCACATCGGCTAAGTGGGTTGGGGCTTAAGTCTTATTAAGTCCCAGCAATAAAGCCAAAGCGGGGCGCTTCCAGATAAATGGAGGCGTCCCGTCGTCGTAATCACACCATTAAAATATGAGACAGCGTTTATAAAGTTGCAGTCACTCTGCTATGTTTACCTCCATTGCCGCTTTGGCAATTTAAGTAACTTTAACGGAGGTGAACATGTCCGCTTTAACTACTCCCGAGCTATCTGCAGCAGGGGAGGAGCCTGAAACTGCCGCGAGCGCATCACTAGGTGGTGACGCTAAGGTGTCTGAACACGACAACCCAGGAACTGACCTTAAGCGTGGCCTGTCCGCCCGCCACATGCAGATGATTGCTATCGGTGGCGCAATTGGAACCGGCCTGTTTGTGGCCTCCGGCGCAACCGTTTCTACCGCAGGCCCGGGCGGCGCCCTGGTGGCCTATTCGGTAATTGGTTTAATGGTGCTGCTGCTGATGCAGTCACTGGGTGAAATGACTGCGCACATGCCCGTTTCTGGTTCTTTCCAGACTTACGCCACGCGTTTTGTTAGCCCTTCCTTTGGTTTTGCCATGGGCTGGAACTACTGGTTTAACTGGGCCATTACGGTGGCCGCTGAGCTGGTAGCAGCCGGTATTGTGATGAGCTACTGGCTGCCTGATGTGCCCCACTGGGTGTGGGCGGCAGTGTTCTTGGCGCTGCTAACTGGTCTTAATGCGCTCTCTGCACGCGCCTATGGTGAGGGTGAATTCTGGTTTGCCACTATCAAGGTGATTACCGTGCTGGTGTTTTTGGTGGCCGGCGTGGCCATGATCCTGGGGATTATGGGCGGTAACTCGCCTGGCTTTAGTAACTGGACTAAGGGTGAGGCCCCCTTCCACGGCGGCTGGCTCTCGATTGTGTCAGTGTTTATGATCGCTGGTTTCTCTTTCCAGGGTACTGAGCTGGTTGGTGTGGCTGCGGGCGAGTCGCGTAACCCTCGCAGGGATGTGCCCCGGGCTATTAAGAGCGTGTTCTGGCGGATCATGCTGTTCTACGTGGGCGCTATTGCGGTGATTGGTTTCCTGATTCCTTACACCGACCCCAACTTGCTGCGTAACGGTGAGACTGATGTGGCTTACTCGCCTTTCACCTTGGTGTTTGAGCGGGCGGGCGTGGCCGGCGCGGCTGCGGTGATGAATGCGGTTATTTTGACTGCGATTTTGTCTGCCGGTAACTCTGGCCTGTATGCCTCTACCCGTATGCTGCACTCGATGGCCCTTGATGGTCACGCCCCCAAGCTGTTCTCCCGGGTTAACCGGCGCGGCGTGCCGATCTACGCTATGGCGGTTACGGCTGCTGTGGGCGCGGTTGGTTTCGTGACCGCTATTGTGGGTGAGGGCGCTGCCTACACTTGGCTGCTTAACGTATCTGGTCTTTCAGGCTTCATTGTGTGGCTGGGTATTTCCTGGTGCCACCTGCGTTTCCGCAGGGCCTATGTGCTGCAGGGCAATGACTTGTCGAAACTGCCTTATAAGGCTCCGCTGTTCCCGTTTGGCCCGATGCTGGCTTTTGCTATGTGCCTGATTGTGCTGGTGGGTCAAAACTATGAGGCTCTGTTTAGGGGCCAGCTGTTCCAGATTGCTTCTAGCTACATTGGTTTGCCGGTGTTCTTGGCGATTTGGGGCTATCCACAAGCTGGTTACCAAGGAGCCTAAGGTTGAGCTGGCTACCGCTGACGTCAGTGGCGTTGAGGTTGAGGTGGCCTGATAGCTTCCTGCTAGCTTTTTCCCGCCTGCGGTTTAGTCCGACGGCGTAGCGAGTGCCTGGTTGCGATTCTATGCAGCCAGGCACTCGTGTTTTTTGGCGCCCCGGGCGGCGCTTGGGCCTTCATGTTCGCGTCCTGCGCCTGCGTTCACGGTCTGCGCTTGGGCCGGCGCTCGCGGCTGGGGCGGCGGCTATTCCCAGCGGGCGCAGCTTTCGCTGCGGGCAACTTCGATGGCCTTGTTGCGGTCCCAGCCGTTGCTGGCACGAAATACGAGCTTGCGCGAGCTAGTGCATTGCCAGGCTGTTAAAACCACATCTGAACTGGAGCTGTCTGCGCTTGAGTTATCTGCACTGGAGGTTTTGGGGGCCTCGGTGGGGGAGATAGTGGTCAAGTTGGGCAGGTTCAAGCCCGTGGAGGGCTCGGGGCGGGGTGAGGATAGCGGCGTGGGTGTGGCGGTCCCTAGCGGCTTGCTGGTGGGCAGCGGCGCGGTGCTAGGTAGTGGCGTGCTGCTGTGAGTGGGGCTGGGGGTGCTTTCAGGGCTCTGGGTTTGGGTGGTGGTAACGACGACGGCGCCCGTCTGGTTTTGCTCAGAGGCTCGGTGGGCGTAAAAAAGAATGCCCCCAACCATGGCAAAAGATACCCAGCACCGCGAAAGTCACCAGCGACACGCGCCAGGCTGAGCCCCAGGGCGTATACAAGCTAGCGTGGGTGTTACCAAGCGTGTTTAGCTTGCTTTCGCGCAGAGAGGTGGCCTGGGGGGCGTTGTTGTGGGAGCTGGGGCGCTGGTGGTCAATCATTGGCTTACAGCTGTCGTCGGGGTCAGATACTAAGGCAGATATTACCCCGACCTGTGGCTTAGGTTAAGAAATCACAATGTTGTGACTAGGTAACAGATTTCAACCCTAGAGCCCTGGCAACAAAAGTTATTCGTTTTCTTCACGTTGGGCGAGGATACGTTCCGCCTCTTCATCAGGCAGCGGATCACCATTGTCGTCAAGCAGGCCGTTACGTTTCATGAACTGGTAACGCGAATCAATGAGACGAGGTAACGGAAACGGCAGAATATATAAGGCGCCAATAAAAATAAAGAACAGTGCAATGGACAAGGTGGAAACTATAACGAATTCGGGGGCTCCCGCCCTATGCGAGAGCATGCCGATTCCACCTACGGTACACGCAATGCTCATGCAGGGATACGTCATTGCCGCCATGTTTTTGGTCATACGCTCGCGTGAAATACTTCTCCCGAATTCTGCCACCCACGAATCAGTGTAGGTCTGCACCCACCATGTATAAATAACAAAAATGCCAAAAATCGTTATTACGATTTCTCCCCCCACACTATTCATACTTGTTACCTCCTACCCAAATAAAGCATCGCTTATATAAAAGGCTAGTGTTGCGTTAGAGATTGTGGCCATCGTGATTTCTCCCCAAATACGCCTTTGGCTAATACCGTCTTAACGGTTGATAGTCTGCTGTGCGCCCTCGCGCTATGAGGGCGCCTAGTCTGGGTAAGCTGGCAGCTTAGAAAAGGGGCGCGCCCGCATGGCGGGCGCCCCCCTGTCTAGTTTGGTTTGGGCCAGTTCGGCCCAGTTTTGGCTGCTAAACCCAACAGCTTTACTGCTTTGCGGCTTTGGTTGCTTTTAGGCTTTGGCGGCTTTTGGTTTGGGCCAGGCTTTTAGGTTAGCTCGGGCGGCAAAACATCAGTTTGGGCCGGCAGGTTAGCGATGCCCACGGGGCAGACAATGCCATTAGGTCCGTGGTTGCAGTAGCCGCCAGGGTTCTTGTGCAAATAAGCCTGGTGGTACTCCTCGGCCAGATAAAACGGCCCGCCCTGGCCAGATTCCAGCGCGGCAGCGTCGCCAATAGTGGTTTGGCAAACGCGCCCGTCACCAAGCTTTGTCTAGCTCACCCTGGAAAGCCTCGCGTAGCGCCGCAGCGGCCTGCGCCTGCTGGGGGGTGGTAACCCAAATCGCGCTGCGATACTGGGTGCCCACATCATTACCGTGGCGGTTAGCCTGGGTGGAGTCGTGGTTTTCAAAGAAAACTCGCAACAGATTCTGCCCACCCACGCCCGCTACAGCCGGGTCATAAACCACGGCCACAGTCTCCGCGTGACCAGTCTGGCCAGTGCATACCTCACGGTAGGTGGGGTTGTGGTTACCCCCACCCATATAGCCCACGGCGGTGGCTAACACCCCGGGCTGGTTCCAGAAAATACGCTCCACGCCCCAAAAGCAGCCGGCAGCCAGGTAAATAACCTCGGCCCCAGCAGGTAGCGGGTCGTCGGCGCGGCTAGCTAAAACCGGGTGAAGTTCTAGACGCTCCAGCAGCGGCTGGCTGTGACCGGCGATAGTGGCCGGCAAAGCGCCGGCAGCGGCGTCGTCGAGATAAGTACTGTCAGAGAGCGGCAACCAATTTTGCTCAGGCCCAGCCGCCCGCGTCGCAGCGGCGTAGCTCATAGCTGCTGTACAGACTTGATGGTGGCCTGCAAAACGCGGCCGTTAGGGGCCTTGTAGCTGACAGTCTCGCCAGCCTTGTGGCCCATCAGCGCCTTACCTAGCGGGGCCTCGGGGGAGAAGACGCGGGCGCCGTCGGGAACATCAGCCGCAATCTCCTGGTTACCCAGCACGAAAACCTGCTCTTTACCGGCAATAATGGCGGTAATCAGGGCGCCCTTAGTGACAGTGCCATCAGAGCTAGCCTGACCCACCTCAGCGTTTTCCAGCATCCCCTCAAGCACCTTAATGCGGGTCTCGTTAAGGGCAGCTTCCTCACGGGCGGCGTGGTAGCCAGCATTTTCGCGCAGGTCACCCTCCTGGCGGGCTAGCTCAATGCGGCGAGCGATTTCTTTGCGCTCAGTGGTACGACGGCGCTCAAGCTCCTCGCTTAGACGGTCAAAAGCTTCCTGGGTCAGCCAAGTACGGTTGTCTTCACTCATGTTTTCTCCTAACTTGCCACCTTAAAAGCCCAGTTTAGCCCAATACGGCCATGTAGCAGGCGATACACTGGCACACCCAGGCGGCCACAGTGCAGGCATGGAAAATCTCGTGAAACCCAAACCAGCGCGGCAAAGGGTCGGGTTTTTTAAGCGCATAAACCACTGCGCCAAGCGTATAAATTACGCCGCCAGCAGCAATCAAAACGACAATCGCGGCTCCACCGGCGCGGTAAAGCTCGGGAATGAACCACACAGCCACCCAGCCCAGCACCACATACAAAATCGTGAACAACCAACGCGGTGCGGTAATCCAGCACACATTAGCCACCATGCCAATCACGGCGCCCGTCCAGATAATGCCCAGCACTAGACGCTGGTGATCCGGCGTCATTAACGCCAAAGCCAGGGGAGTGTAGGTGCCGGCAATTAGTAGGTAAATATTGGCGTGGTCAATGCGGCGCAGCAGCTGAGAAACCTTAGCTGGGAAATGTCCGTTAGAGATGTGGTACACCCCAGAGTTGGCGAAAAGCAGCAGTGAACAGGCCAAATACACTCCGCTGCCAATTTTTAAAGTGGCCGTGGGGGCTAAAACCGTCAGCACAATGCAGGCAGCCAAAGCCAACGGCGCAGTAATGGCGTGAATCCAGCCGCGCAGCTTGGGTTTGATTAATTTAAGGGCCTCACCGGCCGAGGCGAGTGAGTCACTAGAAAGCGAGAGTGCTTTGGCGGCTGCCATATGAACCTCCCAGTAGCTTGTTAGGAACAAAAGCTACGCTACCGTAAGTTACGCTTGCGTAGGTAGCTATTTGATAAAGCGAACACCACAAGGCGTGATTAGGCGCTACCGTATATAGCATGGCCGTAAAAGCAGATCGGCCTGTACCTGTATGCAAGGAGCTGAAAATGGCTGGCGACAACCTGCTCTATGACGTTTACGAACGCCGGTTGTTGGCGCAGCTTGATCGCTCCAAAGTTCCCGCGCACGTAGGTGTGATCCTCGACGGCAACCGCCGCTGGGCTAAATCCCTAGGGGTGGGCGCCGCTCACGGACACCGGCGTGGGGCAGATAAAATCGCCGAATTTTTAGGTTGGGCCGAAAACGCCGGGGTTGAAATCGTCACCCTCTGGCTGCTGAGCACCGATAACCTCTCGCGTGACCCGCAGGAACTAGCGCCGCTGCTGGACATTATTGCTAGCGCCGTCGAAAACCTGGCCAGTGCCAGGCGTTGGCGACTGCGCATTGTGGGCAGCGTGGAATTACTACCCCAACCGGTGGCCCAGCGGCTACTGGCGGCAGTAGAGTCCACCAGTGCCATTGAAGGCATGGAGGTTAATGTGGCCGTGGGCTACGGCGGGCGTGAAGAAATTGCCCAAGCTGTGCGTGACGCCCTAGCTGAGGCCGCCGCCCAGGGACGAACCCTAGAAGAAGTGGCCCGCAGTCTGTCTGTGCGCGACATTGCTGAGCACCTGTACACCAAGGGCCAGCCCGACCCGGATCTGCTTATCCGCACCTCGGGCGAGCAGCGCCTTTCGGGCTTCCTGCTGTGGCAGTCGGTGCACTCGGAATACTATTTCTGCGAGGTTAACTGGCCGGCCTTTAGGCACATCGATTTCCTGCGCGCGCTACGCGACTATGCCCACCGCGAGCGCCGCATGGGTAAGTAGCTCGCCTTACATGGCCGGGTAGCTGGTGCGCTTAAAGCTGTCCCGGCCGGGTAGCTAGAGGGCCTGGCAGGAGCCAGTTTTAGTGCTCTTTAAGCCAGTAATAGTGCTTATAGGCGGCAAAAGCCGCGCCGGCAAAGGGAAGCAAGAATATGATCAGCGTGTAAATCATGCGGTCATAAAAACTGCGTTTACCGGTAAACAGAACGTAGACCACTGCCGCGCAGTCAACCAGAGCCAGTAGCGTCATTACGATTTGGGCAAACAATTTTAACCTTACATTTGTGGGGGCTGGGGGTCTTTTTTGTAGGCGGTTATGGGGATTTGGGTAGTTAGCGGGCTGGTTTGGACATAAGGCGGGGGTGGCTGGTAGGCCACCCCCGATCCGATTAGCCTCTAAACGGTCCTAATCGCGTTTATGCCGTGCCTTAGCAGTTTCCGCAGCACTCGTGCTCAGTCTCTTCAGCTGCGCCTTCGGGCGCGGCGGGGGCGACTGCGTTCTTAGGTGCGGTTTCTTCAGCTGCGCTCTTAGGCGCGTCTGAGGTAACTGCCTCTTCGTGAGTGACAACTTCCTCTTCCTGCACTGCGGCAGCGGCGGCCTCTAGCTCAGCGCGGTAGGCGGGTTGTGCTTCGATCAAAGCGCACGCCCTAGCAATGACCTCTAGCTCAGCGCGGGTAGGCGGGTTAGCGCCCGGGCGCGAAACGGTGATGGCGGCAATCGCAATGGCGTGAGCGATTACGCGGCGCAGGGCTTCTTCGCTGATGTTGTGTAGCGCCTCGCGGTTTTCGGCGCCCAGCAGGCCTTCAGTCCACAGACCGTCGATGATGCCGCCCATGAAGGAGTCACCGGCACCCACCGTGTCTGCCACTACAGCCGGCTGGGAGGGTACTTCCAGGCGCAGACCTGAGGAGGTTACTGCTAGGGCGCCCTCGGGGCCACGGGTAACCACCGCAATAGCCGGGCCCAGCTCCAGCCAGGAACGCAGGGTTTCTTCCTGGTCAGCGCCACTAGTTAGCCACTCCAAGTCCTCGTCGGAGCACTTAACTACGTCTGAGGCGGCGATTAGGCGCTCCACCAGCGGGCGGGCGTCACCGGGGGTGCCCATCAGCTGGGGGCGTACATTGGGGTCGTAAGTGATGGTGGAGGTCTGGCGGTAAGCTGCCAGAACGGCCTGCACGGTTAGGCGCCCCGGCTCCATAATCGCGCCGATAGAACCAGTGTGCACCGCCAGCGGCATGTTCTTGGAAGGGAGCCGGCGTGGGCGGGTTCCAGTCCAGGTCAAAAGCGGTAGGTGGCGGCGCCGTCTTCGCCAATAACGGCAACAGCGGTGGAGGTGGCCTCAGCCCCGTCAGAGCCCTCAACTAGGGCAACACCGTTAGATTCAAGGTGCTTGCGGACTAGCTCGCCGCGTTCGTCCTTGCCGATCCAGCACACCAGCTCGGCTTGGCGGCCTAGGCGTGCTAGCCCCAGGGCCACGTTCGCCGGGGACCCCCCCGGAATTTCCTTAGTGGTGGCGTCCAAGCCGACGACGACGTCGACAAGAGCCTCACCAATAACTAATACGCGCGGTTCGCTCATTAAGGTTCCTTCGATTTGTAGCTGCAGTGCTTGAAATCAGCTCTGATCGCTTTGGGTGGCTGCTTCTAGGCGGGCTCGGGCCTGGTCTAACCAGTTTTGGCAGTGCGTGGCCAGAGCCTCACCACGTTCCCACATGGCCAAAGATTGCTCCAGAGGGGCGTCGCCGGCCTCAAGTTGGCGTACTACCTGAGCTAACTCAGCGCGGGCCTGCTCATAAGTGAGCTGGTCAACTTCGGTCGGTTGGGCGGATGTGGGTGTGGTCATAGTCTGATTGTGTCATGAAGTTGTGCTTTTGGGTGGGTCTGGTCTCATTTTGGGTTAGTCGAGCCGCTTGGGGTTAGTTCCCATCACCTGCGCGATTAGTGACCCGTGAGCCACAATGGCTTCCAGTAGGGTGCCGCGTTTGAGCTGGTCTACTTCAGTGACCACATCGCCATTAGATTGGCGTAAAACCGCGTATCCACGGTCAAGCACTGACTGGGGGCTAAGCGCGCGCAGTTTAGCTAGATCAGTGTGTAGCTGGGCTTGGCTAAGGGCCAGTTGGTGGTCTACCGCCCGGCGCATACGCTGGGTCAGTTCGCGGTCTTCAGCTTGACGCAAATTAATGACGGCGTCGGGCTGGCTCAGCACCGGGCGTGAACGCAGCTGCTCTAGGCCCTGCTGCTCACGCTCCAGGCGGGCTTGCCAGGCGGTGCGCGCCGCAGCCACGGCTCCCTCCAGGCTGGCTAGCTCCTCAAGCAGGTCGGGCACGATCCGCCGGGCGGCGTCGGTGGGGGTGGAAGCGCGAAAATCAGCCACTAGATCCAGCAGCGGGCAGTCGGTTTCGTGACCAATAGCGCTGACTAGCGGGGTGTGGCAGGCGGCAGCGGCGCGCACCAGGGCCTCATCGCTAAAAGGCAGCAGGTCCTCGACCGCCCCGCCGCCTCGGGCCACAACAATCACATCTACTTGCTCGATTTGGTCCAGCTCAGCAATAGCCCTGGACACTTCGGCGACGGCGTAGGCCCCCTGCACAGCCACCTCACGGATTTCAAAGCGGGTGGCGGGCCAACGCAGGCGGGCGTTGTTAATGACGTCGTCCTTAGCTTTAGCTTGCCGCCCACAAACCAGCCCCACCACACGCGGCAAGAAGGGCAGCGGACGCTTACGGGAGGGGTCAAATAGACCCTCAGCAGCCAAGGCGCGGCGCAGGCGCTCAATTTGGGCTAGTAACTGACCTAAACCAACCGGCCTGATCTGGTCAGCCACCAGCTGGAAGGAGCCGCGCTTGAGCCAGTAGGTGGGTTTAGCGTGCAGCACCACCTGGCTGCCTTCCTCCAACGGCGAATCCATGGCGGCCAGCACCTTGGCGTAGGTGGCTACCGTCATGGAGGCCTCAGTTTCACTGTCGCGCAAGGTCATAAACGCCATAGAGGCACCCCGACGCGGGTTGAACTGCACCACCTGGCCGCTGACCCACACCGGCGTCATCTTGGACATGTAGGACTCCACTTTTTGCGCCAGCAATCGCAGCGGCCAAGGGTTTTCGGCAGTGGTGTCGCGGGCCAGGGCGGCCAGTTGGCGTCCGCCGCCATTGGGGGAGGCCTGGCTAGTTACGGCCTGGTTAGCTACGGCCGGGCTAGTTGCGTTGGGGGCGCCCGAATTTACGCCGACGGCGTGGGGCGGGTTACTACTTGTCACGGCTACCACTGTGCCACGAATACAGGCCAGGTACCCTGTACCTATGACCACAGCCTCGCCCAAAAAACTTCTGCTGGCAGCCCCACGCGGATACTGCGCTGGCGTTGACCGCGCCGTGGACGCCGTCGAGAAAGCCCTAGCCCACTACGGAGCCCCCATTTACGTGCGCAAAGAGATTGTGCACAACAAGTACGTGGTGGAGGCGCTCAGTCGTCGCGGAGCCATTTTTGTCAACGAAACTGATGAGGTGCCCCCGGGTGCTCGCGTAGTGTTCTCAGCCCACGGCGTGTCCCCGGCAGTGCATGAGCAGGCCGCCGCCCGCCACCTGGCCACCATTGACGCCACCTGCCCGCTGGTAACCAAAGTGCACAAGCAGGCGGTGCGTTTCGCCAAGGGCGACTACGACATCATCTTGGTGGGCCACAGCGGACATGAAGAGGTGGAAGGCACCCAGGGGGAGGCCCCCGAGCACATTCAGGTAGTTAACGGCCCTGAAGAAGTAGACCAGGTGCAGGTGCGTGACCCTGAAAAGGTAGTGTGGATTTCGCAAACCACCCTAAGCGTGGATGAAACCATGGAAACCGTGCGTCGCCTGCGTGAACGTTTCCCGGCCATGATTGACCCGCCCAGCGACGACATTTGCTACGCCACCCAAAACCGCCAGGCCGCCGTCAAGCAGATGGCTCCGCGCGCTGACGTGGTGATTGTGGTGGGTTCAGGTAACTCCTCCAACTCGGTGCGCCTAAAAGAAGTGGCCCTAGAAGCCGGCGCTAAGGCCGCCTACCGGGTGGATTACGCCAGCGAAATCGATCCCAGCTGGCTAGAGCAGGCCCAGAGCGTGGGGCTAACCTCAGGGGCGTCCGTGCCCGAAATTTTGGTGCGCGAAGTGGTGCAAAAGCTAGCAGAATACGGCTTCACCGACGTCGAGGAACTACGCACGGCCACAGAAAACATTGCTTTCTCGCTGCCCAAGAACCTACGCGCGGATCTAAAAGCCGCCGAGGCTGACGGCGAGGGTGAGCCGCGCCCCCTTCACGCCCGCCGCGAACCGGCCCCTGACCACACCTGTTAGCGTAACTTTAGGGGCCCTTAAACCCCTAGACTTACCTTCATGAAGCGTCACTATCACAACGGCATTAAAACTTTTTGGCTGCTGTGCCTGATGTGGGCGATTTTGATCGCCTTCGGTTACGTATTGGCGCGAGCATCGGGATATTTCATCTTTATGCCGCTGTTCGCGCTGATCGCCGTGGGCCAGACTGCCTACAGCTACTGGAACAGCGACAAGCTGGCCATCCGCTCTATGGATGCCTACGAGGTGACGCCCCAGCAGGCCCCGGAGCTGTATGAGATTGTGCAGGAGCTGTCCTCAATTGCAGGTCAGCCCATGCCGCGCATCTACATTGCCCCCACCATGAGCCCTAACGCTTTGCTACCGGGCGCAACCCCCAGCACGCGGCGGTGTGCTGCACTGAGGGTATTTTGAACCTGCTTGACCGCCGTGAGCTGCGTGGAGTACTGGGGCATGAGCTCAGCCACGTGTACAACCGTGACATTCTCACCGGCTCAATTGCCGCCGGTATGGCGGGGATTATTTCCTCGGTGGGCACCATGTTCATGTACTTTGGCACTAGCTCGCGCAGCCGTAATGAGCGCGACAATGGGGCGGCCGCAATGGGCTTGGTAATGGCTATTTTGGCGCCGCTGGCAGCTGGTTTAGTGCGCTTGGCGGTTTCGCGTACACGTGAGTACGACGCCGACGAGGACGGCGCCTCACTCACCGGTGACCCGCTGGCTTTGGCTAGCGCGCTTAAGAAGCTTTCGGGCGGCGTGCCCAACTATCCCCATGCCGCGTGAGCCGCAGGTGGAGAACCTGTCGGCCATGATGATCGCTAACCCCTTTGGGAACCTGGGGCAGGCTATGAGCACCCACCCGCCCATGGATAAGCGCATTGCGCGCCTAGAGCACATGGCCGGTTACTGACGTTTGTGCTTGGGCCGCGTAAACAGCCCAAAAGTAGGCCCTGGCTTCTCCTTAAGAGAGTGCCAGGGCCTTTACTGTGCCGGGGCCTAGGGCTGGGACTTACTGCGTACCCTTACGACCATGGCTGCGCCGTCGCCCCTAACGTTAGGGCCTTAGCGCTGGGACTTAGCGGTAGTTGGTGAACTGTAGGGCGGCGTCGATGTCCAGTTCCTTAAGCATGGCGATTACCGCTTGTAGGTCATCGCGGGACTTGGAGGACACGCGCACCTCATCGCCCTGGATCAGGGCCTTGACACCCTTGGGGAAGGACTCGCGGATGGCCTTGGTGATCTTCTTGGCGTTTTCCTGGCTTAGGCCCTCACGCAGCGGGCAAACCAGCTTGTAGAGCTTGCCTGAGGCCTTTGGGCTCCTTGTCGCCCAGGTCCAGTACCTTTAGCGAAACCCCGCGCCTGAACAGCTTGGATTCAAGTACGTCTAGGGCGGCCAGCACGCGCTCGGCAGAGTTGGCGGTGACGGTGATGGTCTCGCCGGCTAGTTCGATGGAGGCGTCAACCCCACGGAAGTCATAGCGCTGGCTGATCTCTTTGCTGGCCTGGTTGACGGCGTTGTCAACCTCCTGGCGGTCATATTTGGAGACGACGTCGAACGAGGAATCTGCTGCCATGGTGTGCCTTTCTTAGGTTTGAGCTGGGCATATAAGTCTATGTGAAAGCGGGTTTAGCCGCATGATTACAGCCATTATAGCCAGTGTGACCAGGCTCCCACTAAGATAAGTTGGCATTTGGGGGTGCAATCTTGCTAATCTTTCACGGCACCCAAACGGCAGGCATGCTTGCCCGGCGGAATGCAATTGGCAGGTTTCCCGAGCGGCCAAAGGGAACTGACTGTAAATCAGTCGCAGTATGCTTCGGGGGTTCGAATCCCTCACCTGCCACGGTAAGGCACTTCGGTGTCAAAGCCAAGTTCGAAAGAACGCTGTAGTGATTGAGATCACGCGGAACGGACTTGCGAAAGCAAAAAAGTTCCTTATAAGATTTCGGTCGTTGCCCCGATAGCTCAGTAGGCAGAGCGTCTCCATGGTAAGGAGAAGGTCAAGGGTTCGATTCCCTTTCGGGGCTCTCGCTATGGCGGCCCACCGGCCGCCTTTAGTGTTCCTGGCGAGGTAGCTCAGCTGGTTAGAGCGCACGACTCATAATCGTGAGGTCGAGGGTTCGAGTCCCTCCCCCGCTACGCAAGGTTCGTTGCAGCGCCACTCAAGGGCTGCTCGAGGATCAAACAAGAGGAGTACAACGTGGCTAGCAAGTCCGCCGACGTTCGCCCCAAGATCACTCTGGCTTGCTCGGAGTGCAAGGAGCGCAACTACATCACCAAGAAGAACCGTCGTAACACCCCGGACCGTCTGTCCCTGAAGAAGTTCTGCGCCCGCTGCGGTAAGCACACCGAGCACCGCGAGACTCGCTGAAACAGATAGTCTGAGAGTTTCTCAGCTTTGCCCCACGCTTTTAGCAGCGTGGGGCGTTTTGTTTTTATAGTATTGGTTTATGTCCGCACCAGCCCAAATAGTTTCGCTAGAGCGGCTTGAGTCGAAGACGACGACCCTAGCCAACCTGATTAACTTCATCCTGCCCCACAAGCCTTATGCTGCTGCGGTGCGTGCAGCTGAGCTGGTTGTGGCCGCCAATGTGGGCTGGCCGCTGGTGCGCAGCGGCATTGGCCCCACTTGGGAGGGGATGCTGCACCGGCGCATGGCCCTAGAGACGCGCCAGCCCTTGCCTTGGGTGCATGATCAGGCCCAGGTGGAGCTGCTGATGCTGCGTTCACGCCGGGCTAGGAACTGGGAGTTTTGGGATTCACGCATCCACCTAGATCGCCCGGACATGCAGGTGCGGCTGACTGACTTTTTTGCTCGCAAGGTGGGGGCGCTGGGCACGCTTACTTCCGACGTCGCCAAGGTGGAGCCGCTGCTGTATGAGGAGCTGGAGGTACCTGCCCAAAGTACCCCGGTGACGATTACTTTTAAGCATTTGCGTAGCTGGTCACGGGTAATTGGGGATCCCAACTCAATTCATTCCTCAGCTCGCGCGGCCCAGGCTGTGGGGGCGCCAGATGGGAGCTTGGTAGTGCACGGCAGTTTGCTGGCGGCCTTGTCGCTGTGCGTGCAAAGCGTCGATGAGCTGGTGATCCCGCAGGGCTTATTCCGTGAGCAAAAGTGGAAGTGGCACTTTAAGGAGATGGTGACGCTGCCGGAGCTGGGCGCCGTCGACGTCGTAATCACCCCCCAAGGTGACATTTACAGCGCAGACAAGCTGGTAGTCGCTGCCAACTGAGATGCCGCCAATTGAGGCACTGGCGGCAGGCCAGGGCAAGGGGGCAAGGCAGGGTGGCGCAACCAGGGGGCCAGGACAGACACCCAAAAGTCCCTTCTCACAAACACATGCAATTTCATCCCTTCCCTATGATTTAAACGCGTATTTTCATAGGGAAGGGACGATTTTGGGTGTAGATGTTTTGGGTGTAGATGCAGGTTTTGGGTGTATTTGACGAGGGTATGGCTGCGCCGTCAGCATGAAACCCTCCTCATCACCCACGCACAAATGACTACTCTGGTGCCATGACAGAAGCTACCGATTGTTCCCTGCCCCTGCCGCGCCGCGACATCGCCAAGCCCACTCCCGTTCCCGCCCTGGCCTACCCGCTGGGTGCGCAGGCCCCAACCACCCTGGCGCAGCTGACCACCACCCGCATCGGTGGCCCCATCGCCAGCTACCTGGAGGCCCACAGCGAGCAGGAAATGATTGAGGCCATCAAACAGGCCGACGCCGCCGGCACCCCGTTGCTGGTGGTAGGTGGTGGTTCCAACCTACTCGCCTCCGACGCCGGCTTTGACGGCCTGGTGCTACGCGACGCCCGCAGTGAAATCTCCGTCAACTCAGATACCCAATGCGGGGGAGTGGAGTTCACCGTCACCGCCGGCATGAGCCTAGATGAACTAGTTTGTGAAGCCATCGCCAATGAGTGGGCCGGTTTCGCCCCGCTTTCAGGCATCCCGGGCACGGTCGGCGCCGCCCCGGTGCAAAACGTGGGTGCCTACGGCACCGAAATCGCTGAGCTGGTCACCGCCGTGCGCGCCTGGGACCGCCTCAAGGGCCGTGTGGTTTACCTGGCCCTAACCGACCTGAAACTGGCTTACCGCGACTCGCTACTCAAGCAGTCTCTGCGCAGCGTGGAGGCCGGCGGCGGACGACTGTGGGGCCCCACCGGGCGCTGGGTGGTGCTCTCGGTTACCTTCCAGGTGCGCCAGGCCTACATGAGCCACCCCATCGCTTACAAGCAGCTAGCTAGCCACCTGGGCGTGGAGCTGGGCGACCGGGTGGAGGCCACCGATCTGCGCCAGGCGGTGCTGGAACTGCGCCGCTCCAAGGGCATGGTGCTAGATCCCGGCCGACCACAACACCTGGTCTTCAGGCTCTTTCTTCACCAACCCGGTGCTAACCCAGGAGCAGGCTGACAAACTGCCAAGCCAGGCCCCGCGCTTTGAGGTCACTGATCACTCCATGATTGTGGGCACCCGCCCCGCGCCGGTTGTGCCCGGGCTGGTTAAGACCTCGGCGGCTTGGTTGATCCAGCACGCGGGCTTTGGTCCGGGCTTTGCTCTCGACGACGCCGCCCCCGCCTCGCTTTCAACCGTGCACGTCCTGGCCATCACCAACCGTGGCAATGCTAGCGCTGGCGACATTGAGGCCCTGGCCAAAACCGTTATCGCTGGCGTGCGCGACAAATACGGACTGACCTTGGTACCTGAGCCGGTGCGTGTAGGCCTGGACTTCTAAACAGGTCCGCCCCCGGCCCGCACCCAGCTGGCCGTCGAGGCACGCTAGCCCGCCACCCGCTCTGCGGCCTGCCAACTTGCCGGCCAGCCCTGGCCGAAAACTGGACGCTGGCGTGCAACCAGCCAAAACGCAAGCCCGCTGGAGGGGACTAAAGTCACCCTCCAGCGGGCTGTTTTACCCTCACTAAGCCGTTAGCATGGGCTAGTGACCCTACGCCAGTTTTTTCATAATCGTGATACGTCCCTACTAGCCACCATCGCACTAATCTTCGTGTCGCTAGTGTGGGGCGCTAGCTTCTACCTAACCAAGGAAGTACTAGCCGAAGTTTCGGTTATCGACTTCCTTGGTTTGCGTTATGGCTTGGGCACACTAGTGACGGCTGTAGCCATGTACCCCTTCTACCGTCGCGCCAGCAAAACTGTGTGGATTCACGGATTCACCATCGGTTCCATCTATGCCTTTGGTCAGGTGCTACAAACTGAGGGTATGAACTACGCTTCGGCTTCCGTCTCTGGCTTCATGGTGAGCTTGTACGTGGCCGGAACCCCGCTGGTGGGGTGGCTAATGTTTCGCACTCGGGTGGCGCACATTACCAAGGTAGCGGTGGCCCTGTCGCTGGCCGGCGCCGCCGTGCTGGGCCTGCGCGGGCTGGCTTTGGGCTATGGCGAGGCCATGCTTATCGGTTGCGCCATTGTTTTCTCCCTGCACGTGGTGCTCACCGGGCGTTACGCCACCGCTAAAGACGCCTTGGCGCTCGCGGCTATTCAGCTGATGGTTACCGGTATTTGGCTGGCTTTGGTGGCCGCCCCGGGTGGTATTGGGGTTCCCGCACACCACTAAGGGCTGGGTTTCTTTGGTGTTCTTGGTGATTGGTTCGGGCGTGTTGGCGCTGCTGGCTCAGACTTGGGCCCAGTCGCGCCTGCCTGCCGCCCGTGCCGCCGTGATTATGGCTCTGGAGCCAGTGTTTGCTTCGGCCGTGGCCGTTGGTTTTCGGCGACGAGCAGGTAACTACCCGTCTGCTGCTAGGTGGTGCGCTGATGATCACCGGTATGCTCCTGGCTGAGGTGGGTCCCTCTAAGCTGGCTGCGGCCCGGTTGCGTAAGGCTAATGCCGCCAAGAACGACGACGTCGCCGCTCACCCCGCTACAAAAACTTCCGGCCCCGCCGGGGAAGCTGGCGGCCCCACCGAGCCCACTGACGCCGCCGAGACCGCAGACGCCGTCGCCAGTCTGGGCGCCGTCGAGACCACGCACGCCGTCGCCACTAAAGAGGCCGCCGTCGCTTAAAGCAACCAAAAAAGTCAAAGCGCCGGTAGAAATCACCCCACAGCCTGAGGGCACCTAAAAAATGGCGCATAATCGCGCTTTGGGCCCTGTTAAATAGCTAAAGCAGGGCTAATAATGGCAAACTTGTATACATGTTTGGAGGCAACGAGCGCGATCAGGTTGCGCTTCTGACCGGCCCGGTGTGAATTCAATCCTGGGCGCAGCATTGGCGCCTTTGGGCCTGGAGCTAGTTACCTCACGTGTACATTCTGTGCATCACCGCCCCGGCGCAGGGGTCACGGTTGGCTACACGGCAGTGGTGCGTGGCCTGGCCGGTATTCGCGGCACGGAGTACCTATGTGCCACTACTGCCCACCTCAAGCGCCCTGACGCGCCTGGCTTGGTGCGTGTGGATACCGGCGTGACCCCGGTGTATGTGTGGCGTCACCCGGGCGACCCGGAGCTGCCGGCGCTGGCGGTGGCCTGCACCCCTTCGCTATTGTCGGCGCGACTAGGCGAGCAGGTTTCTACCCGCATGGTGGCCTACCGCCCCACCCGCCGCGCGGTGGTTAAGGTCAGCTACGCTGACGGCTCGGGGGCTTTTGCTAAGGTTTTACGGCCCGGCCATTCTCATTCTTTAGCTGAGCGTCACCGCATGTTGACGGCGGCGGGCGTGCCCTCACCTAGGGTGCTGCGCGATGATCCCTGACGGCCTGGTGCTGTTGACGGTTGGTCCGGGTAGGCCCCTGTCTAATCTTCTAGCTGGCGGCATGAGTAGCAATGACGCTTCTGACATGTTTATGCGCATCACGGAGTTGCTTGATGCGCTGCCCAGCGAGGCCCTGACTTTGCCCACGCATCCGGCCTGGTCTGAGCGCGTACACCACTATGCGCATGCGGCTTCGACGGTTTTGCCGGCTTATGCGGGGCGTATTAACGCAATTGCCGACGGCGTAGCTGAGCTTATGGCTGATTCGGATCCGGGCCCGGTGGTTCCGGTCCACGGCGACTTCTATGAGGCTAACGTTTTCACTGAGGGCACCGAGATTTCTTCGCTGCTGGATGTGGACTCGCTGGGGCCCGGTCACCGCGTGGATGATTACGCCTGCCTGCTTGGGGCATATGAGCGTGCTAGACCATTTGGCGCCGGGCACCTATAAGCGTTTGCGTCCGATTTTGGATGAGTGGACTCGCCAGGCTGGGCGCCAGGTGGATCCAGTGTCGCTGTGGGCGCGGGCGGCGGGCGTGGTGCTGTCGCTAGTTTCGGGGGCTCGCCGTGAGGGTAATGCGCCTTGGCGGGCCGACGCCGAGGGGCGCCTGGCTGCTGCCGAGAGCTGGCTGGCGGGGGCGCGCCAGATGTATGCCCGGCGCGGCACCCACATCAACCTTTAATCACCTAAAACTAAGGCAGCCAGCGTCTTAGGGCGCCGGTTGCCTTTTAATTGGGGCCTGGCCTTTAAGCCTGCCCTGCCGCTAAGTCAGGGTTGCGCAGCCCAAACTTGAGCTGCGCAACCCTGCTTATTAGGAAAAGTAGCGCTTAGGCAACCTCAGCCATCAGCTTCTGTAGGCGCTCAAGGCCCTCAACTAGGTCCTCATCAGACAGTGAGTAGGACAGGCGCACAAAGCCGGAGGGGCCAAAAGCCTCGCCGGGCACGATAGCTACCTTGGCGTGCTCTAGCACCAGGTCAGCTAGCGTGGCCGAGGAGTCGATAACCGTGCCGCGCAGCGACTTACCAATCAGTTCCTTAACCGAGGAGTAGCAGTAGAAAGCACCCTTGGGTTCGGGGGTGACGAAGCCGGGCACCTCGCGCAGCATGGAAACCATTAGATGACGGCGACGGTCAAAGGCCTGACGCATCTGCTCAACCGAGCTCTGGTCACCGTTAAGGGCCGCAATCGCAGCGCGCTGAGCAATGTTGTTGACGTTGCTGGTCAGGTGGCTTTGCAGGGTGATTACGGCCTTGACGATGTCGGTGGGGCCAATCAGCCAGCCCAGACGCCAACCGGTCATGGCGTAGGACTTAGCCACGCCGTTAAGCACCACGGTGGTATCAGCCAGCTCGGGCACAGCCTTAACGATGGGGGTGAACTTGGCGTCGTCGTAAACCAAGTGCTCATAGATTTCATCGGTAAGTACCCAAACCCCGTGCTCAAGGCACCAACGACCAATAGCCTCAGTCTCTTCCGGGGTGTAAACCGAGCCGGTGGGGTTAGAGGGCGAGCAGAACACCAGCGCCTTGGTGGCCGGGGTGTAGGCCTCCTCCAGCTGGGCAGGGGTGACCTTGTAGTCGGCGTCGGCGTCGGCAAAAACGCGTACCGGAATACCGCCAGCCAAAGCGATGGCCTCAGGGTAGGTGGTCCAATAGGGGGTGGGCAGCAGAACCTCATCGCCCTCACTGATAACGGCTGCGAAACCCTCATACACTGCCTGCTTGCCACCGTTGGTGACCACAATGTTGGCAGGGTCGACGGCGTAGCCACTGTCACGCAGAGTCTTAGCGGCAATAGCCTGCTTTAGCTCAGGCAGACCGGCAGCCGGGGTGTACTTGTGGTTGCGCGGGTCTTTACAGGCGGCGACGGCGGCTTCCACCACATTTCAGGGGTGGGGAAGTTGGGCTCACCCGGGCCGAAACCAATAATGGGCTCACCGGCGGCTTTTAGGGCCTTAGCTTTAGCGTCAACGGCTAGTGTGGCAGAAGGGGCAATGGCAGCTAGACGCGCCGAAACGCGGCGCTTTGATGCGGTAGTCACGCCCCGATTTTACCCCGTAATTTGTTACCGTGAGGCAGCACATACTTATTGAATTGGTATTAGCGCCAGAAGTATGGCAGTATTGAGTCTCGCTGAAGGGCAGTGGCGCAATTGGTAGCGCACCGGTCTCCAAAACCGGCGGTTGTGGGTTCGAGTCCCGCCTGCCCTGCTGAGAACGGAGGATCGCTCGGGAGATCCCGTCGGTTCACCATCTCGTCCCTAACGGGCTTAAGAGCCGATTCGAACCCGAGGATTTCATGAGCCAAGTCGCTAAAGCGGACCGTGATCAGGCACAGCGCCGTAACCTGTTTGCGCGTATCACGCTATTTATCAAGCAAGTTATCGATGAGCTACGTAAGGTAGTTTGGCCTACTCGCAACGGTCTGTGGACTTACTTCTTGGTGGTGCTGGTGTTCATTACCGCCATCATGTTGTTTGTGGCTTTGATTGACGCCGTGTTTGAGCAGCTTGTCATGTGGGTATTTGCCTAATACTTTACGAACCAGAATCTACTAGGGAGCAACATGTCTATCGAGCAGGAAGCCGACGACTTCGCGGCTGAGGAAAGCGCCAACGACGTCGTCGAGGTAGCCGAAGACGTACAGGAGGCCACCCCGGCAGACGCGCAAAGCGCAGAGCCGCCAGCAGTGGTGGATCCGGTACAGGAATTCCGTAAGAAGATGTCCTCCCTGCCGGGCCTGTGGTACGTGCTGCACACTTACTCTGGCTATGAGCGCCGCGTGGCCGCTGATGTTTTGGCGCGCGCTGAAAACTTTGAGATCGAGGACTACGTTTTCGACGCCGTCGTGCCCATGGAAACTGTCATCGAGGTCAAAGGCGAACAACAAGAAGAAGGAAGTTACTCGCGTACGCCTGCCCGGATACGTGTTTGTGCGCCTGGATCTGGATGACCCTGACACCTCAGACCGCGTCTGGCGCACCATGAAGGACACTCCGGCAGTTACCGGTTTCGTAGGTAACCGCTACAACCCGGTGCCGCTGACTTTCGAAGAAGCGGTTAAGCAGCTTGGCCCCACCGAGGCCGAAATTGCTGCCCAGGTGGCTGCCGCCCAGGCTAAACCCGAGTCTGGCGAGGGCTCCACCATGGTGGAGAACGGCCGCGTCTACGAGGTTGGTTTCGAGGTGGGCGAGTCGGTAATCGTCACCGATGGCCCCTTCGAGTCTCTGCCTGCCACTATCTCTGAGATTTCCCCCGAAACCCAGAAGCTGCAGGTGCTCATCTCCCTGTTCGGCCGTGACACTCCGGCTGAGCTCTCTTTCTCCCAGGTCTCCAAAATCTGACCCGGTAGCGGCGCGCTGATGGCGCGTCGGGGAGGGTAAGCGGCTGCTGGGCAACCGCGTTTGCGGCTGTGAAACCTCCCACCCACGCGCCCGCCGTAGCCTTAAACCGGCTATGATGGGCGTTTGTGCGTGTGCATTCGCACGCGTGTCACAACCACTATCAAAGGACCCAATTTTATGGCCCCCAAGAAGAAGGTTGCTGGCCTGATCAAGCTCCAGATCCAGGCTGGCGCTGCCAACCCTGCACCGCCGATCGGCCCCGCGCTCGGTCAGCACGGTGTGAACATTATGGAGTTCTGCAAGGCTTACAACGCTGCCACCGAGTCGCAGCGCGGTAATGTCGTGCCGGTGGAGATCACGGTTTACGAAGACCGCTCCTTCACCTTCATCCTGAAGACCCCGCCGGCCGCTGAGCTGATCAAGAAGGCTGCTGGTGTCCCCAAGGGTTCGGCCACCCCGCACAGCGTCAAGGTTGCTTCGCTAACCCAGGACCAGGTGCGCACCATTGCCGAAACCAAGATGCCTGACCTGAACGCCAACGACATCGACGCCGCCGCGAAGATCATCGCCGGCACCGCCCGCTCCATGGGCATCACCGTCGCTGAGTGATTTAAGACCAAATAACCGTGGTAGAGCCATGCGCGGCTCGCACACCACGACTGCATAAGGAGAAAGCAGATGACTAAGCGCAGCAAGGCCTACCGCGCCGCCGCTGAGAAGATCCAGTCTGGGATCCTCTACACGCCGGCCGAGGCTGTCCGCCTGGCTAAGGAAACTTCCGTAACCAAGTTTGACTCCACGGTGGACGTGGCCCTACGTCTGGGTGTTGACCCCCGTAAGGCCGACCAGATGGTGCGTGGCACCGTTAGCCTCCCGCACGGCACCGGCAAGACCGCCCGGGTCCTGGTCTTCGCCCAGGGTGAGCGTGCTCAGCAGGCTATCGACGCCGGCGCTGACGAGGTTGGTGGCGACGACCTGATCGCTAAGGTTGCCGCTGGCTACACCGACTTCGACGCCGCCGTGGCCACCCCCGACCTGATGGGTAAGGTTGGTCGTCTAGGTCGCGTGCTGGGTCCCCGTGGCCTCATGCCCAACCCCAAGACCGGCACCGTTACCATGGATGTAGCCAAGGCTGTTAAGGACATTAAGGGCGGTCGTATCGAGTTCCGCGTTGACCGCGCCGCTAACCTTAACTTCATCATTGGTAAGGTTTCCTTCTCTGAGGAAGCTCTAGCCGAGAACATGGCCGCCGCGATTGAAGAGATCCTGCGTCTAAAGCCCTCCACCTCTAAGGGCCGTTACGTCCTTAAGGCCACCATGGCTACCACCATGGGTCCGGGCATTCCGCTGGACCCCACCAAGCTGGCCTGAGCTTGAGCTAAACAAAGTCCCCCGGCGCAGTTCAACTGCGCCGGGGGATTTTGCTGTATGCGGTTGAGTTTTCTTTTGGGTTTAGAGCTTGGGTTCTGCCACGCCTTTGAAAACCCAGATTTTCATTAGCACGTACAGGTAGATGCCTTCGCAGCAGGCAGAGATTACGCGGGCCACTTCAGGGTTGATATGCAAGCCGTAGTGCAGCAGGCTGGAGAGACCCAAATGAAGATAACGTACTGGGAGATTAGCCCAAATACGTAGCGGGCACCTTGTGCGGCGGCGTGTCCATGGGCTTGGAAGTTAAGCCAGCGGTTCAAGATTAGTGAGTACAGCCCAGCCAGGGTGTAGCCCAGGGTGATAGATAGCGGGTAGTACCAGCCAAGTACTGAGTTAAATAGCCATAGCAGGCTAATATCCAGCAGGAAACCGGAGCCGTTAATGATGGCGTAGCCAATGAAGGTGACCGGTATGCGCTTACCTAGGGGCTTTGGGATAAGCCGGTGCAGGGCAGTTATTAGCTGTAAAAACAGCCGTGGAGCGCGGCGCATAGGGACAGTATCGGTAGGCGCCGGTATCTCCGCTTGGTTAGCTGTGGTGGGTGCGGTAGAAATTTGAGTCATACTGGGCCTTTTACTTGCGAGCTTTACTTGTTTCAGCCTAGCGTGTGCAGCCAGGGCTGACCCCCTACCTGCGGATGAGAGCACATGTGAGTAGACACACCCAGGTTTCAGGGTTGACGCTCTTGATGTGTAGACGGGCATTCCGATACTCTGGAGTCTGCCAAAGACCGCAGGTTCTAAGCCGATTTTAGGTATAGAGTAAATCCTTCAATGGATACCCGCGTAGGCGTGCCTAGTAGTTACATTATTATTGATGTATCACCCTGTGCCGCCGGCGCAGGGTTTTTTGTTGTGGGGCCTGTGTAAAGACCACGGAAGGAGGGCCCATGGCAAGGCCTGACAAGGAAGCGGCAATTGCCGCCCTAACGGAGCAATTCCGTAGCTCGGGCGCTGTGCTGCTAACCGAGTACCGCGGGTTGAGTGTGGCTCAGCTAAAGACGCTGCGCCGTTCGCTTGCCGGCAACGCTCGTTACGCCGTGGTGAAGAACACCCTGGCCGCTATCGCGGCGCGTGAGGCTGGTTTCGAGGCTTTCGCCGAGGAGCTGCACGGCCCCACCGCTATCGCCTTCGTTGAGGGCGAGGCAGTTGACGCTGCTAAGGCTCTGCGTGACTTCGCCAAGGACAACAAGCAGCTGGTAATCAAGGGCGGAATCATGGATGGCAAGCTGCTGTCCGCCGCCGATGTAGACAAGCTTGCATCTCTCGAATCCCGCGAGGTTCTGCTCGCCAAGACCGCTGGTGCCGTTAAGGCTTCGCTGTCTAAGGCTGCATACCTCTTCGCGGCCCCGGCCTCTAAGGCCGTCCGCACCGTTGATGCCCTGCGTGAGAAGCAGGAGCAGGCTGCCTGAGCGCAGCTGGCATCACAGACAAATTTTCCGCCACCCAGGCGGAGCCCAAAAACCTAGGAAGGAACGCCCATCATGGCGAAGCTGACCACTGAAGAGCTCATCGAGGCTTTCAAGGAGCTAACCCTCATCGAGCTATCCGAATTCGTCAAGGCTTTCGAAGAGACCTTCGACGTTACCGCTGCTGCCCCGGCCGCCGTTGCCGTTGCTGCTGCCCCCGGCGCTGCCGCTGAAGAGGCTGAAGAGAAGGACGAGTTCGACGTCGTTCTCGAGGCCATCGGCGACAAGAAGATTGGTGTCATCAAAGGAGGTGCGCGCCCTGACCTCCCTCGGTCTGAAGGAGGCCAAGGACCTCGTTGAGTCTGCTCCCAAGGCTATTCTCGAGGGCGTCAACAAGGAGACCGCCGAGAAGGCTAAGGCTCAGCTCGAGGGCGCTGGCGCTACCGTCGTCCTCAAGTGATCGCTGTTTCGTTAGCTTAACTAATTCGCTAGCGAAAACTGCTTAAAAGAACTGCCCGACGTTATACGTCGGGCAGTTCTTTTACATATACCAAGACTTTTACAACTGTTTCATAACTGGATGTATGGGCTCGCCGCCTCTAATGCGAGACATAGAATCTGAAAAAAGTCTACTAACTTGGTTGCACGTGACCTGACCTGGGTGTACTCTGAACTGCATCAACCAAGGCTGGTTGGTCGGGGGGGCTTTATCGCACTCTAAGCCTTAACCGAGAATTTAGTGCGAGGAGATGAGTCAATTGGTGACTCAAAAATTTAGCTATACGCTATTGGCCGCGCCCATAGCGGTAGCTGCAATGGTGTTATCTGGGTGTTCGAGTGGCGGTAGTGCTAATTCGCAATCCACTGCTGGAGCTGATGTTTCAGCAGTAGAGGCAACGGTGTCTCCAGATAATTTGGTTAAAAAAGACCAAAAACACTGGGCGCTTCCCACTGATGCTTATGCAGGTACCACTAACGGGCTTTATGTGGCTGTTAAAGAGACAGTGGTTCAAGATTGCATGGCGAAAAAGGGACTCAGCTATGAGGTCTACCCCTACTCTGCTGCATCTGAAAAATCACAGGTAGGCACTGGTAGCGGGCATATGCTGTTTAACGAAGAGATAGCCGCAAAATACGGTTATTCAGCCCCTCCTGAGGACAGTATCCAGCCACGCCTCGATATTGAGCGTAAGCAAGACCAGAACCCTTCCTCCTGGAAGCAAGAGCGTGATGCCTGCTTTGCCGAAGCAGACAAGGCAGACATTATCAAGAAGTTAGACACCCAAGGTGGCCTGTCCACAAGCGTAGTTGCTGATGTTAACCCGCCAGGGTTAGATGCTGCGGCAGCTAAGTGGCGTAGCTGTATGGCGCCGCTTGGCTTAGCTGACCTTGAAAAGGCTCCAGGTGGTTATCCCTCAAGCTCATTTGCTCAGCAAATCGGGGCTACTGTTAATGAAGAAGATTATAAGGATCCATCCCAGCACCCGGTTACTGACTACGAGCTCAAGGTAGCGGTTCAGGATGCTAAATGCAGAACCAGCAGTGGGTATGACACCATTTTGTACAATGCCCAATGGTCTGCCTCTTACAATTATGTAAAGAAGCATCTTAACGAGCTGACAGTTTTGCGTCAGAAATCTGCGAAGGTGAAAGCTGAATCTATCGCCTTCCTGAAGAGTCGCGGAAACTACACTCAGTGACTTGAATCCAAACTTGGAAGTGCTCACCTATATGGTGAGCACTTCCAAGTCAAGGTTTTTAAATATAAAAAATTTAGTGTTGTGATTAGTATGCGTAAGCATAAAATACTCGTATCTGTAGTGATTCTGGCGGTTTTCGCGCTGGCCATTGGAGGCACATGGTGGCTGGCGCGCACTATGCAGTCTCCTGCGCAGCGTCAGGCAGCAGCTCAACCACCACAACAACGCCCAGTTAGTGCAACAGTTGCAACTGGAGAGCTGACAGATACGGTAACTGCTAACGCAACTATAAGTGCACTTGCAAGCACTGACTATCAACTTACCTTGCCTGATGGTACAAAACATGCGGTAGTAACTAAAGCCGGGTTAGCTTCTGGAAAGCAAATTAGCTCAGGTAGCGTGCTGCTTTGGATAAATGACCGCCCAGTATTTGCTTTTTCTGGCGCAGTCCCGGCCTATCGTGACCTGCGTCAAGGAGATAGCGGCACAGACGTATTGCAGCTACAGCAAGCCTTGGCTTCTATTGGCTATCAAGTTGAAGCAAACAGTAAATTTGATGATGCCACAGCGCGGGCGTTAACTAATCTGTACCAAGACAACGGAACAGAAGTTAACACCACCACCGCAGAAAATAGCGAGCAAAGCGGAAAAGACACTGACCAGGCAGAAAAGACAGATAAAACCGGAACGGATAAAACTGAGGCGGATAAAGCCGATAAGGGTGACTCAGCCACCGGGCAAGCAGGCCGTAACCAGGGTGAGAGCGATAAAAAAGCTAAAAACAGGTGTTGCTTAATCAGTCTGAATACTTGTTTGTGCCCTCACTGGAACAGGGCAGGGTATTAACAGATATCCCGGCGGCAGGGGCAAGGCTTAGTGAAAACGCAAAGTTAACGATTGCCGGTCAAGGCAGTCAACTTAGCGCTGAACTTCCCGCACAGGTAAGCACGCAAATAAAAGTTGGCGCTACCGCCTGGGCCACCATAGGTGGCAAAAAGGTACAGTTAACTCTTAGTAAAATTGAAGAAGAAAGCGACAACAAACAGGGCAGTAAAGATTCTGCAAATCAGGCCGGCCCGGCCGCTTCTAAAGCACAAAAAGGTATCTTCACTGCCGCTGACGCTACCTTGTTAAGTAGTCAAAAGATTGGCTCTACCATACTTATTACTATTGAGCGCACCCCAACTATTCGCGGCGGCTTTATAGTGCCTAAACGTGCAGTTGCGGCAGCAGCTGATGGAGCCACCAGTGTGCTTAAACTTGAAGGTAAAACCTGGAAAAAAATCTCTGTTGAAGAGCTGGGCTGTGTAGCGGGGCAATGCTCTGTCAAATCTACTCAGTTACGTGCAGGTGATCAGGTAAGAGTAGACCAATGACCGTAATTGAACTGGTTGATGTAGATAAAGTATATCCAGGTACCGTGCAGGTACATGCTTTGCGTGGGGTAAACCTGAAAATTAACCAAGGTGAGTTGGTTGCTATTACCGGGCCATCAGGTGCTGGCAAATCAACGCTACTAAATGTTTTAGCGCTTCTCGATACCCCAACTTCAGGAGCCTATCTACTAGATGGTACAGATGTATCTGGGCTAAACGAAGATGCGCGTGCTAAATTACGTAGTAACACTTTTGGATTTATTTTCCAGTCATTTCACCTGCTTAAAAAACGGTCAGTATTAGATAATGTTGCTTTAGGCTCTGCAGTATAGGGGAGTGGTACGTGCGCAAGCTTTACAGTTAGCGCGCGAGGCACTGGAATATGTAGGTTTAAGTAAACGTAGAGATTTTGCTGCTGACCAACTTTCAGGCGGTGAACGTCAGCGTGTAGCAATTGCGCGCGCTATTGTGGCTAATGCCCCTGTGCTGGTTGCTGATGAGCCTACAGGTAACCTTGACAGTAAATCTTCAGCTGAAATTGTGGCTTTACTGCGCGGCTTACATGAGCGTGGCACCACGGTTGTGATCGTTACTCACGATCCTGCAATTGCTGCTTCATGCCCACGTCAACTGCACGTTATAGACGGTGTAGTTAGTGAAATAACGCCTAACAAGGGGGCGCATGTAGCCGAGGCGACTGAGGTGATACCTCCAGTGCAGATCCCGCAAGCACTAGGGGTGGCTTCTAAAGTTAAGTGGCGTTCGGCTTTGCAGGATGTAGCAGCCAACCTTGCCTCAACTCCGCGTAGAACAGCTCGTTTGGTTGGGGTGGTTTTACTAGGGGTGGCGCTAGCCCTTAGCACTTTAGGGCTGGGGCAAACGATTGGTGCGCAAGTGTCTTCCACCTTTGATGCCACCCGTAATACGCGCGTGGCAGTGGCTGTGCATAATGAAGATTCTGCCCAGGTAGTTACTCCCATGCTTAACAGCTGGAGGCAGTCAACCTGGAAAAAAATTAACTCCGTGCCAGGAGTGGACTCTAGCCTATTCTTCACCGAAGGTGATGATATTGAGGTTGCTACGCGGCTGGGAGAAAAAGGGCAACGAGCCCGCATCTACGGCTTTGATGATATAGGCGTTGATAGCTCCCTATTCACTGTGCAATGGGTGGGCGCTAAACTTGCGCATCTGGCAGATAACCAGATTTTGATTGGGCAAAACGCTGCTGAAAAACTTGAATTAGGTCCGTTAAGCGCTGATCCAACTGTATGGATTAACGGTGTGCCCTATGAGGTTGTAGGGATTATTAAAGATGCCGGTATACGTGCAGAAATGCTCGCCGGGGTGGGGCTTAACTATAGAGTTGCTCGCCAGTTGGGTGAGCCAGTATCGCTGGGTTTAGAAATTAAAGTAGCTCCTGGAGCTGCCCAGCAAGTAGCTAAAGCAGTGCCTTTAACCTGGGACCCAACACAAGTTGATGCTATGAGTGTTGATGCACCACTGACCCGCGTGGTTTAAGAGACCAGATCGAGGGCTCACTACAGGCTGTCTTACTAACTTTGACCGGCGTGTCTGTGCTGGTGGCAGTGTTGTCCTTGTCTAGTGCGATGAGCGGGGCGGTGCATGAAAGGCAGGGAGAGCTGGCTTTGCGACGCGCAATTGGTGGCCGTAAACGCCATTTGCGAGTTTTGCTTGCGCTTGAATCAATGTTTATTGGCTTTATCGGTGGCCTGTTTGGCGCATTAGTGGCTGTGTTAGCGATTTTGGTGGTAACCGTGGTGCAACGGTGGCAGCCGGTAATGGATCCGTGGGCTTTACCAATTGGAATGTTGGCAGGGTTGCTTACAGGCTTACTAGGTTCATTGGCTGCTTTAGCGGCGCGTGGCCGCTGTGCAACCGGCCCAAGCTCTACGAGGCTAACATTTAACTACTTTGGTGTGTAAGAAAGATTTTTTTGTTTTATGTGCTAAAAATGTAAGCAACCAACGGATGGTCACCTAGGGGGAGTCATGTACCTGCACTCAAGGATGAGGGGTTTTCTTCCGGCTGCGATCGCATTGCTTTTATGCGTATCAGGATGTGCGGATGATGCCCCTAATAACAAAGAAGTAAGCGCTCAAGAAGTTTCCCAAATCAGCGCCCCAGCAGATGGGACAATGTCTAAAGACGGTCTAGTCAAAAAAGACTCAACCAAGGGAGCTTTGCCAGCAGATCCCTATCGGTTACCAGACGATAGGCTGCAGACTTACGCCGAGAACCTATATATCGCTAACTGCATGAAACAAAGCGGCTATGAGTATCCGGTACAAACTTACGATTGGAACGATCCTGCCACGCCGCTGGAAAGCCCTTCCGGTTATAACGGGCGCTTTACTGTGGCCAAAGCACAAGCCTATGGCTACCACCGTGCGCCCAGTAAGCGTCGTGAAGAGTGGCTGAAGGTAGTTGAGCAGAAAAACCAATTACTTAAAGATTCTGCTGCCGATAAAACATTTATGGCCTGCAGCGAAAAGCTGCGCTCTAGCGGAGTTTTTAAGGCTTCAGACAAGCTAGAAGGCGATGTGGCCCCCTATGTCAATGACGTCTCGAAACTTCCAAAGGTGCGTGCTGCCGCGCAACGCTGGCGTAAATGCATGGCCCCTCAAGGGATTGCGGATCTGCCAGAAGAGCCGCAAATGGCTCAGTCGGTGGCCACAAAATTTGGGCTAGGGCAGCCTGACGGCGACGATACTGCCACTGACACTAACGTCAGTGCAGAAGAAATTAAGCTTGCCGTAGCAGATGCAAAATGCCGTGAACAAAGTGGCTATGAACAGCTGGTCTACGACTTGCAATGGGTTGGGCAAGAGCAAATCCTGGCGCGTGACCCAAACTACTGGCAAGCCCGCCTCAAGCTGGTACGTCAAGCCACTAACGAATACAAGACATATATCAACACCCACCGAAATGGTTAGCGCATAGCTTTGGTGCCGGCCAGCTAATGGCCGGCACTGGCTATGGGCTTAGAAAATGTTGTATTATGTGCCGCATGTGGCGCGTATCGCAGCGTAGAGAGCGCGCACTAGTATAGACACATTTGTGGTATCCGTGTACGCTAGCGCTTTGCGTGCATTGTGTATGCTTGTCGTTTTTGCCCCGCCGCAAGGCGTGACATGCGGGAAAAAATACTAGACCGCGCGCGTGTAACCGCGATCGTTAAGGAAGGGTCTCCTTTTGGCTGCTTCGCGCACCCCTGTTGCACCTACTGCTGAAGCCATCGCGGCGCGTATTGCGTCGCGTCGCATTAACTTCGCCACCATTGCGGAGCCGATGCAGGTTCCGAATCTACTAGCCCTACAGACCGAGAGTTTCGACTGGCTCGTCGGTAACGAGCGTTGGCGCGAGCGTGTTGAAGCCGCCAACGCCGTTCGCCCGGGTTCACTGCCTGAGGTGTCCGGTCTGGAGGAAATCTTCGAAGAGATTTCCCCGATTGAAGACTTTGGGCAAACCATGTCCCTGTCTTTCCACGACCACCGCTTCGAAGAGCCCAAGTACACGGCTGACGAGTGCAAGGAGAAGGGTCAGACCTACTCCGCACCGCTGTATGTGGTGGCCGACTTTGACAACTTCGACACCGGTGAGATTAAGTCCCAGACCGTGTTCATGGGTGACTTCCCGCTCATGACTGAGCGCGGTACCTTCATTATCAACGGTACCGAGCGTGTGGTTGTCTCCCAGCTGGTGCGTAGCCCCTGGCGTGTACTTCGAGCGCGGCGTCGAAAAGGGCACCGACAAGCTGATCTACAACGCCAAGGTGATCCCCTCACGCGGCGCCTGGCTTGAGTTCGAGGTAGACAAGAACGACCACGTATTCGTACGTATCGACCGTAAGCGCAAGCAGGACATCACCGTGTTCCTGCTGGCTTTGGGTATGGACGAGTCTGAAATCCGCAAGGAATTCGCCGACTACCCGGCCCTAACCTCCGCCCTGGACGGCGACCGCAAGGTAACCACCCAGGACGAGGCGCTGCTGGACATCTACCGCAAGATCCGCCCCGGTGAGCCGCCGAGCGTTGAGGCCGGTCGCGCCCTGCTGGAGAACTTCTACTTCAACCCCTAAGCGCTACGACCTAGCTAAGGTTGGTCGCTACAAGATCAACAAGAAGCTGGGTATCGCCGCAGACCTGACCGAGTCTGTGCTGCGCATCGAGGACATCAACGCCACCATCAAGTACCTGCTGGCTCTGCACCAGCACCAGGACGCAGTCAAGGGCTTCCGTGACGGCGAAGAAGTTGACATCCCGGTTGAGTACGACGACATCGACCACCTCGGTAACCGCCGCATCCGCGCCGTCGGTGAGCTCATCCAGTCTCAGGTGCGCACTGGTATGAGCCGTATGGAGCGTCAGGTGCGTGAGCGCATGACCACCCAGGACGCTGAGGCCATCACCCCCAACACCCTGATCAACATCCGTCCGGTGACTGCCGCTATCAAGGAGTTCTTCGGTACTTCTCAGCTCAGTCAGTTCATGGACCAGAACAACCCGCTGGCTGGTTTGACCCACAAGCGCCGCCTGTCGGCCCTTGGCCCCGGTGGTTTGAGCCGTGAGCGCGCCGGTATGGAGGTGCGTGACGTTCACACCTCGCACTACGGACGTATGTGCCCCATCGAATCTCCTGAAGGCCCCAAACATTGGTCTGATCGGTTCGCTGGCTACCTTCGCCCGCATCAACCCCTTCGGTTTCATTGAAACCCCCTACCGTGTGGTGCGTGACGGTCAGGTTACCGACGAGGTGCACTACCTAACCGCCGACGACGAGAAGCGTCACGTTATCGCTCAGGCTTCGGTCAAGCTCGACGACGAGGGTCGCTTCGTTGACGAGGCTGTGCTGTGCCGTCTGGGTGACGGTGAGCCGGCCCTGATGCCGGTTGACTCGGTTGACTTCATGGACGTGTCTGCCCGCCAGATGGTGTCCGTGGGTACCTCCCTGATTCCGTTCTTGGAGCACGACGACGCTAACCGCGCTCTGATGGGTGCCAACATGCAGCGCCAGGCTGTGCCGCTAATCCGTCCCGACGCCCCGCTGGTGGGTACCGGTATGGAGCGCCGCACCGCCGTCGACGCTGGTGACGTGGTAGTAGCCGCTAAGGCCGGTGTGGTCACTGAGGTTTGCGCTGACTTCGTGCGTGTAGCCAACGACGACGGCTCCGAGTCCCTATACAAGGTGGCTAAGTTCCTGCGTTCTAACCAGGGCAACTGCTACAACCAGCGCGTGGTTGCTGATGAGGGGGAGCGCGTTGAGGTAGGCACCGTCCTAGCTGACGGCCCCGCTACCGACGGCGGCGACCTGGCTCTGGGCCAGAACCTGCTGGTGGCCTTCATGACCTGGGAAGGTTTCAACTATGAGGACGCCATCATCCTGTCTCAGCGTGTGGTCTCTGACGACTTGCTGACCTCCATCCACATTCAGGAGCACGAGGTTGACGCCCGCGACACCAAGCTTGGTGCCGAGGAAATCACCCGCGACATCCCCAACGTGGGTGAAGACGCACTAGCTAACCTAGACGAGCGCGGCATTATCCGCATCGGTGCTGAGGTTAACAGCGGTGACATCCTGGTTGGTAAGGTCACCCCGAAGGGTGAAACCGAGCTGACCAGTGAAGAGCGCCTGCTGCGCGCCATCTTCGGTGAGAAGGCCCGCGAAGTGCGTGACACCTCGCTGCGTGTGCCCCACGGTGAATACGGCATCGTCACTGCGGTGCGTGAAATCGTGGCTGGCGACAGCGACGAGCTGCCCGCTGGCGTGAACCGCATGGTGCGCGTACACATTGCCCAGCGCCGTAAGATCACCGTCGGTGACAAGCTCTCTGGCCGTCACGGCAACAAGGGTGTTATCTCCAAGATCCTGCCGATCGAGGACATGCCCTTCCTAGCTGACGGTACTCCGGTAGACATCATTCTTAACCCGCTGGGTGTGCCCAGCCGTATGAATGTTGGTCAGGTGCTGGAAATCCACATGGGTTGGATCGCTTCGCGTGGTTGGGATGCCACTGCTAAGCGTGAAGCCGGTGAAGAGTGGGCCAACAAGCTGCCCGAGTTCGCGGTTAAGGCCCCGGCTCACAGCCCGATCGCCACCCCGGTATTCGATGGTGTGGCCGACGACGTGCTAATGGGTCTGCTTGACTCCACTTTGCCTAACCGCGACGGCGTCCAGCTAGTTGGTCCCGACGGTAAGGCCCAGCTGTTCGATGGCCGCTCCGGCGAGCCCTTCCCGTACCCCATTTCCGTGGGTTACATGTACATCCTTAAGCTCCACCACCTGGTGGACGACAAGATCCACGCCCGTTCCACCGGTCCTTACTCCATGATTACCCAGCAGCCGCTGGGTGGTAAGGCCCAGTTCGGTGGTCAGCGCTTCGGTGAGATGGAGGTGTGGGCACTGGAGGCTTATGGCGCCGCCTATGCTCTGCAGGAACTCCTGACCGTCAAGTCTGACGACGTTGTCGGTCGTGTAAAGGTGTATGAAGCCATTGTTAAGGGTGAGGACATTCCTGAGCCCGGCATCCCCGAATCCTTCAAGGTACTTATGAAGGAAATGCAGTCTCTGTGCCTGAACGTAGAGGCTCTGGATGCGGCTGGAAACGTTATCTCCCTCGATGGCGTCGATGACGACTCGCGTCGCCGCAGCTCTGACCAGCTGGGCTTTGACCTGGGTCGCCGCCCTAACACTGACCTGAGTGTTATCTGATCCTAACTGCGTGTGGGCTGCTAGCAGCCTGCAGCCCACACGCGTTCTTCCCTGCGCAGCACTTTCATAGCTGTTACAGGCACTGATAAGACAAAGACTTTGCAGACATTTCGGAAGTAGGAACTGTGCTCGACGCTAACGTCTTCGATCGCATTCACCTGGGCCTAGCCTCCTCGGATGACATCCGCACCTGGTCACGCGGCGAGGTTAAGAAGCCTGAAACCATCAACTACCGTACCCTCAAGCCCGAGAAGGACGGTCTCTTCTGCGAGAAGATTTTCGGTCCTACCCGCGACTGGGAGTGCTCTTGCGGTAAGTACAAGCGTGTACGTTACAAGGGCATCATTTGTGAGCGCTGTGGGGTCGAGGTTACTCGCTCCAAGGTGCGCCGTGAGCGCATGGGTCACATCAAGCTGGCCGCTCCGGTAACTCACATCTGGTACTTCAAGGGTGTGCCTTCACGCCTGGGCTACCTGCTCAACCTGGCCCCCAAGGACCTAGAGAAGGTCATTTACTTCGCCGCTTACATGATCACCGAGGTGGACGAGAAGTCTCGCCACGATGATCTACCCATGCTGCGCACTGAGTTTGAGCTCAAGAAGAAGCAGGTCACTGAGCGCGGTGAAGCTGACGTGGAAGAGCGTCAGCGTCGCCTAGAAGCTGAAGCGGCCCAGCTGGAGGCTGAGGGCGCCAAGGCTGATCAGCTTGAGAAGCTACGCCGCACCGCTGAGCGCGACATTGGTGCGCTGCGTCGTCGTAACCTCAAGACCCTAGAGCACATGGACAAGATCTGGGATCGTTTCGTTAACCTCAAGGTCGGTGACCTGGAGGGCGACGACGTTCTCTACCGTGACATGGCGGTTGACTACGGCATCTACTTCAAGGGTGCCAAGGGTGCTGAGGCCATCCAGCAGCGTCTGCGTACCTTCGACCTAGAAAAGGCCGCTGAGGAACTGACTGAGATCGTTGCTAACGGCACCGGCCAGCGCAAGACCCGCGCCATCAAGCGCCTGAAGGTAATCAACGCTTTCCGCGCCACCAACACCAGCCCCGAGGCCATGGTGCTGGATGTTATCCCGGTAATCCCGCCGGACCTGCGCCCCATGGTGCAGCTCGATGGTGGCCGCTTCGCCACCAGTGACCTCAACGACCTCTACCGTCGTGTGATTAACCGTAACAACCGTCTCAAGCGCCTAATGGACCTAGACGCCCCCGAGATCATGGTTAACCACGAAAAGCGTATGCTGCAGGAAGCTGTGGACGCGCTGTTCGACAATGGTCGCCGTGGCCGCCCGGTTACCGGCGTCGGTAACCGCCCGCTCAAGAGCCTGTCTGACATGCTCAAGGGTAAGCAGGGTCGTTTCCGTCAGAACCTGCTGGGTAAGCGTGTGGACTACTCTGGCCGTTCGGTAATCGTCGGTGGCCCCCAGCTCAAGCTGCACCAGTGTGGTCTGCCCAGCCAGATGGCCCTGGAGCTGTTCAAGCCCTTCGTTATGAAGCGCCTGGTTGAACAGAAGCGGGCTCAGAACGTTAAGGCCGCCAAGCGTATGGTGGAGCGTTCTAACCCCGAGGTTTGGGACGTACTGGCTGAGGTTATTCGTGAGCACCCGGTGCTGCTTAACCGTGCACCTACCCTGCACCGTCTGGGTATCCAGGCTTTCGAGCCCCAGCTGATTGAGGGTAAGGCTATTCAGCTGCACCCGCTGGTATGTGCTCCCTTTAACGCTGACTTCGACGGCGACCAGATGGCTGTGCACCTGCCGCTAGGTGCAGAAGCCCAGTCTGAGGCCCGCATTTTGATGCTCAGCGCCAACAACATTCTTAAGCCTTCCGATGGCCGTCCCGGTGACCATGCCGGCCCAGGAAATGATTGCCGGTCTGTTCCACCTGACCAGCAACCCTGACCCGGCGGTTGAGGTTGAAAAGGACGCTAACGGTGAGCCGGTAGTGCCCGCTTTCTCCTCCTTCGCTGAGGCCAAGATGGCTTTCGACTTTCGGCAAGCTGCACCTAAACGCGCTAGCTGACATTCGTTTTGAAGAGGGCATCACCCCGCCCATCGGCTGGGTAGCTCCGGAGAACTACACCGAGGGTGACCCCATCACCCTGCGTACCACCCTGGGCCGCGCCATCTTCAACGTCAACCTGCCGGGTACCTTCCCCTACGTCAACGAGATCGTTGACAAGAAGAAGCTCTCCGACATCATCAACACGCTGGCTGAGCGTTACCCCCGCGTGGAGGTAGCCGCCTCGCTGGATGCCTTGAAGAACTCCGGTTTCGGCTGGGCCACCTGGTCTGGTGTGACCGTAGCCTTCTCCGACGTGGTTTCGCCCGCTTCTAAGCCCCAGATTCTGGCTGGCTACGAAGCCCAGGCTGCCAAGATCGAAGAAGACTTCGCTGAAGGTATGCTCACCGAGGATGACCGTTATGACGCGCTGATCAAGATCTGGACTGAAGCCACTAACGAGGTGGCCCAGGCTATGCGCGACAACTTCCCTGAGCGCAACACGGTTTACCGCATGGTTTCCTCCGGTTCGCGTGGTAACTGGGACCAGATCCGCCAGCTGGCGGGTATGCGTGGTTTGGTGTCTGACCCCAAGCAGCGTCTGATTGAGCGCCCGATTACCTCCAACTACCGTGAGGGTCTAAGCGTTCTGGAGTACTTCACCGCTACCCACGGTGCCCGTAAGGGTCTGGCCGACACCGCTCTGCGTACCGCCGACTCGGGTTACTTGACCCGTCGTCTGGTGGACGTGGCCCAGGACGTGATTGTGCGTGAAGAGGACTGTGGCACCCGCAAGGGTCTAACCGTCCAGATCGCTGACCGCGACGCTGCCGGCAACCTGGTTCCCGGCGAGATCGTGGAGACCACCGCCTACGCCCGTACCCTGGCCCGCGACGCCGTGGACGCTGAGGGCAACGTGGTGCTGGCTGCTGGTGAGGACGTCGGCGACGTCGCCATTGAGAAGCTGGTGGCTGCCGGCATCGAGTCCATCGTGATTCGTTCCGTGCTCACCTGTGACTCCGCCGTCGGTACCTGCGCCGCCTGCTATGGCCGTTCGCTGGCCACCGGTAAGCGTGTGGACATCGGTGAGGCTGTGGGTATTATTGCCGCCCAGTCCATTGGTGAGCCCGGTACCCAGCTGACCATGCGTACCTTCCACACCGGTGGTGCGGCTACCAGTGCCGACATCACCCAGGGTCTACCTCGTGTGCAGGAGCTTTTCGAAGCCCGTACGCCTAAGGGTGAGGCCGTGGTGGCTGAGGCTGCTGGCCGCCTGGCTATTGAGGACGACGTCGACGGTAAGCGCCTGGTCATTAAGCGTGACGACGCCGAAGAGGACCTGGTGGTTCCGGTTTCGCGTCGCGCCAAGCTGCTGGTGAAGGAAGGCGACCACGTTGACCCGGGTCAGCCCATGACTGAGGGTCCGATTGACCCCAAGAAGGTGCTGCGTCTGCGTTCGGTTTCTGCCACCCAGCGTCACCTGGTGGATGAGGTCCAGAAGGTGTACCGCGACCAGGGTGTGGACATCCACGCCAAGCACATTGAGGTTATTGTGCGCCAGATGCTGCGTCGCGTAACCGTGCTTGACCCGGGTGACACCGAGCTGCTGCAGGGTGACTTTGTGGATGTGATGACCTTCCGCGAGCAGTCGCGCAAGGCTATGGCTGAGGGCGGCAAGCCCGCCTCGGGCCGTACCGAACTGATGGGTATCACCAAGGCCTCCTTGGCTACCGACTCGTGGCTGTCTGCCGCCTCCTTCCAGGAAACCACTCGCGTGCTCACTGAGGCCGCCATGAACGGCCGCTCTGACACCCTGATGGGCCTGAAGGAGAACGTCATCCTCGGTAAGCTGATCCCAGCCGGTACCGGTCTGGCCCGCTACCACGATGTTGAGGTGGAGCCCACCGAGGCCGCTAAGGCGGAGATTTTCTCCCGCACTGGCGACACCCAGGTAGCCAACAACTACGGTCTAGGCGATTTCCACGCGGACTTCTCCGATGACTACCACACTGGGTTCTCCACGGACTACCAGTTCTGAGCTGTTAAACGTGCGCGTTAAGCGCGCACGCTAGGCTGAGCAAAAACAATCGGGCGGGTGGGTGCCAACAGGCACCCACCCGCCCTGCGTTTGCTTCGCGTCAGTTCACTCTGGTGCCCAGCGGCCCTTGTTAGCGGCTGGCGCCTAAGCGCTTAGGCCGTTTTAAGGTGCGCCCGGGTCGGCTGGCGCCAGCCCAAGCCGCTAGCTGGGCCCTGCAGCACACGCCATTAGCTGGCGGGATACACTGCGAAGGGGGCTGGGGCGACGTCGTCGTTAATAAAAGCTGCCAGGCGCGCAATTACCGCACCCTCGTGGGGCACCAGCGGGCTGGGTAGATCCGCTAGCGGGAACCAAGCCAATGCGGCGGCCTTATCGGGCTCAGCCAGGCGCGGCTGACCCCTGCCAATGGCGGCACAGGAAAAAGAAGTCAGCGCGCTGATCAATAGGCTGATCAGAATGCATTCGATGCACCGCCTGGAAGGGCTGCAAATCCTGGGGCTCCAGCTGCAAACCAATCTCTTCCAGGCATTCGCGCAGTGCCCCCTGCGCGGGCTGCTCGCCATATTCAAGATGCCCGGCCACGCCACAGGCCCAGTGTTCATCCATAAAGCCCGTGCCCTGGCGTAGCTGCAGCAAAATTTCCGCTCCCGCCTGGCCCGGGCGCACTAACATGATGTAAACAGCTGGTATCAAAGCGTTGTGAGCAGCGAACATATACCAAATTGTAATAGTGGACCAGACAAAAACCTGATATTTTCATGACAATAAGGCAAATACTGTACTTAATCGAAGGTGGTCATGTTGCAACAACTTAGTCTGCAATCTCAAGACGCCAATAACATCCCGCTGTATATATGGGAACCCCCGTCCCCACACGCAATCATCCAGCTCATCCACGGCACCGCTGAACACGCCCGCCGCTACGACTACTTCGCTAAAGCGGCGGCGTCCCAGGGGTTTATTGTGGCCGCACACGATCAGCGCGGTCACGGCAGTGCCATCAGTGAAATCTATCCGCGCGGCTATATTGGTGAGCCGCACACGGTTTTAGATGACATCTTTGTGGTCAACCGCTACCTGCATGAAACCTACCCGCAGCTGCCGGTAATCGTTATGGGCCACTCCTGGGGTTCCTTTGAGGCGCGTGAATTTGCCATTAGTCACCCGGATCAGCTTGACGCCCTGATTGCCATGGGCACCGGCGACGGCGCTGGGCTGGTTAATCGCATGGGTTACAGTGTGGCCAGCCTCGAATGCAGCCGGCGCGGCACCCACTACTACTCGCGGGCCCTGCAAGAACTGGCATTTGGGCCTTTTAACCGGGCTTTTGAAAACCCCCGCACCGCCTTTGACTGGCTTTCACGCGACCGAGCCCAGGTGGATGCCTATCTGCGTGACCCCTTGTGCGGTTTCACCATGACCACCGGTTTCTTCAAGGCCCTGGTGGGACTGACCCTGACGGTGTCCAAGCCGCGCCGCATTGCCCGCATGAGCAAAGACCTACCGATCCTGCTTATCAGCGGCGCCAACGATCCGGTAGGTGGGCAGGGTAAGGGGGTGCGCGCCGTCGCCCGCACCTTACAAAAAGCCGGCTTAAGCGAGGTAACCATGCGCCTGTACCCCGAGGCTCGCCACGAAATCCTCAACGAGCTCAACCGCGATGAGGTAATCGCAGATCTGCTGGCCTGGACGCAGAGTGTAATTGCTGGCGATAAAATCCCCGCCGCCACCACCTTGTAGCTTTTCCACAAATAACGCAGGTGACAAACTGGCATTTAAAACGCTAGGAGTCAGTGGGCTAAGAGACCTAGGCTGGGTTACATGTCGAACTCAGTTACTGCCCTAAACCCCTCGGTTGCCCGCAAGCTCAGCGCCACCCAACTGGCCAGTGGCGTTGCCAAAATTTCCTTCGGCGTACTAGCGCTAGCAGTGCTTAGCCAGGTACGAATTCCCCTACCCTTCACCCCGGTTCCCGTTAGCTTAGGTACTTTCGCGGCTATTGCTGTGGGCGTGCTGCTGGGCCGCCGCTACGGTAGCGCCAGTGCACTTACGTTCGCGCTGCTAGGTAGCCTGGGTGCACCTATTTTCGCTGGTTTTACCGCTGGCTTTACCCTGACCTTTGGGTATGTGCTGGGCTATATTCCGGCCGCGCTGCTGGGTGGTTACGCCGCTCGCGCCGCCCGCAACGGCAGCCTGCTAGCTGCTTTAACCTGGGTTTTGGCAGCTAGTGCTGTCATTTACCTGCCTGGCCTTACCTGGCTGTGGCTTGCCAGTGGCAAGAGCCTGCTGGCCACGCTGAGCCTAGGACTTGTGCCCTTTATTGTGGGTGACGTCCTCAAGGCCGCCCTGGTAGTTGCCTACCTGGCAACTGTGGCGCGTCGTAGTCACTGACAAATAGCAAAGTAGACTAGGGAGCATGAGCCAAGCTAAGCCCACGCTTTCCGTGTTGGACCTGGTGCCTGTAAGCCAAGGTCGTAGCCGCAGCCAAGCCTTGCGCGAAATGGTCCTATTGGCCCAAAGCGCTGAGCGTGCTGGCTATGCCCGCTACTGGTTGGCTGAGCACCACGGCTCAACTACCTTCCTCTCTTCAGCTACCACGGTGCTGATGGGGCAGGTGTTAGCGGCCACGGAAAGTATCACGGTGGCTTCTGGTGGGGTCATGCTCCCTAATCATGCGCCTTTAGTGGTGGCGGAGGCGGTTGGTACCCTGGCCACCATGTATCCGGGCCGCGTTGAGGTGGGTTTGGGGCGAGCTCCAGGCACTGATCCGGTAACGGCCCGGGCGTTGCGCCGGCGTGAGGCTGATCCGGCGTCTTTTGTTGACGAAGTAACTGAGCTGGCCGATTACCTGGCTGCTAATGACTCGCTTTTTGAGACTTTGCCGGGGTCTGTGGCCGCGCAAACTAGCGCCCACGATGTGGCTTGGGTGGCTAGCTCTAGGGCCCGCGCCTTGCCGGGGAAGGGGACTAATCCGCCGCTGTGGATTTTGGGTTCTTCTGTTAATGGGGCGCGTGTGGCTGGTCGTTTGGGCTTGGGTTTTGCTGTGGCCGCGCATTTTGCGCCGGCTCAGGCTGAGGCGGCGGTTATGGCTTACCGCTCGGTTTTCAATGGGGCTAGTGATTACGCTCAGGCTTCGCACCCGCGTACGGCTGCTGCTTTTAATGTGGTGGTTGCGCCCACTGATGAAGAGGCTCAGTATTTGGCGACGACGGCGCGCGCGGCTAATGCCCGAATTGTGGCTGGCCGCCCGGGGCCGCTTGATGAGCCTACTAGCGATCCTGAGGCTTGGCGTGCGTTGGCAGGGGAGCGGGCTAGCATGGTTGACGACTCACTGGCTTACTTCTTTGTGGGCACGCCCCAGCGCGTGGCCGCCCAGCTGCACGAAATGGCGCAGCGCTGGGAATTGGAAGACATTATCTGCCTGTCTTTTATTCACGACGCCGCCGCGCGTCGACGCAGCTATGAGCTGCTAGCTCAGGCCTGGTAATAGGGGCAGTCAAGTTGTGGGTAAGCGTAGCCTAAGCTGATTATCTATACGTTTTTGTTGCCTATTTACTAGGTCTCGCGATAGTGGTCAAAAATAAAATTTACTCAATTACTCACTGTGACTGGCACCCTAGAGAGTTTATAAAACCCCTGATCAGACGTACTTTTGCAAGTATTTTTAGGGGCTGGGTAGTGCATGGGCTTGCGCGGGAAAGTTTCAATATTCGGCCATAGTTACAACTTTATGACGCCCGGTCGGGTATTCTTTACTTAATTAGTGCCCTGCAAGAGTAATACTTCGGGGCGCGGTCATGTTCCGCAGATTGCAGCCGCTACGCGCAGGCGCGATCGAACCGGAGAGAGATACCGAATGTTTGTATACCTGCTGAGAAGGATATTCAACTATGTAGTGTTGCTGTTCCTGGCAACATCACTAGCGTATATCTTGGCATCCATCTCGATGGACCCCTCTACGTTATGGGACCGTTCTAACCCAAACCTAAACTGGAACGCCATTAACGCAAACCTGATCAAATACAACATCAGCCACGAGCTGCCGGTATGGGATCGTTACACCACTTGGCTGCAAACTGTGCTGAGCAGCTGGGATTGGGGTTTCACCCCTAAGGGCGAATCTGTTAACGCTCTGGTTGCTGTTAAAGTAGGCGTTTCGCTGCGCCTGGTGGTGCTGGGTGCACTTATTGGTATGGTTGGCGGTGTTTCGCTGGGTGCCTGGACCGCTACCCGTCAGTACAGCCTGTCCGACCGCGCCATTTCTTTCATCGCTATGGTGGTTATCTCCACTCCGGCCATGGTTCTGGCAACCCTACTCCAGGTGGGGGCGGTACACCTGAACACTGCTACCGGTATGCAGATTCTTTCCTTCGTTGGTGAAGGTGAAGGTTTTGCAGACCGGCTTAACCACTTGATTTTGCCAACCTTGTCAATGTCGCTAGCCGGTATCGCCAGCTACTCGCGTTACCAGCGTAACTTGATGCTTGACACCCTTGGTGCTGACTATGTGCGTACCGCCCGCGCTAAGGGCCTGACCAAGCGCCGTGCCGTAACCCGCCACGCACTGCGTACTGCGCTGATTCCTATGGCCACTTACTTTGCTTTTGCTCTGGCCGGTTTGTTCACCGGTGCTGCTATCACTGAGCGTGTTTATGGCTGGCACGGTATGGGTGAATACTCGGTTAACGCCATTAGCGGTATGGACATTAACGGTACTACTGCGGTGGTTGCCTTCTCGGGTCTGTGTACTCTAAGCGGTGCCCTCCTGAGTGACATTTTGGTTGCAGTTGTCGACCCGCGAGTGAGGGTAAGCTGAACATGAGCGAAATCGTTGAAACTGAAATTGAAGAGGAAGCCGCAGAGGTTAAGCCTGAAAAGCGCCTAACCCACGGTCAGCTCATTCTGCGTCGCTTCTTGCGTAACCGCTCTGCTGTTATTGGTCTAATTGGGCTGCTGATTCTGATTGCAGTGGCTATCATTGGTCCCTTCGTTTATCGCTGGAGCTACCTCGACGTCGACGGCGAAGCCTTCCTAACTCCTCCTGGCGGCAGTCACCCGCTGGGCACAACCCAATCCGGTAAGGACGTACTGGCCCTGACCATGGAGGGTACGCGTAAGTCCCTCATGATCGCTTTCGCGGTGGCCTTGATCCAGACCTCCATTGCGGCCCTGATCGGTAGCTCTGCTGCCTACTTTGGTGGCTGGTGGGAAAAGATCGCCATGTGGTGCACCGACTTGCTGCTGGTGGTCCCCTCCTTCCTGATCATCGCTATCATGTCGCAGAAGGCGGGCGCCTCGAAGGGCTCCATCACCCTGTTTATCGTGCTGTTGGCCGGTTTCGGGTGGATGCTTACCGCGCGTGTGGTGCGCTCTATGACCTTGAGCGTTAAGAACCTTGACTATGTGACTGCGGCCCGGTTCATGAACGTGCCCAGCCCGGTCATCATTTTCCGTCACATCATTCCTAACATCGCTTCGCTGCTGATTATTGACGCCACCATCAACGTGGCTTACGCAGTGCTTAGCGAAACCACTCTGTCCTACTTCGGCTTTGGTGTGCAGGCGCCCAACACCTCACTGGGTACCATCATCGCTGAAGGACAGACTTCTGCTACCACCGCAGAGTGGATCTTCATGGCTCCTGCTGTGGTACTGATCGTGATGCTGACCTGCGTGAACTTCGTAGGTGACGGCTTGCGCGATGCTATCGACCCCTCTTCCAAGTCCGGAGGTAAGGCATGAGCAAGACAAAAGATCCGGAAACTCAAGTGAAGAAGTCTAAAGTGGACGCAAAGGCTAAGAAGGCCCACAAGGAGTCTTTCAACGCTGCAGATCTGCCTGATCCCAAGTCTGGCGCTCCCTTGCTGGAGGTGCGCGATCTGTGCGTATCCTTCCCCTCTGAGGATGGGCGCGTAAACGCTGTACGCGGGGTGAACCTGAAGGTTAACCGTGGCGAGACTCTAGCCCTGGTAGGTGAGTCTGGTTCTGGTAAGTCAGTAACCTCCACTGCCGTAATGGGGCTGCTGGATGAGTCTGCGGAAATCTCTGGTTCAGTTAAGCTGCATGGCACTGAGTTGCTGGGCCGTAGCGACGCCTACATGTCTAAGGTGCGCGGTATTCAGCTATCTATGGTGTTCCAGGATCCGCTAAGCGCTCTGACCCCGGTTTACACCGTGGGTGACCAGATCGTTGAGGCCCTTAAGACCCACAACGACAAGTATGACGACGACGCCGCCTGGAAGCGTGCGGTTGAGCTGCTGGACATGGTGGGTATTCCTAACCCCACCGTGCGTGCCAAGGCTTACCCTCACGAGTTCTCCGGTGGTATGCGTCAGCGTGCAGTTATCGCTATTGCTATCGCTAACAACCCTGACCTGATCATTGCGGACGAGCCCACCACGGCTTTGGACGTAACCATTCAGGCCCAGATCCTTGAGGTCCTAAAGGTGGCTCAGCGCGAAACCGGCGCCGGCGTCATCATGATTACCCACGACCTGGGTGTGGTGGCCGGTATGGCCGACCGCGTAGCAGTTATGTACGCCGGACGCATTGTGGAAACTGGCGATGTTGACGAGATCTTCTACAACTCGCGCATGCCCTACACCATTGGTCTGCTCGGGTTCTCTGCCGCGTCTGGACGCTAAGAAGGATGCTGCTTTGGCAACCCTGGAGGGTAACCCTCCTCGCTGCTAAACCTGCCTAAGGGCTGCCCCTTCGCACCCGCGTTGCCCGCTGGTAACCGACAAATGCCGTGGCGAAGAACCTACTTTGAAGAAGCATGGTGAGCCGGGCAAGTCGGGTGAAGTGCACCTGTCTGCCTGCTACCACGCCGATAAGATCGCCAAGGAATCACTAACCTACCTGGACATCTACCCGGCTCCTGAGCTGAAGACTCCGGACACCCTTGAACCTGCCCCACGCTGATCGTCCCGAGGTTCTGCGAGTTAACGACCTGGTTAAGACCTTCCCGCTAACCAAGGGCGCCGTCTTCAAGCGTCGCGTGGGTACGGTGCACGCCGTGGACGGTATCTCCTTCGACGTGCGTCGTGGTGAGACTCTGGCCCTGGTGGGTGAGTCCGGTTGTGGTAAGACCACCACCTTGATGCAGGTGCTGAACCTGCTCAAGCCCGAGCAGGGCAAGATCGTGGTACTTGGCCGCGACACCGCTGAGCTAAACCGCCGCGCCCGTAAGGAAGTTCGTCGCGACCTGCAGATCGTGTTCCAGGACCCGATGGCCTCCCTGGATCCGCGTCTGCCGGTGTATGACCTGATCGCTGAGCCTATGCGCCACAATGGTTACAGCAAGGAACACATTGATAAGCGCATTACTGAGCTAATGACCCTGGTGGGCCTAGAGCCCAGCCACGCCAACCGTTACGCCCGTAACTTCTCTGGCGGTCAGCGTCAGCGTATTGGTATTGCCCGTGCGCTAGCGCTAGAACCCAGCTTGCTGGTACTGGATGAGCCGGTTTCGGCCCTGGACGTATCCATTCAGGCTGGTGTGATTAACCTGCTTGATGAGCTGCGTGCAACCTTGTCTCTGAGCTACCTGTTCGTGGCTCACGACCTGTCCGTGGTGCGTCACATTGGTGACCGTGTGGCCGTCATGTACCTTGGTAAGATCGTTGAGATCGGTGACATCGATGAGATTTTCGAAGCTCCGGCTCACCCCTACACCCAGGCTCTGCTAAGCGCCATTCCGATTCCGGACCCGGCCAAGGAACGCACCCGTAGCCGCATCATTTTGCAAGGTGACCTGCCGAGCCCGGCTAACCCGCCTTCGGGCTGCCGTTTCCGTACTCGCTGCCCCAAGTTCCTCACCCTTAATGAGGCTGAGCAGAAGCGGTGCATCGACAAGCTGCCTGACTTCAAGCACATGGGTGATGACCACGAGGCCGCCTGCCACTACCCGGAGCGCACCAGCGTCTTCTAGGACTAAGCGGCTCTGTTACTAAACGAAAATTGCCACCAAACTGTTACGGTTTGGTGGCAATTTTGTCCGTATAGCGGTCAATAGTTTGCGCACAGCGCCCTATATGCGATTTACTTTTCAGCGTTGCATGTTCGTCTCATTATTTGGCTAACGTGCTTTCCTAAATCTCATGAGAATTGGAGTCATCAAATGATGATCAACCGTCGTATGTTCTTGGCTGGTTCGGCCTCTACTGCGGTTCTGGCAGCCCTAGCGGCTTGCGCTTCATCTTCTAACTCCGACGGCGGCAGTGAAAACCTAAAGCAGGCTGTTAACGTCGTTGCACGTGACAAGGTGAAGGACGGCGGCGAGCTTAAGTTTGCTCTGAGTGACCCGATCGCCAACTGGAACAACTCCACCGTTGAAGGCAACACCGCCGCGATGAGTCAGATCTTTGCCTTCATCTCACCTTCCCTGTTCCTGTACGACTCTGCTGGTAAGGCTACCCCGCGTCCGGAGTTCTTCAAGTCCATCAAGGGCGAGGTTAAGAACGGTAAGACCGTTGTTTCCATCGAGCTGAACGACAAGGCCGTTTGGGGCGACGGTAAGAAGATCGTGGCTGATGACTACATCAAGACGATGCAGAGCGCCACCAACAAAGACTATGGGTGGGCCTCCACCGATGGTCTAGTCGACATCGAGAAGTTCGATAAGGAAAGTGACACCAAGTTCTCCATTACTTGGAAGTCCACCTACCCCGACTGGTCTGCTGTTATCACCGTGATGCCGCAGGCTCAGGTAGCCACTCCTGCCGCCTTCAACGATGGCGTTAAGGACGCTACCAAGTACAAGAACGAATGGTTCGCCGGCCCCTACAAGATCAAGTCTTACGACGCTGCTCAGCAGCTGGTTACCCTAGAGCGTAACGAAAAGTGGTGGGGTGATAAGGGTAAGCTCGATAAGATCACCTTCCGCTACCTAGACAGTGCTGCTACCGCTGGCGCCTTTGCTAACAAGGAAGTAGACGTACTGCGTAGCATCGTTACCGCCGACACCTTCAAGCAGGCCCAGACTCGTACTGACGCCGAGGTGCGTCAGAACTTCGGTCTGCAGTACCGCCACGTCACCATTAACGGTAGTCACGGCATCCTCAGTGACAAAGCTGTACGTCAGGCCTTCCTGCTGGGCACCAACCGTCAGGAAATCGCTAGCGCTCTGCTAGCCGGCCTGCCGGTCAAGCCTAAGGACTTCCTGCTGGGTAACCACTTCTTCATGCCCACCCAGAAGAACGAGTACAAGGATAATGGTGCTCAGTGGGCCTACAACGTTGAGAAGGCTAAGAAGCTACTTGACGAGGCTGGCTGGAAGGAGCCCAGCGCTGGTGCCATCCGTGAAAAGAACGGCAAGAAGCTGACCATCTACTACACCCGTCCTACCGGCGTGGTTACCACCAAGAACGAGTCTGAGCTACTGCAGAACCAGCTAAAGAAGATCGGTATCGATCTGCAGATGAAGGAAGTTGAGTCTGCTAGCTACTTCAAGACCATCTCTCAGAAGAACTTCGAGGTTACCGGTTTCGCTTGGCAGCTGACCCAGTACCCGATGAACAACATCGGTCAGGTCTACGGCAAGGACTCTCAGTCCAACTTCTCTGGTTACAGCGTCGATGCCATCGACGAGGCTATCAAGAAGATCGCGGTTGAGACTGACAACGCCAAGCGTGTTGAGATGACCAACAAGGTTGACGCTCTGATCTGGGAAAACGTCATGAACTTCCCGCTCTACCAGCGTCCCGACCTGTGCGGTGTGCCCAAGAAGCTAGCCAACTACGGTGCTTTTGGTCTGGCCACTGTGCGCGGTGAAGACGTAGGTTTCGTCGACTGATAGGGCTTAAGTACCTTTAAATGCCCGCTGCATGAGTAATCATGCAGCGGGCATTTTGCTTTGTTGTGAAGCGGATCTCGGAAGTCTTTTGAGTTGGTAAACTTCGCAGCAATTTCTTGAGTGTAACTTCTAGAAATCAATCCGAAACATGCGTGAAACTATCAAAATATTCAAAATATCGAATATGTATCAGTATTTGGAAAATGCTTGTATAAATTCCCGTGCATATGTTTCCATATCTGTGTGAGTCCACAGCGAGCGACTCGTACGCTCGCTACTAGGGACTCGCCGGAACCCAACAAGGAGAAGTTCAAATGATGATTAACCGGAGGATGTTTTTAGCAGGCACTGCATCTGCTGCAATGCTCGCTACTCTGGCTGCGTGTTCGGGATCAAGCGAATCTGGCGCCACTGCCGCCAAAGCTATTAACAAGGTTGAGCGTGGCAGCCTAAAGCAGGGTGGTACCCTGCGTTTCGGTATGGGCACTCCCGTTGCCAACTGGAACAACTCCACCGTTGACGGTAACGGTGTAGACCTTAAGAACATTTACAACTTCGTTGCTCCTGGCTTCTTTGACTATGACGACAAGGGTGAGGCTAAGCCCAACCCCAACTTCGTCACCAAGGTTGAGGATGTAACCAAGGACGGCAAGACCACCGTGACCATGGTGCTCAACCCCAAGGCTAAGTGGAACAGCGGGCGCCAGATCAGCCCGGATGACTTCATTGCCACCATTAAGTGCACTCAGGATAAGAACTACCTGTGGGCCTCTACCGACGGCTACGACCAGATCGAAAAGGTAGAGAAGGTTGACGACACCACGGTGAAGTTCTACTTCAAGTCTGCCTTCCCGGACTGGACCTCCGTCATTTCCGGTACCCTGCCCAAGGAGCAGGTGGCCACCGCCGAGGTCTTCAACAACGGTATGGCCAAGACCTACAACAACGACTGGTACGCCGGCCCCTTCAAGATTGAGTCCTACAACGAGGCTCAGCAGGTAGTCACCCTGGTTCCCAATGAGAAGTGGTGGGGCGACAAGCCGCTACTGGACAAGGTGACCTTCCGTGTACTGGACAGCGCTGCTGAGGCAACCTCCTTCGCTAACAAGGAGATCGACGTCCTGGACTACATCATCAGTGCCAACACCTACAAGCAGGCCCAGCAGCGTACCGACGCTGAGGTACGTCAGAACTTTGGTCTGCAGTGGCGTCACTTCACCCTGAACGCCTCCTCTGGTGTGCTGGCTGACAAGGCCGTACGTCAGGCCCTGATGCGTGCCACTGACCGGGCTGCCATCACCAAGTCCTCGCTGGCCGGTATGCCGGTTGACGCCAACAAGGTGCTGCTTGGTAACCACTTCTTCATGCCCAGCCAGGAAGGCTACGTAGACAACTCCACCAAGTGGTCTCACGACGTCGAGGCTGCCAAGAAGCTGCTCGATGGCGCTGGTTGGAAGGAGCCCAGCCCCGGTGCTATCCGCGTCAAGGACGGCAAGAAGCTGAGCATCAAGTACACCCGTCCCACCGCCGTACCTACCACCAAGACCGAGTCTGAGCTGCTGCAGAGCCAGCTGAAGAAGATCGGTATGGAGGTTGTCATGGAGGACGTCGAGTCCGCCAAGTACTTCAAGGACTACATCAACAAGAAGAACTTCGAGATCACCTCCTTCACCTGGCAGGGCACCCCCTACCCGATGATGAACATCGGTCAGATCTACGGTAAGGGTAACTCCAACTTCACTGGTCAGAGCATCAAGGAGCTCAACGAGCTGATCGACAAGATCGCCGTTGAGGCCGACCACAAGAAGCGTGTTGCCATGACCAACCAGGCTGACGAGATCATCTGGGAGAACGTCTTGAACTTCCCGATCTACGAGCGTATGCAGCTGACCGCTGTGCCTAAGAAGCTGGCCAACTTTGGTGCAGTAGGCCTGGCTAGCTACCGCGCTGAGGACATCGGCTTCACCGCCTGATCCAGATAATTGAAACGTCGGGGCTTGGCACCTTTTGTTGGGGAGGTGTCAAGCCTCGATTCCGTTTATCGTCAGCAAATTTAAAACCCCGTCGAAAGGCTTCAAGCGGGTGCATATGCTGTTAGCGCCTAGCACCGGTAAGGCAGCTTGAACGTGCAAGAATGTAGCTATGCCTAGGGTCATTATTCGCTCGCGTCGAGCCCGCATAGCCACTATCGCCGCCTGGATCGCGGTGGCAGTAATTGTTGGGGCTGTGGCCTGGCGCGACACCACCACCGCAGCTCTGGCGGCAGCTGGCTGGATGGGAGCTTTAGGTTGGGCTATCACCATGATGTGGTGGCTGCCGGAGCTGGAACTTAACCAGGACGCCGTCGTAGTTAGAAACGCCTGGCGCACCCACCTAATCGACTGGCGCCAAATCACCCGCCTGAGTGGGCGCTGGGGAGTGGAACTAATCCTGAGCGATAACTCAAGCGTGCAGGCCAGCGCTGCCCCGCGTGTAGGCGGAATCGCTGCCGGGGCTCGCCAAATCGCCGAAAACCGTGCCAAAGAAGCCCAACGCATCATTCACCACGGTGTCGACCCCCGCCTAGTAGAACCTGGCAGCGCCACGCAGTACACCAGCCTCGACGCCGCCAACGCCATTGAGCTGCTGCGCGCCTACCAAGCTCAGCTGCATGAAGAAAAAAAGCATTCGGGGTTAAAAACCAATCCGCCCAAACCTCCCTATAGCCACCAGTGGCGTAAAGGCACCATCATTGGCACTCTGGTGGCCGCGCTGGCCCTAGTGATTGCCATTGCGCTATAGCCCGTTAATAGTCGGTGGCCGCGTAGGGGAGTGCTGATAGCCGAGGTCAGGGCTGCCGATAGTCGGCGCCGTCGGGGGAATATAGCCGGTGCCATCGGGGGACTAAGGCAGCGCAATAAGGGGCAGGTGGCCGGTGGCACAAAAGTGATGTCTGCTGCATTACGGTAAGCCGGCGGTCCGGGCAGTTAGGCTAGTGAGGATATAGAAGTATCTAGAAAGAAGAAGCCTTACATGACGGTACGCCAGGATCTGCGTAATGTCGCAATCGTAGCCCACGTTGACCACGGTAAAACCACTCTGGTTGACGGCATGTTGTGGGAGGCCGGTGCCTTCGGGGCGCGGGCTACCGAAGAATCCACCGGTGAGCGCGTAATGGACTCAGGCGAGCTTGAGCGCGAAAAAGGCATCACCATTCTGGCTAAAAACACTGCCGTGCACTACCGTGGTCCGGCTGCTAAGGAAGCCGGCATGGAAGATGGCATCACCATTAACGTGATTGACACCCCTGGTCACGCCGACTTTGGTGGTGAGGTCGAGCGCGGTCTGTCTATGGTCGACGGCGTCGTACTGCTGGTGGACGCCTCTGAAGGCCCCCTGCCCCAGACCCGCTTCGTGCTACGTAAGGCGCTAGCAGCTAACCTGCCGGTAATTTTGGTGGTTAACAAGGTGGACCGCCCTGACTCGCGTCTAGACGAGGTTGTGGAGGAAAGCACCGATCTGCTGCTGTCACTAGCCAGTGACCTGGCCGAGGAAAACCCCGACATTGACATCGACGCCGTGCTTGACGTGCCGGTTATCTACGCCTCCGCTAAGGCTCGCCGCGCTGACACCGTGCAGCCCGCCGACGGCCAGCTGCCGGCTAACGACAACCTAGAGCCGCTGTTTAGGACCATCATTGAGCGTATCCCTGGTCCTAGCTATGACGAGGATGCCCCGCTACAGGCCCACGTAACCAACCTGGACGCCTCGCCCTTCCTGGGCCGTCTAGCCCTGCTGCGTATCCACAACGGCACCCTGCGTAAGGGTCAGAGCGTGGGCTGGGCTCGCCACGAGGGTGACATTAAGCAGGCCCGTATCTCTGAGCTGCTGATTACTGAAGGCCTAGAGCGTAAGCCTGCTGAGGAAGCTCACGCCGGTGACATTGTGGCCGTGGCCGGTATTGAAGACATCACAATTGGTGAGTCCCTGGTTGATCTGGAAGATCCCCGCCCGCTGCCGCTGATTAAGGTTGACGACCCGGCCATCTCCATGACCGTTGGTATTAACACCTCACCTATGGCCGGGCGCGTTAAGGGCGCGAAGGTCACCGCCCGCCAGGTTAAAGACCGCCTGGACAAAGAGCTGATCGGTAACGTTTCTATTCGCGTACTACCCACCTCGCGTCCTGATGCCTGGGAGGTACAGGGTCGTGGTGAGCTGGCGCTAGCCATTTTGGTGGAGCAGATGCGCCGCGAAGGCTTTGAACTAACTGTGGGTAAGCCCCAGGTAGTTACCCGCCAGGTGGAGGGTAAGACCTATGAGCCTATGGAACGCATGACCATTGACGTTCCCGAAGAGCACCTAGGTGTAGTTACCCAGTTGATGGCTGCCCGTAAGGGACGCATGGAAACCATGTCTAACCACGGTGCCGGTTGGGTGCGTATGGAATTTTTGGTACCCGCGCGTGGCCTAATTGGCTTCCGCTCTAAGTTCCTAACCGATACTCGTGGCACCGGTATTGCCTCTTCTATTGCTGAAGGCTATGAGCCTTGGCATGGCGTGATTGAGACCCGCACCACCGGCTCGCTGATCTCTGACCGCTCCGGTGCGGTTACCGCCTATGCCCTGATTCGCCTGCAAGATCGCGGAACTTTCTTTGTTGAGCCCTACTCAGGAAACCTATGAGGGCCAGGTAGTGGGGGAGAACCCTCGCAACGAAGACATGGAAGTTAACGTGGTGCGCGAAAAGCAGCAGACCAATATGCGCTCGTCTACCGCCGAGACTTTCGAGAACTTGACCCCGCCGCGTAAGCTAACTTTGGAAGAGGCGCTAGAGTTTGCTGCAGATGATGAATGCGTAGAGGTCACCCCGGAGGCAGTGCGTATCCGTAAGGTGATTCTTAACGGCCAAGAGCGCTTCCGTACTCAGCGACGCAACAAGTAACACAACTGTTAAGGAAATGAGGAAGAGATGACATACGTCATCGCCCAACCTTGCGTGGATATTAAGGACCGCGCCTGCGTTGACGAATGCCCCGTGGACTGCATTTATGAGGGCGCCCGCACGCTTTACATCAATGCTGAAGAGTGCGTTGACTGCGGTGCCTGTGAGCCGGTGTGCCCGACTGAAGCTATTTTCTATGAAGACGATGTGCCTGAAGAGTGGGCCGACTATACCCGCGCTAACATCGACTTCTTTGAGCTACAGGGCCTAGGCTCTCCCGGCGGTGCCCGCGCTGCTGGGGTGCAGGACTATGACGACCCGATGATCGCCGCCCTGCCGCCGCAGAATCAGGACTAGCGCACTAACGCAAGGCTTTGTCAGGTTTAAAACCTAGCAACTGCCAATGCGTGCACTTAGCTAAACGGCTAGAAGAACGTTTGTTCTTCTAGCCGTGTTTTTTTATGTACGCTCGCTATTAGGCAGATAATTAAACCGAAACCCGGCTAGCCGTGGCTAGTAAACCTCTCCACGTACATGGCTCGTTAGAGCCTAACCCTCCTTATTCACTGCTCTAGTTGAAAGTCCCTGATCATGCGTAAAGCTGTCATTTGCTTAGCTGCAGGCCTAGCCGTGCTAACCGTTAGCGCCATGGGCACATTCGGTTCAAAGCCGATTGAGAACCCAGATTTTGCTGGCCCGAAGGTTGGTGTGGTAGAAACCGACCAAAACGGAGACCGGGTGTGGCGTGGTGAACAGCCAGAGGTCATGTACAAAATTCTGGCGGACTTCACGCCGTTGCGGGAACGCCACTCCGACAATATTATCGACAGCGCACTAACCTCTGACAGGCAGGTGCTAGAGGTTTATGTGCGTAACGTTGCCGGCCCGGGCATGGAGCAGCTATCAGCTCTGGCCTCAAAGTACCCCCAGCACATCAGGGTTAAGACCACCACTGTGACTGAAGCTGACGCTCAAAGGGTCAGTGACTACGTCACTGAGAATAATCTGTGGGGTAACCCAGTTCTAGGTGTAGGTCTATCTGCGGAAACCAACAGTGTCACGGTGGATGTAGACCCAACTTACCTAGCTAAGGGTGAGCCCATGCCTCTCGATAGCGCCACGCTAGGTGTGAAGCTAACTTTCAAGTCTGGCGAAGTAATCACCCCGCTGCGCTAGTACTTATCCCGCTAGTAACTGGTAGTCGTCGATTATCTAGCGTAATTACTCTCTAGAAGGGTTAGAAAATGGGTAGCAGGCCAGTAGCCATTATCTGGATGATTATTGGCGTATTAGTGATTACCTCTGGGTGCGGTTCAAGCACTAAAGAGAACGCCCAAGCAGGTAATAAATCCAGTGATATTAGCACTTCCGCTCCCCGAACAGCTAACCCCTCTCTGGGTGACCAAGACCCGTACTATCGGGACACGCGTGAAGACCATGAAGCTAAGGCTAAATGGTGTAATGAGCACGCTGATAAAGCACCCGACTTCAAGGTCAGTGACATGGCCACAGTCAAGGGAAATTTCTGGATTTGTGAACGTGGTGCTGGCCCTAACGGCATAAGTTTCTGGTCAGGTTTATCTCAGCAGCGTAAATACCTACTAGAGGCATTCGCTGTAGACGGCTCCACACCTAGTGCTTGCCATCCATTTACGCCAAATCCCTCGTCAACGGCAACGTACGAACAGTATCTCATCTACAAAGATAAGATCTGGCGCATACGTCAAGGACTTAGCTGCGGTCTCTAGCCCTTAGCTCTGCCACAGGTCAGTCCAGGTCACGCCCAGCTGCGCCAATAGCCTGCGCAGCAAGGGCAGTGACAGACCCACTACTCCGTGCGGGTCGCCTTCAATCGATTCGATAAAAGCCCCACCCAGGCCATCAATCGTGAAGGCGCCCGCACAGTACATGGGCTCACCGCTGGCCACATAAGCCGCTATTTCCTTATCGCTCACCTCGGCAAAATTAATTACCGCACGCGAAACCCCCTGCGCCTGGGGGACTATCAGGGCTGTAGCCCTTGGTGGGGCTTAACGCACTAACCGCGTGACCAGTAAACAGCGTGGCACTACGGCCACGCATAGAACGCCAGCGCTCGACGGCGTCGTCGGCACTAGCAGGCTTACCCACCAACTGGCCGTCAATAAGCAGCATAGAATCGCAGCCCACCACATAACGCCAGCCAGCAACCTGCCCGCTGCGGCCAAGCTGGTGCGCCACCGCCTGCGCCTTAGCTAAAGCCAAAGCCTGCACCACCACCTGCGGCCCACAATCAGGCTGGGCGCTACGCACCTGCTGCTCAACGGCGCGCTCATCCACCTCAGACACAGCCACCTGCGGCTCAATGCCGGCAGCTCGTAGGGTAGCTAAACGACCTGAAGATTTAGAAGCAAGCACAATCATGGGCCTAGATTATCCCTAGTTAACGCGCAAAGACGCAGATGTGGGAAGCTTGACGCATGGGATTTAGCCGTTTAACCGTCGTAGAAAAAATTGATTCCACTCAAACCTATCTTTACTCACAACTAACCACCCCAAGCGGGCTGCTGCGGTTAGATGCCCCCAGCCGCTGGCCTCACCTATCGGCGCTGCGAGCCATTAGCCAAACCGCCGGGCGCGGACGCGGCGGACGCAGCTGGGTGACCCCCGAGCGCGGCGCCCTACTGGTATCAACCGTGCTTTATCCCGGCCTAAACGAGCAGCTACTAGGTTGGCTGCCGCTAATCATTGGCGATGCGGTAGCGAAACTACTAGCCAGCTATCTAGACACGAACTGTGGCAGGTGGGCACCAAATGGCCCAATGACGTGCTAATTCAGCCCCGTCCAGACTCAGGAATTGAGCTAGAGGAGGTGCCCGGCTGGGGGCAAGCCCGCAAAGTCTGCGGGGTGCTATGCGAGCTAGTGGCCAACCCCTAATGGCAGCTATGCGGTAATTGCTGGCGTGGGCATTAATGTAGCCCAAAGCCGCGAGCAACTGCCGGTTGATTGGGCCGGTTCGCTGGCGCTAGCTGGGGCTAACGTTAAAATCCCGGCGCTAGTGCTAGAACTAGGTACCACCATTGATTTTGCGCTACGTGAGCTGGGGGTAAACGGTGAGGGCCCGGCCAAGGTTACTTCCCTGCCGCCGGTGCTACACAGGCGAATTTGCCAGGGTTGTCTGACCTTAGGACAGCAGGTGCAGGTAGGGGAGGGGGACGACGTCGTCGCTGGCATCGCCACAGATATCCGCCCACAATTGGTCATTTCCACCCCCAGTGGAGAGGTAGAAGTGCAGGCCGGAGACGTTTTAAAAACCCGCTTTGCGTCCTAAATGTGATCTGAGCTACCATTGCCTGTGTGATTGATACCGATGCACAATTGCCGCTCGATCCGCCAGCGGTACAGATGCTCGGCGCACAGCCCGTAAAAACCCTGCGCCAAGCCGCGCAAGAGCTAAATGTTGATATAGGGCAGGCCCGTCGTTACTGGCGCGCCTTGGGTTTTGTAAATATCGACGACGACGCCTGCGTGATTACTGACGTCGATATTGAGGCTGCGCGCGGTGTCAAGTCTCTGATGGACGAGCATGGCATGAAGCAGGCTGCGGTAAAAAACATGCTGCGTGCCCAGTCATACACCATGGACCGCCTGGTGCTGTGGCAGTTTGAGGCGATGGTAGCTCAGATTGCGGCTGAGAAAAACGTTAGTGACATGTCAAGCTCGAGCATTGGCTATTGATAAGTCCAATGAACTGGCTGAAAACCTGCAAGATCAGCTGCTGTACACCTGGAGGCGCCATTTTGCGGCGCTAATTCAACGCACCAACAGTGAGATAAGTGCTGAAGGGCCCCAGCGTCGTGACGGCCATTTCCCCCTAAAACGCTCAATGGGTTTTATCGACATTGTGGGTTTTACAGCGCTAGCTGCACGCCTGAGTCCGCAAGAACTTACCCGGCTGCTGCACGATTTTGAGGACACTGCCCGCGATGTGGTTACTTCGCGCGGTGGGCGAATCGTAAAAACCATTGGTGACGCGGTTATGTATATCGCCAATGATCTGTCCACCGCCGCCGATGTGGTTACCGCCCTGATGGAAGAAATTCAGGGAGGCAGCCATAGCTTCGGCTACGCGCCTCGCTAGTAAGCGGGGAGGTAGTTTCCCTATCTGGTGACGTGTTTGGCCCTACCGTCAACCTGGCTTCACGCCTAGTCAACATGGCCCCTCCCGGGGGAATCCGGATGGATGGCAACACGGCGGCGCTCATCAAAACCTCAAAGGTGGCCAGTAAATACGTGATCCACCCCTGTAGCAAGCAAGAAGCCAAGGGATTGGGAGAGATTATTCCCTGGTCGCTAAAGCGAACTGAGTGGGTGCTGGCTGAAAAAGCCGGGAACCGAAAAAAAGTAGGCAGGTTCAGAAAAATCTGAACCTGCCAGTGCGCGAGCGCCGTCGGCTTAAATAGCCGAGCCGGGCGTAAACGGCCGGATCTAAAGCTGGGCCCTGACTGGGCCAGATGGGATCAGGACTGGGCCTTACGAGAGGCCAGGTAAGACTGCAAGCCCTTGATAATCATGGGTAGCAGCGAGATGAACACGATCACCAGGATCATGTGCTCAATGTTTTCACGCACCCAGGTGAAGTTGCCCAGCCAGAAACCCAGCAGGGTGATGCAAAAAGCCCAGAAGAAAGCCCCGATCAGGTTAAAGATGGCAAAGTGGCGGTAGTGCATCTTGCCTACACCGGCCATAACCGGGGTGAAGGTGCGGATAATCGGCACAAACTGGGCCAGGGTTACGGCCTTACCGCCGTGGCGTTCAAAGAACTCCTGGGTGTTGGTTACGTACTTCTGCTTAAACAGGCGCCCATCGGGGCGGTCAAAGATCTTGGGGCCAACCTTGCTACCGATTAGATAGCCGCTGCCGTTACCGGCAATGGCAGCCAAGAAAACCGCTGGGGCGGCCACCCAGATCGGTACCGGTACAGCGCCGGTGCCCACAAACATGCCTAGGGTGAATAGCAGTGAGTCACCGGGTAGGAAGAAACCCACCAGCAGACCGGTTTCAGCGAAAATCACCAGCATTACGCCGATGATGGCCCAGGGGCCGAGCCATTCAACAAACTTATTGATCAAAGTACCGGCGTCGAGCCAGTCAGGCGTGATAGAGGTCTGAACTAGCGTGGCGCTAGCAGCAAGATTGAACATAAGGCAAACTTTAAATCTCTAACTTGGTCTCTGGCTGTGAGCAGCCCTAATTGTTGGGTGTGTACTAAGGCACCAATGTCGTCAAGACTTGGATTCTTCACCCTGACTGGTGCCGGTAAACACCACGAAGTGGTAGAAGAGGAACCGGCAGGCTGTAGACAGAGCGAAACCAACCACATAGGCGGCAATGTTGTCGCCTAGCTGGGTGTTGATATTTAGTACGTGGTGGGTGAAGAGCAAACAGGCCTGGGTTACGCATAGCCCCAAAATGTTTGCAATAACGAAGAGAGTACCTTCGCGTACTACGTTTTCTTGGGTGCGGCCGCGATAAGTCCACAGTCGGTTAGCTATCCAGGAGTAGATGGTGGCGATCGTGGCTGCCAAAACATTGGCGCTGTTGGGGTGTCCAGACAGGAACCCCAGAGGCATGGGAGCGTACTGGAATACGTTAAATAGCCCGGCGTCGATCACGAAGGCGGAGGCGCCAACTGCACCGAACTGCATGAACTCTACAATCCAGGCGCGCAGACGCTGAGAGACGAGGGATGAGCTTAGCATTATTTATTCCGTTGGTTTCTGAAAGATACTTAAAAAGGCTTTAAGGCATCCAGTAGATCTTACTGAGTGAGAGTGAGTAAGCGTCCCAAATCCAAGCTATCCACAGCACCTGGGAGACGATGCTGAGTGCAATAAGCGCCACCGCAGCGCGTAGATGGTTGCTCAGTTTAGCGCCAAGCACCCAAGCTAGCGGGGCCATCATAAGTAGCATGCGTAGAATCGAGGATGAGGGGTCGAAGAAGACCAGTAGGTAAACCCAGTAGCATACACACCACATCCAGGCTAGGCGCCCTAGCTTGCGTAGTTGACTAGAGCTAAGTGCGCAGATGCTTAGAACTAGCACTGCTATTAGGGCGACGATACCCGAGTTAGGGCCCCCGTAAATGGTGGCCTGCTTAATCCAGGACATAAACGGGGCTAAATTATCTTCGCGCCAGGCAGTTTCGGTGTCCGTATAGGCGGTAGGTACCCCGGTAATGAACCAGGCGAATGCTGGCCAGAAAAGTGCTCCAGCGCAAGTAATGATGGCGGTTACAAATAGCCAGATACGGTCTTTTTTGCTAAGTGGGGTGGGGCTGATGTCTAGCGGGGTGGTGGCAGTTTGCGGGGTAGTAGCGGCGACGTCGCTAACGTTGCCGGCGGTATCGGCTGATTTTTTAAATGGCAGGAATGAGCTATTAAAGCGTGAGGTTGGGGAGACTATGCCGCGCGCTCGTAGTTCTTCCCAGAACCACCATAAACCGATTGTGGCACCGAGTGGGACGCCGATAGGGCGAGTGAGCTCGGCAATGCCAAAGAGCATAATAGCCCAGATAAAGCGTCGCTTAGTTAGCAGTATGAAGCCAAAAGTTAGCAGCGCTAAGGTTAAAGACTCTGCATAGGGTAGCTGCATGACAATAGCCGGGGCGAAGCTGAAGAAAAGGGCTACGCCTAGCAGGCTGGCGCGCTTGCCTACGCGTGGGCATAGCCAGGCATCGAGGCCTAGAGCTACGGCTGCTGAGCTAATCCAGGAAACTACTACCGCACAGGCAAAATAGCTTTTTGTGGTGATGGTGGAAGCCAGTGTGGCCAGGGCTTCACTCAGCAAGGGGAAAACTGGCATGAAAGCCCAAGTGTTTTGGCGTACGTGACCATTAGCGTCATAAGTTAATTTAGTGAAGTAACGCTCAGTGATGATGCGGTGATACCACTTGGAATCCCATAAGGATACGTGTTCTAGGTAACTGGGGTTAGCTGGCACCCAGCGGCTTGCAGGGGTGTCAATGGCTGAAAGGTTGAAGATCAACAGGCTTAGTAGGGTTATAAGTAGCCAGACGGCCAGGACTTGGAGCCGATGGGGGAAACGGCTGGGGGATATGTTTGGGAACTGCATATTTGCATCCTAATGGGCGTCAGGATGTTTTGGTACTGCCTAAATAAAGGTAACTGGTAGATAAATGAGTGAAATACCTTAATGAAAACTTGAAACTGAAAGCAAATCGATCATCTTGTGCAACCTGACATAGTCCTATTGTCTATAAATGTGACCTGAACTGCAGGTTTTGGTGACTAACTATTTTAAAAGGAAAAATTTGCGAATAATTTAGGGAACCCACAGGATGCTGATTGAGCCGTAATCCCACACCCAAGCTACCCACAACACCTGGCTAATCACACCTACAGTCAAAACTGCCAAGGCAGCGCGGGGGCGGTTCGTTAGGGGGCGCTCAGGTTAGCAGCCTGTTGGTAGAGCAAGCGGTTCGCTTCACCCGTGAACTTGCGGCCCTGGTAGCGCGCAACCCCAGCAGCAAGGTGGAGGCGTGGCCGGTGGTGGAAACCGTGCAGGTTGAGGGTATGTGTGACACAGTGCTGGCCCTGGCTCCCGGGTTAAAGCCGGTTACTGCCGCGCTAGCCCAACAGGTGGCTAAGCGCGTGGCTCACATACTTGCCTGCCCGCAGCTATAAAGCTGCCCATGGGTTTCTGGAAGGTGTTTAAGAAGGTTTAAGGCATCCAGTAGATCTTACTGAGTGAGAGTGAGTGAGCGTCCCAAATCCAAGCTATCCACAGTACCTGGGAGACGATGCTGAGTGCAATAAGCGCTACAGCAGCGCGTAGATGGTTGCTCAGTTTAGCGCCAAGCACCCACGCTAGCGGGGCCATCATAAGTAGCATGCGTAGAATCGAGGATGTGGGGTCGAAGAAGACCAGTAGGTAAACCCAGTAGCATACACACCACATCCAGGCTAGGCGTCCTAGCTTGCGTAGTTGGCTAGAGCTAAGTGCGCAGATGCTTAGAACTAGCACTGCTATTAGGGCGACGATACCCGAGTTAGGGCCCCCGTAAATGGTGGCCTGCTTAATCCAGGACATAAACGGGGCTAAATTATCTTCGCGCCAGGCAGTTTCGGTATCCGTGTAGGCGCTAGGTACCCCGGTAATGAACCAGGCGAATGCCGGCCAGAAAAGTGCTCCAGCGCAAGTAATGATGGCGGTTACAAATAGCCAGATACGGTCTTTTTTACTGAGTGGGGTGGGGCTAATGTCTAGTGGAGTGGTGGCAGTTTGCGGGGTAGTAGCGGCGACGTCGTCACTAACGTTGCCGGCGAGGTCGGCTGATTTTTTAAATGGCAGGAATGAGCTATTAAAGCGCGAGGTTGGGGAGACTATGCCGCGCGCTCGTAGTTCTTCCCAGAACCACCATAAACCGATTGCGGCCCCGAGTGGGACGCCAATAGGGCGAGTGAGCTCGGCAATACCAAAGAGTAAAATAGCCCAAATAAAGCGCCGCTTAGTTAGCAGTATGAAACCAAAAGTCAGCAGCGCTAAGGTTAAAGACTCTGCATAGGGAAGCTGCATGACAATAGCCGGGGCGAAGCTGAAGAAAAGAGCTACGCCTAGCAGGCTGGCGCGCTTGCCTACGCGCGGGCATAGCCAAGCGTCAAGACCTAGAGCTACGGCTGCTGAGCTAATCCAGGAAACTACTACTGCACAGGCAAAATAGCTTTTTGTGGTGATGGTAGAAGTAAGTGTGGCCAGGGCTTCACTCAGCAAGGGGAAAACTGGCATGAAAGCCCAAGTGTTTTGGCGTACGTGACCATTAGCGTCATAAGTTAATTTAGTGAAGTAACGCTCAGTGATGATGCGGTGATACCAGCTGGAATCCCATAAGGGATACGTGCTTTAAGTAGTCAGGTTTGGCCGGCACCCAACGGCTTGCGGGGGTGTCAATGGCTGAAAGGTTGAAGATCAACAGACTTAGTAGGGTTATAAGTAGCCAGACGGCCAGGACTTGGAGCCGATGGGGGAAACGGCTGGGGGATATGTTTGGGAACTGCATATTTGCATCCTAATGGGCGTCAGGATGTTTTGGTACTGCCTAAATAAAGGTAACTGGTAGATAAATGAGTGAAATACCTTAATGAAAACTTGAAACTGAAAGCAAATCGATCATCTTGTGCAACCTGACATAGTCCTATTGTCTATAAATGTGACCTGAACTGCAGGTTTTGGTGACTAACTATTTTAAAAGGAAAAATTTGCGAATAATTTAGGGAACCCACAGGATGCTGATTGAGCCGTAATCCCACACCCAAGCTACCCACAACACCTGGCTAATCACACCTACAGTCAAAACTGCCAAGGCAGCGCGGGGGCGGCTGACCAGTTTTACCGCCACCGCCCAGGCCAGGGGGGCAACCATCAGCAACATGCGGAAAACTGAGGAGGAGGGGTCGAAGAAAATCAGTAGGTAAACCCAGTAGCACACGCACCACATCCAGGTCAGTCGTCCCAGCTGACGCAGCTGCCTCCACCCCAGTATGCAGGCGCTAAGCACTAGCACCCCAAACAGGCCAATAACACCTGCGTGGGCGCCACCAAAGCTAGCAGAGCGGTTAATCCAGGCCTCAAAATGGGGCCAGGTCCACGCCACGCCAAGCAGTTTCCGTGTCCACATATGCGCTCATGCGTCCAGTGGCGATCCAAGCCAGCAGCGGCCAGGTCAAAGCAGCCGCGCAGGTGACTGCGGCAGTAACAAACAGCCACAGGCGGTCTTTGCTGCTCAACGGCAGGGGGCTTAAATCCATAGGCGTAAAGCTAGGCAAAGCTGGCGGGGCTGGTGCAGGGGCCGGCGCGTTGCTCGCGGTGGCGGCCTCGTAATTAGCGACGACGTCGTAACCGGAGGAGGCCTCGGCACTGGCTGCAATGGGGGCGGCCTCAAAAGAAGCAATGGCGCTAGTGGCAGACTCATTAGCGGAAGAATCACTAGCTTCAGGGCCGCTAGTTTCAGAGTCGCCAGCTTGCGGGCCAGCGTGGGCAGAGCCGGTGGTTTCAGTGCCAACGGCGCCAGCCTCACTAGGGGACACGGCGCCAGCCTCACTAGGAGGCGCAGGAATAGCCTGAGGGGCGGTCTCAAAAGAAGAGCTTGCGGTCAGGTCAGGTGCAGTTTCAAAAGAGGCAATAGCGGCCTCATTAGGGACAGGGACGGCGGCGTCGTAATTAGCGGCGTAAGGGTCGGCGTCGGCATAAACCCGGGCGGAAGAGAAAGACGCATCAAAGCGGGAGGCCGAAATCAGACCGCGCGCCCGCAGCTCCTCCCAAACCCACCACAGGCCCAGGGCAGCCCCCAGCGGCACCCCGATCGGGCGGGTAAAAGCAGCCAGTACAAACACCACCATGGCCCAGGCAAAACGACGCTTAGCTAAAACCGCGAAACCAATCGCCACCAGCGCCAATCCCAAAGACTCGGCGTAAGGAAGCTGCAAAATAATGGCCGGGCCGCAGGTGAAGAAAATCGCCACCCCCAGCAAACTGGCCGCCTTACCCACGCGCGGACGCATCCAGGCATCCAAACCCAAAGCCGCCAAAGCTGAGCCCAACCAGGCCACCACCACAGCGCAGGTGTAATAGTTAGCCGAGAGTAGCTCAGCCAGGCCACCACTTAAATAGGCATAGATGGGCATAAACGCCCAGGTGTTCTGACCCACGCGGCCATCTTGACCAATCGGCAAGCTGGTGGAGTCGGGATAGCCCTGGGTGGCCACGCGGTAGTACCACTCAGAATCCCAAAAAGCCACATGCTGCAGGTAGCTGGGCTTAGCTGCGCTCCAATAAGTCTGGGGGGTGTCTAGGCCGCCCAGATTAAAAATCAGCAGCCCAATCAGCGAGGCAATAGCCCACACTGCCAGTACCTGGAGGCGATGGGGGATACTTGAATGTTGCACGTCCATATCCTATGTGGGTTTTGCGAAGTGTGCCGTTTAGTGCACGCCCCGCTTAAGGCGGGTAGGCTAATAACGTGAGTGCACCAACTGTGGCAGTTATTGGCGGCGGGCAGTTAGCTCGCATGATGCAAGAAGAAGCGAGTGCGCTAGGTGTGCACCTGCGTGCTTTAGTGGAAGCCCCGGACGGGTCTGCGGCGCAGGTAATGCCTGATGCCCCAGTAGGGCGGGCCGACGACGCCGGGGCGGTGCATGATTTGCTGCAGCCCAAACGGGGGGAGCAGCCCCAAGATCTAGCTGACGCAGCGGTTTTAACTTTTGAACATGAGCACCAAGATCACGCCTTGTTGCAGCAGTTAGCGGCCCAGGGTGTATCGGTGCAGCCTAGCGCCCAGGCTTTGCTTTACGCCCGCGACAAGCTAGAAATGCGCCGCGCTATGACGCGCTTGGAGCTGCCTCAGCCGGCTTGGCGCCCGGTTAGCCAGCCCGCTGAGGTGCTTGAGTTTGCCTTGCAGCATGGCTGGCCGGTGGTGTTAAAGACCCCCCAGGGTGGCTATGACGGTCACGGGGTGCTGCTGGTTAATGACGCCGCTGAGCTTGAAAATGGTGAGGCTGCAAAGTGGTTTAAAGCTTTGGCCGACGGCGCCGGTGTGGGCGGTGGTGGCTCACTAGGGGGCGCCCAGGTCAGCTGCCTGCTGGTAGAGCAGGCAGTTAACTTCACCCGTGAACTTGCGGCCCTGGTGGCCCGTAACCCCAGTGGCCAGGTGGAGGCTTGGCCGGTGGTGGAAACCGTGCAGGTTGAGGGCATGTGCGACACAGTGCTGGCCCCAGCCCCAGGTTTGAAACCGGCTACCGCCGCGCTAGCCCAGCAGGTGGCTAAGCGCGTAGCCAGTGAGCTTGAGGTTACCGGTGTGCTGGCGGTGGAAATGTTTGTGGTTGAAGGTGATGGTGGCGATCAGCTGTATATCAATGAGCTGGCTATGCGCCCCCACAACAGTGGTCACTGGAGCCAGGATGGGGCTCTAACCAGCCAGTTTGAGCAGCACCTGCGGGCCGTGTTGGACTGGCCGTTAGGTAGTGCGCAGCTGGTGGCGCCCACGGTAATGGTTAACGTGATTGGTTGGCGTCAAGAAACTGACGCGCCCCTACCTGACCCCTCTAGCCGCTTGGCTCAGGCTTTACAGGTAGCTCCGCAAGCCAAAATTCACCTTTACGGCAAGCAGGCTCGGCGTGGACGCAAGTTGGGGCATGTGAACTTGAGCTTGGTAGAGGGGCAAGATCCCTGGCAGGCGGTAGAGATTGGCCGCCAGGTGGCCCACATACTTACCTGCCCGCAGCTATAAGCTGCCCGCTGATTTAACTAGTGCTTTAAAAACCTTGAAAGGAAAAACCGTGAGCGACAAGCAGCCTGTAGTGGGCATTGTGATGGGGTCGGATTCTGACTGGCCCACTATGGAAGCGGCCGCTAAGGCCCTGGAAGAGTTCGGTGTTAGCTATGAGGCCCGGGTGGTTTCAGCTCACCGTATGCCGGTGGAAATGATTGAGTACGGCCGCCAGGCCAGCGAGCGTGGTTTGCGTGTAATCATTGCCGGCGCTGGCGGGGCTGCGCACCTGCCTGGAATGCTGGCAGCGGTTAGTGAACTGCCGGTGATTGGTGTGCCCGTACCGCTGAAGTACCTGGACGGCATGGATTCGCTACTGTCGATTGTGCAGATGCCTGCCGGCGTGCCCGTGGCCACGGTCTCTATTGGTGGGGCGCGCAACGCTGGCCTGCTAGCGGTGCGTATTTTGGCTAGCGGCGAGGGTGAGCAGGCTAAGCAGCTGCGGGCAGCTATGCGCCAGTTCCAGGTGGAGCTAGGTGAGCTGGCTAAGGCTAAGGGGCGCGCGCTAGCTGAGCGCGTGGCCGGCAACTAGGCCGCAGCTGGCGCTGGATTGATATGGGCTGGCCGGCAGCTAGGCTGCAAAGCTCTAGCGTAACCACCCAGAAGCTACACAAACTATCGAAATCGAACACAAACGAACAATTTAGGGTTAGGATAGAGCGGTGAACACAAAACACGAGCCTCGAACCGTCCTAGTAGCGGGCGGTGCCGGATACATTGGCGCCCACGTTGTGCGTCTACTACTTGAGCGCGGCGACAAAGTAGTTGTCGTAGATGACCTGTCTTACGGCACACCCGAACGCATCGGTCAAGCCAAGCTAGTGCAGCTTGACGTGGCTGGAGCCCAGGCCCAAGAGCGCCTAGAGCAGGTAATGCGCGAAGAAGGCGTGGACTGCGTAATCCACTTCGCTGCGCGCAAGCAGGTAGGTGAGTCAGTGGCTCGCCCGGCCTGGTACTACCAGCAAAACATTGGTGGCCTAGCCAATATGCTGGCCGCCATGGAACAGGCTGGGGTGGATCAGATGATTTTCTCCTCTTCCGCAGCTGTTTACGGGATGCCCGACGTCGCCGTCGTCGACGAAGAAGTAGCCTGCCACCCCATCAACCCTTACGGCGAAACCAAACTAATCGGCGAATGGATGATGGCCGACTGCGAGCGCGCCTGGGGCCTGCGCTGGGCGGGTCTGCGCTACTTCAACGTAGCCGGAGCCGGCTGGGACGACCTAGGCGACATGGCCACACTAAACCTGATCCCGATGGTTATGGAGCGCCTAGTTAAGGGCGATACCCCCAAGATCTTTCGGGACCGACTATGACACCCCCGACGGCACCTGCATCCGCGACTACATCCACGTGCGCGACCTAGCCACCGCTCACATCGCCGCCCTGGATTACCTGGGCAACGGCAAGCAAATGCAGGCTCACGTATTCAACGTGGGCACGGGCCAGGGTGCCTCAGTGCGTGAAGTGGTAGCCAAGGTAATCGCAGCTACCGGCTCCAAGCTGGAGCCTGAAGAGCTGCCGCGCCGCGCCGGCGACCCGCCCAAGCTGATCGGTAACGCCACGCGCATCACCGAGGTACTTGGCTGGCAGGCCCAGTACAACCTGGATGACATTGTCACCTCCAGCTACACCGCTTGGCAGGCTGACCCTAAGCGCCCACATTTCTAACTACTAGCTGGCGCTGAGCTGGCAAAGCTTAAGGCCCGTTGAGAGTGAATCTCAACGGGCCTTAACTGTTTATTTGGAAGCCTTATTTAGCCTGGTTGAAGTCGCTGGCGGTGAGCCTTCCGTCGCGTACCTTGCCGAAGAAAATCGGCGCGGTGGTGTCTACCAGCAACACGGTGGAGCCCACATCTCCCGGCTCATAGTCGGGGTCTTCAATGGGAGGAGCGCCGGTTAGACCATCGTTTGAAGCTGAGCGGAAAGCCAGCACCATTTGGCCAATATCCCACACGCCTGAATCCTTATCCACAGTCAGTGAGCCAGTACCGGCGTCAACCAGTTTGCTGGTGGCTGAGGGGTTAAGCAGGGTAGAGGGAGACATGGCCTTCTTTACCGCCGCTGAAATAATGGCGCGTTGACGCAGGCCACGGCCAATATCGCCAGTGGGGTCAGATTTACGCATACGTGAGAAAGCTAGCGCCTTTTCGCCGTTAACTTGCTGGCATTTGCCCTGCGCGGTATTCCAGATCAAACCTGAATCGTGATCATCTACGTCGTAGTCCAGGCAGGCTTCAACCCCGCCTACAGCATCGACGACGTTCTTAACGCCGCCCATACCAACTTCAACATAGTGGTTGATCTTCATCTTGGTTAAGCCCTCTACGGTCTTTACCAGTAGCTTGGCGCCGCCATAGGCGTAGGAGGCGTTGATCTTGTCCTCGCCGTAGCCGGGAATGTTCACGTAGGTGTCACGCGGCAGGGAGGTTAGCGAAGTCTGGCCGTTTTCAGCCTTATGTAGCACCATCACCGAGTCGGCGCGCTGGCCGGCGGTGGTGGTGTCAGCAATGGCGCCGTCGGCGCGCGAGTCTGAACCCACAATCAGCCAGGTCTCGCCAGGAGTGTCAGCCATGCTTGACAGTGCATCAACCCGGCGCAGCTGGTCACTGGCCTTATTCCATAGGTGCCAGGTGTAGCCACACAGGGTAATCAAAATGACGGCTAACACTGCGCTGGTGTATTTAAGCCAGCGACGCTTACCGCGACTAGGGCTGGCCGGTGGTTCGTCAATTGGTAAACGTGTAGGCATTACTGGGCGTGAGGATGCACGAGAATTACGCCTGGGTGGCACGGTTGCTGGCTGTGCGGTTGGGGCGCAGGCCAGTGCGCGTAGGGGCCCCCATGCGCGTGGGGGTAGCCTGGGCGGCTGGGCGGGCGGGGGCGACGTCGTCGGAAAGGGGCACAGCGCCGCCAGAGCGACCCACCCGGCTAGAAGGACGCGCCTGCGCCGAGCCAGTGCGCGGAGGGAATCGACTGTGGGGGAATCGTCTGCGGCCCACTGGTGCGCGCGGCACTGTGACCAGACAGCGACTGGGGTAAGGCTGTTTGCGCTCCACTAGCGTGCCCGGGCGCCGGGGCGGCCTGAGTAGCTGGGCGTGCAGTCTGGGCGGCTGGGCGTGCGGGGGCGACGTCGTCGGAAAGGGGGACTGCAGCGCCAGAGCGACCCACACGGCTAGAGGGACGCGCCTGTGCCGGAGCGGCGGTGCGGGCAGCCTCATCAGAGGTAGAACGGGTTGAAATTGGCTGCGCCGGTGCCCCAGAGCCAGACCTAGTGGACTTGGGGTTAACCCGGCTAGAGCCAGAATTACGTTGAGCTGGGGCACCCGCCGCACCCTGGGAACCGGCTGCGGTAGGTGGTTGGTCAGCGCCGGAATCTTTAGGGACTAAACGCCGGCGCCTGGGCGGCTGACTAGGGGGAAACTGAGTCAACTATTTACCCTCCCTTACTTGCACTGTAATGCGGGATCGGTAGTGGGGGTAGCGGAAGCCTTGGGTGCCGGGGCAGGCGACGACGCCTTGGGTGCGGGAGCCTGAGTGGTTTCTTCGCTACTGGGCTCGGTCTCTTGCGCCGGGTCCTCAGTTTCAGGGGCAGTGGCGGCCGGGGCCGGGGTGCCGTTAGCGGTAGAAGAAACGGTGTTAGTGGGGGCCGGCTTGTCGTCCTTCAGGGACTTCCACAGGGCTTTGGCGTCTTTTTCACGCAAAACCACGCGGTTGGGGTCATCGGGGTCAGCCTCATTAGGGGCGGTGATGAACTCAATGCCAGCAAAACCAATAGTACGCACACTCATAGCTAAACCAGCCAGAGTGTTTAGCTGCCCCACATGCGGGGAAGTGGTTAGTGTGCCCAGCGCGGCTTTAGCGAAGGCGTACAGGTCAGGGGCGCTAGTAAGCAGGTTCTTACGCATAGCGGTACGCATCATGGCGCCCATCAGGTTCTGCTGGCGCTCAATACGGTGCAGGTCAGAGCCGTCAGAGACGCCGTGACGCACACGCGCATACATAACCGCTGCCGAACCATCAAGGTGGTGGCAACCCTTATCAAGCTTGAGTTGGGTGTATTCGGGGTCATCAATGTCTTCACTGACATACACGCCGACGCCGTCTAGAGCATCCACCATGTTTTTAAGGCCAGCAAAGTCCACCACCATGTAGTCATCAATGTGGATGTCGGTTAGCTTCTCCACGGTGGAAATAGCGCAGGCCGCCCCCGCAGCCAAGGCGCGGGCACTTAAATCTCCACTCCCGGCGCCGTTAGCAAAGGCCGTGTTGAACTGTGCATACATCGAGTCGGTGATAGTGCCATCAGCGCTCTTACATTCAGGAATATCCACCATAGTGTCACGGGGGATAGAAACCACCTGAATACGTTTACGGTCGGCACTAATGTGCATGATCATGGTGGTGTCAGAGCGAGCCGAAGACTCAGTGGCCGCGCCGCCGTCGATGTTGTTGGCGCCCTGACGCGAGTCAGTACCCATTACCAAAATGTTTACCGCACGTCCGTCGTAGTCAGTGACAGGGCGATTGGAGCGATTACCAATGAGGAACTGATTAGGGTCGATCTGGTTAACCGAAGACTGCAGGTCATGCCAGGCCATAGCGCCAAAGGAAGTGACAAACAATACCGCCGCTAGAGCACTGTAAAAAAAACGGCGCAATCGGTGGTTTACCAGTTCCTTTGCACTATGGCGCGGGGGGAGCTTAGACGCAGTCATGAGGTCAAGTTTAGGTAACGTTGAGGATGTTTTCAGTCAGATAGGTTATAAAACTACTAAGTGTGGTCTAGTTACCGCCAGAATAATCGAGCCTAAGAGTAGAAGAACGTGCCTGAAAACCTTGATAAATCTGCCGCTGAGCGCGGCTCAGAAGTTAGCGCAGAAGAGCTACTAAGCCCGAGCCAAGCTACGCCGGACGTGTCTGAGCAAACCATTAGGTTAATCACGGTTACCTACAACCCCGGTAGTGAACTGGAACGTTTCCTGGCTTCTATTGCGCCGGCAACCAGCGCAAAGGTGAACGTGTACATTGCCGACAACGGCGCCCAGCACGAGCTAGTAGATGAATTAGCCGCCAAATACAACGCCACCGTAGTGCGCGACCCCAACACTGACCGTGGCTACGGCCCTGGCAACTTGGGTTACGGTGGGGGGAGTGAACTTTGCTGCCAAGGATCTAAGTGAAGACTGGATTGTGGTGGCCAACCCTGACCTAGTGTTCCGCCCCGGTGCCCTAGATGTGCTGGTGGCCGCTGGCCTGGCCAATAAGCGCGCCGGTTCGCTAGGCCCGCGCCTGCTTAACACCGACGGCACGGTCTACCCCTCTGGCCGCGCCCTACCTACCCTGGGACGCGGCGCTGGCCACGCCTTCCTAGGGCGCATTTGGCCTTCAAACCCGCTAACCAAGGCCTACCACGGCACCAATGAAGACACCATCCACCCGGTAGGTTGGCTCTCGGGGGCCTGCCTGCTACTGCCGCGTAAAGTGTGGCAGGAGCTGGGCGGCTTTGATGACGCCTACTTCATGTTCTTTGAGGATGTGGACCTAGGTGCCCGCGTGGGTAAGGCGGGCTATGAAAACCTGCAGGTGCCCGGGGCGGTAGTGGTGCACGAGCAAGGCGCCAGCTGGAAGGCCCGTCCCGAGAACATGATCCGCGCCCACCACGCCTCAGCGCGCCTATACATGTCGCGTATCTACCCGCACCTGTGGCAGGCCCCGCTGCGTGGCGCCATTAACGCCGGCTTGAGCCTGCGTGAAGAAATGGAAGTGCGTCGTCCCAACCAGCGCACCAAGCACGCCTAAACGCTGCGTACGCCTAGATACTGTGCGCGCTTAAACACTGCGCTAAGCACACTTAAGCCCCCCGAGCTTGTGAACTGCTCCCCTTTAGTTGGACTGAGAAATCAGACACCGACTAATGGGGAGCAGTTCATAAAGCCGGGGGCAAAAACTTACTTGGCGGCGTCGTCGGCCTTATCTGCCGGGGGAACCGGACCCAAAGCACTGGGGTCGGGGGCCTGAGCCAAAGCAAAAGCGCGGGCCAACTTAGTCAGGCGCCGCTCCTGGATAGAGGCGCGGCGGAAGCTGGAAAGCAAAGACGCCAAGAAGGCCAGCACCAGCGCATAAAGCAGCAAGTCAGTACCACGGCCAACGCCCACAAAGTGAGCCAGATAGGTGGTCAGGGACGGCACCGCAATCGTGACCAGGGCGAAAACCACAAAGGCCAGCGTGACAATACGGCGCCCAGCCATGTGCTTAGCTCCGCCAGAGTTGCGCAGCAACATCACGCCCATAAGCACCACGCCCAGGGCTAGCAGGCTCTTAATTAAAAACTGAGAATCCATTTAGCTAGCTCCTTAGCTGAACATCAAATCGACGAGGATATTAACGCTGTTCCACAGGGACTGGCCCTTAGAACGCGAATAATCGGTGTACTCAATGTGTACCGGCTGCTCAGCCCAAGGCAGGCCACTGGCGCCAAGCTGGCGAATAATTTCGCTAGCGTGAGCCATCCGGTTTTGGTGCAGATCCAGCTTTTCGGCGGCGTCACGGCGCAGCAGGCGCAGGCCGTTGTGGGCGTCAGTGAGCTTCATACCTGAAGTCTTAGAACCAACCCAAGCGGCGGTACGCAGCACAATGCGCTTAAGCGTGCCAGTATCGGCGGTGCCCTCAAGGAAACGCGATCCCAACACAATCGCCAGATCCTCATCATGGGCGCGGCGCACCATGGCCATAACATCATCAGTGGAGTGCTGGCCGTCAGAGTCAAAAGTAGCTATATAGCGAGCATTAGTGCGAGTTAACACATAGGTGATGCCGGTTTGTAGGGCAGCACCCTGGCCTAGGTTAAGCGGGTGGGAGACCACAATCGCCCCCGCAGAGCGGGCTTGCGCAGCTGAATCGTCGCGTGAACCGTCGTCAACGCAAACAACATTAGGGAAGGTTTTGCGCGCATTGGCGATAACCTCAGCCACCACCTGGGCTTCATTGTAAAGAGGGACAACGAGCCAGGTCTGCTCGGCCGGGTCAAAAGTTTGCATAAACGCAATTGTGCCAGGAAATTACATCTGCGCTATGAACTAACTCCTATTAGCGTAGCGCTATGGGCTCGATTAGCAGAAAAACTAGGGATAGACTGGCCTTGTCTGATGCAGTTTTTGCGTAAAGGAGCTAACCAACGTGGCAGTACGCATCGTTGATACGGCGGATGTCTCACCCGAGGCTCAAATTGGTGACGGGTCAAGTATTTGGCATCTAGCACAGGTGCGAGAGCACGCTCAGATTGGCCGTAACTGCATTGTGGGCCGTGGCGCCTACATCGGTGAGGGCGTACAGATGGGTGATAACTGTAAGGTCCAAAACTACGCTCTGGTCTACGAGCCCGCCGTGATTGACGACGGCGTCTTCATTGGCCCGGCTGTGACCCTTACTAACGACCACTTCCCGCGCGCTGTTAATCCTGACGGCACCATCAAGTCAGCTTCGGACTGGGAGCCCGTAGGGGTAACCATCAAGACCGGCGCGGCGATCGGTGCACGCAGCGTATGCGTAGCTCCGGTAACCATTGGGGCCTGGGCTACAGTGGCAGCTGGTGCAGTGGTCACCAAGGATGTGCCCGACTATGCGCTGGTAGCGGGCGTGCCCGCACGCCGTATTGCCTGGGTTGGTAAAGCCGGCGAACCGCTGGTAGCTGCTGAGCCGGGTATGTGGCGTTGCCCTGTCACTGGGGCTCACTATCAGGAAGTCACAGACTCAAACTCCAACACCACTTTGAAAGAGGTAGAAAAGTAAATGGAACTCGCATTCATTCCCCCGGCGAAAGCCTGTCTTCGGTGATGAGGAGCGCGCTGCCGTGGACGCGGTTATCGCCTCCGGCATGGTGGTGCAGGGCCCTCAGGTAAAGGCTTTTGAGGATGAATTCTCCGAGCAGGTAGTTAGCGGCGCCCACTGTGTGGCCGTAAACTCCGGTACCTCCGCCCAGCACCTGGCTACCCTAGCTAGCGAGCTAGAGCCCGGCGCTGAGGTAATCGTGCCTTCCTTCACCTTCGCCGCCACCGCCAACTCTGTGGCTATCTCCGGTGCCACCCCGGTGTTTGCTGACATTGACGTAAACACCTTCACCCTGGACCCGGCTGCAGTTGAAGCTGCTATCACCCCCAACACTCGCGCCATTGAGGTCGTGCACCTATACGGTCTGCCCGCCAACATGCCCGCGATCCTAGAAATCGCTCAGCGCCACGGCCTAGACGTCTACGAAGACTGCGCCCAGGCCCACGATGCCTCCATCGACGGCACCAAGGTGGGTACCTTCGGTCGTTGGGGTTCCTTCTCCTTCTACCCCACCAAGAACATGTCCTCCCTTGAGGGCGGCATGATCACCACCCGTGATGAGGGTGTATACCACCGCTCGCGCCTGCTGCGTAACCAGGGTATGGAGCGCCAGTACGCCAACGAGCTGGTGGGTCTAAACAACCGTCTGACCGACGTCGGCGCTGCCGTGGGCCGCGTACAGCTAACCAAGCTAGCTGGCTGGACCAAGCAGCGCCAGGAAAACGCCGCCTTCCTAAACGAGGGCCTGGCCGGGGTCGAGGGCGTAGTTACCCCCTTCGTGCCCGAGGGCTACCGTCACGTCTACCACCAGTACACCATCCGTTTCGAGGGTGCTAGCGCCAGCGAGCGTGACGAGCTACAAAAGGCCCTGCGTGAGCAGTGGCAGGTAGGCTCGGGCGTGTACTACCCGATCCCCAACCACCGTCTGGACTCGCTGACCAAGTACGCTCCCGGTCTGGAACTGCCGGTCACCGAGAAGGCTGCTCGCGAGTGCCTGTCGCTGCCGGTACACCCCTCGCTGAGCCAGGCTGACCTGGAGCGCATTGTTGAGGCCGTGGCTGCTGTTGTGAAGGCTGGTGCCTGATGAGTGCTTCGCTTCGCGTTGGTGTCCTGGGCCTAGGCTCGATGGGGCGCCACCATGTGCGCAACGCCCGCAACACTGAGGGCTTTGAGCTGGTAGCTGTAGCTGACCCGGGTGGTGACCGCTTCGGGGTGGCCGGTTCTTTGCCGGTGCTGGACTCCGTTTCTGCCATGATTGAGGTAGGTATCGACGCCGCCATTGTGGCTGTGCCTACCGTCTTCCACGAGGAAGCCGCCCTGGCTCTGGCTGAAGCTGGGGTACACACCCTGGTTGAAAAGCCCCTGGCTGCCTCAGTGGAGGCCGGCCAGCGCGTAGCTGAAGCTTTCAAGTCTGCCGGCCTAATCGGTGCGGTGGGCTATGTTGAGCGCTGCAACCCGGCCCTGCTGGAGATGCGCAAGCGTCTAGCTGAAGGCCAGCTAGGTGACGTCTACCAGGTGGTTACCCGCCGTCAGTCGCCTTTCCCAGCCCGCATCAGCGACGTCGGCGTGGTCAAGGACCTGGCCACCCACGACGTTGACCTGGCCGCCTGGGTTGCGGGAAGTGAATACAAGGAAATCTACGCCCAGACCGCCCACCGCTCGGGCCGCGAGCACGAGGACATGGTGGTAGCTTCTGGTTCCTTCAAGAACGGCGTCCTAGTTAACCACCTGGTTAACTGGCTGACCCCCTTCAAAGACCGCACCACTATTGTGACCGGTGAGCACGGTGCCCTAGTAGCTGACACCGCTATGGGTGATTTGACCTTCTACGAAAACGGCGACATGCCGTTGCAGTGGGATCAGATCGCTGCCTTCCGTGGCGTAAGCGAAGGCACAGTAACCCGTTACGCCCTAGCCAAGCGCGAGCCGCTGGCTGTGGAGCACGAGCACTTCCGTGACGCCATCTTGGGCAAGGGCAATGAGCACGTATCTATGGAAGAGGGCCTAAACGCACTGAAGGTAGTGGAAGGCATCCTGGCTTCTGCTGCTAGCGGGCAGGCTGTCCACTTCTAAAACTAATCTCAACAAATTGGGGTCGCACTCGATAGTGCGGCCCCAGTTTGTATAATTAGCGCTGATTCAGTTAGGAAACGGGATGCTAGCGCGTTTATTTAAATCGTCGATACTGCGTTATCTAGGTGTTGGTGGCACCGCCTTCGTGGTGGATCTGCTAGTAACCGTAGTTACCCGCATGGTGTTGCTGGCCACCACCCCGCTAGCTGCGCAGATGGCTACGGCTTTAGCGGTTGCTGCCGGCTACTGGAGCGGCTTTGCAGTTAATTATTTAGGCCAGCGTAACTTTGCTTTTAAAAGCTACGCTAATCGCCTGTATTCGCTCATCATGTATTTCGTTTTGGTGGGCTTTAACTGGTTGGCTACCACGGTGGCCATGATTGCTTTAGTGGATCATTTGGGGCTTTCGGCCACGCTGAGCAAGATTATTTGCACCGCCGTAACTACCGTGTGGAACTACCCGATTTACCGCTATGTGGTCTTCCCGCGCCGCCTGCAGGTAGCCCAGGCACAGCCGCGTGAGCTGCCGGGAGCTATTGACGTTATTATTCTGCCCACAACTCGGTGACCGTGCTGGAGGGGACTTTGGCGCGCCTGGCTGCCTGGTCGCGGGGGCGGCGGGTGCCTATGCGCGCCATTGTGGTTGAAAACGCCTCCCATGATGGCACCGCTGAGCTGCTGGAGGGCTTAGCGCTTACCTATGGGCCCAGCCTTTATGACGGGGTGGATATTTTCACCGTGGAGGCGGTGGCTAGCGCTAAGGGGATGGGGCGCGCCTATAGGCGGGGCATTAGTGTCTCGACGGCGCCACTAGTGGTCTTTAGCGCCGACGACCTGCCTTTTGGCACCTCTGACCTGGATTATTGGTGGGCTCACCCCACTGTTGGACTGGCTATTGGTTCTAAAGCCCACCCTGATTCGCAGGTGGATCGAGGTATGGCGCGCGCGGCTATTTCAGCAGTGTTTAGGCTGATGCGCCGGGTAATTTTGGGCTCTAAAGTGGGTGACCCGCAGGGGACTTTGTTTATTGACGGCGACTGGATCCGCGCCCACCGCAGCTTGCTGGTAGAAAACGGTTACCTTAGCTCCACTGAGATTGTGGCTTTAGCCGAACACGACGGTCAGATGCCGATCACGGAAATGCCGGTGGTGCTCACCGCTGACCAAGGCGCCCACGCTACCCGCATTAAAGTGCGTGACGTGTGGAATATGGCTTGGGGTTTGGTGGCAATTCGTCGCCGTATGCGCCGCCTGCCCTAAGCTCGACGGCGCCCCGCCCCCGCGCCCTCCCCGGCGCCCCATCCCGGCGCCGCGCCCCCGCGCCTATCGCATTGGTTGGCTGTGGGCGGAGGATAACGGCAGGCTAGCGGTTTGTGGCCGGGCCGCAGGTTAGCTCCTGGGGCACGGTCTTGATCTGCACCTTAGAGTCCAAACCATAGAAAATCCGCAAATGCTTCACATTAGAGGTGGGCGGATCAATCCACTGATACGAGATCACGTTATTACAAGGCATGGTTTTAGGGATCTTAACCAGCGTGCTTTGCCCGTTAGCGGCCGCCGCAAACTGGGCTTCCACCTGCTGCCAGGCCCCATAGTTAACCAGCAGCTGGTTAGCGCACAGCACCAGGGTAGAGGCGGCCACAAACAGCACCCCGCCACTAAGCACACTAACCGCTCGGCCTGCGCCGCCAAGGCGAGACAGCGCCACCAGGTTGGTTATGATCAGCGTGCCCATAAGTAGCAAAGCAATGTAGTGGTCACGGCCCACCCCGGCATAAAGCGAACGGGCCATATAGCTATTAGCCGCCAAAGAAACCGCAATCGCCCCAAACAAGGCCAGGGGTAGGGGCCCCACCAACTGCCTAGGCAGGGTTAAAGCCAGCAGCGCCAGCATCACAAAACTAGCTATAGCCCAGCCAATCACCGCGCCACTAGCGTCATCCATTTGGGTGATCAGCGGGTAGCGGCCACGCCCATAGGCGTCGTCGATAATCAACAAATAGCGCCGCCCAGCCATAATCCACGCCCCCACACAGGCGGCGCTAACTACATACAGGGCTGCTAGCGAGCCCACCCACAAGCGCTGGCTGGGCTGCCAACGCGACCAAGACGGCGTCGTCGTCAATAAAGCACGCCCATGCAGCCAAATCAAAGTTGCCGCCACCAGCACCACCAAGGCGATATACACCACCGCCACATTGGCGAGCGTGCCCGCCAGGCGCAAATGCAGCTTTACCTCCTCAGGCAGCAAATCATTAGGCGAACCGGTGGGCTTAGAGTTGCGCTCAATACGTTCCCACAACCCCGGGGCGGTAACTTTCAGATAAAAACCGTAGCCGGTAGCCGCTAGCGAAACCCAAGTAATCGCTCGGGTAAGCAGACGCGGGCAAAAAGCCAACAAACCAGCCACCAAACCCAGCGCGGCCACAGAAGTCATCTCATGCATCACCATGGCCAACACAATCAGTGGGGCAGCCGCCAACTGCCAACGCCAAGAAAAGCCCCCACGCGCCGCCCTAGCCAGCGGATAGAAAGCCACCAGCACCAGGTTCAAAGAAAACAGGTAATTCCACACCACAGCCATCGAAAACACTGCGCTGCCGCTTAAATGGAAATGAAACCCAATCAGCATAAACGGGATCGCACTAGCTAAAAGCTGCGCCAACAAATCACGGCGCACCCAGGTACGCCAGGGACTTAGCTGCGAATAGTCACCCTTATCCTTAGGCCCCAGGCGAGTGGCATAAACCCACACCAAAAACGCAAACAGCACATAGCCCAGCGCCATCAGCACCCGGGCCCCGCCCAAACCAAAACCAAACCAGGCCGCACCTAGCCCATCAGCTAGGCGCCCATTAAAGGTATTCCAGGTCTTATCCACCATAGTGGTAATACCCGCCCAAGTTTGGCGGCCATGGGGCAAATTAGAGGCGTTAGCGAAAAGCCGATCATCGCCGTTAAGCAGCGGCAGGCGCCATAGGCACCCCCAAAACACCGCTAGAAGCAAATAAAACAGGGCGCTGGGCGCGCAAGGGTATAAGCGCGCAGTCGCTAGGGAACGAAAACGCGCTAGGGGAGCAGCCACGGTTAAATAACCTCCGTAAACACATTAGAATCCGCCGCCCAAGCGTCAGCTAAAAACAGGTCGGCAAAAATCCCGTTAAGGCTGCGGCCTTTGAACAGCTGCGGGGCATAAGTAGCCGCGCTACCCGCCGGCAGTAGTGCCTGGAAAGCCATAGGGTGACGCAGCTGCACGCGGGTAGTAAGCAGCGAGCTAACCGCCTTATCCAGGCGCAGGGCAGAAAGAACCTTAATTGCCGCGCGCCTAGGGGCAGCAGGAATCGCGTTAACCCCAGCCGCATACAGCTGCGGCTGCGTGCCACTAACCCGCGCATAAATCTGGGCAATCAAATTCTTGTACCAGATACGCTCTTCATCAGTGAAGGCCAGGCCTCCGCGCTCCCAAACCTCAATCACCTCAAGATCCAGCATCGGCAAAGCCCAATCCAAACCAAAATGCTCATAGGCGCGCATAGAGTGGTTAATGTATTTGGCTTGGCGCTCGCGGACGTTGAACCACTCAATGAGGCTCTGGCGCGTGTCCAGGGTGTCTACCGTCAGCAGCTCATCAACCGCCTCCAGCAAAGGCTTGCGAATGGGGGCTAGGGCCGCCACCAGATCTTGCTGGCCTTGCAGGTTTAGGTGCTGGTGGGCTAGTAGCTCAACCCAGTCTTTGCGGCTCATTGGAGTCTTGGGGTCTAGCAGCTCCTGGCCGTGCAGGTTGCCCACAATGGTGTGGCCCGGCAAAATCACGGTGCCGGCGGGTAGCACCCCGGTGCTGGTTAGCTCACGTAGCGCATACCAGTCCTGATAGTGGGGTAGGGAGGCCCCCGCCCAAGCCGCACGGATAAAGGCGCCGCCCTCGGCCTGCCAGGCTTGGCGCACCTTAGCTTCGCTAAGCTCAACGAAATACCAGGGTACGTCCAGTGACTGCGCTACCTGCTGGGAGATCTTGGCTTCGCGCGAGCCGGCAGTACCGTAGGTGAAAGCCACCACATCACTGGCGCCAGCCAGTTTAAGCAGGCTCAAAATCAGGCGCGAATCAAGCCCGCCCGACAGTGGCACAGCCAGGCGTCGGCCCTGAGTTAGCTTAACTACTCGCTCTACCGCCTGCTCTAGCGCCTGGGTGAAAAGCTGGCGGAAAGTGGGCTCATCAGTGATGCGCTGGTGGTAGCGCAGTGCTTTCCAGGGGTGTACGTGGGGGGTGGGGTCGCCGTCGATTAGCTCCACGCTGGAGGCGGCGGGCAGCTGGTAAACCCCCTGTAGTAGGGTGCGCGTGCCCAGGGTGTAGGCGGCGTGGCGGAATTGGAGGCGCCCGGTAGCGTCCCAGCTGGTGGGGGCGGCGTCGATAAGCGCCTGGGGGTCGTCACTTACCAGCCAGGTGCCCGCCACGTAGCGGTACAGCAGGGGGAATGAGCGTGGCATGTCGCTGCTTAGTAGCGCCCCGTCCTTAGTCACGACGACGCCGCTCCACTGGCCTGCTTGCTTATGGGCCCACTGGCCCACCTGCTCAGGGGAGGTAGGCAGAGGCGCGTGAGGCTGGTTGCTGTTGGGGGCGCTGGCCCACCACTGCTGTATAGGGCTGTCGGCGGGGGACTTGGCATCAGCCGCCCTGGGGGCCGCGCCAGTTCCAGCAGCGCAGGTGGCTGTGGGGGAGGCTGCGGCGTCGTCGTTAAAAGTGCCCGGCTGACACCAGCGCGAGTGGGAAGCGAAAATTACCTTGCTCATTTACTCTCCAAAATAGCCGGGTAGACAGTGTCAAAATACGATATTTCCCCTAATTTAAGGGATTAACGCGCCGCAATAGTGTCCTGGTAAACCTGCACATAACGCTTAGCCACCTGGGGGGCGCTGAAAGCATCAGGCAGGGTAGCGGCCACCTCCTGCGCGCAGCAGGCGGCGGTGCGCTGAGCCAACTGCTCTAGGGCCTGGGCCCAAACTAGCGGGTCACGCCCACTAACCAGGGCACAAACCGCCGGATCAAGGAAATCTGTGTGCCCCCCATAGCTGCCGGTAACCACCGGGCGGCCAGCGGCAATAGCTTCAGCGGCGCCCAGGAAGAAAGTCTCCCCACTGGTGGGCACTAAGAACATGTCGCTGTCACTAATTAGCTGGGGGATCTGCTCGGCAGGCACCTGGCCCAAGAAAGTGGCATCCACCCCTAAAGCGGCGGCCTGCTCACGGCACTGCTCCAGTAGTGGGCCACTACCAGCCCAGGTCAGCTTAGCTTTTAAGCCAAGGCCAGAAAGCTGATGCAAAATCTGCAAAGCCAGCAGTGGGCCTTTACGCTCAATTAACCCGCCCACGCCCACTAGTTTTAGCGGTGCGCCAGGGTGTAGCGAGCGAGGGGGAGGGGTCAAAGTTTGCGGGCGCACTACCTGGTTAGGCACCATCACCAGGGGCTTACCATGGCGGTAAGGGCGCAAATGGTTAGCCAAAAAGCTACTTACCGCCGTCACCGTGTCGGGTAGTGCCTGCGCATTTAGTAGCGTATGCACGCCCCGACGCATAAACGGGTTGGTGTAAGTGGAGGTAGCGCCCGACCAGTGCTCGGTATGCACCCAAGGCTGGGCTGGGCGGCGCAGCATATAGGGAAACAGCGCCGAAATAGCCTGCGTATGCACCACATCGGCGCCGGCAGTTAGCTGCTCTAGGCGCGCGCGGGCGCGGGCCAGCGAAACGGGATTAGAAACCTTCAGGGGCACCCGCAGCGTGGGCACACCCAAAGTGTAGGTGCGCTCACGCCCATCATCTAAAGCGGGAGATACTAAATGGATTAGCTGCACCTGGTGGCCTAAAGCTGCCAGGGCGGCAGCATCCCTGGCCACGAAAATACCTGAACCTGGATTTACTTTGGTGGGTAGCCAGGTGGCCACCATGGCGATACGCATAATCTGGCTTTTATTCGGATAGTAGAGTTACTTGGCTAGCGGGGGTTACTTAGCTAGCAAAACCTCGGCGACGCGCTCAGCGGCGTGCCCATCGCCATAGGGGTGAGCCACCTCAGGGGCCGGCTCGGCTGGGCGCGGGCGGCTAGCGGCCTCAGTTAGGGCGCTGCCGGGCTCAACCAGGATGTTCCAACCCAGCTGCACGGTCTCCACCCATTCAGTTTGGGGACGCACAGTGGTGCAAGGTACGCGCAGCAGGAAAGCTTCCTTCTGTAGTCCACCGGAGTCGGTAACCACGCCGCGTGCGTGCAGGGCCGAAGCTACCAGGTCAGGGTAGGCCAGCGGGGGGTGTACCAGCAGGTTGCCACGCTTGGCGTACAGGTCAATGCCGTGCTCGGAGCACTTAGCTACCAGGCGCGGGTGAGCTAGCAGCACCACCGGGTGGTCCACAGCCCCCAGCGAGTCAAGAATGGAGGTTAGGCGAGCGGCGTCGTCGGTGTTTTCTGCACGGTGAATGGTAGCTAGCGAGTAGGCCCCTTCAGCTAGGTTCAGCTCCTTCATAACCGGGCTGGGCTGAGCGGCAACCTGGTCACGCACCTGGTAGAGCACGTCAGTCATGACGTCGCCCACGATCACGGTCTTGTCAGCTAGGCCCTCTTCAGCCAGGTGCTTTAGCGCCCTCCTGGGTGGGGGTAAGCAGCAGGTCAGCGGCGTGGTCAGTGAGCACGCGGTTAATTTCTTCAGGCATCAAGCGGTTGAAAGAACGCAGCCCAGCCTCTAGGTGGGCCACCGGAAAGTGCAGCTTAACTGCGCTAAGCGCACCGGCCAGGGTGGAGTTGGTGTCGCCGTAAACCAGCACCCAGTCAGGCTGGTAACGCTCAAATACCTCATCCATGGCAGATAGCATGGCGCCGGTCTGCACTCCGTGGGAGCCTGAGCCTACCCCTAGGTGCACATCCGGGGCGGGAATACCCAGGTCTTTAAAGAACACGTCAGAAAGCATGGGGTCATAGTGCTGACCGGTATGGACAATTACATGCTCAATTCCAGCCTTAGCGAAAGCGTGGGCGACCGGGGCTAGCTTGACGAACTGGGGGCGAGCCCCGACTACGGAAATAACGCGCATGACTCCAGTTTAGCGGGGATAATGCGCCTGAGCCGAGATACCGGTGGGGTTTATTCACCTGGCTATATAAGTGTAGGTGCTTAAACAGTAAGATTGCCTTATGCCTACTATGGTTTATCACGCCCCCTACGCTCTAAATCGGCAGGCCACCTCTGCCTCCGGGATTCGCCCTGTGCGCATGTATGACGCGTTTAAATCACTTGGCTATGAGGTGCTGGACGTTACCGGCGATGGCCGCCGACGCCGTCGGGCCATTAAAGCCCTAAAAGCGCGCCTGGCAGCCGGGCAGAAAATCGATTTTCTTTACTCTGAGTCCGCCACCATTCCCACCATGCTCACCGAGGCGCGCCACCTGCCGCCGCACCCGGTTTTGGATGTGGAGCTATTTGCCCTGGCGCGCCGCTACCAGATCCCTTCGGGGCTGTTTTACCGCGACATTTACTGGAAATTTGGTGACTACCGCGAGCGCGTAGGTGAGCCTATGGCCACCATTATGAGCGCGGTCTACAACTATGACCTGTCTTGGTATAAGCGCTATGTGGATGTGCTTTACCTGCCCAGTATGGCTATGGGGGCGCATGTGCCCATCTTCCCGCCCCAGCGTATGGCGGCGCTGCCGCCAGGCTGTGAGCTGGTGGATAGCGCCAGCCCCAATAATGGGCAGTTGAACCTGCTTATATTGGCTCGGTTTCTGGCCACTACCAGCTGCACGAATGCGTGCGAGCGGTGGCGGCCACGCCCGGCGTGAATCTAACTATTTGCACTCACCAGCAGCAGTGGGAGCAGATGCGCGGTGAGTATGAGCCGCTCATGGATAGCTCGGTGCAGGTGGTGCACCGCAGTGGGGCTGAGCTTGAGCAGCTTTATGACAATGCTGATGCTTGCGTGCTGTTTGTGCAGCCTGACCCGTATCGTGAGTTTGCGGCGCCGGTTAAACTTTTTGAATATTTAGGTCACGGTAAGCCGGTGATTGCTTCTGCAGGTACCTTGGCAGCTCAGGTGGTAGCCGATAACGAGGCCGGCTGGGTGGCTCCTTATGGGGCTGGGGTGCTGCCTACTTTACTGAGTCGTCTCCAAGCTAATCCACAGGAAGTAAACAAGCTACACCGGCAGGCTAAGGCTGCAGGTAAGGCCAACACCTGGGCTCAGCGCGCCCAGCAGGTAGCTTTTGAACTAGGACAAAAGGGGGCTAAAGCGTGAGTGATCAGCAAGCCGGCATGGCAAGTCAGGCGCACCAGCCTTTTGCCGACAAGTTAGCGCGCGCTAAGGCTAAGGGGGTAACCCTGGCCACCCGTATTCATCTGCCGGAGGCGGCTGCGGCTTCTTTCAGGCTCGACGGCGTAGAGCGGGCTTTGCGGCGGCTAGACATTCCGGTGCGGGTACTTACCAGCCAGCCCCCAGCTGATGGCCCTAAACCTGAAGATCCCCAGGGCGTAAGCGTTAGCCGTTGGCCAGTGCTGCGCGATAAGTCCGGCTACCTGCGCGGCTATGTGCCCTATATGTCTTTTGACCTGCCCTTGTTTGGGCGTTTGCTGGCGGCTAAGAAGCCGGCAGTTTTGCTGGTAGAACCCCCGCCCACTACCGGTGTGGTGGTGCGTGCGGTAACTACCCTGCGACGTATCCCTTACGTGTGGTACGCCCCTGATGTGTGGAGTGACGCCACGGTTTCTACCGGGGTCAGCCCGGCGGTGGCTAAGGCTGTGCAGCTTATGGAGTCTTTCGCAATGCGGGGGGCTAAGGCTGTGATTGCGGTTAACGACGGCGTCGCTATCCGAGCCCGTCAGCTGGGGGCCCGGCGTGTTGAGGTGGTTAATAACGGTATTGACACTGACCGTTTTACCCCGGTTTCTGGCCATATTGGTGCGGCTCATGGCGTTACTGGCCCCTACTTTATTTATGCTGGCACGGCCAGTGAGTGGCAGGGTGCCGATATTTTCATGGAGGCTTTTAAACAGGTACGTGCCCAGGTCCCCCAGGCGCAGCTGGTTTTCATTGGTAAGGGTTCGCATTGGCCGGTGCTAACTGAGCTGGCTGAGCAGATAAACGACGCTTACTCCGCCCAAACCCCGGCAGCCTTGGTGCTGCCCCCGCAAGATCCCCGCTCGGCTGCAGCTTGGCAAAGTGACGCGGTGGCGGCGCTGGTGTCGATTAAACCCGGTCAGGGCTACGACTTTGCTTACCCCACTAAGGTGCTTTCGGCTTTGGCCTGCGCCACCCCGGTGATTTATGCGGGCCTAGGCCCGGTAGTTAAAGAGGTGCGTAGCCAGGATCTGGGTTGGGCGGTTGATTACCGTGTGGACGACGTCGCCCAGGCCATGGGGGCCGCACTCGAACGCGCCCAAAGCCCCCAGACTCCTAAGTGGCGCCAGCAGCTACGCAAGTGGGTGGTGGAAAATCGCTCCCAGCGGGCGGCTGCTGATGCAGTAGCACGGGTAATCGTGGATGTGATCCGTTGATTGCTAACTGGCTGCCTACCTTAACCACCCTTCCGTCCCTGCTATTGGCTTTGTTTGGGACGGGCTGGGTGCTGGCGGTGTCAGCTGGTTTACGCGGGAGTTTGCGGCGTTTGGCTTTGGCGCCAGCTTTCTCTTTTGCGCTCTACTCTGTGCTGGGGGTGGTGGCGGCCCGGGCGCATCTGCACTGGGACTGGAACCCGGTTATTAACGCCACCATTTTGTGTGCGTTGTTGATGCTGTCTTTGCGCTGGGCTTTGCGGCGCTGGATTGGCACTGACCCAGCTTCAGTTACTCGTGGAGACGGCGCGCTAGACGGCTGGAAAGAGCAGCTTAGAGCTGACGCCTCCCTAATTGGGGCAGCAGTGGTTACCTGGCTGCTTAGCGCCTTTCCGTTCTTCTATGGTGGGGCCAGTGACCGCCCAATTCAGCTAGGTGATGCGCTCTACCACTACAACCAGGTGTGGGCGATTTCCAACACCGAAAACACCTCCATGTTTTCGGCTAACCAGCGTCTATTTGGGTTAACTGAGGCCCACAGTTTCTACCCCACGGTGTGGCACCAGATTGTGTCTTTGGCCTCTCCTTCCTGGGAAACTAATGTGGCCACCACCAACGCCCTGATTGCTTTGGTGGCCCTGCTGTGGTGCATTTCGATTGTTTATTTGAGCCGTGAGCTGTTCACTGACCGCCCTCTGGCGCCTTATGTATCTTTGGCCCTAACCGCTCTGATTCCGGCTTTCCCCTGGCTGCTAACTATTGATAAAGCCATGTGGCCCTACTGTTTGGCGGTGGCGGTATGCCCGGCGGTGGCCGCTTTTATGCTGCAATGCGTGCACCGCTGCGGTTTTAGCTGGCGCAGTGGCCATAAGGTGCTGGGGGTATGCGCCCTACTAACCCCGCTGCCGGCGGTTTATGGGGTGGCGGTAGCTCACCCCTCAGCCCTGGTGGTGTTGGGTTGGCCGCTGGTGATTTTGGCCTGGGCCCGTACCGGTTTGGAGGGCTACCGGATGGTGGCCGGTGGCAAGCATCTGCGGGGTGGGGCCCTGTTGGCCCTAGCTTTTGGTGTGGTTATCGCGGTGGCGGTGGCAGTGTTTGTGCCCGGCCCTTGGTATGACTACATCCACCGGGGCACAGTGCGTGACTGGAACTATTTAAGTGCCAAACTGCAATCTTTGCCGTTGCTTTCCTACGGCACGGTGGGTCAAAATCTACTTACTCCCATCCACTGGGCGTTGGCTTTCTTGCAGCTGGCGGGAATTTACACGGCTTTCCGCTACTGTAAGTACCGCTCCCTGGTGGTGGCGTGGCTGTGCTGCCTGCCGCTAACTTTTGCCACCATGGCGCCTATCCCGGTGCTAACTGAGCTGACCGGGGTGTTTTACAACAACCCGCTGCGTACTGAAGCCATGACAGCTATTGCTTTAATACCGCTGCTCACCTTGGGTTTCTTGGGAGGTAGCTAAACGCATTAGCCTGCATGGGCGTGAAGTACTGGCTGCTGCCGGAGCGGTTTTCTTGGCTGCTACCAGCCTGAGCGCACCGTTGCTGCTGGGCGATACCCGCCAGGTGTTTTTCCCCAACACCTCAGACGCTAACTTCATGGTTTCTGAATCTGAACTGGCCATGATTCACCGCCTACCTGACGTACTGCCACGTGAGGCGGTAGTAATTGGTGACCCGGTAAGCGGGGCAGGCTTACTGCCCTTTATGACCGGTCGGCGTAGCGTGTGGGTGTTTGCCGGCACTAAAGCTGAGGACGTGGACGGCACCTACCTGCTTAAAAACTTCCGCAAGATCCACACTGACCCCAAGGTGTGTCGGCTGCTGCGTAAACACGGCATCGACTACTACTACCAGGATGTAAACCGGCGTTTTAGCGGCTACAACACCTCCCAGTACCGCAGCGGCCTATATGGCGTGGTCACCTGGAGTGGTTTCACTAAGATAGCTGCCGCCTCTGACGGCTCTGCCGTGGTATGGCGCATTGATGTATGTAACCTGGGCCAACGCCCAGTAGTGGCTAAAACTCTTAGCCCCGCAGACCCCGAATGGGAGCCTAACGGTATCCCAGATCCCCCCGCCGGGCGTTAAATATGATCACTGGCCCGGTGCTCAAGAACTATAGGACACTGATGAGTAAATTAACTGACACTCTAGTTAAAGCTGGTTATGTGGCCGCCAACCAGGGCCACAGCGCCATTTCGCGGATGCTGTGGAAGGGGGCAAGTATGGGAGACCAAGCGCGTTCCCAGGTACTGCTGGATTTGTCACGCCTAGAGGCAGACCCAGATGGCTCCTACCAGGAGCTAGCCCCAAATTGGCTAGAGCACGCTAGCGCCCTGCTTGAACGCGCCGGGGCCCAAGGCGACGCCACACAGGTTTTAGAGGCCCTGAAACTGATTTTCCACCCCACCATTGAGCAGGGGCTTAGCCATTCGCCTATCGCTGAGATGGATCCGCGTCTGCGTAATTACCTATTTACCTCCCCAGTGGTGGCGCGTTTGCGCGGCGACGGCGCCATAGTGGAGCCCGCTCAGGTGGCCACCACCGGCGTGGATCTGCCTTGGGCCAAGGCAGACGGTAACCAGGTGGTAAGCGCCCATGTGGTGCAGGCTCAGCGTCCACGCGCTGAGCACCTACTGGTGCTTACCGACACAAACTTCAACTTCATGGAGCCAATCATTGGCTACTGGCCGCAAAAAGCCCAGGTGCGTATCCGCCAGCTGGGAGACGAAGAACTAGATTTTTGCTCAGCCCTGCAAACCGTCACTGACCGGCTAGAAAACCGTGACGCTGAGGTTCCAGAATTTTTACGTAAAGATCTGCAGTGGGCTGACACAGTCTATGTGGAGTGGGGCAGTGCCCTGGCCGCGCGTCTAAGCGGCACGGATTTAACTAGCGTAGGTAGCCCGCGTCTACTGGTGCGCGTTCACAAATTTGAGGCATTTACTATGATGCCGCTGCTTACCCGTTGGGAAACGTCTCTGACCTAATCACCATTGCCCCGCCGGTGACGCGGGCACTGACCTCAACCGTATTGGGGCTAGCTGAACGCACCCGCATTAACTACGTCCCCAACTGTATGGATTTGGCTTCTTTTAAGCTGTCCAAACTCCAGCCGGCTGCGTACAGCATCATGCTGGTGGGCTATGACCGCCTAGTTAAAGACCCCGCTTGGGCCCTAGATGTGCTTGAGCAGCTGCGCCAGCTTTCTGACAAACCCTGGAAGCTTACCTTAGTGGGGGAGGAGCCCACAGCTGAGGGTAGCTATTGGGATAGCTTCAACCAGCGCTGCCAGCAACTGGGCGTGCAAAGCTTGGGCTACCGCAGCGATATGCCCGAGGTTTTGCGTAAAGCTACCGTGATTTTGTCCTCCTCTATGGTTGAAGGCGTACATATTTCAGTGCAGCAAGGCGCCGCTTCGGGCTGCCTGCCGGTAGTGCGTAACTGGCCGGGCCTGGCCAGCCTGGGTGGGCCCGAAACCATTTACCCCGCTGACTGGGTAGTGGACAGCCCCCGCGCCGCCGCCCAACGCATCTTGGATAACACCAACGAGTCTGGTTTAACTAAGCCAGAGGTAGCTGAGCAGGCCAGCCAGTGGACGCTAGCTAACCTTGACGCCCAGGTGACCTTGCCGCTGCTAGATCAGGTAGTGCTAGGAGGGTCGCAGTGACAAAAAAGTTTCGCCCACTAGTGCAGGTAGTGATCGCCACCCACCGCTATGAGCGTCCTATTGAACGCGCCGTAGCCAGTGTGGTGGAAGGCAACACCACCAATGGCGCAATCGTGGTGGTACACAATATTGATCCGCAGCCTATCCGCCAACGCCTAGAACAATTTGGCTCCCGCGTACAGATCCTGACCTGCACAGACGGTATTCCTTCGCCGGCTGGCCCATTAAATACCGGCCTGGAGGCCGCCACCGCCCCCTACGTAACCGCCATGGGCTCAGACGACTACTACCAAAGCGGGGCCGGTAAAGCCTGGGCTAAATACCTCAAAGCCAACCCCAGCGTCGACATTTTGATCCTACCCACCCTAGAGGCTGCCACCGGCACCCTAGACCTACCCCCGGTGCGCGTGGGACGCCGTCGTCGCCTAGACCCCGTTAAAGACCGCCTCACCTACCGCACCGGGCCACTGATGCTGGTACGCACCGAGCTACTAAAGCGCTACCAAATCCGCATGAGCTCAGGCCTACGCACGGGGGAGGACCTGGCCTACTCCAGTCGCCTATTTATGGTGGCCCAGCGCATCGACCTACTGCCAGCTAGCGCACCTAAATATATTGAGGCCGACGACGGCGGCGTGCGGGTCACCTCCACCCCCTTCACCATTGAGCAACAGTGCGCCGGGGCGGCTATCGTAGCCAGCTCCACCTGGGTTGAGCAGCTAAAACCCGCTGCCCGCCAGGCCCTGGCCGTGCGTCTGGTACGTAAAAGCATCCTGCCGGCAGTGGCCAAACACAGCCACGATTTAAGCCTGGACGATGTTGACTACCTCTACACGCTACTAACCAGGGTGCTTTTGCTAGCCCCGCGCTACTATCAGGTGCTTAGCCGTAACGAGGCGCGCCTGGTTGACGCCCTGATCATTGCCCACAGCGACGGCGCCAGCCCAGATGAGCGCCAAAGTCGCCTACTGGGTGCGCGCCAAGCCGCCGCTAACTTGAACCAAGGCTGCCCGGCTAATACCGTGGCTCCGGTTAGCGCGCGCGGCTGGTTTAGCCGCCAAAGCCGCGTAGCCCATTGGGGCGCGCGTAAACTAAACCAATTGCTAGACACCCTCAACCGGGGAGACAAATGAAACGTCTTATAGACGCAATTCGCCAGCTAGTACCCTTGCTGCCGGCGGGAACTAATAGTTTCTTGTGGATATACATGGTATCCACCTCAGCTTTGGCGATTTTGGATACGGTTGCTTTAGGTCTACTGGCCCTAATGCTCACCCCCATGATCAAGGGCGAGGCCATGACCATGCCGCTGCTCGGCAAGCTTGGCCCCAGTAACTATCCTTGGCTGCTGCTAGTGGTGTGTGCGCTGATGATTTTGAAAGCCATTTTGGCTTTGGTGATTCAGTGGTTTGCCACCCGCCGCTTTGCCAGCTACGAAATGGTGGTTGGCGACGAGCTTTTTGACGCCTACATCCGCGCCCCCTGGACTGAGCGTTTGGCGCGCTCGACGGCGGAAATCGTGCGTATGGCCGACGTAGGTATCGCCAACACTATCTCCGGCGTGCTGCTGCCGGCGGTGAGTTTACCCCAGCAGATCGTCAGCTTTATTGCGGTAGTGGTGGTGCTGCTGGTAGCCCAGCCCTCAACCGCCCTCATCACCCTGGTGTACCTGGGGCTGGTAGCCATGTTCATGAACCTGGTGGTTTCCCGCTCAGCCGTGGTGGCCGGACGGGTAAATATGCGCTACTCGCTGCGCATCACCAAACTCATGACCGAAATGGTCTCTTCCCTTAAAGAAATCACCCTGCGCGACAAATTCGCTGATGTTTCACGTGTAGTACACGAAAACCGTGAACACTCCACCCGGGCCCGCGCTAACATCCAGTTCCTCGGGGCCGTGCCCCAGCGCGTAATTGAAGCCGCCATGGTGGGTGGATTCGTGCTGGTAGGGGCCGTGGCCTGGTGGAGCCAAGGCACCACCGGGGCGCTTAGCGCAATTGCCCTATTTGGTGTGGCCGGGTTCAGGATCATGCCCACCATCGTGACCTTCCAGTCAGTTATGACCACCACCGCCAACTCCCTGCCCCACCTAGAGGCAGTGCTGCGCGACATTAACGACGCCAAGCGTTACCAGGAAAACGCTGAAGACCTAGGCACCCAGCAGCTACAGGGTGAACCTGACGCGCTGCGCCTAAAAAACATCACCTTCACCTACCCCAGCGCCCAAACCAGCGCCGTTAAAGACCTAAGCCTAACCATCCCCATGGGCTCCTCCGTAGGTATTGTGGGCACCTCCGGCAGTGGTAAATCCACGCTGGTAGACATTATTTTGGGGCTACTAGTACCCCAGCAGGGCCAGATTTTCATTGGCCAGCAAAACATGGACGACGTACTAGGTGCCTGGCGCAAACGCGTCGGTTACGTCCCCCAGGAAGTTACTCTCTTTGACGCCACCATCGCCCAAAACATTGCCCTGACCTGGGGCGATGACTATGACGAAGAGCGCGTAAAGCAAGTCATTGAAATGGCCCAGCTCTCCCAGGTGATCGCCGGACGCCCAGAGGGCATCAATGAGCGTATCGGTGAGCGCGGCCTGGCCCTCTCCGGTGGTGAACGTCAGCGTCTAGGTATTGCCCGCGCCCTATACTCCGACCCGCTGGTGCTAGTGCTAGATGAGGCCACCAGTGCGCTAGACACCAAAACCGAGGACGCCGTCGCCAATGCCATCTCCCAGCTGCACGGCCAAGTCACGGTGATCTCAGTGGCACACCGCCTATCAACCATCCGCCACAACGACATGATTTGTTTCATGCGCGCCGGTGAGCTCAAAGCCAGCGGCACCTTCGATGAGCTGGTGGAAAAAGAACCCGAATTCGCCGTGCAGGCACACCTAGCGGGCTTGGCCTAAGGAGCAGATATGAGCAAAAAACTACTGATTATCTCGTTTTCCCCCATTGCTCGCGACGCGCGAGTACTCAAACAAGTACGCCTGTTCACCCCCAAATATGAGGTCACTACCTGCGGCTTTGGCCCCGCCCCCGAAGGCGTCAAACGCCACCTGGAGCTAACCCACGCCACCTTGCCAGGCAAAACCTGGGATGCGCTACTAGAACTAAAAGCCTACAAAGCCGGCTACTGGCTGATGCCAGATGTGCGCAACGCCGCCAAAGCCCTAAGGGGCCTCAAATTCGACGCCATCCTAGCTGACGACATCGACACCGTGCCGCTAGCCCTCTCCCTACGCCCACGCCTAGGGGTACACGCCGACATCCACGAATACTTCCCCCGCCTACAGGAAGAACACGCTCCCTGGGCTAAGCGTATTGGCCCCTGGTACCTGTGGCTATGCCAGCGCTACCTGCCGCGCTGCCAGTCAGTCACCACCGTTTCCAAGCGCATCGCGCAGGAATATGAGGTACAAACCGGCGCCAAAGTAGGGGTAGTCACTAACGCCACGCCCTACTGGCAGCTAAACCCAACCCCGGTAGCTGAGCCCATCCGCCTAGTGCACTCAGGCACCTCCCACCGCGAACGCAACATTGAAGCCATCGTGGACGGCGTCATCGAGGCCGGCAACTGCACCCTAGACCTATACCTAACCCCCAACGACCCTGAGCACCTAGAACACCTAAAACAGCGCGCCCAGGAAAACAGCGCCATCACCGTGCACCCACCCGTGCCCTACGAGCAGCTAATTGAAACCCTCAACGGCTACGACCTAGGGGTGCACCTACTGCCACCCATCAACTTCAACTTCGCCAACGCCCTGCCCAACAAGCTCTTTGACTTTGTACAGGCCCGCCTAGGCGTAGTGGTAGGCCCCAGCCCCGAGATGGCCCGCATCGTTAACGAAGCCGGCTTAGGCGTGGTGGCGCCAGGCTACAGCGCCAGCGACCTAGCCCAGGTACTAAAAGGTCTAACCAAAGCCCAAGTACAGGAATTCAAAGCCGCCTCCCACGCCCACGCCCGTGAGCTGTCAGCCGACAGCCAGCTGCTGATCTGGGAGCGTTACATCACCAAAATCATGGGTGAGTAATGCATGTTCTGGTAATTCCCTCCTGGTATCCAGCCAGCCCAGAGGACGTACACGGAATTTTCTTCCGCCAACAAGCCCAAGCCATGGCCGGCGCCGGATTGCAAATGGGCGTGTTGGCGCCGCAAATGCACCCGGTATATGGGCCCGCCTGGCGCCGGGGCCTAAGCGCGCGGCGCTCGCGGCCACGCGTCAGCCAGGAAGAGGGCCTAAATGTGGTGCGCGTGGATCTGCCTGCATGGCTGCCTAAAGCCCGCTGGATTGATGCCCGCGCCGCCTTTATCCAGTTAGAGCAGGCTTTTAGGGTCTATGTACGCCGCTTTGGGCGCCCCGATGTGCTGCACGCCCACTCGCTTTACCCGGCAGGTTTCCTAACCCACCTGTTGGCTGCCAAATATGGGCTGCCCTGGGTGCTTACCGAGCACCGCTCACTAGGCCACATGCCGGTGCGTACCGGCCTAGGCCGTCGCGCTGAGCAGCAGGTGGCCGCCAGCGCCGCTAAACGCATTGGGGTTTCGCGCGGTCACGCCGATTTTATCGCCCAGCGCCTGGGGGGCCAGTGGGATTATGTGCCCAACTTACTGCCGCCCGAGCTGGAGACAGTCACGGTGTCAGACCATAGTGACAGGCCCCTGGTGGTGGGGCATTTGTCGGTGCTGGACCCGGTTAAACGCCCTGAGCTGGTGATTGAGTCCTTCGCCGCCGCCCAGCTGGGGGCAGATGCCCAGCTCATAATTGGTGGCCCGCTAACTGATGAAATTGAGGCCAGTCTGCGTCAATGCGCCCGCCAGGCGGGAGTGGAAAAACAACTGGAACTGCCGGGCATGATTAAGGATGTGGCCGGCTTTAACCAACAGCTAGACGTATTTGTACTGCCCTCAATCACCGAATCTTTCGGCATGGTGCTAATTGAGGCCCTAGCTACGGGGGACGGCTTTGGTGGCCACCGACACCTGGGGTGCCAATACGGTCATTAGCGACGGCGACGGCGTCGTCGTAGATAGCGCGGACCCAACCGAGCTGGGGGCTGCCATAAGACAAGTCTCCACCTGGCCGCGCGATAAAGCTGGACGCGAGCGCAGACGCGAAAGCTGCCTGAGTCGTTTTGCTTTAGGCGCATTTGCTGCCAAGTACAAAGAGATTTACGCCGTCGCAGCTGCGAGCACACATGCTTAAAATAGATAACAGCCTGAAAACCCTAAACAGTGAGGAAAACCGGATGCGCATTGCGGTAGTCGCTCTAGGAAAGATTGGCCTACCCCTGGCCGTACAGTTTGCTAGCAAGGGTCATGAGGTGATCGGGGTTGACGTTAACCCCCGCACCGTAGAGCTGGTAAATGAAGGAAAAGAGCCCTTCCCAGGTGAAGCGCACCTGGCCGAGAAGCTAGCTGAGCTGGTGCCCGCCGGTCGTCTGCGCGCCACCACGGACTACGCTGAGGCTATCCCCGGGGTTGACGCAGTAGTGGTGGTAGTGCCGCTGTTCGTCAACGACGAGACCTGGCAGCCTGACTTTGGCTGGATGGATGAAGCCACCAAGTCCCTGGCCGCCCACCTAACCCCCGGCACCATCGTCTCCTACGAGACCACCTTGCCTGTGGGCACTCTGCGGGGCCGCTTTCAAGCCCATGATCGAGCAGATCAGTGGCCTAGAAGAGGGGCGCGACTTCACTTTGATCTTCTCTCCCGAGCGCGTGCTCACCGGCCGCGTCTTTGCGGACCTGCGTCGCTACCCCAAGCTGGTTGGTGGCCTAAGCGAAGACGGTACCCGTCGCGGTATTGCCCTGTACCAGCAGCTGCTGGACTTTGACGTGCGTGAAGACCTGCCCAAGCCTAACGGCGTGTGGGACATGGGCAGCGCCGAGGCCGCCGAAATGGCTAAGCTAGCTGAAACCACCTACCGTGATGTAAACATCGGCCTGGCTAACCAGTTCGCGGTTTACGCCGACAAGATCGGTGTGGACGTGCAGCGCGTAATTGACGCTTGCAACTCCCAGCCTTACTCCCACATTCACCGCCCCGGTATCGCGGTAGGTGGCCACTGCATCCCGGTTTACCCGCGCCTGTACCTGTCCACTGACCCCGACGCTTCCGTGGTGCGCACTGCCCGCTCCTTCAACGCCACCATGCCCCAGTACGTGGTGGACCGCGCCAAGGAGATCCTAGGTGACCTGACCGGCCTGCGTGTAGTGGTGCTGGGCGCCTCCTACCGTGGCAAGGTTAAGGAAACCGCTTTCTCTGGCGTGTTCCCCACGGTTGACGCGCTGCGCGCTGCCGGCGCCCAGGTGCTGGTGCAGGACCCGATGTACACCGATGAGGAGCTGGAAGGTTTCGGCTGGCAGCCCTACCACCTAGGTGAGAACGTGGATGTGGCCATTGTGCAGGCTGACCACCCCGAGTACAGCAAGCTGACCCCGGCTGACCTGCCGGGTGTGCGCCTGCTGCTCGACGGCCGCCGCGTCACTAACCCGGCATTATTCGTCGGCGTGCCGCGCATCACCATCGGTGGTGGCGAGTAAATGCTGACAGTTATCGGCTCTGCGGTCTGCTTCGCGGCGCTGATAATGCTCCCTGGCCTCGGGCTGGCTCGGTTAACGGGCTGGCGCGGGGCCAGCGCCCTGTCTATGTCTGTGCCGCTGGGCCTGGGGGTGGCGAGCCTGGCCCAGGTGGGTTGCGCGGCGGCAGGGATTCACTGGTATCGCCCCTTTAGTCAGCTGACCGGCCTGGGTTGGCTCTCTAGGGTGCCGGTTCTGGGGGCGCTGCCAGCGGGCTACTGGCTAATTTTCCTGGCTACTGCGGCGGCGGCAATTGTTTCACGTGGAACCTGGCTTTTCGCCCCTAAGCGGGCTTGTGTGGGCAAGATCCGCACCCGCTTGGCTAATGCTTCAGTGGCTAATGCCTCAGTGTTAAGCGCTCTGGTGGCTGTGGCCCTGGTAGCCACGACGACGCTGGCTCTGTTTGCTTTTGGCCTGCCTGATTGGGGGGCGCCCGCCCAAGCTTTTGACTCGGTGTTTCACCAAAGCGCGGTAATGGCTATTCGTAACGCTGGTAATACCTCCCCATTTGGGGGCCTAAATTCTCTCTATTTCACCGATAAAAGCGCTTATTATCCCACCTTGTGGCATTGTTTAGTGGCACTGATTCCCGGTAATGGTTCAGTGGCTAGCTTGGCTGCGGTCTATGCCTGCCTAGGGCTGCTATGGCCTTGCGTGCTGCTGGGGTTAGTGCAAAGTGCCTTTACTCGCCCACGCCCCTGGGCTAGCGCCGCCTTGGTGGTAGCCGGCTGCCTGGCTACAGGTCTGGGCTGGACAGCCATGACCTCACTGGCAGTGTGGCCCTACGGTCTATCGCTATTGACGCTGCCCGGTGCCTTGTTGGCCTTAGCGGCCCTGGGCCAGCGCCTACAACTACCTGGGCTTTTAGCTGGCACAGTGCAGGCGCCTAAAACCTGGTGGCCTTTAGTGTTTAGCTGCCTGCTAGGCACTTTTGGGGCGCTGATGGCTCACGGCACGGCCGCATTCAATATGGCCGTGCTAATGGCCCCCACCTTAGCTGTGTGGATCTGGCTGGCTTTGCGTGCACTGCCGCGCAAACTAGTGTTTAGCCTGTTGGGTTTAACCGCTGCGCTGGTGGCTGGGGGAGCCTGGGTTATGCGCGCTACTTTAAGTGCTATGGCTGCCTTTGAGCGCCCCGGCGGCATAGGGCTTGTGGGGCTTTTACAAAGCCTAACTGACCGGGGCATGTATGGTCCTACCGCCAACGCCAATGTGCTAGCTGCGCCGCTAGTGGCAACTGCCGTGCTAATTGGTGCCTGGCAGGCCTATAAGCAGCGACGCAAACTGCTGCTGGGCACCTGGGCGCTAGTGTTGACGCTGATTATGCTAACCGACGGGCCTAACTGGATTGGTCGCCTAGTTGGTGCCCCCTGGTACACCCAAAAAAGTCGTCTACAACCCTTAGCGCTACTGCTGTGTCTGCTACTGATTGCCGGTGCTATTGAGTGGCTGCTAGCCAAGGGTAAAAAAGTGTTTCTGCGCCGCCCCCTAGCGGCTACGCTGGTCCTAGTGCTGCTGGGGGCCGGTGGCGTCGTCGGCACTGCAAACGGACATATCCGCCAGCTGCAGGGAGTCTATTTAAGCGGGCATATCGACTACGGCACAATCTTGTCCGACGACGCCCGCATCCTGCTGCAACGCTCCGCCACTCACATGGGGCCGGGAGATAAGCTAATTGGTGCCCCTTCGCGTGGGGAAACCTACGCCTGGCCGCTAGCTAATGTGCGCGTCATGTACGCCACCCGCGCCGAGCCCAGCCAAACCTCAGCGGAAGCCAAAATCCTTAAGGCCTACCTCTACTTTGGTCCAGACTCACGCTCGTGCCAGCTGCTACGCAGCTACGGGGTAACCCATTACCTAACTGAGGACGCCCACTCTAACCTGTGGCCCTATCGCGCCGGGCCCCTGGCCGATGGGCGCGCCCCACTGCGCTGGGATAACTCGCTGGTGCGCTGGCCTACCGACACTATGGAGCTGGTAGATCAGCAAGGCGGGGCCTACCTATACAAGCTGCGCTGCTAGCAAATGGGGCGGCTTACCCCTGCTGCGCCGAATTGGTTCGCCTGGCGTGCTCAAAGCTGCGCCGCTAAAGGCTGCGCTACTAAAAGTCCCCCGGGAGCTTGATTTACTCCCGGGGGACTTGGCTAGTTAACTAGGCCTTGCTCACTGGCCCTGAGCGGCGTACTTGGCCTCAACCTCAGCCTTGAGCGGACGCCACCAGGCCTCGTTGTTGCGGTACCAGTCGATGGTGGCCTGCAGAGCCGGAGCGGAAGTCAGTGAACTTAGGCTGCCAGCCCAGCTCCTCAACCAGCTTGGAGTTGTCGATGGCGTAGCGCAGGTCGTGGCCGGGGCGGTCAGCAACGTGCTCGTAGTCGCTGGGGTCGTGGCCCATGAGCTCCAAGATCAGCTCCACAACCTCCTTGTTGTTCTTCTCGCCGTTAGCACCAATGAGGTAGGTCTCACCGATACGGCCCTTCTCAATGATGTCCCATACGGCGTCGTTGTGGTCTAGTACGTGGATCCAGTCACGCACGTTCTGACCGGCACCGTAGAGCTTGGGGCGCACGCCGTCGATCAGGTTAGTGATCTGACGCGGAATGAACTTCTCAATGTGCTGGTAGGGGCCGTAGTTGTTGGAGCAGTTAGAGATGGTGGCCTCAACCCCGAAAGACCGCACCCAAGCGCGTACCAGCAGGTCAGAGCCGGCCTTGGAGGAGGAGTAGGGGGAGGAGGGGTTGTAAGGAGTGGTAGGAGTGAACTTAGACGGGTCGTCCAGCTCCAGGTCACCGTAAACCTCGTCGGTGGAGATGTGGTGGAAGCGGGTGCCGTGGGCGCGTACCGCCTCTAGCAGGGTGAAAGTACCCACCAGGTTGGTCTTGATGAAGGGGGAGGGGTCACGCAGAGAGTTGTCGTTGTGGGACTCAGCAGCGAAGTGCACCACCACATCGGCGTCGGCCACTAGCGGGTCAACCGTGTCGCGGTCAGCAATGTCACCCTCAACCAGGGTTACCTTGTCGGATACATCCGCTAGCGACAGCGGGTTACCGGCGTAGGTTAGCTTGTCTAGGACCGTGATCTTGGCGTCAGGGTGGCGCACCAGGGTCTGGTGTACAAAGTTAGCGCCGATAAATCCAGCACCGCCGGTAATTAGAACGTGCATGGGCTTTCACTTTCTATGCCTGGGAAAACATGCGGAATATGTCAATAATGCCATATCTCGCATGACTCGTCTCTACATCACTAAAGCTGACGTGCTTAAAGCTGATTGGTAAACTACCAACTATGGCGAAAACTGTCTTGGTAACTGGTGCTGGTGGCTATATTGGACGCCACGTGGTGCGAGCCCTACTCGCGCGCGGGCTCGACGTAAGCGTGGTTGACCTGCGCTTAGATGAAGTAGATCCGCGTGCTCGCCGCGTGGATGTGGACCTATTCAATGCTGGCGAGGATATTTACGACCAGCTTGGCCGCCCCGACGCAGTTATTCACCTGGCTTGGCGTGACGGTTTTGTGCACAACTCCCCGGCTCATATTGATGATCTGCCCAAGCACTACCACCTGATTGAAAACCTACTAAAAGGTGGCCTAAAACAGATCGCAGTCATGGGCTCCATGCACGAGGTGGGCTACTGGGAAGGCGCCATCGACGCCGACACCCCCTGCAAGCCGGCTTCTCTCTACGGGATTTCCAAGAACTCCCTACGCCAAATCACCGCCCTGCTAGCCAGCCAGTATGGTGCGCAGATGCAGTGGATTCGCGCTTACTACATTGTTGGCGACGACGCCCACGGCTCCTCAATTTTCTCCAAGCTGCTTGCCGCCGCTAATGAGGGTAAAACCACCTTCCCCTTCACCACCGGCAAGAACCTGTACGACTTCATCTCCATCACCGAGCTGGCCCGCCAGATCTCCGCAGTGGTAGCCCAAAACCAGATCGACGGCATCATCAACGTCTGCACCGGCAAGCCCATGAGCCTAGCCGAGCGGGTAGAGGCCTACATCCACGAAAACAACCTGGGTCTAACCCTGCAGTATGGAGCTTTCCCTGACCGTCCTTACGACTCTCCCGGAGTGTGGGGAGACGCCACCAAGATCGCGCAGATCCTGGCGCTAAGTGGCGAGAGCCTGGAGGCCTGAGTGAAACGCGCTGGTATTTTCCTGTTCTATGACCCTGAAGGCAAAGTAGACGACTACATCCTGGGCTGCTTAGGGTTCACTCCAGCAGCACATGGACTACCTGCTGGTGGTGTCTAACTCGCCCCTAGATGAGACTAACCGTAAGCGTCTAGAGTCAGTCTCTAGCGAAGTTATGGAGCGCAAGAACGTCGGTTACGACGTCGGCGCTTACCGTGACGGCCTACGCCACCTGGGCTGGGACCATATGGGCGACTATGACGAGCTGGTGCTGTTTAACTACACCTTCTTCGCCCCCATCCACCCCTGGGCCAGCCTATTTGAGCGCACAGACAAATGGGACACCGACTTTTGGGGCATCACTGAACACGATGAAGTACGCCCCCACCCCTTCCTACCTAAATTGGTTATGCCCCGCCACATCCAGTCCCACTGGATTGCGGTGCGTTCCAGCCTGTCCGCCACTAAAGACTGGCGTTCCTACTGGGAAGACATGCCCCCAATTGAGTCTTACAACGACTCTATCCAGTGGCACGAAAGCCGCTTCACCGGATACTTCAACGCCCTGGGCTACCGCCATGAAGTGGCCTACAACGTAGACGACTACCCCTCAGCTAACCCGGTGTTTGATAACGCCAGTTTGCTACTGCAAGACGGTTGCCCCATCCTTAAGCGCCGCAACCTATTCCACAACCCCCTACACCTAGACCGCTTTGCGATTATTGGTGCAGACATGCTGGAGCAGGCCCGCGCGGCCGGCTATGACACGGATCTGATCCTGTCTAACCTGGCACGCACCTCTAAGCCCCGCGACCTGGTCACTAACGCTGGCCTGACCTGGGTGGTGCCCCAAAGCGCCAGTGAGGAAACCTACGCCGCTGCCGCCACTCAGAAAGTTTTGGCTGTAGCCCACATTTTCTACGCCGATATGGCTGAGGAAATTCTTCAGCGCCTATCGGTGCTACCCAAGGGCTACTATTTGGTGGCCACCACCTCTAATGAGGAAAACCAGGCCCAGATTCGCGCCGTCATGGAGCGCTACGGGGTTGAAGGTGAAGTGCGCGTAGTGGCCTCCAACCGAGGCCGCGACATTGGTGCTTTCCTGGTTGACTGCAATGACGTACTGGCCAGTGGCAAGTGGGACATTGTGGTCAAGATTCACTCCAAGAAATCAGTGCAGGATGATTACAACGCCGCCCAGCTGTTTAAAACTCACCTGTACGACAACCTACTAAATTCACGTGCGCATGTGGCCAATATTTTGGCTGAATTTGCCGCCCACCCTGCCCTGGGGATGGTGCTAGCGCCGCTGCCGCACATGGGTTACCCAACTATGGGCCACGCCTGGTTCACTAACCGTGAGCCGGCTCAGGCTGTGGCCAAACGCCTGGGGATTAACGTCCCCTTCGACAAGGACATGCCCCTGGCCACCTACGGCTCCATGTTCATTGCTCGTCCCCCAAGCCCCTAGCCAAGCTGGTTAACGCCGGTTTTAAGCCCGAAAACTTCCCCGTTGAGGGCGGCTATAAGGATGGCTCTTTGGCCCACGTGCTAGAGCGCCTTATGGCCTATGCTGCACTGAGCGAAGGTTTCTATGTGCGCCCAGTGCTAGCCCCCAAGTGGGCTGAGGTTTACTACGGCTACTTGGAGTACAAGCTGGCCGCAGTCTCCTCATTCCTACCTCCCTTTACTATTGATCAAGTTCCCTACCTTAAAGCTCACGGTGGTCCAATACCCAACGTGTTGGCAAGCATCAAAGTCAACATCATGTTGCGCCAACCCAAGGTAGGCAATGCGCTTAAACCCGCGTATCGCTTAGTTCGTAAAGGTGCCGCGACTGTACGTAAGCTACATCGACACTAAGGAGGGTAATGAACGAGCGTAAACGGGTCATTGATCTGACCTGGAGGATGGCTCGGCGCTCTATTTCCTCAGAATTTAAGGGAACTGCGCTGGGCCGTGCCTGGTCGTTTATCAACCCGCTGGCCACCATCGCGGTTTTCTCGGTGATTTTCGGCTTGGTTTTCCGTGGCGGGGTGGAGCCTGGTAAAAACTCAGGGAATTGATGCCTTCGCGCTGTGGATCGGCGTGGGCATTATTGCCTGGAACTTTATCTCTAACTCAGTTATGCGGTCCATGGATTCCCTAGTGGGTAACGCTGGACTGCTAACCAAGGTGTACTTTCCGCGCCAAACCCTGGTTTATTCAGCGGTATTGGCTTTGGTTTATGATTTCGCCTTTGAATTAACGGTGCTGCTGGTAATTATGCTGATTGCTGGCGGCCCCACAGTGCTGCTGTTTATTCCACAGCTAATCGCTATTACCGTTTTAGCGGCCGTATTTACTACCGGCCTAGGCATGATGCTAGCTATTGCCAGCGTCTATTTCCGCGACATCTCCCACCTCTGGCAGATTTTTAACCAGGTGTGGATGTATGCCTCGGGCGTGGTTTTCCCGCTGTCTATGCTTGATCAGCTACAAAACCGACTGTTTAACCAGGGCTGGCAGATTAATGGGCACCCGCTACCGCTGACCACCACTTTCCGCATGAACCCGGCTGAGCTGTTCCTAGAGGCTTACCGTAGCTGCCTATACGATTTCGCTAACCCCTCGCTGGGCGTGTGGCTTGGCTGCCTGGGCTGGGCTGTGCTGTCTTTTGGGCTGGGCCGCTGGGTCTTTAGCCGCTACAGTGCGCGCATTGTGGAGGAGCTGTAATGACTAACGCAATTACTATTAACGACGTTTCTAGCGTTTTAGGGTTTATAAAGACCGTAACCAGTCCCTTAAAGGCGCTTTTTTGCAGCGTCGTCGGGCCCAATACGAGGATTTCTGGGCGCTACAGGACATTACTTTCGATATCCCTGCCGGTAAAACTTTCGGCCTGCTGGGACATAATGGCTCAGGTAAATCCACCCTGCTTAAATGTATTGCCCAGATTCTTACCCCCGACACTGGCTCTATTAATGCAACCGGTCGTATGGCCGCCATGCTGGAGGTTGGTTCGGGTTTCCACCCGGAACTATCGGGGCGTGAAAACATTTACCTGAACGGCGCCATTTTGGGTATGAGCCCTAAAGAGATTGACTCTAAACTTGACGCCATTATTGATTTTTCCGGTGTGGAGCGCTTTATTGACCAGCCGGTTAAAAACTATTCCTCAGGCATGTATGTGCGCCTGGGCTTTTCAGTTTCTATTCACGTAGAGCCCGATATTTTGCTGGTTGATGAGGTACTTGCGGTTGGTGACCTAGAGTTCCAAAACAAGTGCATGGAGAAGTTCGCCCAGCTTAAGCAGGACGGACGCACAGTGGTGGTGGTTAGCCACGGCCTTGAGCAGATGCGTTCCTTCTGCGACCAGGCAGCTTGGCTAGATCACGGCAAGCTGGTGGAGGTGGGTAACGCCGCCCAGGTGGTAGACACTTACTCTGATGTAGCCCACCAGGCCATTAAGGTTGAAGGTGGCGGCACTCGCTTTGGTACCGGCCAGGCACAGATCACCAAGATTGAAGTGCTTGATGAGTCCGGTGCGCCGGTAACTATGGTGCGTCCGGGCCAGGCGGTAGATATTCGCCTGGACTATGAAGCCCATGAGCGCATTGAAGAGCCCGTTTTTGGGGTTTCTATCGACAGCCGCGACGGCGTATGGGTGTGGGGCCTACACGGGCGCGACGCCGGATTTGTGCCCCGCTCTATTGAGCCCGGTCGTGGCAGCCTACAGGTCCACATTCCGGCCTTGAACCTGTCACCGGGCTCCTTCACCATCTCTGCAGCCATCCAAAACAAGGAAATGACCGCGATTATTGATGCCCTGCAAAGGGGACGGCGCTTTGATGTGCTGCCCGGGCCGGGTATGGAAAGCGGCGGCATAGTGATTTTGGGAGCCAGCTATGGCAATTTGCAGCCTGAGCGTGAAATGCTTTCGATCACCCCACGTGGCAAGGCTGAGTTTGATCAGCTAGCTCGTGAGCAGATCCGGCTAGCTGAAGAACTGCGCAAGCAGAAGGAAGCCGAGCGCGAAGCTGAACAAAAGCAAGACTGACGGATCTGCAGCTGAGCAGCAGTGCGCAGCAGCTCTGCGCAGCCTTTAGTCTGTGTTAACTGACCCGCGCAGCTTGCCCAGCTGGGCAGTTAAAGTGCTCTCTTGCAGCTGCCCGGTCAGTTCTTGCAACTGGGCTACCTGCTCGCTTAACTGCTGCACCTGCTTAGTTAAGGCGGCTACCTGCTGGTTTAAATCCGCGTGTACCAGGTTTAGAGCCTCATGTACACCCTGGGAAACCTGCTCAAGCTGGGCCTGGGAGCGGCGATAATATTCGGCGCTAACCAGCGCCTGGCCTAGAAGCGGGTTGGGGGAGTCGGTACGCAGATAGCTTTCCCTAATAGCCAGGTTGTCTTGCTGATGCTCTAGAGCGGCAGTGATCACCGAGTTGCCACTTTCACCAGCCAAACCTGGGCGCTGATGCCAAAAAGCTAGCGCCGGCCCCTCTAGGAAACCTGCCGGCTGGGCCTGCAATAGACGCAGGTTAAAGTCCCAGTCAGCCTGGGTGCTCAGCCGCCCATCCCAATGCCCTACCAGATCAGCGCTGGCGCGGCGAATTAGCTGGGAAATAGGGGGAATATAGTTGCCCACCAGCATATCGATCAGATTGAAACTGTGGCGTTCTAAAGCCAAATCGGCCCGCTCAAGGATGGTAATGGTGCCGTCAGATTCAAGTTTTTCGCTAACTAGCTGGGTGCGTGCAGCCACCGCCCCCAGGTGGGGATGAGCCTGCAAAAATGCCACAGTTTTGCTTAAAAACTGCGGGTCCCAAGTGTCGTCGTCGTCGTGAATGGCGAAGAAGGGGGCGCTGGCGCAGGCCAAACCAGATTCCAGGGCAGCCTCGCGTCCGTTAGAGACCCGGTTAGTCACCACCTGGGTGCGCTCCTGCAGCTCAGGGGTGGTTTTATCCAGGGCCTCCTGCACAATTTGGGTTTCGCCGCCGTCATTAACAATGATCAGCTCATAGTCACCCAGCTGCTGGGCCTGCACACTGGCCAGGGCGCGGGAGAGAAAAATGGGGCGATTGCGGGTACGCATAATCACGCTAACTAGCGCGCTCATGGTTTTCTCCTAAAACTAGCTAAAACTAGCCGATACGTGCGTACAGATCTTGCGGGGCGTGGGCTAGGGCCTGAACTAAACCCTGGGCGCGAGCCTGACGCTGGGGGCCTAAAAGCATACGCCCACCGGTATTAACCAGGGCCCGAGCCGCCACCGAGGCTGGCGCATAACGGGTGGCTACGCGCAGACGGTTGCGGGTATTCCAGGTGGTAAAAGCCTCTGAAGCCGAATCGGATGAAGCTGCGTGGGCGTGGCGGGCTTGGGCTTGGCGCACGTATTGCACGCGGTAGCCGGCGCGGCGCAGGCGGTAGGAAAAATCGGTGTCCTCGTAGTACATGAACAGGTCTTGACGCATCCCACCCAACTGACGCCAGGCACGGGCACTAATCGCGCAGGCTCCGCCGCAGATACCAAACACTTCAGGGCTGTCATGTTCCTGCTTGGCTGGGGCCAGCCAGGAGCGGTCATGGCCGTTACCGCAGGCATCTACTACGTTGCCGGTGGAGTTGATTAGCTCCACGCCGCTTGGGTCGCTAACCCAGATGCCGCCATCTAGGCCCCGCAGCTGGGCTGAGCCGGTGCTGTGGGTGGCGCCAGTGGTGGGTTCAGTTTGGGCTTCGACGGCGCCAGGGGACTGTGGGTCGGCGGATTCGGCGCCGCTGGGAGCGTTAGGGCCGACGGCGCCGGGGGGCTGCGGGCTGGAAGATTGCGGGCTGGCGGGCTCGACGGCGCTGGGGGCCTGCGGGCTGGCTGGCTCGGCGCCGTCGCCAACAAGACGCCACCTACCCTCCAAAAGCAGGCGGGCAGTAGTGGCCTCCACCAGATCGTGACCCAGCGGGGCGGTCAGGGCGTCAACAAAGCCCTCTAGCGCATAGGCGTCACTGTTTAGCAGCACCAAGGCGTCCTGGCGCAGGTTACGTGCCCCCAAGTTAACCCCATAGCCAAAACCACCGTTGCGTCTAGCTTGCACCAGGCCAAAGCGGGCCGGGCCGGCGCTACCCAGCTGCGCACCCAGACGGCGCAGGTGGTCCAGGGAATTATCGTGCGGATCGGCGCTGGCAGAGGCATTATCCACCACCACCAGCTCATCACCAGCTCGCAGCTGGGGCCACAGGGAGCGGGCAGCGCGCTCAGTTAACAGCGGGGTACGCCAGTTAACGATTACTACCCGCACACTTTTACGCTGCTGACTCACTTTTTGGGCCTGCTCCATAACCTGCTGGTAGACGCGCAGATGCGCCTTAGCACAAGCCTTCCAAGTCATAGCTTTGGGCGCGCTCATAGCCGGCCAAAGCAAAATGATCATGCTCACGGCCAAGTACCCGGCGCAGCCCGGCAGCAATCTGGTCAGGGTCGCTAGGCTCCACCAAAATTCCGCAATCTCCGGCCACCTCAGCGGTGGAAGTACCCAGCGAAGTCACCACCGGCACCGAATGGGCCATAGCCTCAAGCACCGGCAGGCCAAAACCTTCCCAGTAGGAGGGGAACACAAAGGCACGCGCCCCCGCATAGGCTTGCTGCAGGGTGTCTTGGGCCAGGTGTCCGAGCACGTGCACACGGGAAGTGCCGATAGCCTGAATCAACTGGCGCTCCACGGCGTCGTCGCCCCACCCGCTGGGACCCACCAAAACCAGATCCAACTGCGGGAACTCGCCGGCAATACGGGAAAAAGCATGCAGCAAGCCGGGCAGGTTTTTACGCGGCTCACGGGTGCCAGTCCACAGCACATAGGGGCGTGAAAGCCCATAGGCAGTGCGGAAAAGATCAATCTGAGAGGCGGTTACCTCCTGAACACTGACGCCGTGAGGAATCACATGCACGCGCTCAGAGTCAATTCCGGCCTCATAGCAGTCATCGGCGGTGGCCTGGGAGGGCACAATCACCGCCTGGGCCTCTTTAATGGTGCGCTGTAAAGATTTACGGAAATAGCTGTTGCCGCGCTTAGTGAAATGCTCCGGGTTACGCAAAAATGCAAGGTCATGCACGGTTACCACAAGCGGCTTACGAGTGGGGGGAATAGCCCAGGTGGTGGCGTGAACCAGGTCAGAAGCTGGCAAAATAGCTTCAGCCAGGGGAGAGTGTAAACGGTTCCAGGACTCATACAGGGCCGGGCGCGGCAAATTCGCGTAACGCACCGGCATAGTCTCTAAACCCACCGCGCTGGAGCCCGGATCATTATGGCTGCGGCGGGCGGCAATACCGGCAACCTTCACCCCCTGGGCGCGCAGGCTGTGGGCCAGGTTAGTGATATAAGTGCCAGAACCACCAGGTACCGGCTGCCACATTTGCTCTACCACCATGGCCACGCGCACATCATTAGGCGCCTGAAAAGCGTCTTGAGCGGCGTCTTTAGCGGTTGAAGAGTCAGTGGCGGGGGCGGAAGCAAACGACAAGCGCATGTGCCAAGACTACCGCCCATGGCTTTACCTTTATGCTAGTGACATGAAGGTGCTGCTAGATGCCACGGCCATCCCTGCAAATTTGGGCGGCGTGGGACGTTATGTAGATGATTTGGTGCCATGTTTGGTATCCCAGGGCGTTAACTTGGCTTTGGCGGTGCAAAGCCGCGACGCCGAGCATTTCGCCTCCCGCGCCCCGCGCGCTCACATCATCACCGTGCCGCACCTGCTTGAACGCCGCCCGGTGCGTATGGCTTGGGAGCAGTCGGGCCTGCCGGCCCTGGTACGTAAGTGGCGCCCAGATGTACTGCACTGCCCTCACTACACTTACCCCACGCGCCTGGCGCTACCCAATGTGGGCGTGGCCGTAACCTTGCATGACGCCACGTTCTTCTCCCACCCCCAGGCTCACTCGCCGCTAAAGCAGCGGTACTTCACCGCCGCCATCACCCGCGCCTCCAACCACGCCGACGCGCTGATTGTGCCCTCCATTGCCACCCGCGACGAATCCATCAAATACGCCGGGGGTAGCCCCGAAAACTACTTCGTGGCCTACCACGGGGTAGACACCAAACGTTTCTATCCGGTCTCAGACGCTGAGCGTGAGCGCGTAGCCGCCTCCCTAGGCCTAGCCGGCCAGCCCTACATTGGTTTCTTGGGCACGCTAGAGCCGCGTAAAAATGTGCCCGCACTGGTACGGGCCTGGGTGCGGGCCTTTAGCCAGCAGCCCAACCCGCCGGCGCTGGTGCTAGCTGGCGGTAAAGGCTGGGATGAAGAAATCGAGCCGGCCTTGGCGGGCGTGCCCAGCCACATGCGCGTGCTGCGCCCGGGCTACCTGCCGCTAGAGGATCTACCCGGCTTCCTCTCCGGCTGCCAGGTTTTGGCCTACCCCAGTGTGGGTGAAGGCTTTGGCCTGCCGGTACTAGAGGCCATGGCTTGCGGGGCGGCCGTGCTAACCACCCGGGAGCTGTCTTTGCCTGAGGTGGGTGGCGACGCCGTAGCTTTACTGTGAGCCCGACGTCGACTCTATCGCCGAGGCCCTAAGCTCACTTAGCGCTGACGCCACCTTACGCCAGCAGCTAGGGGCAGCCGCCCAAAAGCGCGCCAGTGAATTTACCTGGCAGCGCGCGGCGGTAGAACACATTAAGGCCTATGAGTATGCCGCTGCAGCTAAATCCTAAAATGCTGGTAAAACTGCGGCAAAACACGGCTTTTCTAACCGCCTTGGCGGTAGTGGCGGCGCTGGCGGCAGCTTTCGCGGCAGCAGTGCTAATTATTCCCGTCAAAGGGGGACACCTATCCGATAAGCAACAGCTACTGCGCGACTCGCTTTCGGGCGGTTTTGTGTCAGTCAAAAACGGTGACACCATTCAACAGCGCTTTACTGCCGCTGAAAACGGTTTAAACGGACTACAAGGCCAATTCAAACTGGGCATTATGGACTCTAGCTGTCGTCTAGAGCTGCGGCTAAGCGAAGTCCACGCCCAGCCCGGCACCCAAGCTTTGCTGCCCCCGCCGAGTAAATCCCAAGCGCAAGGCAGCACCCAAGCGCAAGCGGCGGCGTCGGCCCCAAACGCGGCTAGCCAAAACGCTGCAGCCACCCCCAGCCCGACCACCACGCAAGTAGCCAGCCAAAGCCTGCCCTGCGCCCAAGTCATGGTCAATGAGTCAGGCACCAAAATTATGGGTTTTAAACCCATCGCCAACTCCAAAGGTAAAACCTACCAAGTGGCGCTCAGCGTTAAAGCTGACAAACCCACCGTGGTAGTCACCCGCTACTACAACCCGGTCTCAGCTACAGACCCCGACCGCCCCAACGAAAAACGCAAACGCCACGTAGACAACCAACCCAACTACCAGGTCAAAACCGGTGAACAGGTACTTAAAGCCGGCGGGGCCACCCTCAACAACCAAGAACTAGCCGGGCGCGAAGAAAACCTACGCGGCACCGGAGAAATCACCACCACCTCCCTACTGCCCATCTATTCCGATGCCGGCTGGTGGGGCACTTTACAGCGCGGCCTGCAACGCTCCCAAGCGCTAGGGCCCTGGTGGGTCAGCACCCCCGCGTTAGTGATTTGGTTTGCGGCCACAGCGGTCAGTGCCGTAGCCGCCGCCGTTCTAGCGGTGCGGCGCTCGCGGTGGACTGTGGCGCTGGTGGGGGCTTTTGCCCTGTTCCAGGCGCTAGTGTGGGCGGCAGTTATCCCTATTTTCAACGGGATGGACGAGTACCAGCATGTGTCCTATATCCAGTATTTAGCTACCCACAATGGCCCAGATAGTGGCCTAACTCAGGGACAAGCTAACTACTCTCCGCAGCTAGTGCACGTCTATGAGGCCTCCAACCTGTTCTACGCCTGGGGCGCGGACCGTTTTGACTACAGCCAGATTTCCTCGCTAAATAGCCAGCTGAATCAGCTGCCTGAGCGGGCGCTGGTACGTCCGCAAGTAACCCAGTACCCGCCCGGTTATTACCTGGCTCGGGGCACTGGTATATAAGCTTTCGCCGCACACGGGCCTGAGCCAGTACTACGATGTGCGCCTACTATCAGTAGCTTTAGCGGTAGTGGGGGCACTGGGCATGGCTTACTTTGCCCGCCAGCTGTTCCCGCGCCGGGCTTTGGTGGCCACGCTCGTGTCTTTGTCGGCGCTAGCTCACCCGATGATGGCCCACCAAAGCGCCATTATTAACAACGACATTTTGGTGATTAGCGCCAGTATCTGGGCCCTGGCTTTAGCTACCCGTGCCCTAAATGCGCAGCGCCCCCTGCGTTGGCTAGCTGGTGCAGGTGTGGCTACCGGTATTGCTATGGCTAAACCGCAAGGCATTTTGATTGCGGCCATGGTGGCTTTGGCGCTCATTGTGGTGGCGGTGCGTGCTCGTAGCTTCAAGCTAGCTCTTAAAGGCGGCTTGCTTAGCGGCGGCGGGTTCATTGCCGTGTATATCTGGTGGCCTATCTATCGCGTCATAGTGGGTTTTGGTTCAGTGATTGCTGCTCCGCGCACGCAGGTGAACCTGGTAAATGCTGGGGGAGGCCTAGCTATGGGGGCGGTGCGCCAACGTGGCTTGGGGGAGCAGTGGCAGCTGTTCTGGAATGACCAGAGCGCAGATGACTACGCCCTGTTTAAAGCTCGCTGGATTAAGCAGTTCTTCGGTAACTTTGGCTGGTTGGATGTGTTTTACCCAACGCGCATCTATCACCTGCTGGCTCAGATTATGACGCTGTTTGCGCTTGTCTGCCTGCTCTGGGTGGCCCAGCGCTGTGTGCGGCTGGTGCTTAACCGGTTGCGTCCCCTGGCGGTAAAGGCCGACGACGCTGCTGGGGTAAGTGGTGACGTTGCGGCTACGGACACTGCTCAGAGCTCAGAGGAGGGCGCCGTCGTCGCCAAAAAGCACGCAGGCCGACAGCTGGGAGCTATACGCAACCAAACCGCCACCTGGATTTGGTGGTGCCTGGCGTTAACCGTAGGCTACCTGGTAGCTATTAACCTGCTGGGCTTTATCTACTCCATCATGGCTGGACACGACGACCTGCTCCAAGGCCGCTATATCCTGCCTGCCGTGGCAGGGCTATACGCTCTGCCTGCCCTGTTAACCCAGGCGGGAGTGCAAACCCTGCAACACAACCGTTGGCGTCCAGTGCGTGGCGCGTGGCTAGATAAACTAGTGCCAGCCGTGGCGCTAGCGGTTTTCGCCGCAGTCATGGCGCTGAACTTAGCGGGGCTGGGGGTTATCTTCGAGCGCTTCTATGTGTAATATTTCTAGCTTTTTAAAGCATAAAGTCACGGTAGCGGCTAACCTATTACTAGGCCGCGTCAGTTTGAGAACGGAAAAGTAATGCCCGATCAGTTAACCGTTGAATCTACTCCTATCCCCGGATTCCTACGCCTGACTTTGCCTGTCCATGGAGACAACCGCGGTTGGTTCAAGGAAAACTGGCAGCGTGAAAAGATGGTGGCGCTGGGTCTGCCCGATTTTGGCCCGGTGCAAAACAACATCTCATTTAACGATGAGGTGGGCGTTACCCGTGGTATTCACGCCGAACCCTGGGACAAGTACGTTTCGGTAGCCACCGGTAAGGTTTTTGGTGCCTGGGTGGATTTGCGTGAAGGCCCTAGCTTCGGCCAGGTCTACACCACCATCATTGAGCCGGGCGTGGCCGTCTATGTGCCGCGCGGGGTGGGTAACTCATACCAGACCCTAGAGCCCAACACGGCCTACACCTACCTGGTCAACGACCACTGGTCGCCGGACGCCGAATACACCTTCTTGAACCTAGCTGATGAAACTGTGGCCATTGACTGGCCCATCAGCCTGGATAAAGCCATCTTGTCTGACAAAGACCTGGCTCACCCGCGCCTAGAGGCAGTGACCCCCTTCCCGCCGGCAGTTAAGCGTGCGCTGGTAACCGGCGCCCACGGCCAGCTGGGCCGCGAGCTGATGCGTCAGCTACCCCAGGCCGGCTACCAGGTCACCGGGGTGGATCTACCTGAGGTAGACATTTCTGACACTGAGGCCATGGAGGCTTTTGATTTCTCCGCCTACGACGTGGTGATTAACGCCGCCGCCTGGACTGACGTGGATGGCGCCGAAACTGCCCAGGGCCGCCCGCTGGCTTGGAAGGCTAACGCCACTGGCCCGGCTAACCTGGCCCGCGCCGCCGCCAAGCACGGCTTTCACCCTGGTGCACATCTCCACCGAGTATGTTTTTGACGGCACCGCCCAGGCTCACACTGAAACTGAGCCGCCCAGCCCGCTAGGTGTATACGCCCAGTCCAAGGCTGGTGGTGACGCCGCCGTCAGCGCCGCCCCCAAGCACTACCTGGTACGCACCAGCTGGGTGGTGGGTGACGGGCAAGAACTTCATCCGCACTATGGCTGGCCTAGCTGAGCGCGGCGTTAAGCCGTCCGTGGTTGATGACCAGGTGGGGTCGCCTAACCTTCACCAGTGACTCTGGCTAGCGGCATTATCTACCTGCTGGGTCAGCAGGCCCCCTACGGCACCTACAACCTCACCGGTGGCGGCGAGGTAGTGTCTTGGGCGCAGGTAGCTAAGCGTGTTTATGAGCTAACCGGCCATGACCCCGCTGACGTAACCCCCATCAGCACCGCCGAGTACTTTGCTGGTAAGCAGGTAGCTCCCCGCCCGCTGGTGTCCACCATGGATCTGAGCAAGATTGAGGCCATTGGCTTTAAGCCTTCTGATTCCATGCAGTTGCTAGAAACATACGTGCAAACCCTGCGTTCCTAAGCATGAACTAACCCTGGACCTGTTAATTTAGGTTCAGGGTTAAGTTTATATATGAAAGGTGCAGCCTCGTGAAGCTACCGCGTGTACCCCGAGCAGCATTGGTGGTGCTGGCTTTTTGCTTCGCTTTAGTCAGTGGCTTTAGCTGGGTTGTGGCCTCTGCGCCTGGCTCTAGCCCCGACGACGACTACCACCTGGTGTCCATGTGGTGTCCGCGTCCGGTTACTGAAAGCTGCGCCACTAAGGTAGTGCAGGGCCAGCTGCGGGTGGGTGTGCCCGAGGCTTTACCCGGTGCTACCTGCTCTTCTTTCCATGTCGATATTTCGCAGGCTATGTGTAACCGCTACTCCGATAAGCGTATTAGCTACTCGCTGCGTTACGACGACGGTAACTACCCTTACGGCTACTACCATTTCCACCACATGTTTAAGCCCCTGGGGGTGCAGGGCCTGGTTATAGCTTCACGCACCGCCAATATGGTTATAGCGCTGGCTTTGCTGGGGTCAATTGGCCTGCTGGCGCCGCCTAAGCTACGCGGGGCTTACCTGCTGGCAATGGGGGCGGCCTGGATGCCAATTGGCATCTATTTCATAACTTCTAATAACCCCTCTAGCTGGTCCGTTACGGGCGTGGCCGGCTTTAGCGCGGGGTTGCTGGCCTCCCTTTATGCCAGTGGACGACGGCGCTGGTACCTGCTGGCTTTGGCTTGCGTGGGGGCGCTGCTGTGCTACACCTCGCGGGCGGATGCCTCTTTCCATATCTTTGTGGTGGCGCTAGCTATCTGCGTTGCCTGCGCTAAGTGGCGCACTCACAAGGTACAGCTGGCTGTGGCCACCTTGGCCAGCGTAATTGGCGTGTATCTGATGTTATCCTCAGGCTCTGCCACTATCGCTGAGGGGCACGCTGAGGCAGTTTCCCCGCAGCAGAAGCTTGAAGCTATAGAACTTAACGTAACCCACCTAGCTAAGTTCTTCTCCGGTTTTTGGGGTCTGTGGGCTGGGGCCGGCTGGAAGGATATTCCTTCTGACGGCTACTCGGGCATGATCGCCATTTTGCTGGTGGGCTTCATTGTCATGCTGGGCGCTGAGCGTATTGGTTGGCGCAAGGCTATGGGGGCAATTATTACCCTGGGAGCTATGGTCGGTATTTCGGTGCTGGTAGCTACCCCGCCGGCTTTCCCCAACATGTTTGCCTACCAGCCGCGCTACGCTCAGCCGCTACTGTTTGCCTGGCTGCTGCCCTGGTTGTTCCTGGGTATTAAACGCCCGCTGCTGACCCGTTCACAGGCGGCGCTGTACTGGGCTGGCATGGTGGCCGTCAACGCGGTGTTCATGCACAAACTGATTTTCCGCTACACCCACGGCCTGGTGGGGGGACGCCACTTCATAAACCTCAACTTTGATGTGCGCTGGTGGTGGCAAGATGCTTTGCTGACCCCCATGAGTACCTGGATGGTGGGGGCTCTGGCTTTCGCGCTAACCTCAGGAATTGTTATCTGGCTGCTGTTTGGGCCCGGAGCTATTAGTGCGCCCGCTGAGTTAGCGGCCCCAAGCGTCGCTGCTATAGCCGCCGGCGCCCCTAAGCCTGCTGCCGACGTCGCTACTGAGGTCGGCGTCGACTCTGAAGCCACCAACGCATCAGCCTAAAATTTAAGGAAATCAGTGCTTAACTCTTTGCTGATTATTATCCCGGCCTGGAATGAGGCTGAGGTTATTGGCTCAGTGCTTGAAGAGCTTACCGGTTTCTACCCTGACGCTCAGGTGTTGGTGGTCTCCGACGGCTCCACTGATGCCACCGCCCAAGTGGCCCGCGACCATGGCGCTAAAGTGCTAGAACTGCCCTACAACCTGGGGGTGGGCGGAGCTATGCGTGCCGGCTACCTGTACGCTCACCGCCACGGCTATGACTATGCCCTCCAGCTTGATGCCGACGGTCAACACAACCCCTGCTGATATTCCCTCAGCTGCTGCAGGCAGCCACCCAAAGCGGCGCCAATGTGGTGATTGGGGCTCGCTTTGCCGGCAAGGGTAACTACAAGGTACGCGGTCCCGCGTGCCTGGGCCATGAAGCTGCTTTCAGTGGTGCTTTCACGGGTAACTCACACCCGCCTTACCGACACCACTAGCGGTTTTAAACTCTCCGATAAGCGCGCAATTAAACTATTTGCGGTTAACTACCCGGCGGAATATCTAGGCGACACGGTAGAAGCTCTAGTTATTGCGGCCCGCTCAAACCTAAAAGTCACCCAGGTGCCGGTGCAGATGCGCCCACGCGCCGGGGGAGAGCCTTCCCAAAATCCCTTGGGGGCCGCCAAGTTCTTGCTGCGAGCTATTTTGGCGCTGGGTGTGGCCCTAACCCAAAGCAAAGCTAGCGCTGGGGAGGCATAATGCATCAGTCAAGCTACTGGTTAGGTGTCGTTTTTGGCGTCATCGTGTTTGTGACGGTGTTTATTCGCCTGCGTAACTACGGCATGAAGGAACGCTACTCCACCTGGTGGATTGTGATTGCCATCAGCTCCGTAGTGTTTTCAGTATTCCCCAACCTGCTAAACAGCTTGTCACGGGCCTTGGGGGTGCTGTCCTCCATGAACCTGGCATTTTTTGGTGCCGGGGTGGTGCTATTGCTGCTGTCGTTGCGGTTAAGCGTGGATTTATCTCACGACGACGAAGAGCGCCGGCGTCTAGCTGAAGAAATTGCCCTGCTACGCCAAGAGGTAGAGCAGCTAAAGCAAGAACGCGACCAGCGCCCACCTAAATCAGGCAAACTCAGCTAGCTGGCAAACCAGCCCCGCTAGTTAGAGCAGGTGCTCCGCTAGTTAGAGCCGGCGCCCCGCTAATTAGAGGCGGCGCCCCGCTAATTAGAGGCGGGCAAATCTCAGTTAGCCAGCACCCGGGCGGCGATCTGCTGATACTGGCGTGCACGCACCGGCCAGCTCCACTGTTCAAGCAGCTCACGGCTAGCGGGAGCCTTGGGGGCGCGCAGCATAGCGGTGACAGCTTTGCTAAGGGACTCAACCGTGCGGGCGCTAGTGATGTTTACCGGCGCCCCTTGAGCCTCAAGCAGTTGGGCTCCAGGCACGGGGAAGGTAACTACCCGCCCACCTTCAGCGATAGCCTCCAGCAGGGTGGTTTGGAAGCCCTCAGACAAGACCGTGGGGTTTACTAGAGTGGCTCCAGCAATGGCTTGGCGTACCTGGGCTGGGGTGACGCGCCCGGGGATGTCGACGACGTCGTCGAGCTTGAGCTTAGCCGCCAAGTCGCGGGCCGCCTGTAGCTGAGCGCCATCACCAAGCATCTGGCCAGTTAGCTGCTGGCCTGCGTCGCGCAGCTGAGCCAAGCAACGCAGGTAGGTCTCCCAACCTTTACCCTCCACCATGCGACCAATAAACACCAGGTGGTTGGGGCGCTGCGGGCCGCTGTAGGAGGTCTCAGGCAGGTTAATGGCGTTATAGAACACCTGTGGGTCTTTGGCGCCTAGACGGCCAGCGAAGTTAGCGGCAGCCTCAGAAACCCCCAAAACCTGGGCGGCGTGGGTGGTTACGTAGCGGCCTAAACTCAGGTCTACAACCCGCGAACCGATAGCAATAATCGGGTTGGAGTTGTTGACAAAGTTGGAGCCATGCTCAGTGTGGATATAGGGGATACCCGCTTTTTGTGCGGCGCGGGCCCCCACAAAACTCATCGGGAAAAAGCGAGTGTGGGTGGAAACCACATCGATCCGCTTGGCTTTAAGGAAGCGGCTAATAGCGGTGGCGCTGCCCAGAGCGGGGTAACTGATTACCTCAGCAATAGGTAGATATCCGATACCGGTAAGCACCTGCACTTTACCGTCCTGGCGGATAGAACGCTCAGAGTCTAAAGTCAGCACCCACACCTTATGGCCCAGCTGGGTGAGCTGATCAGCCAGGTTAAATGCGTGCATCTCTACGCCACCTAAACGCGGCGGGTAGGTGTTCAACACCATTGCGAAACGCATTACTTCTCCTTAGGGCGACGCAGCTGAATAGTGAGCCAAAAACAGATTACTGTGGTGGCCATTGCCCCCAGATAGGCTAGCGAGGCACCAAGCAACCCTAATGGCGGGATAGCTACTACCACTAGTACGGTAATGACCACAGCGGCGGCAGCGTAACCCCAGAATACAGCCCGCTGCAGGCGCATGGTGGTAAGCGCGTAATACAAAATTACGGCGGCGGCGTTTGAGAGCTCCACCCCCTACCAGTACCACCAATTCCATGCGGTAGCTGAAACGTCCTGGCCAAAGAAACAGATTCAAGATGGGCACGCCAATAGTTACCGTAGCTAAAGCCACTGCGGCAAAGGCCCCCACTGTGGCCAGCAGACCTCGGCGCACAATGGCGCTAAAACCGCCCCAGTTATTTTCCACCCAGTAGGTGGCCATGCGCGTCAGCAGCGGCCTAAACACCAGCAGGGAAAGCATATTGATAGCCACCGCCGGCATGTAGATGATAGCGAAGTAGCCCTGGGCGGTGAAATCCATGAAAGTACTTGATGCCATAACGCGGGGCGTTAGACAGGTACATAGCTGTAAATGACGCCAAAAACAGGGGAGCGCATTCAATCAAGAGACGCTTAATAGCCGTCCAATTCCAGCTGGGGGTGATGCCAAAACTGGCGCGCGCGCCGGGGTAGAAAGCCACCACCAGCGCCACCACTGATACCGCCAGGGAAACTAGGGAAGCGATAAACAGCGAATCGGTTAGCACCACCAGCAGGCAGAAAACCGCCATGGTGGTGAAAATACGCCAAAATGAGGCGCGCGCCCCTAAATCTAGGCGCCCTTCACGCTGAAACTCGCTGTAAAAAACATCCTCGTAGGCATCAAAAACACGCAGCAAAGCGATCGCAATAACCAGCCCTACGCTGGTGCTCAGCCCGCCAGAAAACAGCGAGTAGACCACAATACCGGCGATCATGGCGGCCACGGTAAGGATGCGGGTGGCCAGGTAGATGGGGAAATCAAACTCGCGACGCACATCGGTGACGTGGAAGGTACGCACCTCATACATGCCCAGGGTCTGCCACTGCTGACCAATAGCAATGGCTAATGAGAACACCCCACCTGCGGCCACGCCGGCGCTATGGGTAACCACCGCCAGCATGATCACAATGGAAAATGAGCTGATCAGGCTGGAGGCGGTGTTCCAAAAATAGTCGCGGCTAAGCTGCGAAGCGCTCACTGGGGATCCCGGCTGTGGCTACCGTCTTCGTTAAAGTGCCAGCCGCCAAACTCTAGCCGGTAGGGACGGTGACCTACGCGCTGCTGGGGCGGGGGAGGAGTCATATAGTCACCAAAACCGCGCTTAAGCCAAGTGTCATAGTTAGCCGGCAGTTTAATGGTCAGGTGCTCAAAAGGCAGCTCAACCGTGTTTTTAAGCTCTGCTGCCGGCAGCGACCACTGCTGGGGGTTGCGGGTGGAGAAATCTGCCAGCCACGTCTTGGCCCCGGCCTGTTTTTCGTAGCTGCGGGCAGCGCGTTCCCAGTGCTTAATGAGCTTGGCTTGGCTTAGACGGGCAGTTTTCAGGCCCGTGTGTACCGTGCGCATAGCTAGTTGCACGGCCTTATCCACGCCGCCGCTTAAACCGGTGGAGGCGGTGGCACTACCGCGCAGGTACAGGGCCCGCGACCACACCCAGGTGCGGGCGCATTGAGCTTTAAAAGCCCGCTGGTTGGCTGGGCGTGCATCAAGCGGGAAAATGTCCACCCCGATTGGCATCTCAAAGTCACGCCCGGCAGCTGCCTGCGAGATGAACTTGGTGCCTTTAAGCCCAAGTACGGCCACAGTGCCAGGGTAGTTGGCGTGGCTGTGGTGGCTGAGCAGCTCAAAGTCTTCACCCAGTAGGGCCGGGGCTTGGGCCAGTAGCTTTTCGTAGTCGGCGCGCGCCATGCACACGTCGGCGTCGTCGTCCCAAGGGATAAAGCCCTGGTGACGTACCGCGCCAATGGCAGTGCCCCCGTAGGCCGCGTAGTTTAGCCCCAGCTGGTTGCATACCCGGTCAAGCTCACCTAGAACATAGGTGGTGGCTAGCTGCACCTGGCGTAAACTGGCTAGGTCCAGGCCCTCATCTGGGTCAATAGTGCTGCTGGTAGCGGCCCCAGTGCCGACGTCGACGCCGGCTTTGCGCCTACCTTGCCCGTTAGCTGCGGGGCTGGTAGCCGCACCAGGGGAGGCCTCTAAACCAATACCGGTTACCTGCGGGTAAGGCAGTAGATCCGTGTAGGGGCCAAAATCCACGATGCGTGGGAATGTGACCGATACGCGCCTCGGGCGGGGGCAGCTGCATATAGTCGCCGTAGCCGCGTCGCAGCCAGGCATCATACTGGGCCGGCAGCTGCACGGTGATGTCCTCAAAGGGCACCCGCACGGTAGGCAGCAGCTCAGAGTTAGTGATAATCCAGTTTTCCGGGTCGCGCATAGTGAAGTCAGCCATGCGCGTGGTGGGGGTGTGCTCCCAGGCCCGTACAGCTTTTTCCCAACGCCGCTGCAAGGTTTGCGGCGAGAGCTTAGCGGCTTTAAGAGCCCAGTTAGCGCCGGTGGTGGCGGTGTAAATGAGCTGTTTTTTAGTGCCGCTAATGCCGGGCAGGAAAGGCTTGGCAGTGCCGTGCAGGAACAGTAGCCGCCCCCACAGCCAAGAGGCCCTAGACATGCGCTTAAAGGCAACCGGATCGGCCGGAATATTGTCTACCGGCAGCACATCGATAAAGAAAGGCATCCGGTAGTCGCTGTCCACCGCGAAGTCAGGAATCAGCAGGGTGTCTTTAAGCACCATCTTGGTGAACATGAACGGGAAGTTAACTACTGTGCGCGTGTTGTGTAGCGCAAAGCGTTCATCTATAACCTGGGGGGCCAGGCTTAAGAAGCGTTCATAGTCACTGCGCCGCATAAGCACGTCTACGTCGTCGTCCCAAGGGATAAAGCCCTGGTGACGCACCGCGCCAATGGCGGTGCCTCCATAGACGGCGTAAGGAATATCCAGCTTGGTGCATACACGGTCAAACTCCGCCAAAATTTCTTTCAGCAGGGCGTGAATATTGTCTAGGAGCTGCTGGTCGCTCATAGGTTTCCTAACTTGGATGGGCAATACAGCGATTCTAGCGGCTTTGGCTCTTGAAAGAAGTTAGCTCACGCCAGTTTTCGGTAGCCGCCAGCACAGTGCCAACCAAAATCACTACACACAGCACGATTTGTACAGGTGCGGGCACGATCGACTGCAAAAGGAACGCAAACAGCACTGCCCAAGCCGAGTAGGAAATGTTAAGCGCCATGGCCCGCGCGGCCCCCAGCAGATCAATGGCCTTGTAATAGAACAGGTAGGAGGCGGTGCCGGCGGCGGCGGCCAAAGCTACCAGGCCCATGGCGCCAGGGCTGGTTAAAGCCTGCCCAGTGCTGCTTAAAGCGCCACCTAACGGCACCACTAGCACCAGGTAGGTCAGCCCCGAGGTAGTTTCGCGGATCTGCAGGGCCGTCTCATTGTCGACGGCGTCGTCGCGCATACCCCAAGCCAAAATCACGGCTTCACAGCCCCAGCCGACCACTGCCGCCAGGGCGCCGAGCACACCCCAAAGCGCTGAGCCAGAAACACTAGTGGAGGTGTAGCTGGTGGCAATAATGGCCCCAATAGCTACGGCCAGGGCGATTACCTGACGCGGACGCATCCGCTCTTTAAGCACTAGCACTGCCAGGGCCGTGCCCAAAGCCGGGTAGAAGGTGGAGATGATGGCGGTGTAACCGGCGCCGATCTGGTCAATAGCCAGCAGGTAACCGCTCATACCGATAGGCCCACCCAGCAGCGCGGCCACCATAACTGCGCGGCCACTGCGCGTGTGAATTGCCCGCCAAGTGTCCTTTAAGCGCCCGCGCATGGCCATAAAGACCAGCAAGATTAGGGCGCAAACAGCGTCGTGTAAAGCCGCTGAAACTAGCGAGGCGTGGGCGTCGGTGGCGAAGGGGTTAAGCGCCAGCGCAATAGCTAAAATGACGGTGTCTAGGCCCCACAGGGCACCTGAACCAATTCCGTAACGCATGGTTTTTTACTCCTAGTTATTTGCGCTGGTTTTAGTGGTTTGTGCTGGTTTGATCCGGCGTGGCGACGGCGTCGCTGGCGGCCTGCTCATAGGCGGCTAGTACCCAGTCAATGTTGTCGCTGGCGGCCTGGTAGTAGATGTAGAGCCACTGGCCGACGTCGTCGCCTTCAGCCTCCTTAACCAAAGACCACACGTACCAGCACCAACCGGCGAAAAGCCACGTAGGCGTAGAAGTGACGCTGCTGAGCGGCGGTGGGCTCAGCCTCAAGATAGGCGGCCAAGGCGGCGTCGGACTGGGCACGGCTCAAAGCTGGCGCAAACCACCATGGTGCCAAAATCGGCGGCCGGGTCTGACATGCCCGCATACTCCCAGTCGATCAGGTCGATTTCATTGTTAGAGGCATCGTTAGAAACCAGGAAGTTGAGCGGGAAGAAGTCATTGTGGCTGGGCACCAACTGGTAGCCATCGGCCTCAGTGAAACGCTTTAGACGCATGATCTTGTCGCGCATCACCTGATAGTCGGGCACATCAATCGGCCCAAACTGGCGCAAAATCGCCTCATACTTTAGGCCCTCAGTGACAAAGTCAAAGTGGCGCGACAGGCGCATGTCACTGCTGTGCAACGTGCGGGCCATATCCATAGCCCGGGTGAGCTGGGCTGGATCGTTAACATCCAGGTTGGCGGCGTCGGGAATGAAACGTGAAATCTTCCAGCCCTTAACCGTGTCGCCGGTAATGAAGGTGTGGTCAATGCCCAGGTCACGGGCCAAATTTAGGGCCTCAAACTCAGCGGCGCGGTCCACGATCTTGTCTGTGCCCGCACCTGGGTGACGGTAGACGTACTCCTGATCGCCCACCCTAAAGTGGCAAGACAGGTTAGTGATGCCCTGCTTAAGCGGGTAAAAATCGGTGATCTCATCAACCTGGCAACCCAGCGTGGAGGTGATGTTGGTGAAAATATCAGAGTCGAGATTCTCCAGGAACATCGGGTCAAAGGAGCGAATCTCATCGACTGAATCAAACTCGTTAATTACCCCCTCCGGGTAGGGACGCATAACCATATTCAGTTCACGAATGTGGTCTAGGTAGATTGACTCCCACAGCTTGGGGGCAGTTTCAGGCAGGTGGTAGACACTTTCCAAAATACGGCGGAAAGTAGCTGAAAAAGCCCGGTCAAAGTAGACATGGCCAAGCATGTACCAGGCGTTGGCGCCGCCTACGCTAACGCCAGTAATACGTCCACCAGCGCCGGTAGTAATGCACCATTCAGCCGTGGGGCCCTGAGCGTACTGGGCCGAGTAGTAGGCCTGGTAAACATAGTCTTCGAAAAGGATTGACCGTGAAGTAGTCATCCGAGGAGCAAATGTAGGTGTTAGCTAGCTGCTCACGCACCAGCCACAGTGAGCCGTTATTGTTGCGGGTGGCGTAGTCAGAGTTGACCACGATTTTGACCCCGTACTTGGCGGCCAGGTAGAAGAAAGTGCTCTTCTTGTAGCCCACCACTACTGTGATGTCGTTAATGCCAGCCTCGCGCAGCTGCTCAATTTGGCGGTCGATTAGGGCCTGGCCGCGCACACGCAAAGTACCCTTGGGGCGCTCATAGGAGATAGGGGCAAAACGCTGGGATAGGCCCGCCGCCATAATGATGGCGTTATCCACCTTGTAGGGGGCTAGGGCTTGGCGACCGGCTTCAGTTAGGGCGCGCTCGCTGATGTAACCGGCGGCTTCGCATTGGCGCACGGTGGAGTTGACGCTGCCCAGGGAGATATCGGTGAGCTGGTGCAGTTCACGCTGGGTGAGGGGTTTATCTGCGTGCAGCAGGGCTCGTAAAACCTCAAATTGCAGCTGCGATAATGTGGTGGGGCTGGAGGAACTCATAACAATCCGTTCACCGTAGCGTTACTAACTTGCGCGTTCGAATATATGCCTTCAAGTGGTAAATGTGAACATGCTGGGGTCTAAAAGTGTCACACTGTACAAAGTTGCCTTGCGCTAGGCCCGCTTAAAGCGCCCTTAGAGCCTGTTAAAGTGCGGTTAGAGCCCGCTAGGGGTCCCGGTTAAAAGCCCGCTTAGGGCCCGCTTAAAGCGCAGTTAAAGCCCAGGGTGAGCACTAAATAGGCCCCGCCATTGGCGGGGCCTAGGAGCCTAAAAGGCTGTGGTGCTTTTGCGGCACTAGCAGCTGTCAGCGCTAAAGCCGGTTAGCTGGTGCGACGCTAATAGGACGCTGATTTACTTGCCGCGCTCTAGTAGGTCTAGTAGGTACTGGCCGTAACCGGACTTAACCAGCGGCTCGGCGCGCTGACGCAGGCCGTCGTCGTCGATAAAGCCGTTGCGCCAGGCGATCTCCTCGGGGCAACCCACGCTCAGACCCTGACGGGCCTGGATGGTACGCACGAAGCTGGTGGCGTCAGCCAGGGAGTCGAAAGTACCGGTGTCTAGCCAGGCGGTGCCACGCGGCAGCGGCTCTACCTGCAGGCGGCCCTTGCTCAAGGTAGGTGCGGTTAATGTCGGTGATTTCGTATTCGCCGCGAGCGCTGGGCTTGAGGTCGCGGGCGATGGAAACCACGTCATTGTCGTAGAAGTACAGGCCGGGCACAGCCCAGTTGGAGCGCGGCTTAGCCGGCTTTTCTTCAATGGACAGAGCCTTGAAATCAGCGTCAAACTCCACCACGCCGTAATCGCGGGGGTTGGCCACCTGGTAGGCAAAGACCACGCCGCCGTCGGGCTGGGTGTGGCGGCGCAGGCGCGTACCCATGCCGGGGCCGTAGAAGATGTTGTCACCCAGTACCAGAGCGGCAGACTCATTACCGATGAAGTCTGCACCCAGCACGAAAGCCTGAGCCAGGCCGTTGGGTTCTTTTTGTACGGTGTAGGACAGGTTTACGCCCAGCTGCGAGCCGTCGCCTAGTAGACGGTGGAAAGCCGGTGCGTCGTGGGGGGTAGTGATAACCAGGATTTCACTAATGCCGGCAATCATAAGAGTGCTCAGCGGGTAGTAAATCATGGGCTTGTCGTAGACGGGCACCAGCTGCTTTGAGGTGCCAAGGGTGATGGGGTTTAGTCGAGTGCCGGAACCACCGGCTAGTACGATGCCACGCATAAGTCCCATTGTTTCTTATTTGCGCTCTAAATGCACCTATTTGCCCCGGTGGGCTTGCTAAATGCGGGTAGTGGTTGGGGCATAAGGGGCCTTGCTAAGGCGAAAATGCTGGTTAAAGGCTTGTGTGCGCCACAAAACGGGTACAGCGGGCCACGTTTAACTGACAATTTAGGACTTATCGGCTAGCGTAGATCTGTCTTACACACCAGATGAAAGCAAATTCGATGGATCGACTCAGTGGTGCGGTTAAGAACTATGACTGGGGCTCCCCAAATGCTATCCCCGAGTTTTTGAATGTTCCCGCAGACGGTAAACCCTTCGGGGAGTTGTGGTTTGGCGGCCATGCTGGCGGCCCAACCCAGCTGCTCGCAGATGATGGCAGCGCATTAACCACCTCGCCTACCACCTTGGACCAGCTGGTAGCTAGCGACCCGGTGGGGGTGATGGGGGCTGATATTGTGGCGCGCTTTGGCGATCAGCTGCCTTACTTGTTTAAGGTGATTGCTCCCAATCAGCCGCTGTCGTTGCAGGTGCACCCCGATATTGAGCGGGCACGCGTTCGCTTTGATGATGAGGATGCAGCTGGCATTGCCATTGATGCCCCTAACCGCAATTACAAAGACCGCAACCACAAGCCGGAAATGGTGCTGGCCTTGACCCGCTATGAGGCGGTTAGTGGCTTTCCGTACTCCTCGGCGTGCCATTGAGGTGGTTGACGGCCTTAAGTCGCCGCTGGCGTGTACGGTAGCGGAGTTCTTGCACGCTAACCCCACCCGTTTTGGGATTAAGAAGGCTTTTAGTTGGCTGCTTAGCCCGCAGACTCGCCCTACAGCTGAGCAGGTTGAGCAGCTGGTGGATGAGGTTTCGGCGCGAGCAGCGGCGGGCGCCTCGCCCTCTCCTCGACTTGATGCTTACATCATGGCCATGCAGGCGGCTTTCCCCGGCGACCCGGGGGTGGCAGCGGCGCTGCTATTAAACCCGGTTACTTTGAACCCGGGGGAGGCGTTGTTTGTGCCCGCAGGTGCGGTGCACGCATATATTTCTGGTTTGGCTGTGGAGATCATGTCTGCCAGTGACAATGTGCTGCGTGCGGGCCTGACTCACAAGCATGTTGATGCCCCCGAGATGCTGGCCTGCGTGGACTATGTGGCGGCCCCGCCTATGCGCCCGGCCCCAGAGTGCCTCAGCGAGCACTGCCGCGCCTATAACGTGCCGGTGGAGGATTTTGAGCTGGTAGTTACCACAGTCAGTGAGGCAGATGGCTCTGTTAAGGTGTCCGGACGCGGGCCGCGCACGCTACTAAACGTTGACGGCGAGCTAACTGTTAATGCGGGCGGTAAGAGTTTGCCGCTGCGTCGCGGTCAGGCTGTTTTTGTGCGTGCCGACGACGGCGCCGTTAGCGTTAGCGGTCACGGCACCCTGGTCCAGGCTGACGTACCGTAAGCCAGCTAAAGCGGCCAGCTTCACGTCGTAAGTGCGGCGGGCTCTAAAGGCTGCGTTTAAACAAGGGGGGCGAAAGCTAGCTTTCGCCCCCCTACGCTATGAGATGTAGTTGCCGTTTGCTTTCAAGAATTCGACTGCTTTGGCCTGAATTTTCTGGGATTTTTGGCGCAATGCAGTCAGTTCAGATAAGTGTTTTTGTACGTATACATAGCTGGCGCTCCACTCGGCTTCATATTGCAGTTTGGTGTATCCGCTTTCTGTGCGACACTTAGCATCTTGGGTAGCGACTTTTAATTCATAAGCCGTTACGGGGTGTACAAAGGGATCCTTGTACTGCACTTCTCCCGAAACCCCATTGAATTTATCGTATAGCGATTTGGAGGGAATTCCATCAGGATGCTCTGCTAAATCAGTTATCCCTAATGGTTCCATGCATTTACGCCAACGCTGGGCGGCTTCTTTAAGGCCCTCAGGTTCAGAATGCTGCGCTGAGGAAGGAGAAATTCCTCCGTCGTGTTCGATCTGTTGTGCAAGTGGCTCTTTAACTGCCTCTTGCGAGCACTTTTCTTGAGCTTGTTTCCAAGCCTGGGGTTGCTGATCCTGCTTCTTCCAACGATCCAAACGAGGGCTGAATACTGTCTTCACGCGGAACTGAATAGCCATATTTTGCGGCTATCTTTTCGTTAAATAGCAGCCGCCCGCCACCTGAAGCCACAATTGAGGTTCCTTGTGAGGGGACTATAAGGCTCCACTTCGTACGACAAACCCTGTTTATTCATGCAAATTTGAATATAGGTTTCAGTAACCGCGACTATCATGCCGTTATTGCTGCCAACATAAGGATCTGTAGCAAGCGCCCAAGTTTCCTGATTCTTGGTAACTAAACCATCTGGAGAAACGGTAGCGGACACACTTGGGACGGATTGCTGAGAACCGATAATTCCGCAACCGCAGCAGTAGATGCATAGGCATAAGCAGAAAAACGCAGCAACTGGGCGCGAAATCTTTGCGGTTTGCATGATAATCAGCTTTCTATAAGAGTGGAAATATTTGGAATGCCACTGTTATTAACAGCTTAAATGTGACGAACGTTCGTCATACAAGAGGTATTTTCCAAAATGTCTAACATCACAGTAGGTGAGCAAAAGTAAATATGTAAATATATTTATTTTTGGACATACTGCCTGGTCAGGGCTGTTTTGGAGGGTAATTAGCTGGAGTTATATAAATTGGCTGGCACCCAAAGCGGCAGCTAACATAATTGTGAATGCTGTTAGCAGTTACGCATTTAAGCTGGTGCAGCCTTCTTGAGCTAGGGCGCGGCGCATCTGGTCTGCCGGTAGTTGCGGGTCCAGCAGTAGAGCGGTGCGACCATTTAGCCAAGCCCCCAAGGTTGCCAGTAAAGCCTGGCGGGTATCCGAAGTGGATATCGCTAATGGCGTAATCTCGTTAGTGTAACTTTCTTCGCTGTTCGGGCGTGTCGTCTTGGAGTTCGGGCTCAAAGACTGGCTGGTCCTATTTGTTTGCCCAGGGGTTGATAGTGGCTTGATTTGGGCTTGATGCTGTTAAAGCTGTTATCTTCTGAGGTTTTTGTGAATCGTTAATATCCGCTAATGTTTGGGCACAAAGTCCCGACTGGTCCAAAATTTGCTGACGAGACTCAAGCTCACCATTACTTAGCCAAGCGGGCGCGCCTGGCGGGCAGGCGATTGGCGTAAAACTGTCGGGATAAGACATCAAGTCGGCGGCGCCGTCGAGAGTAAGTGGCGGCAGCGTTCCGGGCCAGCGTAGTGCCAAAGAAGCCAGGGGAGTGAGCGCGCTAACTTCAGCTTCAGGATTTCAAATTTTCCTCGCTCGCAAGCCAGTGATAACTCTGCTCCCTGGTCACTGTCTAGCGTTAAAACGTTGCCAGCGCGCCAAATTCCGGCCGCCCACACAATCGAACGCCAGTGTGGCGGCAGAGCCATATGAACGGTTAGACTGGGGGTGCCAATCTCACTATCTAGTAGCGCGGCCACCTTCGAAGACCACATATTGACTACGTGTCCGCTCAATTCGATGCGCTCGTCAATCCCATACCAGATGACGGCCGGTTTATAAAGGTTCGGTAACAAATCGAACAAAGCGTTCAAATGACAAGCGTTTAGAGACCATGGCAAAATTAGACCAGATTCCCCTTTCCCCCACACGCGGATCACGTCAATGATGCGTAGGTATCTAGTCCCAGCTAGACCTATGTGTCTTTAGCTGACCCCAACTATGCTCATCATTACAAAACGTTAGGGCGTGTTATGTACGAGATCTTCTCGAATGGACCTATTGCCAGCAGTGGCCTCAGTGGTGAGGACGCCGCTGACAATGAGTGTCGGTACCCAGTCAACTGATGACTCCTCAAACTCTTCGCGCAAGCCAGCCATCATATTCACCTCCATTTTCAAAAAGGGTGATATAAGCTGGCAGGCAGGCGCACCTTGCGAGGGCATGCCCGGAGATATTTTCTTCCCCGAAAAAGGCGGCTCCACTCGCGACGCTAAGAGCGTATGCAAGACCTGTAAGGTGCGACGCGAATGTTTAGAATATGCACTCGCGTATGATGAACGCTTCGGTATCTGGGGTGGCTTGTCTGAGCGCGAAAGGCGTGATATTAAGCAGAATCGATGAGTGTGCTAACGACTAAAAGCCTGACCCAAACCATTGCCATCCTGGTTACGTCGGGTGTTAGCCCGTATCTGAACCAGACTCTAACTGCGCTGGCGCTACAAACCCGCGCCCCGCAGCTAACCCTGGTAGTTAATGTTGAGGCCACCAGTGCCTCCACCGAAGATTTACAGGCACTGGTGCAAGCCTCCGGTTTAACCGCGCTGAGCCACACAGAGCTGATAAACGCCCCCGAAGCCATGAATTTTGGCCAGGCTGTAGCGCGCGCCGTCGAATTAATTGAAAGCGGACACTACCGCAGTCACGTCAACACCAACACCCCGCTTTGGCTGTGGCTGCTTCACGATGACAGTGCTCCGCAAGTTGACTGCTTAGAGAATCTACAAAGCGCCACCGCCAATGCCCGCTCGGTAGCTATGGCCGGGCCTAAACAGGTGGACTGGGACAACCCCGGCAAACTTTTAGAGGTGGGCCTGCGCGTTACCGCCAGTGCTCGCCGCGCCAATGAGATCGTGCCAGGCGAGATCGACCAGGGCCAATACGATGACCGCGTTGACGTGCTGGCGGTCGGTAGCGCCGGCGTCCTGGTGGATTACCACCCCTTCATTAAACTTGGTGGCTTTAGCGAGCACTTTGGCCCCTTCGGTGACGGCCTAGAACTGTCTAAAGTCATGCGCCTGGCTGGTTACCGTGTAATTGTGGTGCCCGAGGCCGTGATCCGCCACCGGCAAGCCAGCTACTTAGGCTTACGTGGGGTTGGCTCCAACGACGCCGCCGCTGCAGATGCGTCAGAAGCTGACAGCGGCGCTAAGCTCGCCACAGACGCTGAGAGCGCAGGCAGCCCCGGCGACGTCGACGACGCGCAGGCGGCAGAAACTGCGCCTGACGCAACGGGCGCAGCAGATGCTGGCGAGGCCGGCGATAGCAAAACCACTGAGCGCGCCAAGGCGACAACCACCCCCAACCCGGAACTTTCCTTCCGTCAGCGCCGCATCGCCCAGCTGCTGAACTGGCTGCAGGTAAGCGCAGTGCCCGCACCGATTTTGGTGTGGCTGTGGATTCTTCCCCTGGGCCTAGGCCGTGGCCTGGCTCGCGCCCTGGCTGGCCAGGGACAACTGGCACGAGACGAAATCGCCTCAGCCTACTGGCTGCTAAGCCACCCGCGGGTGGTGCACGGGCTGCGCACCCGGCTTATGCGCAATGCTCGCCTGCCCAGGCGCGCTCTAAACGAGCTGTACCTGCCTGCCAGTGAAATTCGCCAGGTCAATCGCGACCAGGTGCGTCAGCTGCGCCAACAGCGCGAACGTGAGCAGGCCCCCAGTGAGCTTGAAAGCCGCGAACTAGCCTTCATTGCCCGCCGTCGTCTACAAGTCTTTAGCCTGCTGCTAGTGCTTACGCTAGGAGTGGGCGGCTGGTTGCTGCGCTCAGTGGCGTTAGCAGGCGCAGTTTCTGGCCACTTCACCTTTGGTTACGACTACTCCGTGCGCGAAGGCTGGCAGTTAGTCACCAGTAACTGGTTGCCCAGCGGCGACGGCGTGGCCACCTGGCCGGTAACCGCCTTCATTCCTTTTGCGCTACTGCGCACAATCACCGCGCCCCTGGCCCTAACCAGCGCAAACCTGAACTATGTGCTGCTGGTGGCCTTCTTACCGCTGAGCCTGCTAGGCGCCTGGGTAGCAGCCGGGGCGCTAACCCGGCGTATCGCGCTGCGCGCCTGGGCGGCGGCTGCCTGGGTGATTAACCCGCTGAGCCTGACCTACCTGATGCAGGGGCGTATTAACTCGGCGCTAGTGCACCTACTGCTTCCCTTCGCCCTGGCTACCACACTGCGCGGCCTGGGTTGGGCGCGCCGGGAAGCGGTGGCTCCCGGAACCGTGGGCTCACGTGAACACGATGAGGACGCCACTGAAGCTGAAGCTCCCGAAACAGCCCTGCCCCTGGCCCTGGCCCGCCCGCTCAGCGCTGGGACGTTAACTACCACGCGCTGGCCAGCGCCGCCCTAGCCTGGGCGCTAATTACCTGCCTGGCCCCGCTAGTGGGCCCGGTGGTAGTGCTAATGACCCTGCTATATGGGCTGTGGCATCACAAAGAGTGGGTGCGTTTAGGGGTTCTGGCCGCTCCCACCCTAGTGGTGTTAATCCCCACCATTGGTGCCAGCTTGTCCTTGCTGCGCAGCGGTATGCGCGGCAGTGCCCTGGCGCTTACCTGGGGACAAGCCGGGGAGCTGAACGGCCCGCCTCGCAGCCTCTACCAACTGCTGGTGGGTACTGATCTGAGCCCAGCTGGCTGGGTGCTGGCTGCCTTTACCGTGCTGTTGGCGCTGGCTTTGATGGTTATCGGGGCGCTTAGTGGAATGCGGGCGCTGGCCTTAGCGCGACTGGTCCTGACTGGTTGGGTGCTCGCCCTGGCGCTGGTGGTGTTTGCCCACCGCTTCGGGCAGACCCCCTTTGGCCTGGTCAGTTTCGCCTTCGCGCTGAGCCTGGCAGGGGCCCTGGTAAGCGCCGACGTGTTTAGCCGCGCTAAGCGTTTCACCCTGGCTCGTCCCCGGCCGCACCATCACCGCCTTTAGCGCCTTAGCGATTTTGGCTGCCGGCGTGGGTGGCGTGCTAAGTGCCCCCCAGCTGGAGGTTAGCCAAAGCTCCACGCAGCTAAACGCGATTGGTTTAGAGTCCCAGCATTCAACCACTAAGCAGCGGGTTTTGTACCTTTCCAGCCAGGCAGATCAGCTGCGGGTGCAGTTGTGGCGTGGCGACGGCGTCCAGCTGGCTGATGTGGCTCCGGCCAGTGTCATTAACGCGGCCCGTAGCTACGACGAAGCTAACCTGGCTTTGCTCAACAGTGTTGGTGCGCTGCTTAAAGGCCAGCAGTCAGGGGCTGTCGATAGCCTAGCTAGCCACGGTGTCAGCCTGATTTTGCTGCAAAAAGGCCAGTCCACCGCGATCGCGGCAGATACCGCCAGCGCCCTGGACGCTACCCCGGGCCTGGAGCGTCTAGCTGACACCCCCACCGCCATGGTTTGGCGCGTTAACCCCTCCCATGCGGACCTGTCGGCGCGGGTACATGCGCAGGGCGCAGATAATACGGTCAAAGCAGTTTCTGCCTCCATGCTCACTTCTGGAGCTCAGCTGCCAGCCAGCTCCGCTAGCCGCACCCTGATTCTTAACGAACGTGCCTCTAGCCATTGGAAAGCTAGCTTCAACGGTCAGGCTTTAACCCCCACCAAGGTGGATAAGTGGCGTCAAGCCTATGTTTTGCCCTCTCAAAGCTGGACGCGTTGAAATCGAGTACGGCACTAGCGCCCCGCTGGGCCTGGCCCTGATGGTTTTTGCCGGGCTCTATGTGTTGGCAGCCGTGCCGTTTAGGAAGCAGTCATGAAGCAGCTCAAAATATTTACCCGCCCTGAGCGTCTGACCTGGAAAGGTGCCCTAGCTAGCGTGGGGGCCCTAGCCTTGACCTGCAGTGGGGGAGCGCTGGCCTGGCAAGCTAATGGCTGGTCGGTATATAAATACGCGCCTGGTATTGAGCAAACAGTTACGGTTACCAGTGCCAGTGATGATCTGATTTGCCCTGCTAGCGCCGAAAATAACCTACAGGCCCCGGCTTACACCCAGCCGGTGGGCTACACCCTAAGCGTTGGCGACATTAAACGTGCCGGCGGTAGCCAGGCCTCCATTAAAGACGGAGTAGTCTCTAGCTACGACATTTCAGGCGCCACCATTAAGCTGGATCAATCCGCCTCCCGCACTAAAGCGGGTGGGGCCATGGTGGCTTACTCCGATAGTGGAGACCTGCGTTCTTTAACTGCCGGCGGCTGTGTTCAAAGCTCAGTGACCAGCTGGATTGTTGGTGGAGCCACTATTGTGGGTAGCTCCTCGACGCTGTATGTGGCCAACCCGGGTAACACCACTGTTAACGTTAAGGTCACCGCCTGGGGTGCTAGCGGCGAGATTTCCTTGCCTAGCGACGGCCAGCTGTCTATTGCTCCCGGTAAAGCCACCCAGTTGGCTTTGGAGAACTCTGCCGACGCCGACCCTCAGCTAGCTTTGCGGGTACAGGCTGAAGGTGGTCGCGTGGCCGCCTGGGTAGCCTCACAAAAGCTCGACGGCGAATCTGCGGCAGGCAGTGACATTATTACTTCTACGGCCTCGGCGGGCACTTCACTGACCATTGGGGCGCTAAGTATTGATAAGGCTGCCTCGCAAATCACCCCCCAGGCAGCTGCTGCTGATGCCGCTGCGACGCCGTCGCCCAGCGCAGCTGCCAGCGCCACCCCCAGCGCTAAAGCCAGCGCCAAAGCCAGTGCAAAAGCGCAAGTGCAAAAGCTAGCAGCGCTGCTAAAGCAAGTGCCACTCCCAGCGCTAAAGCGAGTGCCAAAGCTACCCCTAGCGCTACCCCCAGCGCTGACCCCCAGCGCTACTGCGACTACAGCCGCTGCGACGCCGTCGCCCAGCGCAAGCGCAGACAGCCTGGACCTAAGCGGGGCCCTTAACGAGCCGCGCCTGCGGGTGCTTAACCCCGGGGACAAAACCGCGCATGTGAAAGTAACCCTGCTGGGTAAAAGCGGGCCGGTACAGTTCGCGCCCGCCAGTGGCCTAAACGTTAAGGCTGGCCAAGTGGCTGACCTGCCGCTAGGCGGGCTAGCCCAGGGTACTTACGGCGTCAAAATTGACTCTGACCAGCCGGTAAGCGCCGCCGCGCTGTCTACCTCGCAGGGTAGTGAATACCCGGAGCTGTCAGGCCAGCACATCCACGATTTCACCTGGTCTCAGGCCCAAACTGGGCAGGGTGGGGTGGCTATGCTGCCGCGCCAAGACGTAACTAGCCAGCTGCTGCTAACTAACCCCTCAGCCCAGCCCAAGCAGGTCACGCTTAGCGCGATCGGCTCTAACTGGACCAGCACGCTGACCTTGCCGGCGCTGTCAACCCAGGTGGCGCAGGTTCCTGAAAGTGTACAGGCGGTTAGTGTTAGCGGCGCAGTTCCAGCCACCTTGGTTAGCCGCGAAACCTCTGGTGATCAGGCAGGCACACTGATCTCGGTGATTGACCGCATTGAAGTAACTGAAGCCACCGCCCAGCGGCGTATTCGGCTGTAGTGCTTGCTTAGTAATCAGGGTCCAGGTCTTGGGGTAAAACCCCAAGGGCCTGGGCACACTGCTCTAACAGCACGATATAAAGCACCTCTTGCAACTGCTCAGGGCTAATACACTGGGAGCGGATAGGGCGCTGGTAGAGCACAATTCGGGCGTGCAAACCTGCTTTATGTTCAGCCGGGAAGAACCGGGCCAGGCAGGTGGCATCCTCCCAAGGGGCCGGATCTGAGGCCGGCACTGCCTCCACTGCCAGCTCAACTTGGCCAAGCTTAGGGTGGCGCTGGGATAGCTCCCTAAAAATCTCCACTGCGACCTGATCAAACTGGGCTGATCGAGTATTCCAGCCCGGGTGGTTGGGGCGCAGTAGGGGTAGACCCAGGTTTCGCCCGTGGCGCGCGCGTCTACGTGCGCGTTTAGCACGAGCCGCCCCACTGAAACCAGGTGAGGCGGCTACGCGTACATATAGATTACGGCGAGCAATCTGAGGGTCTTTCACGCCCTCAGTTTACTCAGCTCAGGCGCTACGGCGAGAGCGCAAAACCAGCGCGCCCGTACCAGTAGCCAACAAGGCTAGGGCAAATAGGCCAGCGGTGGCATCCAAACCGGTGATAGCCAGCTTAGAAGAGTGCACAGCACCAGTCTTAACCTTGGCGTTAGCGCTAGGCAGCTTGTCAGTTACCAACACGCCAGCGTCAACCGGGGCGGGTAGCGGTGAAGGCTTAGCGGGCACAACCGGCAGCGGCGCAAGCGGGGTCCTAGGCTCCTGCGGGATAGCGATAGCCGTGGGCTCCTGGGTGGGGGCCGCAGTAGGCTCCCGGGTAGGTTCCGCAGTGGGCTCCTGGGTGGGGGCGGCTGGCGCTGTCTGGGTGGGGACAGGTGTGGGGGTTGCTGCCGGGCCTAAATACACAGCCTGAATATAGGCGTTGGGGCCAAAATCAGCGGCGCTAGCAGGCGTTTCCTTGGTGGCGTTGTCTGCGCCAGCTACCAAAATAGGGGTTTCGGTAGGCCACGCGCCAGAGAAGGCCACAGAAATACCAAAGCGAGTACCTGGCTGCTTAGCCTTAATGGTGGTCACCTGGTCACCCAAACCGCTGATGGGGTGAGAACCAGCGGTAAAAGCAGTGGTCGGGAAGTAGTAGACCTCGCCGTCGCCTGCATGGGGGGCACCTACAGCCACCAAATTAGGCTTACCCTCACGGGCATAAGAAGCCACTGACCAGCCAGAGCCGGTGCCGGTAAGCACCGCAACATTGGGGTCAGTCTGGTTAGCGCTGTTAATCGTGTAGGTGCTGTGACCGCTATAAAGCAGCGCCACGCCGCCATTAAAACCAATCAGGGTGTCATCGTAGCCATCGCCGTTAACGTCTCCGGCGCTAGCAGCTGTAGTGGCCTTACCCAGGTAGGTGTTGCCTTCCAGAGTGATTTCAACGGCCCTACGGAGAGGGTCGTCTAGGTCAGGATAGCTTATAATATCGGCTACTAACCAAGCTTTACCGTGCTTGCCATTAGCATCAGAGGCGGTAATCACGTAGTCGGTATAGCCACTACGATTAACATTGCCGACGGGTTGAATGGAATCAAAGAACATGCCTGTAGGGCTGTACAACTTCTGGTTGGTCGTATAGCGTTCGGGGTTGTTTAAATCTGTATCGCCCCGCCAATCAGCACTAAGAAGATAAGCCACTGAGTGGTTGCCCTCAGGGTTAAGCACGACGATGTCACTACTGTACTCGCCCGTCGTATTTACCCGCGAAGACGGCTGAGAAGTGGGTGGTACCCGGGGTGCCGGTGATGGTGAAGCCCTGGCCTTTTTCTGAGAGCTTGGTGTAATCAACGTCAGAAAAGTCAGTCCTGCCGTAAATTAGCCAAGCTTTACCGGCAGTTGATGAGGAAACCAGTATCTCATCTTTGCCATCATGGTCAACGTCAAGTACGCAGGATACAGAAACATTAGGTGAAGCAGGAATCTTGAAGCTGCTTGTGCCCGCCACCGGCATTTTGCCGCCAGGGTTGCCGCCCGGAATGACGGTGACCAAGCCGGAAGGGGAGGCCGTAACGATGTCTTGCTTACCAGAGCTGGTAGAGCCATAGCCCCTGCCATCGCCATTGACATCGCAGAACCGATCCTTGGCGATGGTAGAGCCGATCTGCGTACCTACCCAGGTACGCTCGTTTTCGACAGATTGTTCAGGGGCTGCATTAGCTAGCGTGGGGAGCGCTAGAGCTGCAATGCAAAGCCCAGCTAGCGCACTGCTGCGACGCCGGTTTGCGGCGAGTAACCACGACGGGACCATGGCTTCCTCTCTTAGGGGAGTAATTAACCTGTGTGTATCCTAGCAAAGCTGATAAAAGGCTGTTAGCGATTAGGTCCTAAAGAGACCGTGTTGTAATACAAATCAACCTCAGGGGATTTGCATACCCTTACTTTGTTACACGCCGGTGGCGCAAAAAGCGTTCAGATAGTGATATCGGCGGTATGGTTTTAGTGGCACTTTGTTAGTAATGGAACGGCATTTGCCCTAAGGTTAGGAAATTATAATTGAGCAAACGTGAAGCCTATCGCCGTGGCCCAGTGCTGCTGCGTGGTAGCCAGATCCCGCGAGACACCTCCGACGCTCGCCTGCTAGCTAGCTCCGACGACGCCGCCTGGCTGCATGAGGACCCCTGGCGGGTGTTGCGTATCCAGTCTGAGTTTGTAGAAGGCTTTTGGGGCGCTTACTGGCATTGGCCCGGCTATCAGCGTCTTTGGTTCAGCCCGCACTCCTAAAGACGCGGCCGCCTATGAGCAAGCTCGCGCTGTAGGGGCCAGTTTAGCTAATGCCGGTTATGCGGTTATCACCGGTGGTGGTCCGGGCATGATGGAAGCGGCTAACCGTGGGGCTCATGAGGCAGGCGGTTTAAGTGTTGGCTTAGGAATTGAACTGCCGCACGAACAAGGCCTAAACGAATATGTTGATTTAGGCGTTAACTTCCGCTATTTCTTCGCACGCAAAACTATGTTCATTAAGTATTCGGATGGTTTCGTGGTTATGCCAGGGGGATTTGGCACCATGGACGAATTGTTCGAAGCTACTACCTTAGTGCAAACTCAAAAGGCCCGCTCTTTCCCAATTGTGTTAGTGGGACAAGATTATTGGGGGCCATTGTTAGATTGGATGTCTACCACAATGGTTGCGGAAGGCATGATTAGTGCTGATGACATGAATTTATTGCAGCTAGCTGATAATGCTGAGCAGGCGGTTGACCTGGTGGTTTCTGGCGCTAGCGCCAGGATTGCCGCTAAAGCCGCAGAAAACCGCGCTCATCGCCGTGCTGAGCAGGGCTGATAGCGTTAAATATCAGCCATGAAATTTGGTGTTTTTGCGCACTAGCGATCACATTTAAAGGTTTACAAGACTATACTGGCAGCAGTTGAGTGTGCGTTTTGGGATCCATACTCGTGATTAGCGAAAGGTGATGCCATGGCAGCCATGAAACCTCGGACTGGCGACGGTCCGCTTGAGGTAGTCAAGGAAGGTCGTTCCATCATTATGCGTATGCCTCTAGAAGGCGGCGGCCGACTGGTGCTTGAAATTAGCCCCGAAGAGGTCAAAGACCTCGCCGCAGCGTTAGAGGCCATCTAAGTCTCAGCGCTAACATACATAAAGGGTCACTCTTTGTGAGTGACCCTTTTGCTTTATAAATAGCGGTTTTAAGCCAATTTTGCGTAGTTTAAAGCTCGACGCCGGCTGCGGCCGGGGCGGGGCGCTTGGCCGCGTTAGCGGCCCGCAAAATATCGCGCGGGCTTAGCTCCACCTGGCTGCGTAGCTGCGCTAGCAGAGCCGCATCAGCATCGCTTAGGGGAGCCAGCGCAATATTGGCTGCGGCAGCGTCTACAGCCGCCGCAGTGGGGGCGGTGTCCGCTGGAGCCTCAGCATTGGTTACAGCGTCGCTGTCAGCGTTGCTGGGCTCAGCGTCAAGACTTTGGTCAGCTAGCGTCGGGCTGACCAAGCTAGCGGAGTTGTCGGTGTCTACTTGGGCACTAGTGACCGAGTCGGGCGGGTTTATGTAGGCAGTGTCATCAAAATTGCCGCTGTCGGCGGCCTCGGGGGCGTCAGTAACGGCAGGGGCAAAATCAGTCTCAGCGCTGGCTGCGTCACTGTCAGTAGCCTGTGCGCTAGCGCCGTCGCTGGCCTGTTCAGCGTCAGTGCCAGCCGCGCTGGCCTGTTCAGCGTTAACCCCGGCAGTGTCATTAGTATCAGTGGGCTCAGCCAGGGGAGCTTGCCCAGGCTGGGACTGCAGGGCATCGCGGCCGCTAGTGGCGACGTCGTCGGCTACAGAAACCGTGTCGGTGACAGTTTCTTTAAGGGCCTCAAGCGGATTGCTCAGATCACGCTTAATAGCCTCAAGATCCTCACCCATAACGTCACGCACAATTTTGCGCGGGTCGTAATTGCGCGGGTCAAAATCAGCCAGCTTCAGATCTGACAACTCTGGGCCTAGCTCCTCGCGTACCGAAGCCTTAGCGCCTTCCAAGCTCACGCGGGCTTTACGCACAAACTGGGCGAAAGTACGCGTGTATTCAGGCAGCCGGGAGGGGCCGATCACCACCATGATCACCAGCAGGATTACTAGGAACTCGCCACCGCTAATACCAAACACGTCTCCTAGTATAAATTCCCCTATGCAGCTGCGGCGCCTAACCGGGGCCAATTTATGCCCTAGGAATGATGGCCTTGCCCACCTGGTGAGCTAGTTGGCCATATTTTCTTCCTTTAAGGCGATACTATGTAAGCGCTGTTCCCACCCGTCATATGCCAGGAGTGTCTGTTGCGTGCTGATAAAAACCTCACCTGGGTCTATACCGAGGAGCAGGCTTTCGAAGACGAGGTGCTGACGCTGGCCCGTCTGCGCGGCACTGAACTGGGGGCCACCCCGGTCTCCAGCGGTACAGGTGCAGCGCTGCGTATGCTGGCAGCCGCATCGCGAGCCAAGGCTGTAGCTGAGGTTGGTACCGGGGTTGGAGTCTCAGGCTTGTGGTTGCTTTCAGGCATGGGTTCCGACGGCGTACTAACCACCATTGATCTGGAGGCTGAACTACATCGCCAAGCTAGGCGCATGTTTATGAATGCCGGTTACCAAGCTTCGCGTTTCCGCATGATTAACGGACGCGCCAGCGACGTGATGCCACGTATGGCAGCCAACTCTTACGACATGGTGGTACTCGATTGCGGCCCCAGCGAAAGCGCCAACCTAGTCAACATGGCGCTACGTATGCTGCGCGTAGGCGGCATCCTAGCCATCACGCGCGCGCTATGGAACGACAATGTGGCTGACCCGGCCCGTCGCGATCCGCAAACCGTAATCATGCGTCAACTGGGGCGTGAACTTATCGCTCACGAGCAACTGCTGACCAATATCCTGCCAGTGGGCGACGGCTTGCTAGTTAGCGTCAAACTCAGCTAGATAGCCAAACCCGGCTAGAGACCCAAACTGATTAGACCCAATTAGAGCCAAACCAATTAGGGCCGAAACTGATTAGGCTCAAGACTGGTTAGGGCCAAAACCGAGTAGGTCTAAAACTGATCAGGTCCGAAACCAAGTTAGACGTGGGGGGCCCGCTTGCAATGCAAGCGGGCCCCCCACAGCTTGGTTTGGTGAAGGTTTGGTTTGTCAAAGCGCGTTCGTTAAAAAGCGCATTTGTTAAAAACGCCAGATTAAAGACGCGGTGCCGTTAAACCGGGCTGACGCCTAGGCTGCGGCCGGCCAGGCCGCGTGCACGGTGACCCAGCTTGCGTGCCACCCCAGCTAGACCCCTGGGCGGCGCTGGAGCCAGCGGCGGGGCGGCCGTCGTCGGCAATAGAAGCCGGCACCCCACAGTCAGAGCCCTCACGCACATTAATGTCCAGCGGCAGCTGTGCTAGCACCGGCACCTCATAACCCAGCTCACGGCTCAGGTTAGCGGCTACCTGGGCGCCTCCACCGGAACCGAAAATCTCTAAGGTGGTGCCGTCGGGCTGCTCAATGTAGGACATGTTCTCGATTACCCCAACCACCTTCTGTTTGGTTTGGCTGGCAATCAGGCCGGTACGCTCAGCCACCTCAGCGGCAGCCGCCTGCGGGGTGGTTACTACCAAAATCTCGGCGTTGGGCAGCAGCTGAGCCACCGAAATGGTTACGTCACCGGTTCCCGGAGGTAGGTCTAGCAGCAGCACGTCTAGGTCACCCCAGAATACGTCGGTGAGGAACTGCTGCACGGCGCGGTGCAGCATCGGGCCACGCCACACCACTGGCTGGTGTTCGCCCACAAACATGCCGATAGAAATAACCTTCACCCCATGGGAAACCGGGGGCACAATCATGCCGTCAAGCTGGGTGGGTACGTGGTCCACACCCAACATGCGGGGGATAGAGAAACCGTAAATATCGGCGTCAACCACGCCAACGTTGAGTCCCTGGGCGGCCATGGCGGCAGCCAAGTTAGCGGTTACCGAAGATTTACCAACGCCGCCCTTACCGGAGGTGACCGCATAGACGCGGGTCAGGCTGCCGGGCTTGGTGAAAGGAATTTCCGGCTCGGCCACGCCACCGCGCAGCTTTGTGCGTAGGGCGGCACGCTCCTCGTCGTTCATAACCCCCAGCTCCACCTTGACGCTGGTTACGCCAGCGACGGCGCCAACCTCGCGTTGGGTGTCAGCGGTTAGGGTGTCTTTAAGCGGGCAACCTGCCACGGTGAGGTTCAAACCGATAGTAACTGCGCCGTCGTCGGCAATATCAATAGAACGCACCATGCCCAGCTGCGTAACTGGGCGGCGAATTTCAGGATCGATGACGCGCTCTAGAGCGGCCTCAATAGCCTCTTGGGTGGGTAGTGTCATGAGCTAATACTAAAGCCCAGCTAACACTTCTATAGAACCAGTGCGGTCATAGATCACATTTGAGATATCTAGCAGCGAAAAAGCTGCCGCTCCCAAAAGGGTGTTAGCTGGGCCGATAGACGGCGTCTAGTCGTGGTTGGAAGTAGGGTTGTTTTGCTGTTGGCACTGCTGATCTAACTGTTGCTGCGCATCTAGCTGAGCTTGGCGCTGAGCAAACTCGGCTTGCTGCTGGGCGGCGGCCTGGATCAGGTTACGTTCCTCAGCCACAATCTCCATTAGCAAGTCACGCATCTCTGAACGCACAAAGTCACGGGTAGCCACATCATTCATAGCTAGACGCAGCGCCGCAATTTCACGGGTCAGAAACTCAGTGTCAGCCAGGTTGCGCTCAGCGCGCTGACGATCCTGCTCAGCAGTTACGCGGTCGCGGTCATCTTGGCGGTTCTGTGCCAACATAATCAGCGGCGCTGAATATGAAGCCTGAGTAGAAAAAGCCAGGTTAAGCAGGATGAATGGGTACTCATCCCAGGCATAACCCACGCTAGCTAGGGCCACATTCGCAACGATCCAGGCGGTTACGAAAATGGTCATATACAGCACGAATGAGGGTGAACCCATAAAGCGGGCGGTGGCCTCAGCAAAACGGCCAAAACCGTCCTTATCACCGCCACCGCGCCGCCACGGCTTCCAGCCGCGCTGTGAAGGGTCTAGGGGAGTGTCTAGAGAGTCAGCCATTTGCACTCTTTCGATGGCCTCATCGGTTACGTCATCGTCAGCGTCACGCCAGTCATCGGGCATGAGGTGGTCCAAAACGTCATCGACGCTGACGGCTCCCACCAGGCGGTCTGCATCATCTACTACAGCCAAGGCGGTTAGGTTATAGGTAGCCAAAATACGGGTAACCGTACCAATAGAGTCACTCGGGGAAACTGATTCCAGATCCCGATCAATAATGGAGCCCACCAGGGTTTGGGGAGGCTCGCGTAGGGCCCGCTGCAAATGCACCACGCCAATAAAACGGCCGGTAGGTGACTCTAGCGGGGGGCGAGCCACAAAACCCATGGTGGCCAGGGCCGGGCTGCCCTCCTCCTTACGGGCGTGGGCCAGGAAGGTGGCCACAGTGGCCTCGGGAGGCAAAATAATAGGCTCAGTGGTCATCAAACCACCGGCGGTGTAGTCGTCATAAGCCATCAGGCGGCGCACGTCGGCAGCCTCATCGGGCTCCATCAGGGCCAGCAGGGCTTCAGCTTTAGGCAGGGGCAGCTCGGAGACTAGGTCGGCGGCGTCGTCAGGCTGCATAACATCCAAAACGTCGGCGGCGCGTGGGGCCTCAAGCTTAGACAAAATAGCTAGCGAATCCTCAGCCGAAAGCTCCTCCAGGGCGTCAGCTAGGCGCTCATCGGTTAGGGCCGTGGCCACCTCAAGGCGGCGTACCGGGGGTAACTCGTGCAGGGCATCAGCCAAGTCAGCAGGCTTTAGATCCTCCATGGTGGCCAGCAGGGCGCTAACCCCCTGCTCATTGGGGCGTAGCGACAGGCCGATGACGTCGCCCACCTCAACGGTGAAAGTTTCGCCCTTGCGTAGCCCCAGACGCCCAGTGACCGGGCGCTGCACAAATAGGCGCGTCACATTCCAGTCATGGTTGCGGTCTTTTTCGATGCACACGTCGCGAATTTCCACGGTGCCCGACCCGTCACGCAGGGTTACTCGCTTATCTAAAAGCTCACCCACCACCAGGGTCTCTAGTGAACGCTGGGAGAAACGGCGCACGTTAAGTACGCCGGTAGTAATTACCGCCCCCGGTTCCATGGCGGTTACGCGGGAAAGGGGCACAAATACTCGACGGCGCCCGGGCACCTCAACTACCAGCCCAACTGCGCGGGGGGCTGAGCGTAGGTTAATTAAAACGACCACGTCAACCACTTTGCCTACCTGATCACCAAGCGGGTCAAAGACCGCTGTGCCGGCTAGGCGAGCGATGTAGACGCGGGTTGTGGAATGGGTGCGCATAACCTCCATGGTCTTAGGTTAGCCCCCTAGCTATGGCCAGAGCTAACCTCAAAAGTGTGAAAAGATCGGCTAAATAAACCAAATAGTTTTGGGGTGGCACCTCTTAGTAAGTGCCACCCCAAAACCTAGATTAGCCAGTAAAGACAGTTTTAATGGCTAAATTTCGCCGGTCTTAACTACGTATCAGCCGCGCAGAGAACGTACCCAGTTTTCGACGTCGTCGGTGTCACGCGGAATATCGGCGGTGATGCGACGGGCGCTGCCATCAGGGTCAATGACAATGTCGTCCTCAATGCGCACAGCCTGGCCGCGCAGCTCCTCAGGTACCTGCAGGTCATCGGCGCGGAAGTACAGGCCCGGCTCAATGGTGAAGCACATGCCCGGCTCTAGCAGCGCATCCATGTACATTTCCCGGCGTGCCTGGGCGCAGTCGTGCACATCCAGACCCAGGTGGTGGCTGGTGCCGTGCACCATCCAGCGGCGGTGGTACTGGCCCTCAGCCGAAAGTGACTGGGCAGCAGTGACGCCCTCAGGCAGGCAGCCCCAGGACTCTAGACGCTCAGCCAGAACCTCCATGGCGGCATTGTGCAGGTCGCGGAAACGCACCCCGGGCTCGTTAGCCTTAGCGAAAGAAGCATCGGCGGCGTCGAGAACTGCCTGATAAATCTTGCGCTGAGCCTCAGAGAAGGTACCCGAAACCGGCAGGGTACGGGTCACGTCAGCGGTGTAGAGCGAGTCCACCTCGGCGCCGGCGTCAACCAGCACCATGTCAGACTCAAGCACGCGCCCATCGTTGTTAATCCAGTGCAGCGTGTTGGCGTGGTTACCGGAGGCGGCAATGGTGTCATAGCCCAGACCGTTACCCTCTTCGCGGGCCACGGCGCCAAAAGCACCCTCCAGCACACGCTCACCACGCCAGTGCTCAGTGGCGCGCGGCAGGGAACGAATCAGCTTTTCAAAACCGGACTTGGTGACCGAGACAGCCAGTTCCAGCTGCTCAATTTCCCACTGGTCCTTAATTAAACGTAGCTCAGCCAAAGCCTCTAGCAGCTTGGCGTCGTTAGCGGCGTTAACCTGGGCGTCTACTGCACCGTTTTGGCTGCGCACCTGGTTGACCAGCTCAGTGACACTGGGGTCGGCCTCGCTAACCACACACAGTTCTAGCGTGCCCGCATCCTTAGCTAGGGCGTCACCTAGAGAGTCAATGTGGGCGCAAGCGATACCGGTGGCGTGTTCAACTTCCTCCAGGGAAGGACGCACCCCTACCCACAGCTCGCCGTAGCGCGGGTCGCCATAAAACTCTTCGCTTGAACGTGAAGCGCGCGGACGGAAGTAAAGCACAGCGGTGTGAGTGGGGCCCTTCGCCGCCGTCACGGATAGGGCTCAAGCACCAGCACGGCGTCGGGCTCAAAATCAGTGCCGGTACCGGTCAGGTGAGCAAAAGCCGAGTGCGGGCGGAAGCGGTAATCGCAGTCATTGTTGCGCACCTTAAGCGGGCCGGCAGGAATCACTAGGCGCTTGTTGGGGAACAGCTTGCCCAAAGCCTCACGGCGGGCAGCGGCCCAAGGAGCAGACTCGTTACGACCCTGCGTGTTTTCTGGGCGCGGGCCCCAGTTAGAGCCAATGAACTCGCGGAAAGCGGAGTTGGCGGGCTGACGTGAACGGTTGTTACCACGGTCAGCTAAAGTCTGGTTGTCGCTGGAAGCGGCGGATTTTTCCTCAGTCATAAAGCCATCATAAGCCGTTTAACGCGCTGGGCCCTAAGCCGTTTAAACGCTGGCCCCTAAGCTGTTTAAACGCTGGACCCTGGCGTGGCTGGGACCTCGCTGGCGGTGGGGTTGGGTGCTACGGCTCCTAGTGCGGGGCGGCGTGGCTGGGACCTCGCTGGCAGTGAGGCGTTAAGACTTCTAGGGCCGGCATCTTAACAACCGGGTGAGCCTAACGGCGCCTGAGCCACCTAGGCCATACAATCCAATTGTGCGCATTGATCCTCATACTCATTCAAGTTGTTCCGATGGCACCCAAACCCCAGCACAGTTAGTCGCTTCCGCTCTCGAATGCGGTCTGGACGTTATTGGGTTGACCGACCATGACACCACAGATGGATGGCACCAAGCTGCGCAAGCAATCGAAGGCACCGGCCTGAAACTGCTGCGCGGCATGGAAATTTCCTGCTCCTACCAGGGAATTACCCTGCATCTGCTCTCTTACCTACACGACCCCGACAATGTGGCTTTAAATCGGGAGCTTAGGCGCTCGCATGAAGCCCGCCATGAGCGCGCCCGCCTTATGGTTGAGCGACTAAGCAAGGATTACCCCATCACCTGGGAAGAAGTTGTCGCTCAGACAGCTCCCGGAGCCACTTTGGGACGCCCTCACATTGCTGACGCGCTGGTAGCTGCCGGGGCTTTTAAAAACCGCAGCGAGGTTTTTGCCGGCCCGCTTAAGCCTGGCTCGCCCTACACCGTGGAGCGTTACGCCCCCGACCCGGTCAAAGCCTGCGCCCTGGTGCGCGCAGCTGGGGGAGTGCCGGTGGTGGCTCACCCGCGCGCCGCTAGCCGCAGCAAGCGTCTAATTCCCGACGAGGTTTTTGCTCGCATGGCTGAGGTTGGTTTGGCTGGTCTTGAGGTTTATCACCGCGATCACGACGACGCCGCCCGTGCGCAGGCCCTGCGTCTTGCTAAGGATCTGGGGCTGGGAATTAGCGGTTCAAGCGACTATCACGGGGCTGGTAAACCTAATCGTTTAGGCGAAAACCTAATGCCGGTAGAGTTCTACGAGCGCGTTGTGGAGCAGGGTCTGCTACCCATTTTGGAGGGGTAGTGGAAATCTTTGAACCCCACGTGTTTGCTACCTCGCTAGCTACGCTGGTAGTTATTCAAGACCCGGTGGGGGCCATCCCGATCTTCCTGTCACTAACTGGCAAACAGTCCGATGCGCAGCGTAAAAGATCTGCCCGCACAGCTACGCTAGTTAGCCTTGGCGTAATTTTAGTATTCGCCTTAGCTGGACGTTACATTCTAGAGTTTCTAGGTATTAGCGTGCCCGCTTTGCAGCTATCTGGTGGTCTGTTGCTACTGTTGGTGGCCTTGGAGCTGCTTACTGACAAAATGGATGAGCATCCTGACCCTGACGCTACCGGCGGGGTTAACGCAGCCCTAGTGCCCCTAGGTACGCCCCTACTGGCTGGGCCCGGTGCGATTGTGGCCGCCATGGTGGCAGCTGATTCTTCTGGCTCCACCGCCGGTTGGATTAGTGTGGGTGTGGCTATCGTGGTGTCGCACGTGGTCATTTGGCTCACCCTGCACTTCTCCACGGTGCTTAACCGGATTCTTAAGCAGTCTGGCATTACCCTGCTAACCCGTATTGCCGGTTTGCTGCTGGCAGCTATTGCGGTGCAGATGATGGTGGACGCGGTAGAGACCTTCGTAAAGCAGTTCGGGGCCTAACCTCAGCGGTGGGGCCTGTCCTTGGGACTGGCCCGTCCATAGCGGCTGGCCCCGCCGTGCGCAACAAGCATCCCGCCGCGCGGGCGGCCAAACCGTTCGCCGTGCGGGAGGCCAAGGGCCCAGCTCAGGGCGCCTGGCGCGTGGCCAATCAAAACCGTATGCTGCTGGCTGCAAAACTAAGAACAAACCCCCGGCTCAACCGAGCACGGGGGTTTGCGGCGTTTAAAGGAGCCTACCTGAGCCAGTGTACTCCTTAGAGCTCACTCAGTGGGTTTCTAAGAAGTTACCCAGTTTTTGTGGCTCGGCCAGCAGGCTTGGCTAAGCAGGCTTCTAGCCGGCTTCAAGCTGGTTTTGTCCAGTTGGTTTTACTCAGCTTTAGTGCGGCGAGCACCGCGAGTGCGCTTACGGGGACGACGCGACTTAGCCTGCTTAGTGCGCACGGCGTCGTCGGCCTTACGGTGAGCGCGCCCCCGACCCCGAGAGCGGCCGCGAGAACGGGCGGCAGAGCGAGAGCCAGTGGTGCCCAGATCCTCAATATATTCAGCGCTTAAACCCTCACGCTTACGCTGCGAGCGCGGCAGGCGGTTACCCACATTCTCAGGAATATCCAGGTCACTGTAGAGGTGGGGACTGGTGTGGTAGGTCTCTACCGGCTCCTTGTACTCCAAGCCCAGCGTCTTGCAGTTCAGGCGCCAACGCGGCAGGTCCTCCCAATCCACAAAGGTGACCGCCGTGCCGTGCTTGCCGGCGCGCCCAGTGCGGCCGATGCGGTGCACGTAGGTCATGGCGTCTTCGGGGCACTCATAGTTAATAACGTGGGTGACGTCGTCGACGTCGATACCCACGGGCGGCCACGTCGGTAGCTACCAGCACATCCACCTTGCCGTTACGCAGGGCACGCATGGCCTGCTCGCGGGCGCCCTGACCCAAGTCACCATGCAGCGCGGCCACGGCGAAACCCTGCCTGGCCAGCTCCCGGGTGACCGTGTCGGCGGTGCGCTTGGTGCGGCAGAAAATAATGCAGCCTTCGCGCTCGCGGGCCTGCAAAATGCGGCAGATAACCTCCACCTTGTTCATGGCGTGCACGCGGTAGGCGTACTGGGAGACGCTGCGCACTGTGAGGGTGTCGTCTGCGGGATCTTCCTGGGCCCGAATATGGGTGGGCTGGTTCATGTAGCGCCTGGCCAGGGCAATCACTGCGGCCGGCATGGTGGCGCTAAAGAGCATGGTTTGGCGGTCGGGGCGGGTGGCGGCCAGGATTTTTTCCACGTCGGGCAAGAAACCCAGGTCAAGCATTTCGTCGGCCTCATCAAGCACCACGGTGGTGACGTGGTCTAGACGCAAAATGCCGCGATTAATCAGGTCTAGCAGGCGCCCGGGGGTACCCACAATAACCTCCGCACCAGCTTTAATGGCCTCAATTTGGGGCTCATAGGCGCGCCCGCCATAAACCTGGGCGATGCGCACGGTGCGGTATTTGGCGGCGGCGCTGAGCTCTTCAGCTACCTGTTTGGCCAGCTCACGGGTGGGCAGAATAACCAGGGCCTGGGCGCTGCCGGAGGCCGGGTCTTCATCCCAGCCTTCCTCGCCGGGACCTAGGGTGTCCATTAGTAGCGGGATGCCGAAGCCTAGGGTTTTACCGGTACCGGTTTTGGCTTGACCGATAATGTCTGCCCCATCTAACGCCACCGGCAGGGTTAATGCCTGGATTGGGAAGGGGTGGGTGATGCCGCGTTCGTCTAGGGCCTTGGTAATTTCCTCTTCTACGCCGTACTGGGCGAAGGTTTTGGTCTCTAAATCAAGGCTGTCGGCGGTGGCGCTGATGTCTGCGTCTACCTCATCGGGGCGCACAGCGGTGGCGGCAGCGGAGTTAATTAGGCCAGTGTTTGTGGCCTCAATGTCAGTATTGTTCTCGCTCATATATGCCTTCAACTTTAGGCGCTTTTTTGGCTTTATGGCAGTGGAAATGGGGTAGTTCACGTCAGCGCCTCACTAATGTGAGCGGCTTTGACTAAACTGTTGCCATGGACACTGCTTCTAATGTTTCAGCCTCTGGGGCCCCCGCGTTTAATTTGGTGGCTGGGCTGGTTACCTGGTCTTTATCGGTGCAATCCATTCGCCTGGGCAAGGATGCTTATATGGCTCCCGACATGGTCACGCGGGCCGCGTTGATGCGGCTAAGTGCCCAAACCACGCAGGATTTTAAGGCGGTTTCTACCCGTAGTCGTGAGCTGGGGGTTGATGCGCTAGATAATGCGCAGCCGTTTATGGGGGCGCTGGGTGATTACGATGAGCGTACTCGCCCGGCTGACTGGCCTGAGCGCGTGCTTAAGACTTATTTGGGTATGGGTTTGCTGGGCGACTTTGCGGCCCACGCGGTTTCGCTGCTGCCCCCGGCGCTGGCCTCTGAGCTGGCGCCCTATCTGGACCACCGTGAGCTGGATGCTTTTGCTTCTGCCAGTATTTTGGGTGCAGCCGGTTCTGACCCGCAGCTGGCGGCCCGCTTGGGGCTGTGGGGGCGGCGCGTGGTTGGTGAGGAAGTGGGTACTTTCCACGCTTTGCTGGCACGTTTTAAGGGTTTAGCTGCCGACGACGCCGCCCGCCAGGGCTACCACGACGCCCTGTCTGCTGGGGCGGCCACCCGCATGAAGGGCCTGGGCCTGCGCGTATGAGGCTATCTGCATAAAAACAAACCCCACCGGCCTAGCCGGTGGGGTTTTGTGCGCGCCTCTAGCTGGCGGCGCGGCGCCTAGGGGCGCCTAAAGAGTGGCTACCTAGCGGCGCCTGAAGAATCAGAGGGCGAAGCCCACGCGACGCGGCTCGCTTTCACCCAGCACTACGTAGGCAATAGCGGAGGTGGGCACGTAAACCTTGCGGCCCTTGTCGTCGTCGAGAACTACGGCGGGGGAGCCCTGAGCGGCCTTGATGGTGGAAAGTACGCGCTCTTGGCTGTCATTGGTCTCGAAGGTTAGCTCGCGCGCAACGTTGGTGATGCCGATGGTGACCTGCATGTAAAGCTCCTAGTAAAGAAGTAGTGGGCCGGCAGGGAATGCGGGAAATTTACTTACATAATGCTACTGCAATGCAAAAAATACACGAATTGGCGTGTATAAGCTGTGTTCCAATAGTTACATGAGCAAATTCTGCTTAACGCCGCCGTCGCAGCGCTTTGAGCTGCCACAACCAGACGCTTTCACCACTAAAGCCTCCCAGCTAGTTGGCGAAGGGCGAAATTTGGTGGCTTTGGGGGCGCCGGGCAGTGGCAAAACTACTTTAGCGGTGTCCCTGGTGGCCCAGGCGGTGGCGCAGGGGCGTCAAGCAGTGTTGCTTAGCCCCACACGCGTGCGTGCAGATCAGCTGCGCACCTATTTGGTGCAGGCTCAAACCCAGCTGGCCAGCCGCCAGGGCCAAGCGGCGTCGCAGTCACCCCAAACTCAGCCCAGCCCAGCTCAGACCGGCCCGGCGGCAGACTCAGGCGTCCCAGCGGATAAGTCCGGCCCGGCCCAGGCCGGCCCGGCGGCGTCGGTGCAGGTGGACACTCCGCGCGTGTTTACCCCGGCGGCTTTTGCGCTGCGCATCCTAAGCCAGTGGTTTAGCCAGCGCCTACAACCCCTGCCAGCCCCGGTGTTGCTGATGGGCGCTGATGAGGACGCCGCCCTAGAACAGCTAATTGGCCAGGTCAGCTGGTCTCAACCAGCTGAAGTAACTCAAACACGCGGTTTTCGCGCCCAAATCCGTAACCTGTTCTCGCGCTGCGGTGAGCTGGGGGTTGACTACCAGCTGCTAGAGCAACTGGGCCAGGCCGCCCAGGTACAGCTGTGGTGTGAGGCGGCGCCACTGTTAAAACTGTGGGACAGCCAAAGTGACATCAGCGCCGCCAACCGGGCCATGGCGCTGAAACTAGACACCGCCCGCCTGCAAGATCGGGCCCTATATGCACTAGAGCATTGGTATCAAGCCGATGTAACCGCTCCGCCGCAGCTGCCAGATCTGGTGGTGGTAGACGACTACCAAGACTGCACGGCGGCCACCGCCCGCCTACTGCACGCTTTAGCTGCTCTAAACCTTGGCGAGGCTGAGGGACAAGGCTGGTCGGCTGGCCAGATGCCAAGCGCTGGCCTCGGTGGCGCCAGTGGCGCGCAAGGACCTGGCAGCCGCAGCAGTGCGAATGGATCTGGTGACGCCACTGGTGCGGGGGAGCCTGGCGACGTCGGCGTGACTAGCCCCGGCGACGTCGGGCACAAGGACGGACGCAGCACCCAAATAGTGGTGCTAGGCAACCCCGACGAGGCGGTTGAAACCTTCCGTGGCGGTGACCCACTCATGCTGGCCAGCGCCGCACGCGACTTTGACGCCGTGGCCCTAACCCTGCCGCAAGTGCATCGCGGCTCACGCCAAATCGCTGCTCTAATCGAACTGGCCGTGCAGCAAGTACAGGTAGCCGGATGCATCAGCCAACGCCGCCCCAACTACCAGCATTTGGCGCAAAACAGCCAAAGCGTGTGCTTCAAAATAGCCCCAGATGACACTGTCCAGGTGGGTGCCGTGGCCGCGCATATGCGCTCACTGCATCTAGAGCAAGGCCTGGCCTGGGGGCAAATGGCGGTGATTGTGCGTCAAAGCAGCTCGGTGGAGCTGATCCGTCAAGAACTACGGCGCGGCGGAGTACCCCTAGCCCCAGACACCCCTGCCCTACTGCTGCGCAGTGAACCAGCCGCGAAGGCCCTACTTGACTGCGCCCGCGCCGCCCTAGAGCAGCTACTGGGCGTGCCGGTGGTGCAAGAAGAAGCAGCCCGCGCCCTGCTACTAAGTCCCCTGGTGGGCTTTAGCGCCATTGAGCTACGCCGGCTGCGACGTATTTTGGGGGAGAGTCCAGATCACCTAAGCACCCGAGTGCTTAGCGACACTGAACTGTTTGACCAGCTAGAAGCAGCCCCCACCTTGGCAGCCAAAGCTAAAGTAGCCCAAGCCATTAATGAGGCCCTGGCTAAAGAACGCAGCGAAGGGCTAGAGGCCCTGGTGTGGGGGGCCTGGCAGGCCAGCGGCAAAGCCCAATACTGGCGTCAACTGGCCCTAGATATTGAGGCCGACTCGCTGCTGCGCCAACGCGCCGATCATGATCTGGACGTGGTTATTTCCCTGTTTAAACGTCTAGAGGTGTGGAGTGAACGCAATCCTTCAGCCCCCGGCCAGCAGTTCCTTGATGAGCTAGAGGCCCAGCAGGTGGCCTCAGACTCGGTGGCGGCTCTAGGGGCGCGTCCACAGGGTGTTTCGGTGCTGACGGTGGCGGCCTGCGCGGGGCGTCAGTGGGAGTTTGTGGCGGTTTTAGGCTATCGACGACGGCGTGTGGCCTAACCTGCGCCTACGTGACAGCCTCACCCAAACCGGTTTACTAACCGACATTGTCTCCCAACGCATAGCTGACACTGTCAACTTAGCTAGCTTAACCTCCAGTTCAGACCCACAGGCCCTGGCTCAAGCCCGCGCCCAGATTTGCAGTGACGAGATGCGCCTGCTGGTGGCCGCCATGTCACGGGCCAACAGTCAACTGTGGCTGGGAGCAGTTAACGGCGGCGAGCAAGGCCCCTCCAGTTTCTTCAACTACCTAAGCCGCCAAAGCGCCATACCGGTTGAACCAATCCAGCCCGGCGGAGCCTACACTTTGCGCGGCCTGGTAGCTACGCTGCGTCGGCAATTAATGCTTGATTTAAAACACAACAACGGTACCCAGGCCCCACAAATCGCCGCGCTACTAGCCGCCCTGGCCCAGCGTGGGGTGCCCGGAGCCGATCCACGCAGCTGGCTGGGGATCGCTGGGGCCAGTCAATTCCTCACCGAGCTGCCTGCCCAGCTAGAGAGCCAAGACCGCCTGGGCACGCAGGTGGCCACCCACGCCGTCGTCGCCCTTAAACAATTGCAAGCCCAGCGCGTAAACCAAGCCCGCCAACGCGGGGCGAGACTCTCACCCTCAGACGTAGAAAACATTGAAACCTGCCCGCTGCGCTGGTACCTGCAACGCCACGGGGGCTCGCCGGCAAGCTCCAGCGCACAGCAGATCGGGGCGCTAATCCACTGGCTGGCCCAGCAAGGTCAAGAACATGGGCTGAGCCGCGAACAGCTACTAGACCTGTTCTATCGTGAACGCTCCAGCCTGCAGCTACCCGGGGGTTGGTATGGGCGCCAAGAAAACCAACGGGTAGAGAAAATGGTGGAAAACCTGGCCCTTTACCTGGCCAACAGTCCCGCAAACATGCAGGTAGAAGTGGAGTGCCCAGTGCGCGCTCAGGTGGAACTAGAAGTGGATGGCACCCCGCTTAAAATCAAAATTTCCGGGCGCGCAGACCGCCTAGAACACACCAGTCAAGGCATAGACGTAATCGACTTTAAAACCGGCGCCAGTGTGGACTCTGCCGGCGCCCAAACCAACGCTCAGCTGGCCACTTACCGTGTAGCCCTGCAGGCACGCGGCGAAAACGTGCACGGTGGGGCGCTCATCATGCTGGGTAAAGAAAACAAAAAAGCCCAGGTGGATGCTTTAACCTATCCCGGCTCGCGCGAGTTAGCCCCCAGTGACTACCTAGAAACTGGCCAAGGCTGGGACACGGACCTGATCAGTGCCGCCGCCCGCGACAGTTTAGGGCCCAGCTATCAGGCGCGCACCGGAGAACACTGCCGCCACTGCGCCTACCAAGATTTCTGCCCCGCCCTAAGCGATCGGAACTACCTATGAGCGCACCAAAACCAGCAGCCGGGGCCCAGTTTCTAGCCCTACCAGCGCCGCCGCAACGCTTAACCCCCGCTCAGCTATTTACGGCGTTGGGTGAAAAGCATATGCCCACTGATCAGCAAGAAAAGGTAATTACTGCGCCCCTAAAACCAACTTTGGTGGTGGCCGGGGCCGGCTCAGGTAAAACCGCCACCATGAGTGCGCGCGTAACCTACCTGGTGGCCAGTGGGCAGGTGGACCCTAGCCAAGTACTGGGTCTAACCTTCACCCGTAAAGCCACCCATGAGCTGCGCGAACGCATCGAAAACCGGCTCGGCCAGCTGTATCGCTATCCTGGCTGGACAGCGTCAAGTAGCAACGATACCCAAGAGCTCACAGCAGTGGCGGGGGAGGCCACCGTAGCCACCTACAACTCCTTTGCCGGGGCCCTAGTGCGCGAATGGGGCCTAGAAGTAGGCCTGGAAACCGACACCGCCGTACTGACCCCCGCCAGCTCCTGGCAGATCATGTATGAGCTGATGGAAAACTGGGGCCAAGAATTTGAAGAACCCTTCAGTTCCCTAGATTCAGCCACTGAACTAGCCCTGCAGGTAGCCAACTCGCTTAACGAAAACTTACTTAGCGTAGATGAAGCCCGCGAACTGATGGCAGATCTGGGCCAGAACCTAAAAGACCTGCGCTCAGTGCGAGGGGCAGCCAAAGCGATTGACGCCAAAAGCCTGCCAGCCATGACCAAACGTATCCAAGTGCTGGATCTGGTGGAGCGCTACATTGACTACAAACGTGAAACTCACTGGTGGACTTTGGCGACCAGGTGGCGCTGGCCTGCCGGATCGTTACTGATGAGCGGGTGGGGCCGCGCGTAATCGCCCAATACCGTGACCGCTTCAAAGCGGTGCTGCTAGATGAGTTCCAAGACACCTCGGTGGCGCAAACCATTTTGCTCTCCAGCCTCTTTGCCGGGTGCGGAGTGGTGGCTGTGGGTGACCCCAACCAGGCCATTTATGGTTGGCGCGGCGCCAGCTCAGCGGCGCTAGGCCAGTTCCACCGCCACTTCAGCAACGGCGCCGGCCCGGTGCTGCAACTATCCACTGCCTGGCGTAACGATCCACAAATCTTGCAGGCAGCCAACCGCATCAGTGACCCGCTGCGTGCCAGTGGTCAGGTGAAAGTAGAAAAACTGGTTAAACGCCCCGGGGTGGGCGATGAGCGCGGCAAAGTGTGGGCTGCCAGAGTGCAAGATGGCCTGGCTGAAGCTGAGCTGATCGCCAAATTCCTGGCCCAGCGTTGGTCTCCAAGTAAATCTATGGCGGTGCTATGCCGTACCCGCAGCCAATTCACCCCGATCGTGGCCGCCCTGATTGAGCGTGGCATCCCGGTAGAGGTGGTGGGTTTAGGTGGCCTGCTGGATGTGCCCGAAGTGGCTGACGTGCGCGCCCTGATGAGTGTGGCTGTAGACCCCACCAGCGCCGACCGCTTAATGCGGCTAATTGACCTGGTAGGGATCGACGCCGCCGATCTAGACGTGGTGTGGAGCTTTGCCCGCGAACTGGTTAACGCCCGCGCCAGCGCTGGGCAAAGTAGCGCTGAGCCGCTGCTAGCTGAGGCCCTAAGCGAGATAGTGGTTAACTTTGGGGCATTTGAAGCTTTCTGCAAAAAATATGCCTGCGCGCTGTCACCGGCGGGCCTATACCAAGCCAAACGCCTAGGGCGCATACTGCAAGAAGCTAATGGGGCCGCCAACTTGGAACTGGTGGACTTCATCTCCTGGGCTGAGCGCGCCCTGGGGTTGGATGTTGAAGCTGCTGCGCGCGTGGATGTAAATGAGGTGGGGGCGCGGGCGCTAGCAGCGCTGCGAGCCCAGGCGACGTCGTTCAAATCCCAAAACCCTGAAGCTGGGGCGCAAGTGTTCTTAGGCTGGCTAAACGCGGCCCAAGACCAAGAACGCGGGCTGGAACTACCTGAAGTTGAGCCCGCCCCCGGCGCGGTGCAAGTGCTAACCGTGCACGCCTCCAAAGGTTTGGAATGGGACATAGTGGTGGTTCCCGGCCTGGTGGAAGCCAATTTCCCCAGCTACCGTAGCCGGCCTAAAGAGGACTACACGGTGCTGGCAAACAGCTGGATCACCCAGGTGAGCGAATTCCCCCATACCCTGCGCCGCGACTATGACTCACTGCCGCCGTGCCCATTTATTGGGCTTAGCCCCCAGGCCGGTAAAGATGCGATTTTGGCTGCCGGCGAGGAATACCGCAGTGAGCTTGGTAAATGGGAGGTGGCTGAGGAGCGGCGCCTGGCCTATGTGGCCTACACTCGGGCCCGCAGCCAGTTGCTGCTGACTACCAGCCACTATGCGGCGCTTTCAAAGACCCCCAAAATGACCAGCCGGTTTTTGAAAGAGCTAGAGCGTTCACAGATGGTGCAGTTCCTAGCAGATGATGAACGTGACGATGATTTAAACAATCGCGCCTTAGACCAAAGCTCGGTGTCTGTATGGCCGCACCAGCTCGACGCCCTGGCCAGCCTGGAAGAGCCAGGTGTTGCAGAGCCTAGCGTTGCAGAGCCTGACGGCGCCGGGCTGAGTGCCGCTGCGCCGGGCCAAGCAGTACCGGGCCAAGCTGTGCTGGGTAAGCAGGCTGGGCTGAGTTTGCGGCTGCGCGCAGCTGCCCTAGTCAGCGCGGCGGGCGGCTGCCAGGGTGCTGGCTCCGAAGAGGCTTTACAAATACCGGAAGGTTTAGCGCCGCAGCTTGATGATTGGTGGCGCCAAGCCCGCCTGCTGCTGCAAGAGCGCCAAATCCGCCAAGAAAACGGGCAGGAAATTGTTTTGCCTAGTCACCTGGCTGCCACGGCCATGGCCAAAGTGGGTAAAGAAGACTTCATCATGTCTTTGCGTCGCCCCCTGCCGCCGCCACCTTCCAAGGCAGCGCGGTTAGGTACAGCCTTCCATGAGGAAATGTCGCAGCGTCTAAACAGTGAAGGCACTTTGCTTTCGCTAGCTGAAGCCGGCAGTGACCGCCTGAGCCCCGCTGACCGCAAGCAGGTTAACGACTGGCTTGATAACGTCGCTGACCTGGAGATACTGCAAGGCTATAGTCCCTACGCTACCGAAATTGACCAGGAAATTAGGTTGGCTGGATTCAATGTGCGTTGTCGTATTGACGCCGTGTTTAAAGCGGTTGAAAAAGGCCGCGCCCAGTGGCTGATTGTGGACTGGAAAACCGGTGGTCAGCGCGTGCGGGTAGATCAGCTTTCGCTGTATGTGCATGCCTGGGCGGCCAGCCAAAACGTGGATATCAGCCAGGTGCGCGCGGCCTATGTGTATGTGCAAGACGGCCATGTTGATGAGCTGCGACCGCGCCAAATCATTGGCCTAGATGTCTTCAAGGAGCGCCTAGAAACCCTGCGCGCTCAGCACTAACTCAGGCACAGACAAACACAGGTAAACAAACACAGGCAAAATCATCCCTTCCCTATAAAAATTCCATGGGGTTTTATAGGGAAGGGATGAAATGTCAGTATTTTGTGGGCGGCATTTCAAAATGTGACCCACAGTTATCAAATGCTGAGCCGGTAATCGTGGCTGGCAAGCCTGCGCCGGCAAGCTTGAGCCCCTGCAAGCCTAGGTCTAGCCCCAATGCATGAGCCCCGGCCCGATATCACTCAGGGCAGCAAGCTCAGCGCTCCTCAGTTTCAATCGGCGCTGTGTCCATGCGGTAGATCTCCGTGGCCGTGTCTGGTGTGGCTGTACGACGCCGCGCCCAGGCCTGGTTTTTAGCGCTCTTCTCCCGCTGGGCCAGCAGATCGACGCCGCCAGTAAACTTTTCTTCACTGACGATTTCGATCTGTGCACTTGCAGGCGTGTACGGGCTGTAGGGGCTATAAGGACTGCGTGCAATACCCAGGCTTGAGGTGTCAAAACCTAGATCTGGGCTAGCTGCGCTAAGCCCCATGATTGGGCTGTGAACATCCGGGGTTTGCTCTGCTGCATCTTGTGCGCTTTTGGCGCTGCGGCCCCCGGTATTTAGATCCAAGGTAGAGCTGCTCTCCGTGCTGGGTTCTCGCCCGCGCCAAGTGCCAGCGCTGAACCTCGAACTAAAGCTAGCGCTAAGTTTTGACCCCAGAGCGCCAACACTGAGCTTCTCAGACTTCTTAGCTTCGGGCTGTTTCTTCGTCGTGGCCAGAAGAGCTACCGTAGTTGCCAGAGTAGGATTCGTAATCTAAATCGTCGTAGTAGTCTTCAGCGGCCCTAGTCCCAGAGCCAGACTCGTCTTGGCCCCCCGCATTAGTGTGGTAGCCATCCACAGTGTGGTAGCCATCCGCAGTGTGATAGTCATCTGCGCTGTCAGCACTCGCATAGTTCCCGGCGTCGTCGTAATTAGCTTCTTTACCAACTGTCTTGGCATCAGAGTCGTAATCAGTGCCGTAAGTGCTGTCGCCAGACATGTCATCGCCGTCGTCACTATAAGCACTGTCGTCGCTATCGTCATCAGGGGAAATATCCGGCGAAGCGTTGGAAGCCACCACCGCCATGGGCCTTGAGCGCTCCACAAATAGCTCGTCGCCCACCTGCTCGGCCAGGTCTTCGAGCATTTCTACAGCTTCATCAATGATTGCGTCATCCTTGGTACGCACCCCGTGCAGCAGCCAACGCGCCAGGTTCAGCTCACTGACCAGTTCCGCGCGCAACCGCAGGTATTTATCCACGCCCTCAATGCGGCCACGGTCATAGGCTTCCTCGATCACATCCAAAGTGTCAATCGGGGCGCTGGAATAAACCCAAGCCAGATCCTCAGCCGGGTCACCTACACGCATTTGGCTTAGCCCTTTGAAAGCCAAAATTGAGCCGCCGCCGGTAATGATGTTCTCTTCGGCCAGGTCACCGTGCACTACCACGGGGTGGAAGCGCCACCACAGATCCTCATCCAGTGCCGACTCCCAGCGGGCCAACAGGTTGGAATCAACCTTGCCGGTCATGGCAGCGTCATCGAATAAAGACTGCCAGTTGCTGCGCACATCGGCGGCAGTGAGCACCGGCAGGCCGGCCTCTTCGATCAGGGTGGGGGGAATTTCATGCAGCTGAGCTAGCGCGCGTCCCCAGGCCGGCAGCCAGTCCAGGGGCCAGGGCGCAGGGATTCAATCGCTAGTGGGTGACCGGGGATATGGGAACGGACCTGCACATACGACTTGTCTGGAAGAGTCACGCCACCTTCAGGGCGCGGCACGTCAAAGTCCACGTAGCCACCGTCTACACGCCGGCCAATCTGTTTAAGCACCCGCGACTCCGCAATCAGTGCGGCGCCAATGGTGGGGTTGGTGGTGTGGATTACTTCCCAGTGCCGTCCTTGCACGTCAATCAGTCCAGTGAGGGTCTGATCTGCGTCTCGGTGCTGGGGAAGGGCCAACCGCGCGGGGATCACATTGGGGGCGGCAACAACCGCCAGCGCAGCCAGGTTCAGGTAGGAACGCTCACGAGACATGCCTATAGCGTAAAACACGGCTTAGTGGTTGCACCCTTGCCGCGCCGCCGCTTGGGGAATAAGCCCCCGTGATACGCCTGTTGCTAGCGTGGCTGGTGGGCTGGTTTGCTGGGTCCTAGGGCCGACGCCGCCGGCACAGTTTGGTCTCGACGGCGCCTGGGGGGCAAGCTTGACGCCGCCTGGTGGCCAAGCTCGACGCCGTCGCTAGTACCGGGTAGGCGAGCGCTGGGCCGGGGGCGGGTCGCCGTGGGGGACACGCTTGGGTGCCCGGTGGTTGCCGGTTGGGTGGATGGGTGAGCGCCGGTCGGGGCGGGTGCCAGGGTGGGCTCAAATGCCGGACCGGGCGGGTGCCAGGTGGGCGCCGTCGTCGTTGACGAAGAAGTAGCAGCAACAAAATAGGGACTTTAGTACCAAGTAATGCCCACATGCTTTACCTTAAGAAAGACACAATCAAGTCACAATCGGACAAAGTTCAAAAAAAGTGATGCAGGAAACTAAAGGGCGCGTTAATCTGGAATTGGAAAGGTATTTACCCAGCTCATAGGGGTATCGAGCGGGAAGTTAGGGGCCAAGGTGGCAACAGACTTTTTTGGTACGCAGGTACGCAAAGCTGTGCGCCGGGCCGGAATTGACCCGCTCAAAGACAGCGTCGAGCTCAATAACATCATCAACTACGTGCGTGAAGAATACGTAGCGCGCGCAGATGCCGGGCTGGTGCCCAGCGATGTTGATTTAGACCAGCTTTCCCGCCAAATCCGCGCCGAACTGACCGGCGCCGGGGTGCTGCAAGGCTACCTGGACGACGATTCCATTGAAGAAGTTTGGGTTAACGGCCCCGGCCAGGTGTTTATTTCGCGCGGCGGACGCAGCGAACTAACCACCACCATCCTCGAAAGCCAGGAATTAGAGCAAATAATTGAGCGTCTGCTGCGCGCCTCTGGACGGCGTCTAGACCTGTCTAGCCCCTTCGTGGACGCCCAACTGCGCGGCGGCGAACGTCTGCACGTAGTGATCCCACCTATCACCGCAGGTAAATGGGCGGTAAATATCCGCAAACACGTAGCTAGAGTGGCGCGCACAGCCGACCTGGTGCGCTTGGGCTCTTTAACCGCCCCAGCTGCCCGCTTTCTCGACGCCGCCGTGGCCGTGGGTTTAAACGTGGTGGTTTCAGGGGCCACGCAAGCCGGAAAAACCACCATGGTGCGGGCCCTGGCGGCCGCCATTCCACCCCAAGAACGGGTGGTGACCTGCGAAGAAGTCTTTGAGCTGGGGCTGCGTAACCGCGACTGTGTAGCTATGCAAACGCGCAGCGCCAATATTGAAGATCGCGGTGAAATTCCACTGCGGCGCCTAATTAAAGAATCTTTACGTATGCGCCCCAACCGGCTGCTTATCGGCGAGGTGCGTGAAGCTGAAGCCCTGGATTTGCTGATCGCCATGAACTCGGGGCTGCCCTCAATGTCCACAATTCACGCTAATTCTGCGCGTGAAGCCGTGGTGAAACTATGCACTTTGCCGCTGCTGGCTGGCGAAAACGTCTCGGCCGCATTCGTTGTGCCCACGGTAGCTAGCTGCGTGGATTTGGTGGTGCATTTAAACCAGGATCGCAGTGGCAGGCGGCGCGTAGAAGAAATCGCTTCACTTTCAGGTCGCGTTGAGAATGGTGTGATAGAGCTTGCCAGTGTCTATAAAACCGATAGCGACGGCGTGCTGCGTCGGGGGCTGGGGGCGCCTGATGCACAGCGCTTTAGCCGCGCCGGTTTTGACCTAAGCGAGCTACTGCGACAGGAGCGCCCATGGGGATAGTCATAGGCCTGATATTTGCGCTGGGGTGTTTAAGCATTCTGGCCGCGTGCACTTCGGAACCTAATCCACGACTAACGCGCCTAAACGAAGCCATGGAACGCAACTTGCGTCAAGCCGGGGTAGGTAAAACCTCGCCAGCTGCTTTTAGTGCAGGCTGCCTGGTGGGCGGGCGCTGGTGGTGGGCCTGGTCTTTTTAGGTGTCAGTGGAGCTTTGACCGATCGCTTTAGCATTTGCGCTAATCACCTTGATCATGCCGGTGGTTTGGATTAACTCCAGGGCTCGCAAACACCGCACTGAGCTGCGCACGCTGTGGCCAGACGCAATTGACACCCTGGTTTCTTCCATCCGGGCCGGGTTAAGCCTGCCCGAAGCCCTAGCTAACTTAGCTGAGCATGGCCCGGTGCAGCTGCGCGGCGAATTTGCTGCCTTTGCGGTGGACTATGCGGTTTCCTCCAGCTTTGAAAACTCGCTGGAAGCTTTCAAGCGTCGCAGTGCAGACCCGGTAGCTGACCGCATTGCCCAAGCCCTGGCGCTGGCTCATGAGGTTGGCGGCAACGATCTTTACCAGGTACTACAGTCACTTTCGCAAATGCTGCGCGCTGATTTACACACGCGCGGCGAGCTGGAAGCCCGCCAATCTTGGACAGTTAACGGCGCTAAGGTGGCCGTGGCTGCGCCCTGGATTGTGCTGCTGCTTCTTTCCACTAAACCTAGTGCCGCCAGTGCCTACGCCACCCGCCAAGGTGCCCTGGTGCTACTGATTGGGGCGCTTACCTGCGCGGGAGCCTACTGGCTGATGCTGCGCCTGGGGCGTTTGCATGAAGAACAGCGGGTGCGGTGATGATGCGACAAGTAACTGCACTGGGTTTTGTTATCTGTGCCTTGGGTTCTAGCGGGGTATGGCTGATTTACCGCGCCCTTTTCCCTTCCCCACCTACCTTGGCTAGCCGCGTGGAACCCTATGTGCATCTGCGTAAACGTAGCGTTAGCGCGGAAAATTCGCGTTCTTTCAGTTCCTTTATGGGGGCCCTGGTGGCGCAGTTGGGGCGGGCGGTAGAAAATACTGGTTCCTCCTCTGGTTCGGTGCGTCGTCGGCTAAACCGCATTAACAGCCCCCTGAGCGTGGAGGATTTCCGCCTGCAACAGCTGGCCTGCGCTGTGGCCGCGCTGGTAGCCACCATCGCCTTTGGGGTGGGGGCGAGCCGTTTCACCCATGTGGCCCCGCTGGGGTAGTGGTGTTGGCGTTGATCGCAGCGGTTGTGGGGACTGTCTGCGCGCGACTGGTACCTGAGCGTTAAAGTACGCCGCTACCAAAAACAGCTGGTGGATCAGTTGCCTGACACGGTAGAGCTGTTGGCCCTGGCGGTGGGGGCGGGGCTGAGTCCGCAAAACGCGATTGAGCGCGTATGTATGCAGTCCAGCGGGCCTATGTATGACCAGCTGCAAGCCACCTTGTCGCAGATGCGTGCCGGTAGCCGCTTGGCTGTGGCCCTGGAGGATCTGTCTGAACGCAATCAGTTGCCGGCCCTAAGCCGCTTTTGCCAGGCCATGATTGTGGCTATTGAACGCGGCACGCCTATGGCTGAGGTGTTGCGCGCACAAGCCTATGACGCGCGTGAAGCTGCCCGCCGTGCCTTGATGGAGGAGGGCGGGCGTAAAGAGATCGCCCAAATGGTGCCGGTGGTTTTCCTAGTGCTGCCGGTAACGGTGGTGTTCGCGCTCTACCCGGGATTGGCGGTGTTGCACTTTAAGCTGTGAAATTTACGCCCGTCTCAAGGCGGGGCGGGCGCACCCATAAAGAAATTCAAAGGAGAATGACTGATGAAAAACATGGTGGTTAAGGCTGCCTCAAAGCTGCGCGCGCTGCGTGGGGCCGTTGGCTCCCAGCGCGGTGATGTGCCCGGATGGGTGCTGGTCACCTTGATGAGCGCTGGTTTGGTGGTGGCGTTGTGGACTGTTGCCGGCAAGGTACTTGTGGAAGTGTTCAACAATGCCATCTCTAAAGTCGCTGGCATGGGTTAGCGCCCGGCTGCGCCAGGTTTTCGGGCTACATCCGGTTTACCGGATATGCCAGGCTTTCCGGCTGCGCCAAGTGCGCGCTAACCAGGGTGGCTCTAAGTGGGTAGTGCACTCTAAGGTGGTGCGCTCTAACCGGGTAGTGCACTCTAACCAGGCAGGCTCGGTGCTGGTGGAATGGTCGCTAGTGGCGGTGCTGGTCATGGCGGTAACTGCGGCCTTGCTACAGCTGACGCTTAGCCTGTACGTGCGCAATATTTTGGCCGACGCCGCCTCCGACGCCGCCCGTCACGCTGCGTTGGTGGGGGCCAGTGACGCTGAAGCCAATGCGCGCGTACAACAGTTGTGCCACGGGGCTTTGCGTGCCAACTACCCGACTAAATCTGAGGTTTCTCACCTGCAACGCGGCTCAGTATCGCTGGTACAGGTGCAGGTCAGTGCCCCTTTACCGGTGATTGGCTTATGGTCTCCCACGGGTAGCGTGGTGGTGCGCGGCCATGCGGTTGATCAGCGTAGCTATCAGCGTTAGGGGCTCGCATGCGCAAGCTAGATTTTCAACGCGGCAGTGCCACAGTGGAATTTATTGGTTGGACCGCCATAATCGTGATCCCACTGGTGTATTTCATTATTTACCTGTCGTATCTGCAGGCCACGGCGCTGGCTTTAGAGTCGGCGGTGCAGGCAGCTGGTCAGGTGGCTATGCACGCACGCACCCCGGAACAGGTTTCGCAGGCCTACACCGCCGCCCAACTGGCCTTGGATGATCAAGATGTGCAGGCTGATGCCCGCCAAGCCATGCACATTAGTTGCCTTAGCCCAGGTTGCGGCGATGGGCGCGTGAGCATTTCGATTAGCGCCAAAGTGGCCCTGCCGGGAACTGGCCGGGCAGGTCAGGGCTTAGCTCCAGTGAGTTTAAGTGCTACTCGGCAGGTGCAGCTAGCTGATACACGCGGCTGGAAAGGGGCTAAATAATGCGCACCTTACACTGTCAAGTGCCCTCTCGAATGCGCCGGGCCTGTGCAAGCCAGTCCGGCAGCACCATGCTGCTAGGAATTGGGGTAGGGGCAGTGGTGTTGGCTTTGATCCTGATTTTGGCTACTGCCACTGCGATTTACCTTGACCTTAAACGCCTAACCTACCTGGCCGACAACTGCGTGGCCTTAGCGGCCCGTGAAGTTGGCAGTGAGGGTCAGTTAGATGCGCTTGCCGCCCAAAAAACAGCCAGCTCATGCGTGGCACAGCAAGGCAGTGACCCTAATGGCCCTTTGGCTGGTTCGCGCCTTAGCTCAGTTAGTCTTAGTGGTTTAAGCGTGCAGGGAGACAAGGTGCAGGTGCAGCTTTCGGCCCGCACCAGCCCGGCCCTGATTCCTTGGGGGTTGCTGCCTGCCAGTGGCTTTAACCTGCACGCTAACGCCTCTTCTCACCTCAGTTTGCTTCAGTAAGGCTCGACGGCGCCCAGCCCTAAATAACCTGGCCGGCACGCATACGTACCACCCGATCGCACTGGGCCGCCTCAGAGGAGTAGTGGGTGGAAATCAAAATCCCCACCCCATTGGAGGCCAACTGACGCAGATACTGCCAAAGCCGCAGTCGGGCTAGCGGATCCATGCCGGAGGTAGGCTCATCCATAATCAGCAGCTGCGGAGCGTGCATAGTGGCGTTCATACAGGCCAACATGCGCCTAGTAGACAGTGGCAAGTTAGCTACTGGGTTGGCGCCAAAACTGCTGGCCCACCGGCCCACCTGGGTGGGGACCTGGCACTGATACTGGCGCGCATTGAAAATCAAGTTTTCACTTGCGCTCAACGATGGCGCCAAACCCACAAACTGGGGCACGTACCCTAAAAGCTTGCGCGCCTGCAAGCTACCGGGGCGTTGGCCCAGCACGCTAACCTGGCCCGAAGAGGCTGCTTCGAGACCCAAAATAATGCGCATACTGGTGGATTTACCGGCGCCATTAGCGCCAATTAAACCCACAATTTCACCCGGCGAGACAGCAAAAGACACGCCTTTAAGAGCCTCAAAATCGCCAAAGCGTTTGCGCAGTTCCTGCACACTAATCAAGTCCTGCGCTTTGGGGAAGGGGGCCGTTGCTGACTTGCCGCTGCCTGCCTGGGTTGAGCTGGCGGGCTGTGGCTGGGTTGAGCTGGTGGGCTGCGGCTGGGTTGAGGTGGCGGGCTGTGCGGGGGCTGAGTCGCTAGCTCCCGCTTGGCTTGATTGACCAAGCTCTGCGCTAAAACCTTGCCAATCGGAGCCGCTTTGGGCGCAAAGCTGCCAGGCAATACAGGCTCGCTCTAGCGGCGCGCTGCGCTGCCAGGGCTCGCCCAAGTCGGCCACGGTTTGCTCATCAAGCTGGGGGGCGCAGGCAATTAGCTGCTTAGCGGTGCCGGTGGCCATCACACGTGAGCCCAAAGTCAAAATAATTTGGCTAGAGTCTTCAGCCTCATCAATATAGGTGGTGGCCACTGCCACCGTGGCGCCCCGGGCCGCTTCAGCCTTAATTAAAGCCAAAATAGCTGTACGTGAGTCAGGATCAACCCCGGTAGTGGGCTCATCTAGTACCAGCAGCTGCGGCTCAGGTAGGGCCGCCATAATCACGCCCAACTTTTTACGCATTCCCCCAGAGAGGTTACGGGCCAGGCGGTCAGTGAAACGATCCAGGTCAGCTGCCTTTAACAGCTGCTGGGCGCGGGCGTCGTCGTAATGACCAAAAATTTTTGCCACAAAACGTAAGTTCTCGGCCACGCTCAAATTAGGCCAGGTACCCGAATCACTAGGCATATAGCCAATCTGAGCAGAGCCAGGCAGGCCGCTTACCTTACCTTGAACGGGGCGACGGCGGCGGTTAAGCAGCGCCAAAATCGCATCCTTAGCACTAGCGCCGTCGCCAATGATGCTGCTGACGCTAGCGGGCGCAAAACTAAGGTCCGCGCTTTCCAGGCCTAAGCAGCGCACATTTTCAAAACTAATCATGGCTAACCCCTTAAATGCTGCGCAGCGAACGAGCCAGGCGGGCCGTGGCCGCCCCGAAAAGTAGTACGCATTGCAGCGCCATAATGCTAAGCGGCAGCCACAGTTGCGAGGCGTTAGAACCGTTAAGCATCACCCCGCGCGAAACCTGCACAAACCAGGTCAGCGGCAGCAGATAACCGATGCAGCGCACCCAGGTAGCCATAGATTCCAGCGGGAAAACCAAGCCTGAAAGCAGTGTTTGGGGAATGATGGTCATAATCGCCATTTGCACCGCCTGCGCCGTGGTCTGCGAAACTGTGGAGATCAGCACTCCCAGCCCTAACACCACGCCCAGGAACAGCCCCCCGGCCAGCGCAAATAGCCACAGCTGTCCGTTGAAGGGAATATCGAACAGGTACACGCCGGCCAACGCCACCGCGCTCATATCTACAATCGCCAGCATAAAGTAGGGCGAAATTTTACCGGCAATAATTGAGCGGGCCTTAATCGGCATAACCGCCAGCTGCTCCAGGGTGCCGGCCTCGCGCTCACGCACCATGCCGATAGAGGTGATCAGTGTGCCGATAACCGCCATAACCAGGCCGATTAGGCCGGGAATCATCACCCAAGAGGTTTTTAGGTCAGGGTTGAACTCCACATTGATCCAGTTGGTGTTAGTTTCCTGGGCCTGCTTGGCTAGGGCCTGCAGTTTTTGACTTTGCTCCTTAGCGGCTTGGGCGGCTTTAGCGGCTTGGGTAGGGTTAGTGCGTAGCCCCTGCGCGCTTTGCTGGGCTTGGGTGGCGGCGCTGGAAAGCTGTTTTAACTGGGCGCGCATGTCATTTGCCTGCATTTGCACCAGGTCGGCCTTGGCGCTTTGGGCGGTAAAGAGTTTGGCGCCGTTTAAGTAGACATCCACCCGCTGGCTTAAGGTTCCCGCCTTGGCTTTGGGGATAACGACGACGTCGCCGCTGGGTGAGCGCAGTAACTTTTGGGCTTGGGCGGGGGTGGCAGGGGCTGAAGTGTCGGCCACAAAGTTGAATTTGTCGGCTCCCGGTAGGGATTTTAGATAGCTGACAGTTGAGCTGGCCTGGGGGCCGATGACTTTGACGTTGATGTGGTCAACGGAGAAGTTGGCGGCGTAGCCGAACACTAGCAGTAGTAGCAGTGGCAGCATGATGATCATGGCTAGCGTGCGCCGGTCACGTTTGAGTTCTTGAAATTCCTTGATAAATAAGGCCCTCATGGTGTGTTCCTTTGATTGTGTCTGGTGTCCAGTAGGGCAGCAGGTGCGGTATTTCATCGCTTGATGAAAATATTAGAATATTTCATCAACTGTGGAAATACTTGCTCTGTAATGTGACGCGCTATACGGTAGAGACGTGACTTCAGCTGCTAACGCCGTCGGGGGAGCCAAACGTGGCCCGCGCAAGGGTGGGGTAGATAAAGAACAAATTTTGGCTGCCGCACGCGAAGAATTTGCGCTGCATGACTACAAAGGCACCACCATGCGCTCAGTGGCGCGCCGGGCCGGGATGTGATGCCAAGCTGATTCACTACTACTTTGGTTCCAAAGATGAACTGTTCGCTGAAGCTATCTCGCAGGTAATGGAATCGCTGCAGATTGCCCAGTGGTGGGTAAGCCAAGCCGAGGAAGGCGGGGGTGGGGGAACACAGGTACTGCGCCAGCTGCTGAACTTTGTGGAAACTAATGAATCGGGGCCAGCTTATGTGGCCATGGTGCGCGCACTGTCTTCTGAAGAGCGGGTGCGACAAATGTTTCTAGACCGCATTACCTCGCGTGTAGCTCTGCCAACATTTACCAGTTTGGGTTTAGATCAGGTGCCAGTGCGCATGAATCTAATGACCACCCAGCTTTTAGGCCTAATAAGCGTGCGCTACATCATGAAGTTTGAGCCTCTAGCCTCAATGCCAAGAGATGAAGTAGCTGCCCTGGTGGGGCCAACGTTAGATCGGTATATGTCTCCAGACCTATTTACTAAGTAATAAAACTGCCCTGCCAATATTTTGGCAGGGCAGGCATCAGCGGATGTTTTGAATAGATTTTAGGCGGCTACCGGCAGGTCAAGCTCGCTGTTGCGACGGCGCAGCTTTGCGGCCTGACGCTTGGCTAGCTGCTTCATGTAAGCGCGCTTAACGGTGACAACCGTGTATACGCCCACTGCCAGGAAGAACAGGTTGGCTACAGCCGAAGGCCAAGCGTTTACGTAGGCGCAGTTGATAATCAGCAAAATCGCACCCGACATGTTCAGAGCGTTGTACTTTAGGGAATCGCCGGCCCACACGCCGCGCGCCACTAGGAAGTAGGCGGCTACAAGAGCTAGGGAACCGATCCAGCCGATAACGGCGACGCTGATGTCAACAAGGGAAGTCACGCAGATATTTTTACGCGCTTTTAGAGTGAAGATCAATTAAATAAAAACGCATTGGGTATGTAGAATTACTTCATGCAGTTGGATCCGCGACGCATGGCTATTCTGCTGGCTGTATATCGTAACGGTGGAATTGTGGCCGCCTCCGATACTTTGCGTATTTCCCCCAGTGCTATTTCGCAGCAGATCAGACTATTAGAGAAAGAAGCCGGGGTGCAGCTGCTAGAGCGCACGCCCCGGGGTGCACAATTAACCAGTGCGGGTCGACTGCTAACCGACGCCGCCGAACGCATAGAGGCTGAAATCACAGGGGCACAGCGTGAACTTTTAGCCTCAAGTGGCCAAAGCGTGACCGGTATGGTGCGGGTAGGGTCATTTCAAACCGGTATTTTGGCGCTGCTACTGCCGGTACGTGAACAAATCAGCCAGCTGCATCCAGGTATTGAACTACGCATTTACGAGCTTGATGATGCAGTTTCTCGCCGGCGCCTGCGCAGCGGTGAGCTAGACATGATGCTACTAGAGGCAGATGAATCAATTACTTTCACCCCCACCCGCTCCACCAAAGACATTCCCCTAACCTCAGACCCCTGGGTGCTGGCAGTGCCCCCACACCAGCCCGTGCCGACCTCACTTAGCGAGCTAACTAAACTCAACTGGCTGGATATGGATATCTCGACGGCGGGCGGTGCGGCCATGCGGCGCCTAGAGGGGGCCCTGGGGCATCGCTTTAACTCCACCCACGAAATCAACGACTACTCCACTGGGCTAACCATGGTGGCGCAAGGCTTGGGCTACTGCCTGGTACCCCATCTGGCTCTAGGTAGTTTCCCTGCACCTGCCGGAGTTGTCCTACACCACCTAACTGGACTAGGCGGACGCAAAGTGGTGCTGCGGCATCGGGCCACCCGCCTAGAACCAGACGCCGCCGCCAGTGAAGTAATCCGCCTACTAACGGCGAAAGGACACTGACGACGGCGCCTAAAACTTAAGCTAGGCTCAGTGGGTTTTGATCAGGAAGTGGCTACAGCTCCGGTAAGCACCAGCACCACAATCACCGCACCCAAAATCACGCGGTAGATCAGGAATGAGGTGAACTTGTTGGAGGAGACGAACTTGAGTAGCCAGGCGATAGTGGCATAAGCGACGATGCCCGAAACCACGGTACCCAAAATGGTGGGGCCCCAACCAATGTCAGAAGAGATATCTTCACTGGCGGTGACAGCCTCCAGCAAACCTGCGGCCACCAGTGCCGGAATACCCATGAAGAAAGACAGACGAGTAGCAGTTACGCGGTCAAAGCCACGGAACAAGCCCGCGCTGATGGTGGCGCCAGAGCGAGAAATACCCGGGAAAATCGGGGCCAAAGCCTGGAACAGACCAATGATCAGCGCGTCCATAATGGTCACCTGGCTCATAGAACGGTCCAGGTTCTTCTTACGGTCAGCCAGCCACATCACCAGTGACCACACCACTAGCGCGGCGGCAATAATCCACAGGCTACGCGAAGTGGTTTCGATGAAGTTCTTCAGTGCCAAGCCCAGCACAGCCACCGGGATGGAGCCCACAATAATGCCCCAACCCAGGGTGTAGTCGGGGTCAGTGCGGTGCTCCTTGTTGCGCAGGCCGCGAATCCAGGCCGTAGCAATGCGTACGATGTCAGACCAGAAATAAACTACGGCAGCGAGGATCGCGCCAATCTGGATGATAGCGGTAAACGCGGTCATACCAGCAGAGTTGATCTGGTAGCCCAGCAGTTTTTCCACGATGTTGAGGTGTCCGGTGGAAGACACCGGTAGGAATTCGGTGATGCCCTCAATCACGCCTAGGATGATGGCGTCGATCCAGTTCATGTAAAGGTCCCTCTGGTCAGATAAATATTTGCTTAGGTAACTCTAGCGTGCTTCCAGCGTTATAGCCGTGGCCTTGATAACTGCAAACAGACTAGTGCCCACCTCGATGCCTAATTCTGCAATGGCGGCGGCGGTTAGGCGGGTGCGTAAACGCTGCCCATCAGCTAGGCGCAAGGACAAACTTACTACCGCGCCGTCGCCATCCAAACTGCTAACGCTCACCGGGATAACGTTACGCGGCGAACCTTTAGTTGTTGCGGGTAAAGCGCAATAGCGTCGGAGTTAATAAGTGCAACCGCCTTGGCTCCCACCTGCCAGGCTGGTTCGTCGTCGTTAGCCTGGGGCCACTGGGCCAGACGCAGACTCAGACCCTTGCCAAGCTTTAGCTGCGGGGTGGCCTCATCCCCAGCCAAAGTGCCGTTTAGCAGGCTGGCTCCCGTTAGGCTGGCAACAAACTCGGTGCTGGGGGTGGAAAGGATCTCGGTGGTGGGGCCTTGGGTGATCAGTTTCCCGGCGTCCATGACGGCGACGGCGTCACTCAGGGAGGCAATATCTACCAGGTCGTGGCTGACCATCACCACAGTGATAGCACGGGTACGGGTGCGCTCGCGTAGCCGGGCGCGCAGCTGGGAGCGGGCCTGCACATCCAGGGCCGCCATGGGTTCATCGAGCACCAATACTTGGGGGACTGGTGGCCAGGGCGCGGGCTAAAGCCACTCGGGCGGCCTGACCACCTGAAAGCTCGCCGCCTTGACGGTAAGCCAGGTGGCTGGCTCCCACCGCGTGCAGCTCCTGCCAGGCACGTTGGCGGGCACGACGGCGTCCTTGGCCCTGGCAGCGCGGACCAAAAAGCCACATTGTCTAGCACACTCATATGGGTGAAAATCCCAGGGTTTTGTGCCAGTAGCGCCACAGGGACGTTTACCGGGGGAGACGAAAGTGCCGTGCCAGCCGGGCTCATCAAGGGTTTTGTCAGCAATTTTTAGATACCCCTGAGTGCGTAGCAGGCCGGCAATCATTAAACACAGGGTGGATTTACCACAGCCATTAGGGCCAATCAGAGTCAGGAACTGGCCGGGGCTAACCTCTAGAGCGGGCATTATCAATTGATCGCTCAGGCAGCTTAGCCACCAGTTCAATCTTGGAGCCAGGGGCGGCGGGGGCTGCTAGCTGGCTTGGCTTAGTGCTGACGGCGCCAGCTTCATCAATCTTTTTGAATAGCTGACGCTCAGCCCAGGTGCGCAGGCGGTAAATCCAGCCGCCAGGCAGCGCCGTCAAGCCCACCACCAGGGCGGAAGTAACCACCAACACCACCGCCAGAGCCATGGCAGTATCCGCATCAGATTCGCGTTCCAAATAGATAGCTAACGGCATAGTGCGGGTAGTGCCCTCTAACGAGCCCGCAAAAGTCAGCGTGGCCCCAAATTCACCTAGCGCGCGTCCCAGCGCTAAGGCTGTGCCGCGCGCCAAAGCTGGAGCCACCAAAGGCAAAGTGATGCGCACCAGCACCGTTAAAGAGCCGGCCCCCAAGGTGCGAGCCATGCGTTCAGCCTGGCGATCACGGCTGCGTAAAGCCGCTTCCAAAGTGACCACCAAAAACGGCATGGACACAAACACCTGGGCCAAAACCACCGCCGTCGTCGAAAAAGCGATAGAAATCCCGGCCTCTTGCAGGCTAGGGCCAAGCCAACCCCGGCGTCCGAAAGTAGCCAGCAACGCAATACCGGCCACAACCGGGGGCATAGTCATAGGCAGCACCACCACAATGCGGGCCAAACCCACTCCCGGCCACTGGCGCGCCAAAACCAGCGCCAAAGGCACCCCTAAAACCAGGCTGACCAGGGTGGATATTAGGGCGGTGCGCAGGCTCAGCCACAGTGCGATCTGGGCGCTTTCACCGCCTAAAAGGGTAGGAATTTGCCCCCAAGGTACGCGCAGCCCCACCCCGATAAGCGGCGTCACAATCGCTAAAGCGGCAATTATGCCTAAGACACGCACGCTTAGCGGAAGGGAGGACAAAGAATTATCGCTGGGGCTGCGCATGGTGGTATTTACCGGGTCTTAAATGGCCTTAACCAGGCTTTACTTGCTGGCGGCTGGGCCAAAACCGGCCTTAGCTAAAATAGCCTGACCGTCCTTGGAGTTGACGTAGTCGATGAAGATCTTGGCGTCCTTGTTATTAGCGGCAGACTTGGTGGGGGCGATCAGGTAGTGGTTGACTACGCCGTGAGAGTCGATCTTGATGGTTTCAACCTTGTCACCGCTAGCCTTAGCGTCAGTGGTGTAAACCAGGCCAGCGTCAGCCTCGCCGGTTTCTACCTTGGTGCGTACGTCGGTTACCTTCTGCTCTTCAGAGACAGGCTTGAGGGTGATGCCGGCGGCCTTGGTCAGCTTGACCGTGGCTGCACCGCAAGGAACGGCCGGGGCGCAAATAACCAGCTTGGCGTTATCCAGGGAAGCGTCCAGGCCGGTTACCTTGGCTGGTTACCCTTGGGAACAATCAGGGTTAGCACGTTGGTGGCAAACTCGGTTGGGGTACCCACTACGCCCGCCTTGGTGGCGTCATCCATGGTGGACTTGTTGGCGGTGGCCAGCACCTGAGCGTCGGCGCCATTGCTGAGCTGGGAAACTAGATCCTGGCTGCCTAGGAAGGAGAACTTAACCTTCAGGCCCGGGTTGGCGGCCTCCACCTTCTTACCGATCTCGGTGTAGGTGCCCTTCAGCGAGGCAGCCGCAAACACGGTGATGGTGCGCTCACTGGCAGCGCTGGTGGTAGAGGAAGAGCTGGGGCGGCGCCGCCAGAGCAGGCGGCTAGGGCCATGGCGGCAGTAGCTGCCAGAACTGCACTGGCAACCTTTACGCAGCGATGCGAACATATCTACTCCTCGAAACAAAGCGGGCCGATAAAAACGGCTCCCACTAGGGATAATAGCGTTTTTATCGGCCCGCTAGGGCTTTGGTTAGGGGCGAGGCCCTAACTGTATGGATGGCGGCGCGGCCTAGGCGCCCTGGCCTGAGGCCCAGACGCCCGGGGCTATAGCCTAGGCACCCTGGGAGGGAGCTTCAGCAGCAAAGCCAGGCTTGGAGGCGTTGCCAGTGCCCTGAGTGTGTACCGGCTGCCAGCCGCGACGTACCGGGTCAGCCTGGATCGCAGGCTTACGTGAACGGTAAATCACGTAGGGACGGTTCACATAGCCCACCGGGGCGCTAACCACGTGCACCAGGCGAGTAAATGGCCAGATTGCAAACAGCAACAGACCAGCAATCACGTGCAGCTTGAAAGACATGGGCACGTCAACCATCAGTTCCGGCTTAGGCTGCAGCAGGAAAATCGAGCGCAGCCAGGGGCTAACGGTTTCACGGTAGTCATAACCCCCGTGCGGCCCAAACAGCTGGGTGGTGACGGTGGCGTAAGCACCCAAACCAATCGGTAGTAGCAGCAGCACGTACATGATCTTGTCGTTAAGGGTGGTGGCCGCGCGCACGCTACCAACCACGAAACGACGGTAAAGCAGACCAACTAGGCCCACAATGGTCATCGCACCAGCCACTGAACCCATGCTGACAGCACCCAGGTGGTACAGGTGCTCGGGCACACCCACCGCTTCAGTCCAGCTCTTGGGAATCAGCAAACCAACAATGTGGCCCGCAGCTACAAACAAGATACCGAAGTGAAACAGCGGGGAAGACCAGCGCAAAATCGCTGATTCATTCCACTGGCTAGAGCGTGAAGTCCAGCCGTACTGGTCCTTCTTATAGCGCCAAATCAGGCCGCTAATGAGCAGCGCAAAAGCGACGTAGGGCAGGACCACCCACGCCAGTAATGCGGATGTAGACATGTTCTCCTCTTTTCGGGCGTGGATTTAGACCTGCACGGCGTCCACAGCGGGCGCCTCATTTTGGGCTGCAAGCCTGGGGGCAGTGGTTGGGAAGGGCAAAATATTGGTTACCCCCACCGTTTCAGTGGGCGGCCCGGCGTGAATCAAGGCCGCCACCCGTGCGGCAGTAGCTTCATCCACCGGCGCCAAGGTGGCGCTTAGGGCCTCAATAATTGCCGCATAGGGGCTGTGGTAGCTGCGCAGCGCCCGCAAAAGCACCTCAATGCCTTCACGGTGGCTGCCCAGCAAAATAGCGGCGATTTCGTCGTCGCTACGAGCCGACAGCTCCAGCACTAAAGGCAGGTAATCTGGCAGCTCATCGCTGGTTTGCTCCCAGCCGGCGCCGGCTAGGGCCTGTTTAAAGGCCAGCAGCGCGGCGCCCCGGTGACGGGTGTCGCCCACAGCGTAGTAGCTCAGGTACAGGCAGCAGCGACGACGGCGGTCGAAAGTTTCCACATAGTGCTCAGCTAGGGCGCGTTGACCTAGCTGGGTGGCTGAGGCCAAAAACCGCTCCAGCGGGCCGGCTACCTGCTCAGGTAGCTCGGCCAACGCGTCACGGCAGGCCTGTAAGGCGCTGGGGAAAACTCTCATCTGGATAGTCCAACAGCAGCGAACACACCATATGGGCGGTGCGCCGCTGAGTGTCGCTTAGCGCCAAGGCGCCTACGGCAGCAGGACTCATTGGCGTGCTCCGGTGGTGGCCGGGGCGCCGGGCCCACTTGAGCCGGCGGTGCGACGTGAACGCACGCTAGGTAGCGGCAAGGACACGCGTCCGTTGCGACGCACATCGGCGCCGTGGAAGCCGCTCACATCGGTGCAGCCGCTAGCGCAGGCACTGGGGGCGCCTTCACCAAGCAGCGCGGCGACGTCGTCGCCCATAGCCTCCATGCCGCGAGGTACCTCAGGGCGGGTGGTGGGCACTACGAAACGGTCGTCGTACTTGGCGATAGCCAGCAGACGGTACATGCGCTCCAGGGCCTGACCATCCATACCCACGCTGGCGGCAATCTGCGGGTCAGGTTCCTGACCCAGGTTGCGGGCGCGCATATGTGAACGCATAGCGGCCAAGCGGCGCAGCGTACGCTCAATCAGATTCACGTCACCGGCGGTAAACAGGCCCGCCAGGTACTCCATAGGAATACGCATGTCGGCCACGGCGCTTAGCAGCACGCGGTGATCTTCAGCGTCAAAACCGGCGTTAGCCACCTCATCAACCACCGGGCTGAGCGGGGGCACATACCAAACCATGGGCATGGTGCGGTATTCGGGGTGGATCGGCAAAGCCACCTCATAGGTGTTGATCAGATCCCAGATGGGGGAGGACTTAGCCGCCTCAATCCAGGTGTCCGGAATGCCGCTGGCACGGGCGCCAGCCACCACCTGCGGGTCACGCGGGTCGAGCATGATTGAACGCTGCGCCATGTACAGATCCTGGGGGTCTTCCACCGCAGCGGCCTGAGATACACGGTCGGCGTCGTAGAAGATAACACCCAGGTAGCGCAGGCGCCCCACGCAGGTTTCCGAGCAGATCGTGGGCTGACCGGCCTCCAGGCGCGGATAGCACAGGGTGCACTTTTCAGCCTTACCGCTGGAGTGGTTGAAGTACACCTTCTTGTAGGGGCAGGCAGACACGCACATGCGCCAACCACGGCAAGCATCCTGGTCTACCAGCACAATGCCGTCCTCAGTGCGCTTATACATGGCGCCCGAGGGGCAGGCAGACACACAGGTGGGGTTTGAGGCAGTGCTCGCAGATACGCGGCAGGTAGAACATGAAGGTGGACTCAATGTCTTTCTTCACGCTCAGGTTCATCTGCGACAAGATCGGGTCTTGATCCAGGGTTTCCATTGAGCCACCCAGGTTGTCATCCCAGTTGGGACCCCACTCGGGCTGGTTAATGTAGCGTCCATCTAGCTGGCTCTTGGCGCGCGCCACCGGAATGGCGGGCGAGTCTTTGGGAGCCGAGAGCAGACGGTCATACTCATAGGTCCAGGGCTCGTAGTAGTCCTCAACCGTGGGCATCTGCGGGTTGGCGAAAATATTGGCTAGGCGACGCAAACGCCCACCTGAGCGGGGCACCAGCTTGCCGTTCTTGGTGCGCTTCCAGCCGCCCTGCCACTTGTCTTGGTCTTCCCAGCCGCGCGGGTAGCCCACGCCTGGGCGGGTTTCAACATCGTTGAACCACATGTATTCGGTGCCTTCACGGTTAGTCCAGGCCTGCTTACAGGTCACTGAACAGGTGTGGCAGCCGATACATTTGTCGAGGTTCATCACCATGCAAATTTGTGCCATTACGCGCATCAGAAAGTTACCTCCTGGTTACGACGACGGCGAATCACGGTGACTTCGTCGCGCTGGTTTCCGGTGGGGCCAATGTAGTTGAAGGCATAGCTCATTTGCGCATGTCCACCCGCAAAGTGAGTGGGCTTGAGGAAGATACGCGTGAGCGAGTTGTGCGTGCCTCCACGCTTACCGCTGGTTTCCGTCAGCGGAGTGTTGATTTGGCGGTCCTGGGCGTGGTGCATGAAACACCGTTCCCTCGGGGATACGGTGGGAGACCACCGCACGCGCCGCCACGATACCGTTACGGTTGACTGCCTCAATCCAGTCATTGTCCTTGACGCCGATCTTTTCCGCGTCAGCGGGGCTCATCCACACGGTTTGGCCACCGCGTCCCAGCGTGAGCATGTACAGGTTGTCGTAGTACTGGGAGTGGATCGCCCACTTGTTGTGCGTGGTCAGGTAGCGTACGGCCACCTGCACACTGCCGTTAGCGTCGGTGGTTACCTGGCCCGGCTCAGGCTCACCAGCCAGGGCCGCCAGGTCTAGCGGAGGCCGGAAAATCGGCAGGGACTCACCCAGGTCACGCATCCAGTCATGCTCCACGTAGTAGTGCATGCGGCCAGTTAGCGTGTGCCAGGGCTTGGCGCGCTCAACGTTAACCACGAAGGCGCTGTAGCGTCGTCCACCATGCTCCGAACCGGACCACTCCGGGGAGGTGATTACCGACTGGGGCTGCTGGATAGTGTCAGCGTAGGTAATGTGACGGTCCTCAGAGCCCTCGGATAGGTCCCAAGACTTAACGCCGGTACGTTCAGACAGCTTGCGCCAGCCGTCAGTGGCGACGGCGCCGTTAGTGGTGCCCGAAAGGGTAAGTACCATCTCGGCTGCCTTCACCGCAGTGTCGACCAGCGGGCGCCCGGCCTGCGGGCCGCTGGAGGCCACGCCGTTCTTGTGGGCCAGGTACTCCATGCCGTTACCGGCGGCGCTTAGCGGCACACCCTTAAGGGGCATACCAGCCTTTTCAACCAGCGGGCCGACCGTGTTGAACTTGTCGATGATCTGCGTGTAGTCACGCTCAATCGGCACCAGCTTGGGCATGGTTACGCCCGGGATCCACTGCTTAGGCAGGCTTTTCAACACTGCCGTGAGGCATGGTCAGCTCATCTGGCGTGTCGTGCATCAGCGGGTGCAGGCACAATATCGGTCTGCGTGCCCAGGTACTTGACTGCCATCTGGGAAACCAGCTGCGCCAGGGACTGGAACACCTGGAAGTCGGTGCGTGCCTCCCAGGGCGGGTTGATAGCCGCGTTGAAGGAGTGGATATAGGGGTGCATGTCCGTGGAGGACAGGTCTTCCTTCTCATACCAGGTGGCTGCCGGCAGTACGACGTCGGAGTGCAAGGTGGTGGAGGTGTTACGGAAGTCCGCAGTCCACATCAGATCCAGCTTGCCCGTAGCCGCCTGCTCGTCCCACTGCATGGTCTTGGGACGCAAGTTCTCCGGGGTTTCGTCAATGTTTACGTCATTGCCGGTACCCAGCATGTGACGCAGGAAGAACTCGGTGCCCTTAGCGGAAGAACCCAGCAGGTTGGTGCGCCAGTTAGCCAGAATGCGCGGGAAGTTCTCAGGGCGAGAAGGGGCTTCGCAAGCAAAATGCAGCTTGCCAGCCTCAAGCTCACGCACGATGTATTCCTTAACATCCATGCCCTCTTCACGTGCCTGCTGCGTCAGGAGCAGCGGGTTACGGTCAAAGGTGGGGTAGGAGGGCATCCAGCCGCGCTTCATGGATTCCACCATGAGGTCCGCGTTGGACTTACCCACCATAGAGCCGGGGTGCACCGGGGAGGCGATGCGGTCAGCCTGAGTGCGGTCATAGCGCCACTGCTCAGTGGTTAGGTACCAAAAAGCGGTGGTGATCATTTGACGGGCCGGACGCTGCCAGTCCAGGGCGAAAGCAAACTGGCTCCAACCCGCAATCGGACGCACCTTTTCCTGACCCACATAGTGGGCCCAGCCGCCACCGTTAACACCCTGAGTGGCGCACATGGAGGTCAGCGCCAAAATGGTGCGGTAGATAGCGTCAGCGTGGAAGTAGTGGTTAATACCCGCGCCCATAACAATCATGGAGCGGCCCTTAGATTCAATGGCGTTAGTGGCAAAGTCACGAGCCACACGAATCAGGGCGTTAGCGTTAAGACCACTCATCTCCTGCGCCCAAGCCGGGGTGGCCGGCACGGAAGAGTCCTCATAGCCGCTAGGCCACTGGCCCGGCAGGCCTTCACGCTCAACCGCATACTGGGCTAGCAGCAGGTCATAAACAGTAGTGACCAGGGTGTCACCCACACGCAAGGTGGGCACACCATAGTTGACCACGCCGCCACCGGCCGTGCCCGTGGGGGTGGTGGAGCTGGGCAGGTCAAAACGCGGCAGGCTAACCAACTGGGGCTTCCAGTTGGCCACATCCATGGCGCTCATAACCGGGTCTACACCCTCAAGCTTGAGGTTCCACTTGCCCTTACCGCCAGGGACCAAAACGGTCAGCCAAAGTGCCACCCGGGTCAGCCGGGCCCCGCTTAGCATCCCACACCAAGGGTGCGGTAGTCAGGGTTTTCCAGCTTAGCTAGGTGCTCATAGCCGGGCAGATCCTTAACATCTGCGGCGGTTAGGAACTGGCCGGGCACATACCCCTGCTCAGTCTTTTCCAGCTTGATCAAGAAAGGAGAGTCAGTGTGGCGACGCATGTAGTCAAGGAAGAACGGCTCACGGCGAGCCACGTGGAATTCCTTGAGGATTACGTGACCCATAGCCTGAGCCACGGCGCCGTCGGTACCGGGAGCAACCTTTAGCCACTGGTCAGCGAACTTAGTGTTGTCCGCATAGTCGGGGGAAACCGCAATTACCTTCTGGCCGTGGTAGCGGGCCTCGGCCATAAAGTGCGCGTCAGGGGTACGCGTCAGCGGAATATTAGAACCCCACATGATCAGGTACTGAGAGTTGTACCAGTCACCGGATTCGGGCACATCCGTCTGGTCACCAAACACCTGCGGGCTGGCCGGCGGCAGGTCCGCATACCAGTCATAGAAGGAAAGCATGGTGGCACCAATTAGCTCGTGGAAACGCGAGCCAGCGCCGTAGGAAATCATCGACATAGCCGGGATAACCGAGAAACCGGCAATACGGTCCGGGCCCCACTGGCGGATGGTGTGCACATGCGCAGCAGCAATTAGCTCCAGAGCCTCATCCCAGCTCACGCGCACCATGCCACCGCGACCACGGGCGCTCTTATAAGCGCTGGCAATGGCCGGATCGCTAACTACCTGCTCCCAGGCGGCGACGGCGTCGCCATTGCAACGCTGCTTAGCCTCACGGTAAGGGGTCCAGCAGCGCTGAGCGAATGTAGGGGTAACGGATACGGGTGGGCGAGTAGGTGTACCAGGAGAAAGCCGCCCCACGCGGGACAGCCGCGCGGCTCATACTCTGGCATGTCGGGGCCGGTGGTGGGGTAGTCGGTAGCCTGCTGCTCCCAGGTAATGATCCCGTCAGAGACCATTACTCCCACGAACACGAACCGGTGCAGTTAACCCCGTGCGTGGAGCGCACAACTTTGTCGTGCTTCCAGCGCTCGCGGTAGAACACATCCGCGTCGCGTCCACCGGTTAGAAATAGGCGGCGTGCGTCGTCGCTAACCTGGCCTTTACGCAGGTAGCCACCCATTTTTAGCAGGCCAGGCAGGGACTCAGTGTCCGGTGCCTTGCTGGCTGAATCGGTCATGGTTAATTCCTTCAAATTTTTCCTGACGCCGGCTGTAGCTGGGCGTGAGTTGGTCTTAGAAACGGCCGAGGCCGCGCTTGGGATCAGCCCGGGAAGGGGGCACCCTTACGGGCGTACTGGCGCCAGCACAGAGCCGAGGCGAGTACGCAGAACACGGCGCAGGCCAGGAAGAAGACCCAGGGGGTGACGGCGGTTAGGGCCATACCAATCAGGAAGGGGCCTAGCGAAGCGATGGCAGAGGTGAAGCCGATGGCGCCACCAGCCTGACGGGCCGGCATGATCATGGGCATCTGCTTGAAGGTACCGGCGTTACCGAAACCAGAGAACAGGAACATGGTCAGCATCAGGCCCAGGAACAGGTAGAAGTCGTTCCAGCCGGTGGGGTTGTAAAGCACCCAGGCGGTAGCGGCCAGGGTTACGGCCATGCCGACGCCGGAAATGAAGGTCCAGATGGCCCCGCCCATACGGTCACAGAAGGGACCCCAGGACATGCGGATAAGTGAACCGATTAGCGGGCCTAGGAAGGCGAAGGTTGCGCCCAGTACAGGCAGGCCCAGCGAGGAGGCGCGGCCGAACTGGTTGTTGATTAGCAGACCAAATACGGCAGAGAAACCTGAGAACAGACCGAAGGTCATCACGTAGAGGATGGTCATGTACCAGGTGTTGGGGTTGGAGAAGATGTCTAGCTGCTGCTTGATGTTGGCCTTTACGGGCACGTCACGCAGGTAGATGAAAGCCAGAGCGGCGGCCACCAAGCACCAGGGCACAAAGAAGATAGCGGCGTTGTAAACCCAAATGTGCTCACCGGTGTGGGTGCGCTGGGGAGCCATCCAGGTAAGACCAAACAGCCCAAAGCCCATCAGGATCGGTCCTACCAGCTGGATGATGCTCATACCCAGGTTACCCAGGCCACCTTGCAAGCCCAGGGCGGTGCCAGATAGGCGCTTGGGGAAGAAGTAACCGGTAGAAGACATGTAGCCGGAGAAGGCCCCGCCACCAATACCGCAGGCAAAAGCCAGGGCTAGCAGCACCCAGTAGGGGGTCTGGTTGCTCTGCACGGCGAAGAACCAACCCAGCATGGGCAGAGCGCATAGCAGAGAGGTCAGACCTACCAGCTTGCGGGTACCGATCAGCGGCGGCAGGAACATGTAAACCAGGCGCAGCAGACCACAAGAAAGTCCCGGCAGGGCGGTTAGCCAGTAAAGCTGGGACTTGCTTAGGTGGAAGCCTAGAAGGGTTAGCTTTCGGAGCGATAGCGCTAGGGTAGGAACCAGACGCAGAAAGCTAGGATCAATGAGTAAGTGGTGATGGCGAGGGTGCGCCAAGCAATGGATGAACTCCATTTATTGGGGTCTTGGGGGTCCCAACCCTTTAAGGGTGGTACCGGTAACTTCCAATTCGGACACGGATACTCCTGCATTCGTTGCTACTAGTCCCTGTAATTGTTTCGGATTTTAACGGGCTAATTAAAACGGGCGGTATAGGCGCCTTAAACCCGCAGAAAATCAAGGAAAACTGAAAGGCTTAAGGGGTGAGTGCCTCCGAGTTACGTCACGCCGGTGTGGCGAAAATAGGTCCTGGGTCACCTTTTGTCTGTATCTAGTCTGAGTGTGGGCTTAAGCTGAGTGCATGGAACCAATTAAGCAAAAGGGCTTTCACAAGCTCCCCGAGCCGGTAAAGGGCGCGGTAATTACTGTTTCTGATCGTTGCTATGCGGGCACGCGCGAGGACGCTTCAGGCCCGTTGGCCGCCAAACTGTTGGCTGACTACGATGTGATCGTTGATGAAGTAAAGCTGATTCCTGACGGCATTGAGGAAGTCACCCAGGCTTTGCGTGAGGCGATTGCAGCTGGGGCGCGAGTAATTCTTACTACCGGGGGTACTGGGGTAACTCCGCGAGACCTGACCCCGGAAGGTACCGCGCCGCTGCTGGCAGTGCGTTTGGATGGGCTAGCTGAACAGGTGCGCGCCTATGGGCTAGCGAAAACTCCGCTAGCTAGTTTGTCTCGCGGCCTGGTGGGGGTTACTTCCCGTGAGGCCGACGGCGTCCTGATTGTTAACGCTCCCGGCTCGCGTGGCGGGGTTAAGGACACTGTGGAAGTTATTGGCCCGCTAGTGCCGCATGTGCTTGAGCAGCTAGGCGGCGGCGACCACTAAACGGTGCCCACTAAAGCTAGTCGCTATTTGACGGCCAGCTGGGCGGCAAAATTTTCCACGTCACCTGGGGTGTCTAGGTCTGTGGCCAGCCAGGTAATTGGGCAGGTAGTTAGGTCAAGGCCGGCCAGGGCGCGTTTGACGCTGATGTCGCGTAGTCCTGGCCGCCTGGGGCGACGGCGTCGCGTAGTTTCTCGGTGCGGTACAGCCCCACCAGTAGCTGCCTATACCCCTCGTGGTAGGCCACGGCGCCGTCGTGAATTAAAGCGCCAGCTAGAGCCGGCAGGCAGCGGGCGGCCAGGGGAGCGTCGCAGCTTAGTAGCAGCGTCAGCTCCTTGGCGGGGCGCAAACAGGCTAAACCTGCCGCAATCCCGGCTACCGGCCCACCCAGGGGCGGGTCTTCCAAAGCTGCGCTGCACACCGGGTGGTAGCTGCACGCTAGGCGGGAGCCACCACGGTTACGCTAGTGATCTGCTGGGCGGCTAGATCATCAAGTAGGTAGTCGAGCATACGCTTGCCCTTGATGGGCACGTCCGCCTTAGAAATTCCGCCCATGCGCCTGGCGGTGCCGCCAGCCAAAATCACTGCCTGCACTCGGGGTGCCAAATCAGGGCTAGCTGAAGCAGGGCCCGCCACTGCAACTGGGTAGCTGTTGCAGCAGGCCAAGTAGCAGAGCTGGCTGCTAATGGCGACAAATAAGCCGAACCTGACAATGTCTAGCTTTCTGGGGTGGCGGGCGTGGCAGCTGCCTGGCTTGCAGGCTCGACAACTGACGGCGCGCTTTCGGTGGAGGCGGCGCTCGCAGTGGCAGTGGCGTTTAGGTCTGCGCGGGTCCACGTGCCTGAGCGGCCCCCAGATTTAGCGGTGATATAGGCGTAATCGATGGCAGCGGAGCGGTCCACGCCCTTAACCATGTCCACCACGGCCAAAGCCGCCACAGTCACCGCCGTAAGCGCCTCCATCTCCACCCCGGTACGATCTGCGGTGCGCACGGTAGCTTTTAGCAGCACCCCGGCGTCGGTGATTTGCGGGTCCACACTCGCCCCATGCACCCCAATCACATGGGCCAGGGGCAGCAGCTCAGGCACCTTTTTAGTGGCGGCAATACCGGCAATGCGGGCCACCGCCAACACGTCCCCCTTGGGTACGCGCCCCTCGCGCAAAGCCGCAACCACCTGCGGCGAGCAGGTAACTAAAGCCTCGGCGCTAGCGCTGCGCACAGTTGGGGTTTTAGCGGTCACGTCCACCATGCGCGCGGCGCCGGCAGAGTCTAGGTGGGTAAATTCAAGGCTCATAGTTACTTCTCGTTTCCACTTGCCGGCTTGCTGGGGGCTAGGCCATGGCTATTGGGGGCGACGGCGTCGCAGTTGTCTGTCTTGGCAGGGGCGCCGGGAGTAGTGCAGGAAGGGCCGCTGGGAGTGCTAGGGGCGACGTCGGTTGGGGCGCCAGGGGCCTAGCTGCCAAGCGGGGGTCAGGCTTAGCAAACGCAAAGGCTGGCCTACCTCTACCGCTTCAATTTCTCCAGGCACCACCGCTAAAGCTTGCGCCAAATGCAGCGAACCAATCAGGTGCGAGCCAGAACCCAGCCGGTGTGAAGGCGTGGCCACTGCCTGACCCTGCTCATTCCAGTGCAAATGCACCGGCACATGCTGGCGCCTACCGGCAGGGCTGCGCCAAGACGCCCCGGCCACGCCCTGGCCCCAAGCCAGCACCTGGGCGCGCCCATCTAAAGCAGCCAGTACCGGCACCACAATCAGAGTGAAACACACCAGCACACTTACCGGGATTGCCCGGCAGGCACACTAGCGGCACCTGTCGCTGCCCGTCAGCAATAGTGCCGTGACCTTGGGGTTTACCCGGCTGCAGGGCTAGCTTGTCGAAACTTAAATTGACGCCGTCTACTGCCTGATCAGCTAGGGCCTTAAGCGGGTCGAAAGCTCCGGCGCTGACCCCGCCACTGGTCACCACTAGATCAGCCTGGCTGGCAGCTTCACGTAGGGCGCGCACCAGATTGTCAGGATTGTCATCCACACGCATGGTGCAAACACATTGGGCGCCCCAGCGTTCACACAGCGCCGCCAGCATCAGGCCGTTAGAGTCAGGAATCATGCCAGGCTCTAGGGGGCGTCCAGGTTGGGTCAGTTCAGAACCGGTGCTGATAACAGCTACGCGCGGTTTGGGGCGTACCGCTAAGGTTCCGTGTCCAGTGGCGACGGCGGCCGCCAGTTGAGGTGCTTCCAGGCGGGTTCCAGCCGGCAGAAACTGGCTCGCCTAGGTCAGTGTCCTCGCCGGCGCGGCGGATATGACGCCCCAGCGCGGGGGCCTGATAAATCTTTACCTGCCCAGGCAGGGGAGCGGCGCCAGCGGCCTGGTCGGTTAGTTCCACCTGCACCACCGCGTCGGCGCCAGGTGGGATGGCCGCCCCGGTCATGATGCGCATGGCGGTGCCTTCAGGTAGCGGGGCTGGGTTAGCACCCGCTGCCACATCCCCGCTTACTGGCAGGCAAACCGGGGTTTGCTCACTTGCCTGAGCTACTTCACTGGCCCGCACGGCGTAACCATCCATAGCTGAATTAGTCCACGGCGGCACCGGCGCTAAAGCAGTAATCGACTTGGCCAGCACCTTACCGGTGCAGGCGGCAATGGGTTGCTCGCTTATAGGCAGGGCGTCAATGCCCGCCGTGAGGGTGGCAATGTAGTCGTCAACGTCGCGCATAGTCTTTAGGGTAGCGGCTGCCAGTCGATAGTGTCCCAACGCGCGGCGGCGGCGTCGGCTATAAGTAGGCGCCCAAACAGACCCCGTGCCGGTGTGGGTTAGGAATTTAATGGCCTCATTAGCCATCACTGAGCCGCACTGGCCCACCACCGCGCCCAGCACCCCGCTAACATCTGCCGGATCTACCAGGCCAGCCTGTGGGGGAGCGGGGTAGAGGTCACGCAGCTGGCTAGGCGCATAGCCGGCGCGAGTGGGCCGCGACCAGAACCCGGCCACCTGAAACACCTGCGCCACCACTGTGCCCCAAATCAGAGGGCACCCCAGCGCGGGCGGCGGCGTCGGCCAAAGCATATTTGGAACTAAACGAGTCGGTGCAGTCCAGCACCAGGTCATAGCTGGCCAGTAGGGCGTCGTCGCGCTCATCTACAGCCAGGCGCCGGTGGTAGGGCTCTAGCTTCACTTCACTAGCCAGGCGGGTGAGGTAGTCAATGGCTGAATCGACCTTGTGGCGGCCAATATCGCTGGGGGTGTGGATCACCTGGCGATTTAAGTTAGTGGGCTCTACCAGGTCGTCGTCGGCAAAACCGAGCGTGCCCACAGCGCCACTAGCTAAGTAAGTAAGCACCGGTGAGCCTAGCCCCCGCAGCCAACTACCAGCACCCGCGACTTTTGCAGCAGATCAACTCCCGCATCTGTCAGCACGCTAGCGGTGCGCTGGTGACGAGTGGCACGATAGCGAGAATTCAAAATTTCCACCTAAATGAAACGTTAATATTAGTGTTAAATCTGGTTGTTTTTAGAAGGGAAAGCCAATGGCTAAGGTGATTGCGGCTCAAGTGACCCAAAGTGCTGTTGATGTAAACGCACTGGCCCAAGCGGTTGGGGATGCGGGGGCCGGGGCTACCGTCACCTTTGCCGGGGTGGTGCGCAATCACGACGGCGGACGCGCAGTTGACCGGCTCGAATACAGCGCTCACCCCATCGCCACCCAGGTGGTTGAGGAAATTGCTGCCGAGATTAGTGCGCGCCCTGGGCTGCGAGCGCTAGCCATTGTGCACCGGGTAGGTAACCTGGCTATCGGTGACGTGGCGCTAGGTGTGGCCGTAAGCGCTGATCACCGCCGTGAAGCTTTTGAAGCCTGCGCTGACGCCGTGGACCTGGTTAAAGCCAAACTGCCGGTGTGGAAGCTACAGGCTTACAGTGACGGCAGTCAGGAGTGGAGCAACTGCCCCTAAGCGCCCGCGAATGGTCTGCAGCTGCCCGGTGAGCGGCGTGGCTGCCCGGTGAGTGGCGTGTCCCTGGGGCGCTTAAGCTCACCCGGCGCTCAGCCCACCTGGCGGCTCAGCCTCCGGCAAAGGGCGGCAGTACATCCAAATTGATGCCCTCAGCTAGAACGCTGCTGCGATCGGTGACGGGGCGCGAGTTAATCAGGTAGCTACTGGCCGCCAGCACTCGGGCCAGCTCATCGCTGCGCTGTGAAAGCTGGGCCAGTAGCTGCTCTAGCGTAGTGCCGGGGCTAATTTCGATAGATTCGCTGGTGGTGGCCGCAGCTTGGGCGGCCCCAGCGAAGTAACGCACAGTTATTTGCATGGTTTCCTTGTAAATATTTTTTAGCTGTAGCGGATTTAGCCGCCGATAGTGGACATTGAGCGGCGCGTTAGATTTAGCGGTTGCGCATTAGGGCCGGCGTCGCGCCCATGGGCTAGGGGCTTAAACCAGGTGGCTTGCTGCCAGGCGCTAGTAATTTCCTCATCGCTAGCTCCACCGCGCAGTAAAGCCCGCAGATCTGTCTCTGCCTGCGCAAACAGGCAAGTCATTAGCTGGCCGTCAGCGGTTAGACGGGTGCGGTCACAGTCATCACAAAATGGCCTGGTAATTGAGGCAATAATGCCCACTGTGCCGCCGGGGCGTGTGGCGGTGGGAGCCACCTGCCATAGCTGGGCTGGGCGTCGGTCAGGGCGACCCAATTCGGTTAGTTCGAAGCCGTTAGCTGCAAAAATATCCAAAATCCTTTGGGCACTAACGATTGCCTGGCGACTCCAAGCCTGCGCACCTAGCGGCATGTGCTCAATAAAACGCAGCTGCCAGCCTTCACGCAGGCTCTTATCCAGCAGGCTTGGTGCTACCTGCTCGATTGTGTCCGCCATGGCTACGGCATTGACCTTAATTGGGTTTAATCCCGCCATTGCAGCCGCTTGGATACCACGTAGGGCGTCAGCAAAACGGTCGCGGCGAGTAGTAGTGGCATAAACGCTGGCATCGACAGAATCCAGCGACACATTAACCCGGTCTAGGCCGGCGCTGCGCAGCTGGGCTGCGCGCCGATCCAGGCCCAAGCCATTAGTGGTAAGGGCCAGGTCGGGCTTAATCGCCAGCGTGAGTGCGCAGCTGGGCTAGGGCCGCCACCAGCTGCTCTAAATCACGCCGCAGTAGCGGCTCGCCGCCGGTAATGCGGATGCGTTCAATGCCTAAGCGTTCCACCCCAATGCGCGCTAAGCGCACCAGTTCCTCAAGGCTTAGTAGCTGCTCATTTTTTAGCCACTCAAGGCCCTGTGCAGGCATGCAATAGGTGCAGCGCAGATTGCATTTATCGGTAATAGATAAACGCAAATCTCTGGCCCGGCGACCATAGCGGTCAACCAGCTGCCCACCCGCCTCGGCGCCAGGGGCGCGTAGGGCGGGTGGGGCAGTGGCTAAGCTGGGAGCGCTCACGGTGGTTTATGACCTTTAGTCGGGTGCGGTGAATTAGCGCGGCGAATGAGTTAGGCAGCGCGCAGTCTTTAGGCAGTACGGCGGATGGCTACGATAGCGCCGTCGTCGCCCTCATAAACCAGCTCATAGCTGAAGTCGCCAGGAATCTGGGAGTCAATCTGCATCAACAGCGGGCGCGGTACGTGCGGGGCAAACAGCTCCATGCCCTCACCCGGAGCCAGGGAGGCCACTGCACCCAAAATGGCGGCGTGGCGTAGCTTGGGCGGGAAGGGGCGGGCGTCTAGACGCGGCAGTTCATCCGCAGAGGCGCTGCAGCCGCAGCCACAGCCGCCGTGGCCCTGGCTAGAAACGTCGGTAACAGGGATCTGGTTCTGGCTCATTGGAGTCCTTAAAAGTTTTGAGTTGTTGTGATCGGGGCGGGCAATGGGACGAAAGTATCTGTAACTAGCATAGATTGCCAGCCCACTAGAAATATTATTACGGTTTTAACTATGAAAAATAAGTCGGCTGCCTCCAAGGCCGCCAACAGCGAAAAACGCGCTGCCCTGGCGCCGCGCTACCTGGCTTTATTGTTAGGTGGCGTTTGCGTAATGGCTGGGCTCGACGCCGCCCTGCTGCGGCTAAACCTGCCCGCTCCTGTAACCGGGGCGCACCTGGCCGCGCTGCATGGGCCGCTGATGCTGGCAGGCTTCTTGGGCACCGTTATCAGCCTAGAGCGGGCCGTGGCCGCGCGTAGGCGCTGGGCTTGGGTGGCCCCCTATGCGCACGCCGTCGGCATGTTAGCGCTGCTGGCCGGGGCCCCAAGCGCGGTAGGTAAAGGGCTGTTGCTAGTGGGAGCGCTCGGCCTAGACGCCGTCTACCTATATATTTTGCGCACCCGCGCCGGGGCCGTAGCCACCCAAATTGAAGCCCTAGGGGCGCTCAGTCTCACGCTGGGTACCTGGCTGTGGCTAATGGATAAACCTCTTGAAACCGTGGCCACGCTTTGGCTGGAATTTCTGATTTTCACCATTATCGGCGAGCGCCTGGAACTAGCCCGCGTGGCTTTTATCGGCAAAGTTGAGGGGCGGGTTTTGGGCCTGTGCCTAGCGGTGCTCTCATTTAGCGCCCTGTCCCTGGTGTGGGTGCCAGCCCAAATTTTGGCGGCCGCAGCCCTGCTAGCCCTAGCGCTCATAATGGGCTACCACGATGTAGCTCGGCGCACTGTGCGCGGCAGTGGCCAAGTGCGTTTTGCTGGGGCCGCCATGCTAAGTGGCTACTTTTGGCTGGCTATCAGCGCCACGGTCTGGTGCCTTTACGGTTTTAATGGGGCTGCCTACGACGTCGTCATCCACACGGTCACAATCGGTTACGCCCTCTCAATGGTGATGGCCCACGCCTCCATTATTTTGCCCGGGGTGCTACACCGCCGCCTGCCCTACCACCCGCTTATGTATCTGCCCCTTGGCGCCCTGCATGGCGGCCTGATTGTAAGGGTATTAACCGCTAACCTTGGTGGCCTATCCTGGCAGGTAGGTGGAGCTGTTTCCATCGCCGCAATAGTGCTGTTCCTACTTATCGCAGTTACCCGGGCGGTAACTGCCAAATAGTCCGATTATGCCCAGCTAAGCAACCAAGCTCCTGGCTTCCAAGCCCGCCTCGCTACCAAGAAAACTGCCATGGAAATCACCCAGCCCCCAGCCAAAAGCCCCCAACCCCGACCGCATCGGCGCACCACCCAGATAAAACGCAACGCTGTGGTGGTGGCCTGGATTTTTACTGCCCTGGTGCTGCTAGCTGGCAAATACGCCCAGCTGTGGCCCAATCTAGATGCTTGGGCGCCGCTACATGCGGCCCTGCTGGGAGCTTTGGGTAGCGCTATCACTATTTGGAGCGCCCATTTTGCCGACACCCTCCTACACCGGCCCGCCTGGGGTGGGGCGCTGATGCTAAACGGGCGCCTAGGCCTGCACAGCGTGGGCGCCGCTCTGGTAATCACCGGGGTGTGCATTAATAGCCAGATCGTAATTGGCGTGGGGGCTAGCTGCGTGGCGGTGAGTGCGACGCTGGGCGTGGTGGCCATGGTGGTGCAAAAACGCCGCGCGGTGGCGGCCCGCATGGCGGCGCTGGTGGACTACTACATTTGCTCCCTCAGCTACCTAATGGTGGGGGCACTGGCCGGCTGGTCTATTAAATACTTTGACTTTAAAGGGCAAGCGGCCTGGTCTAACCGCATGTATTTAGCCCATGTGCCGATCATGGTACTGGGGGTTTTGGGTATCACTGTGCTGGGCACACTGGTGGTGCTGTGGCCTACCATGCTGCGCACCAAGATGGAGCCGACAGCTCCGCGTCAAGCGCAACGAGCTCTGCCCGGCTTGGCTTTAGCGGTGGCGGTGATTGCTTTTTCTGGATTGTGGCGGCCCCTGGCTGGGATTGGGGCTCTGCTTTATCTGTTAAGCGCCGTCGCCGTGGTGGCGCCGCTGTGGCGTACCGGGGCGCGCAAAGGGGTAACTAACTATGCGGGCCTGTCTACCGCCGCCGCCTTGGCTTGGCTGGCCTGGTGCGTAATTCGTTTAGGACGTGGGGGTTTCTTACGCCGCTAACGACGACGCCGCCCGCGCGGTGGCCCACGGCCTGCGTTTAGCGGTGGTTAGCGGTTTTGCCCTGCAAATCTTGCTGGCGGCGCTTAGTTTCTTAACCCCGGTGATGCTTGGGGGAGGCCCGGCCATGTCGCGCCTAACCCACGCCATTATGGACCGCTACACCTGGTGGCGGATCACCACCATTAACCTGTGCCTGGCGCTAGCTTGCCTGCCGCTGCCACCTGCGGTGCGGGGCGTAACCGGTTTGAGCGCGGCTCTGGCCGGGGCTTATTTCTTTGTGGCCGCAGGCCAAGCGATTCAGGCCCGGCGCAAGGGCGACACTAGCGCCGCCCCGCCCTCCACCGTCACCTTGACTAAGGCGGCTACTGCCGGTGGCGCTAAAACCGGGGCAGCTAAGAACACAAACGCCGCTGTGCCCACTGGCAGCGTTAAAGCTACCAGCGGCTACCAAGCCGGCGTCGTCGGCGTCCGGGGCTGCCCAGACTGCAGGCGCCGCGCCAACTGCGAGCGCGCAGAGTGCGGGGGCCACTGGCGCAACCCAAACCCCGGACCGACGCGGGGCCCTAGCCGGGCTGGTAACTGCCGCCGTCGCCGTCGTGGCTGGTGCAAGTGCCAGCTCAACCCAAACCCCGGGCGGGCTTATGGGGCTAGGCTTCCGGGCAGGGCAGTGCCAGCGCTGGCGGCAGCGGCCAGGTGGTCAACGCCAACATCACCATTAGCGGCATGAGCTTTGTGCCCTCCAGTGTGGATGTGCCAGTGGGGGCGACGCTGCGGCTAACCCTGAAAAACACCGGCTCTGAAGTGCATGATTTAGTGCTGGCAACCGGGCAAACCACCGGGCGTTTAGCGGTGGGGGAGAGTAAAACCATTACGGTTAACAATGTGCGCGAGCCAATTGCTGGCTGGTGCTCGGTGGCCGGACACCGCGCCATGGGGATGGTGTTTGACGTGAAAGTGGCCGGGGTTTCCAGCAACACTAGCCACAGCGGGCACCAGCATTCGGCCAGCAGTCAAAGCGCCCAGGTGGATCTAAACTGGCAGCCGCCCAGCTACTTTAAAGCCCATGACGCGCGCGCCCCACGCCCCCAGGCGCCGGGCACAGTGCACCGTCACACTCTGCGCGTTAGCGAAATAACCGCCCAGGTGGGGGCCGGGGTAACCCAAAAACGCATGACCTATAACGGCGGCGTGCCAGGCCCGGTGCTGCGCGGCCAGGTAGGTGACCACTTTGAAATCACCCTGGTCAATGACGGCACTATGAGTCACTCCATTGACTTCCATGCCGGAGTGCTGGCGCCCGATAAACCCATGCGTTCAATCTCGCCGGGCCAAAGCCTGCAATACAACTTCACTGCCACCCGCAGCGGCATTTGGCTCTACCACTGCTCAACTGCGCCCATGAGTGTGCACTTGGCAGCGGGTATGCATGGCGCGGTGATTATTGACCCGCCTGGGCTTAGCCAGGTGGATCACGAGTTTGTGCTGATCCAGTCGGAAATTTACCTAGGGCCTGAAGGTGGGTCCACTGATGAAGCTAAGGTGGCTGCCAAAACCCCAGATCTAATGGCGTTTAACGGCATGGCTTTCCAATACAAATACCGTCCCTTGCAGGTGAGGGGCAGGCCAGCGGGTGCGTTTTTGGCTGATGGACGCGGGTCCTTCGCTGCCGTGTACTTTCCACGTGGTGGGGGGCCAGTTTGACCAGGTGTTTTATGAGGGCGCCTGGACGCTGGGCGGGCCCGACCAGATTGGTGCGCGCTGGTCAGGTGGCTCGCAGGCGCTAAACCTGGGGCCTTGCCAGGGTGGCTTTGTGGAATTTGTGCCGCCGCAGGCGGGCCACTACACCTTTGTCACCCACGCTTTTGCCGACATGGAAAAAGGCGCCGTGGGTGTGCTGCAGGTGCAGTAGCTGGTCAGCGCAGAAGGTGGCTGCTCAGTGCCTGCTGGCTGCGTGCGGGGTTGGTTGGGAGCAGTCGCAAACGCCTACCGAGCAGGTAGTTTTGTTGCGTTTTAGCTCTACCAGACAGGTGCTAGCCAGCTGCGGGTGTAGCTTGAGCTCAGCACTAGAAACCACCCTCACGCCGCTGGAACGCGTCAGCAGCTCAGCAATATAAGCCTCGTGAATTATGCACACCAGGGGGTGGGGCCAGCCACCTTTAGCGAATGGGCATGAGTGCAGCACCAGCTTGTTTTTGGCTAGTTCCGGCGCAAAACCCATAACCGTGAAGATGGGCCTGAGCTGGGCAATAGCGTTTTCTAGGCGCTGGGTCATGTTGGCCTCATCGGCTGGGCTTGCCTCATCTACCCCGTTGGCGTCACCCGCCGCGTCAGCACTTGCCTGGCTTAGGTTGCTGGGCTCGACGGCGTCGCTGGCGGTTGCAGCTCCGTTTGGCGCCTCTGCACTGGCAGCGCTGGTAGCGGCGACGGCGCCGCTGGTGCCCTGGAAGCCGGTTTGGGCAGGTTGCGGGCAGGTCAGGCCCGCCCAGTTTTTACCTACCGCAATAGCCTGAGCTACGCCATCGCTACCTTCAGCTAAAGAAATCGCGGTAGCAGTAATAACATCCAGGTAGGTGCTTAAAATCTGGTTGGGATCCAGGGTGGTGACGCTGTAAAGCAAGGTCGGACGTCCGCGCTTACCGGTGCGCATCGGCAGTGTGGTAACCAAGCCAGCGTTTAACAGTGCATCAAGATGCTCACGGGCAGTGTTGGGGTGCAGCTTTAAGGTTTTAGCCACCTCAGCACTGGAAATAGGCTGGCCAGCGCCCTCAACTACTTCTAAAACTCGCCTTTGCGCCGGCAACAGGCTGATTTGCGAGCGAATATCATTCAGTGATGAACGCACGCTAGTTGGGTATGGAAGTGGTGAATGGGTCATGCGATGCCTCGCCAGATTGCTAGGTGGGTGGACCTTAGTCCCAGTCTACGTTACAAGTGTTTTTAAGCCTTAGTTGGATCTTGAGCATCCAGGGAGGCTGTCAGCAGGCGCCTAAAGGAATCTACCCGGCCACAGCGAGTTTCGCGAGTAGAAGCCTCGTCTGCTGTATCCGCCCACTGGTCAAGTGCACAGTCAATCACGCCAGGCTCGTGGCTGCAGCCGCGTGGGCACTCTTGAGCTACCTGAGCCAAATCAGCAAAGCCGCGCAAAACGTCGTCGGCGGCCACATGCGCCACCCCAAAGGAACGCACCCCGGGGGTGTCAATTACCCAGCCGCCATCAGGATTAACCACAGCCTGCAAGTTAGTGGAGGTGTGGCGGCCGCGCCCAGTAACCTCATTGACATGCCCAGTTACTCGGTTAGCAGCCGGAACTAGGGCGTTAATCAGGGTGGATTTACCCACCCCAGAGTGGCCTACCAGCACCGAAACCTTACCGGCCAGGGCCTGACGCACCACCTCAATGCCGCTAATGCCACTTTCAGTGATAGTGGTTGCTAAACAACGCACCCCAGGGGCTGATACAGGCTCAGCAGCTCGGTGGGGTCAGCTAGGTCAGATTTAGTCAACACCAGCAGCGGCTCCATGCCGGCGTCGTAGGCGGCCACCAAATAGCGGTCAATCATGCGTGGACGCGGCGGTGGATCAGCTAAAGCCGTGACCACCACCAACAAATCGGCGTTAGCCACCACCGGTTTTTGTGAGCCGGCGCTGTCTCCATCCTCAGCGCTACGTAGCAGCAGGGTGCGCCGGGGCTCAATACGCACCATACGGGCCAGAGTATCTTTACGCCCCGACACGTCACCAACCACCGCCACTTGGTCGCCCACAACCACTTTGCCTCGGCCCAGCTCGCGGGCCTTCATGGCGGTAATATCGCCGCTACCATCCTCAGTTAGGGATGGGTCATCTAGGTGAATACGGTAATGGCCGCGATCAATACGGGTAACCATGCCGGTGACGGCATCAGCATGAGCCGGGCGCACTTTAGTACGTGGACGCGAACCCTTACCGGGACGCACCCGCACACGCGGATCATCGGTACCAATATCGCGTCTAGCCAATAGCCTCTCCTGCACTCTTAAGCATGGCGTCCCAAAGCTGGGTGAATGTGGGCATGGTTTTGGCGGTGGCATCCACATCATCCAGGCTAATTCCCGGCAGATTTAAACCCATAATAGCCGCGAAAGTTGCCATGCGGTGATCGGCGTAGGCCTCCAGGTGAGCTGGGTGCAAAGTACAGGGGTGGAAAACTAAATAATCCTGGCCCTCATCCACGTTCCCCCCAAGTTTGCGGGCCTGGGCGGCGATGGCCGCTAAACGGTCAGTTTCGTGACCGCGCAGGTGCCCAATACCCCAAATCTTGCTGGGCTGGCCCTGACTGGCAGCCACTAAAGCTAGCGCCGCCATGGTGGGTACCAGCTCGCCTTCCGCGCTGGCATCACGTTCAATGCCGCGCAGGGCGCCGCTGGAGCTAACTTGCAGCGTGCCCTGATCCAGCTGCACCTGGGCGCCGAAAAGCTTAAGGATTTCCACCCAGTTAGCCCCCACCTGGGTGGTGTGGGTGGGCCAATGCAAAATCCGTACCTGCCCGCCCTGCAGCGGACACCAGCGGCGCGGCAATAAAAGGCCCCGCATTGGAAAGATCAGGTTCAATCACGCTGCGGCCCCCGCGCGGGCGCCCACTAACGCACCAGCTCAGCTGCTCGGCGTGGTAATCCTCGGGAGCCTGCACTTGCACGCCGCATTGGCGCAAGCTGGCCACACTCATCTGCAAATGCGGAACAGATACCAAAGGCTGCTTAGCGCTGATAGTTAAGCTTTGTGCCCTGCCAAGCTGCAAAGCCGCCCCTAGATACAGTAGAGCAGAGATAAACTGGCTCGATTTAGAGCCATCGACCTGCACCTGTAGATGCTCTTGAGGGTTTAAACCAGCGCCATGAATAGTGAAAGGCAAACGCCCGCGCTGCCCATGCCACTCAAATCTGGCCCCCAACGCCTCTAGGGCATCGGTTAGCGGCTCCATAGGCCGAGCTAAAGCCGCCTGATCACCGGTGAAAGTCAAACTAGTGCCCAGGGCCAGGGCCAGGGGCGGTACAAAACGCATCACGGTGCCCGCCAGCCCACAGTCAATAACCGGGATGGAGTTGTCAGGCGGCAGGCCTGCCGGTTTTTGTACCCGGCTTGCTTCTGGAGCGGCTGAGTCTGCCTTGGGCGAGGCTGGGCCTGCCGGTTTTTGATCAGCAACCAGCGGAGTTACCTGCAGCAGGCCACCATGCCAGGTAAAGCGAGCCCCCAAAGTCTCCAGCGCCGCACGCATCAAAGCCGTGTCGCGGCTTTCAAGCAGACCCTCAATTTGGCTAGGGGCATCAGCCAGCGCCGCCGCCAGCAGGGCGCGCGCACTTAAAGACTTAGAGCCCGGCAGTGAAACAGTGGCGTCAATCGGTTCACTTGGGGTAGACAGCGCCAAGCTTGCATTAGTCCTGCTCTTTACGACGACGCCGGCAGCAACGTCCCGGGCCGTGACCGTGACCCTGGGGGCCGTGACCATGCGGGTGCTTGCCGTGCTTGCGGCACTGGCCCGGCTGACCATGACTGTGCTTGCGGCAGTGACCGTGACCGGGGTGAGAGCCATGTGCCTTGCCGTTACAGCCCTGGGCGGCGTCGTCGTCGTTGGCAGCAGCCCGCTTAAGCTTGCGACGCTGGCAAGCGGCCACCCCCAAAGCCAACAAACCGGCACTAAGCGCAGCTCCCACGCAGCGCCGGAGTCAGCGACACCACCAGCTGCCGGCCATTGAAATAAGTGGAATTAATCAGCGTAACCGGCACATTCAAAGCCGCCAACGTATAGGCACTAGCCGCAGGGGCAATCGACAAACTCAAAGCCGTCCCCGCAACCACGCTAACCGCCCCAGTAGCCGTAGCAGCCTTTTCAACCAGCGCCACCGGCGGCGTGGTTAAACCATAGGAACCTGCATATTCCAGCAAACCTTGAGCACGCTGGGCATGTTCATCACTATTAACCACAGCATCCAAACCATCAATGATGAAAGGCATAGCCGCTAAAGGACGCAAGAAAGGCAAAAGCACGCTCATAAACCCCATTGTCTCAAATAGGCCAGCATTGCTGATAGAGAAACCCTAAACGAAAGGGAATCACCACCGCCCCCAAAACGTTTAAGCCGGCATGAAATCACGATCCACCCGGCGCGTCACGCCCGTAACCGCTAGGCTGGTAAGTGATGAGTGAACAAACAACCGAAACGGACGCGCAGCGCTCGGCTCGCTTCCAGGCGGACGCTCTGCCTTACCTCGACCAGCTTTACGGGGCTGCCCTGCGCATGACCCGTAACAGTTCTGACGCCGAGGACCTGGTGCAAGACACCTACATGAAAGCCTTCGCAGCTTTCAACCAGTACCAGGACGGCACCAACCTTAAAGCCTGGCTGTACCGGATTTTGACCAATACCTTCATCAACTCCTACCGCAAAAAGCAACGCCAGCCCATGCAGGCAGATTCAGACTCTGTTGAGGACTGGCAGCTGCATCGAGCCGCCAGCCACGATTCGGTAGGACTACCCAGTGCGGAAGACTTCGCCCTGGACTCTCTGCCCGACAGTGAAATCAAGTCTGCCCTGCAAGAGCTCAGCGAAGACCGCCGCCTGGCCGTGTACCTAGCGGATGTTGAAGGTTTCTCCTACAAAGAGATCGCCGAAATCATGGATACCCCGCTAGGCACGGTTATGTCGCGTTTGCACCGAGGACGCGCCCAGCTGCGCGAGTTACTAGCCGACTATGCACGTGACTACGGTTACGAGCAGAACGCTGAAACTAGCGCAGCCGTTGCGAAGGAGAAAACTCATGCCTGAAACCACCGCGAAAGGCTGTTCCTGCGCCGAAACCTTGGCGCACCTACACGCCTTTGTTGACCGCGAATGCGACGAACAGCTCACCGCCCGCCTACAGGCGCATGTGGCCAGCTGCCCGCACTGCAAAGCCCAGGCCGACGCCGTACGTCACTTACAGGGTCTGTTGCGCTCGCGGTGTGCTGAGCAAGCCCCGCAATCCCTGGTGGAGCGGGTACGCACCCAGCTGGCAGTGGTTAGCACTTGCGGATGCACCCCTGGCCTGTGCGAATGCGGCCATGGACGGGCAGAAAGGCACACCACTACGCTGGCTACTTCCACCACGCTGGTTAGCGATTCGACTGTAGCGAGTGTGTCTCGCTCAGTGACCTACCGCAGTTAGCGGCGCTTGTCACTTGGTGGCATGGCGTCGAATGTGTAAAAATAGCCTAGTTATATGCCCCCTCGTGGGGTGTTAGTCCCTATTACGAGGAGGCCAGTATGTCCAAGCGCGGTCGTAAGCGTAAGGCCCGTGCCAAGGGCGGCGCTAACCACGGTAAGCGTCCCAACGCCTGAGTAAAACTTAGCGCTGAGCACCCAAGGTGCTCAGCGCTTTTTGTTTATGCAGCCAGTGGCAGGCGGCGAGCCCTAGCGCGGCCGAGCTTTAGCTTTTACAGCTTTTACAGCCCCAGCCACTGGTTCCAACCCCGGTGCAGTACCAGCCAAGCCAGCAGGCCGTAACCCGGCCTGACCGGGGTAGGCGCCGTCGTTAAGCGCAATGTCAGTAAGCCACTGCTCGTGCTTAACCAGCGGGGTATAGGTGTCCACGTAGGTGACATTACGGCGGCGGCACACTTCACGGGCTGCATTGTTTAGAGCCGCCAGCGCCTTCGGGTTGGCTACGGTTAGCGGCGGCGGGCCAACCATCAGGCATTCAAGCTTTTCGTACATTACGGCGGCGTCGATGATATTGGCTAAAGCCAGGCTAGAGCGGGCCGTGCTGACATTGTGGGTAACATCTGCCACCCCAACCCCAATTACCAGTAGGTTGCGGGCGCCAGGAACAACCCGGCGGGCAGCCTCATCACGCCAACGGTTAGACAGCTGGGCGCTAACTTCACCAGGAACGGCCAGCGTAGACCAGGAGGGGGCATCAATAACCTCTAGCGAGTTGGTGCGCGCCATAACGCGCCCCACCCAGCCCAGGGCCCGTGCATCTCCGCGACCTGTAATCAGCTCATCGCCGATGAAGATCAGGTTGATCTCACTCACGGCCAGCATCCTTCCTGCTTGACTAGGGAAAAATCGTAGCATTGGCCCGGCCTGCAGATGCTGACCGGGCCAATACGCGCGTGTCTTTAGCGAGCAAAGCCCTACTTAGCGGGCAAAAGCCTCGTCTCAGGATCAGCTTTTGCTGAGCTACGTGAGCTGCTGAAGTACCCACAGCCGGGGCGGCAGCCTCAGGGCGAGCCACCACTCGCGGCAAGCGTCCAGCCGTGATCGAGTCAGGCAGGTGCAGGGCCAACCAAGGCCAAGCGCCCTGGTTACGCGGCTCATCCTGGACCCAAACCAGCTCGGCTCCCGCAAACGGTGCCAGGGCCTCCAACAGGGCCGGCTCGTCGAGAGGATAGAGCTGCTCTAGACGCACGATGGCAGTGTGCTTATCTTCCGCGTGCTGGCGGTGGGCCAGCAGATCCCAGTAGATACGGCCTGAGCATAGCAGCACTCGATCCACCTTGTTCGCGGCGGCAGCAGCTAAAACTTCCGGATCAGTTTCACCAATGACAGTTTGCATGCCGCCGCTGATGAAGTCTTCTACCGGCGAGACGGCGACCTTCAAACGCAGCATCTGCTTGGGGCTGATCAGGATCAAAGGCCGGTGCGGTTCACGCCGAGCCTGGTCACGCAGGGTGTGGAAGTGGTTAGCCGGGGTGGAAGGCTGCACCACGCGCATGTTGTCCTGAGCGCATAGCTGCAGGTAGCGCTCAATGCGGGCACTAGAGTGGTCCGGGCCCTGGCCTTCCAAACCGTGCGGCAGCAGCAGAACCAGGCCAGAGTGTTGGCCCCACTTTTGCTCAGCGGAAGAGACGTACTCATCAATTACGGTCTGGGCGCCGTTAGCGAAGTCGCCGAACTGGCCTTCCCAAATGTTTAGGCCCTCGCTGCGCTCTACCGAATAGCCGTATTCGAAAGCCATAGCGCCGTATTCGCTTAGCAGCGAGTCAACAATTGACAGCTTGGCTTGGTTGGGGGTCAGGTAGTCCAGCGGGGTCCATTCTGAACCGTTACGCTGGTCGTGCATGACGGCGTGACGCTGGGCAAAGGTGGCGCGGCGTACATCTTCACCGGTCATGTGCACCGGTACGCCTTCCATCAGCAGCGAACCCAAAGGCCAGCAGCTCGCCAAAGCCCCAGTCAATGCCGCCTTGGCGGCTCATGCTTTGACGCTTGCGTAGCAGGTTCATCAGCTTGCTGTGTACCTGGAAGCCTTCAGGGACAGATACCTGGGCGTCACCGATACGCTCAATCACCTCACGGGCTACCGCAGTGGGCTGTGAATGTGAAGTTTCGCCAGCCTTAGGGCCACTGTAGGCAGGGGTGTCAGCATTGAGGTGACCGGCGCGGGCCTCGTTAAGGATGTGCTCCAGGTTGTCGCGGTAGGCGTCCAGTAGCTGTTCACACTGTTCTTCAGTGAGGTCTCCGCGTCCCACCAGGTTAGTGGTGTAAACCGAGAAGGTGGAGGGCTTGCGGTCGATCAGGTTGTACATAACCGGCTGAGTCATTGAGGGGTCGTCACCCTCGTTGTGACCACGACGGCGGTAGCAAACCAGGTCAATAATGACGTCCTTGTGGAATTCTTGGCGGTATTCCCAAGCCCAGCGGGCTACGCGCGCCACAGATTCGGGGGCGTCACCGTTTACGTGGAAGATCGGCACCTGTAGACCTTTAGCCAGGTCCGAGGGGTAGGTGGTGGAGCGTCCCAGCGCATTACCGGTGGTGAAACCGATCTGGTTGTTGACGATTACGTGGATAGTGCCGCCGGTGTGGTAACCGGGTAGCTGGCTCATGTTGAGCACTTCGTAAACCACGCCCTGGCCTGCAAATGCGGCGTCACCATGCACCAAAATCGGCAAAACATTGTAGCTGCCGTCAGCGCCGGAGCCGCTGCGATCTAGCTTGGCGCGCACAATACCTTCCAGCACCCCATCTACTGTCTCCAGGTGGGAGGGGTTGGCGGCCAGGGAAACCTTGGTGGTCACATCATCGGTGCCGGTGAAGGTGCCGGTGGTGCCCAGGTGGTATTTGACGTCACCAGAGCCCTGGCCGTTGGTCAGGTAGTTACCGTCAAACTCGTCAAAGACCTGGCCGTAAGACTTGCCGGCAATATTGGTAAGCACGTTTAGGCGGCCACGGTGGGCCATACCAATAGCGGCTTCTTCAATGCCATCATGTGCGGCGTCGTCGATCAGGCGGTCCAGCAGCACAATCAGTGACTCGCCACCTTCTAGCGAGAAGCGCTTTTGGCCCACGTACTTGGTTTGCAAGAACACTTCGAAGGCTTCTGCCTGCATCAGCTTGGTTAGGATGCGACGGCGCTCAGCAGTATCAATGCTGGGAGTAACACCTTCCATGCGTTCTTGCCACCAGCGACGCTGGGCTGGGTCTTGGATATGCATGTATTCCACGCCCACATAACGCGAGTAGGCGTCACGCAGCATCTGCAAAATTTCGCGCAAGGTGGCACGGTCCTTGCCGCCCAGGCCACCGGTGGGGAAGACCCTGTCCAGGTCCCACAGGCTTAGCCCGTAGGAGGAGAAGTTCAGGTCAGGGTGACGGCGTAGGCGGTAGGCCAGCGGGTCAGTGTCGGCGGCTAGGTGTCCGCGCTGACGGAAAGCGTGAATCAGCTCAGCTACGCGGGCGGGCTTGCCGGCGTCGGCTAGCGGGTCGTAGGTGACGTCCTGATCCCAGTGCACCGGCTCGTGGGGGATACGCAGGGCCTTGAAGGAGCGGTTCCAGAAGCCATCTAGGCCCATGAGCTTACGTTCCATTAGGCGCAGTAGCTCACCGGACTGGGCGCCCTGGATGACGCGGTGATCGTAGGTGTTAGACAGTGTCAAGACCTTGCCTACAGCCTGGCGGGCCAGGGTTTCGGGGCTGGCACCGGCAAACGCGGCCGGGTAGGTCATGGCGCCTACACCCATAATCAAGCCCTGGCCGGGCATTAGGCGCGGCACAGAGTTAAGGGTGCCGATCATGCCGGGGTTGGTCAGGGTGGCGGTGGTGTCCTTGAAGTCATCGACAGTTAGCTGACCCTTGCGGGCTCTAACCACCAGTGCGTCATAGGCGTCAATGAAACTAGCTAGGTCTAGGGTGTCGGCGTTCTTAACGCTGGGGCACCAGCAGGCGACGCTCACCGTTAGCGCTGGGCACGTCAATTGCCAGACCCAGGTTTACGTGGGCGGGGTTGTGTAGCGCCGGCTTGCCCTTTTCGTCCAGGGTGTAAGCCACATTCATTTCCGGCATCTCTGCCAGCGACTCCACCAGGGCCCAAGCGATCAGGTGAGTGAAGGAAACCTTGCCACCACGCGTGGAAGCTAGGTGAGTGTTGATTAGCAGACGGTTTTCAATCAGCACCTTAGCTGGGATAGCGCGGGCAGAAGTAGCGGTAGGAATCTGGAGGGAAGCCTCCATGTTCTTAGCGGTGCGGGCACTGGCTCCCTTTAGGGTGTCAACGCTTTCCACCACGCCGTTACTGGTTTCGCCAGCCTCGCTGTGCGCCTGGTTGTAGGCATAAGGGGAGGTGGGGGACTTGAATTGGGCTGTGGGTGCGGGTGGTAGGTCAGAGCGGGAAACATCCTCACTGGCCAAGACGGGGCGTCGGCTAGCGGAGGCGGTGGCAGCCCCAGGGGATTTGCACGCCAACGCTAGCGCTAAGCGGCTTTGAGGGCGTGGCCGGCGACTGGCCTGCTAGATACTGCGGGTTTTCGCTGAAAAACTCGCGCCATGATTGGGTTACTGAGGCCGGGTCGGCTAGGTAAGCCTCCCGCATATCCTCGACAATCCATTCGTTGGTGCCAAAGCCCTGAGCGAAGTCGTTCTCAGACACGGTTAGCTGCTCCTTATATGGCATTGCGTGCTAAAACTGTGGTTTAAGTCTAATACTGCAAAGCTGACTTGCAGAGTACTTTGTAGCCTTTAGTCCTAGATATTTTTTAAATGTTCTCGCATGTTGAGCATCGCTTGGGGTTGCTAGGGCTGAAATTGGCTGCGCTGCGACGACGACGGCGCCCGGCACCAAGGCTGTGAGCTGGCTGCGTGCTAAAGCTGCGGGCTTGGTATAGCGTTAGTGGTACCGACTAGATTTTTGATAGGGAGCTAAACGCTGCATGGTCATTAAATGGCTAATGATAGTTCTGGGGGGTGCTACTTACCGCTGGGACTGCGGTGTTTGTGGCCGGAGAATTTGCCCTAGTGGCCCTAGACCCATCGGTTGTTGACGCCCGCGCTCAGGCCGGAGATAAACGTGCCGGGCGAGTATCCAAGGCGCTACGTCACCTATCCACCCTGCTTTCGGGCGCGCAGGTGGGTATTACGCTAACCACCATTTTGCTTGGTTACACCATGCAGGCCGCCCTTAACGAGCTGCTTTCGCAATGGCTGAGCCCCTGGCTGGGGCAAACCCTGGCGGCCACCATCGCCGTGGTTAGCGCCCTAATTGTCGTTAACGCCTTCTCTATGGTGTTTGGCGAGCTGATCCCCAAAAACGCTACCCTGGCTGATCCGCTGGCTGCTGCCGGTTTTGTCACCCCTTTCATCACCGGTTTCACCTGGCTGTTTAGGCCGCTAGTAAATCTGCTAAACGGTATGGCTAATGCTTTACTGTCGCGCTTTGGTATTGAGGCTGCTGAGGAGGCCAGTGGCGCCCGCAGTGCCGGCGAGCTTACCGCTCTGCTGCGTCGCAGCGCTGAGGAGGGCACACTAGAGGTCTCCACCGCCCGCCTACTTACCCGTTCACTTGGCGTAGATGAGCTCAGCGCTGTAGATGTAATGACTGACCGTGGACGCATTCACTGGCTGGAAGAATCCTCCACCGCCGCTGACCTGGTGGCTTAGCCAGCCAAACCGGGCACTCACGTTTCCCTGTCTTTGGTGACTCTCCCGACGACGTACTTGGGCTAGTCAACCTGCGCCGCGCCATCGCGGTGCCCTATGAGCGCCGCGCCCAAGTGCCAGTGACCTCCTCTTCAATCATGACTCCCGCCCCGCGCGTACCAGAAACCATGCCGCTAGCTTCCCTGCTGGTGGAGCTGCGTGGATATGGCGAGCAGGAATCTTTCGGGCTGCAAATGGCCATTGTGGTGGACGAGTACGGGGGCACTGCCGGAGTGGTGACTTTGGAAGACGCCGTCGAAGAGATCGTGGGCGAAGTATCCGACGAACACGACCGTCGTCGCGCCGGCATCCACCTAGACTCAGCTGGGCGCTGGATCGCCCCCGGCTGGAGCCGCCCCGATGAGGTTACGGCCCGCACCGCCATCCGCATTCCCGACGACGGCCCTTACGAAACCCTGGGCGGCCTGGTCATGAATGAGCTGGGGCGCATACCCCAAATTGGCGACGAAGTAACCCTGCCCACCTGCACCATTTTGGTTGACGCTATGGAGGGGCGGCGCGTCACCCGCGTGCGCATCACCCCGGTTGAGCAGGAGCTGGAGGCTCTACAGTGAACCCCACTTTGGCGCTAATTTTGACGGTTATCCTACTGGTTGGTAACGCGTTTTTTGTGGGTGCAGAGTTTGCCATTACCTCCTCGCGCACCAGCCAACTTGAGCCTTTAGCCGCTGAGGGCAACTCGCGGGCGCGCACAGCCCTATGGGCCGTGCAGCATATTTCCGAGATGCTAGCTACCGCCCAGCTGGGAGTGACTTTATGCTCCACCGGCCTGGGTGTAATTGCCGAGCCGGCGTTGGCGCATCTGCTGGCGGCGCCGCTACATGCGGTGGGTTTAGGGGCCGAAGTGGCCCATGGCCTGGCGGTAGTGGTGGCGTTGCTGCTAGTGGTTACGGCTCACGTGGTTTTGGGTGAAATGGTGCCCAAAAACGTTTCTATCTCCATGCCCGATAAGGCGGTTTTGGTTTTCGCCCCGGCCTTGGTGGCTTGTGAGCGGGTAACCCGCCCGGCTGTGAGTGCCTTAAATGGCCTGGCCAACGCGGTGCTTAAACTTTTTGGGCTAGAGCCGCGCGATGAGATTGAAACTGCTTTCACCATGGAAGAAGTGGCTTCAATTGTGGAGCGCTCACGTGATGAGGGCGTGCTCAAGGATGACTCTGGGCTGGTGGCTGGGGCGCTAGAGTTTTCTGAGGAAACCGCCGGCTCAGTGATGGTGCCACTAAATAAACTCACCTGCTTGTCTGAGCAGTGCACTCCGGCCCAGGTGGAGGCGGAAGTAACCCGCACTGGTTACTCGCGTTTCCCGGTCACTAACGAGCAGGGCAAAATCAGCGGCTATATCCACCTTAAAGACGTGCTTTACGCCAGCGCCGAAGAGCGTGAACAGCCGGTGGCGCCCTGGCGTTTGCGGGCTTTGGTGCCCGTGCGTGCGCACGATGAGATTGAAGATGTACTTGCCGCCATGCAGCGTACTGGCGCCCATTTGGGGCGGGTAACTAATGAAAGCTGGGCAGATGGTCGGTGTAGTTTTCCTCGAAGATGTGCTAGAAGAACTGGTAGGGGAAGTGCGTGACGCTTTGCAGCGCCACCAGTTACGCTAAGTGTTAGATGCGTCAGTTTAGCCGCCTCGCTAAAGTGACCAAGGTATGATACCGCTGATACCGGTGGTATTTGAATGACATAAGTTCGTAGAAAGTTGGGTGTGGATGAGCGATCAGCCGATGACACGTCGCCAGCGACGTGAACTTGAGCGCGAGCGACAGGCCCAGCTGCAAAGAGAAAACGCCCGCGAGTTACTTTCGCAGGGTTCCTGATGACAGTAGTCTTTCCGGGCGCGCCAATACGGCTTACGACGGCGGCGGTTACAACGACGCCGGTTACAACGGCCCCTATAACGGCGGCTATGGCTCTGGTGCGCCGGCCTCTGCGGCTAGTGCGCCTTCAACCTTCAGTGCGCCTTCAACCTTTAGCGCGCCGGCTGCTGATTTCAATACTGCCACTGCCGCAAGTGCACCTTCTACTTTTAGCGCGGCGGCTTCGTTTACTAGTGGCACTGCCGCTTCCGCGCCCAGTGCGGCCTCTACTTTTGGTGCCAGTCCTTTTGCAGGTGGCGCTCCCGACGCAGCTGCCAGCTTTGGTCCGGGTCCCTTCGCCGGCGGCACGGTGGCAAGTGCGCCCAGCGCCCCTTCCAGCTTCGCAGGCACCGCCTGGAGTGGTGGCCAGCCGGGCGCCGTCCAGCCGGGTGTTGCTCAGTCAAGCCTCGGCCAGGCAGCCACTGGCCAGCCGGGCGCTGCTCATCCGGGCGCCGTCCAAAATCCTGTCGACGACGGTGTGGACTACCAGCCCACCCAGATAATCTCAGCAATTAAAGACGAGATTATCGACGACGTCGCTATCCGTAACTGGAGCGCGGCAGCATCCGCCAAGGTTGCCAAAGCAGCCGACGCTGTCAGCACTGCCAGCGTTATCAGTACTGCCAGTGTAGCTAGCGCAGCTAGTGTGACCAGCGCCGTTAGTGCGCACACAGCAGCCTCGGCGGCTGGAGCGCAAGGACTAAACATAGCCGCCCAGGCGACGTCGGCAGCAGCTAACAGCGCTAACCTAACTCCTCAGGCTCCCGTAGCCCAGGTAGACCAGACCCCGGCGCGCGGCAATCCACTAGAGACCAGCAACCCAGTAGAGACCAACTCCCTGAGCGAGCCCACCCGGCTAGGTTGCGGCACCACGCCGCCAGTTAAGCGTAAAGGCGCGGCAGCACGCCGTCGAGCCGCGTTTGCTCGCGTAGGGCAGATCTGCGCGGTTAGTGCCTTGGCGCTAGTGACAATTGTGGCGCCGGTGTCGGCGGCCATGATGGGGGCTGACTCGCCGCTAAACACCGCGCTGGGCGCCCACCGAGGCCAAAGTTCGCGCCAGGTCATCAGCGGTAAAGACTCTGTGGCCGGTAGCGTGGACCACTCGCCGCTGGAAAGCTCTGATGTGAAACTGCGTAACGTGCCTGATGCGGCCACCAAGGCACGTATCCGGGCCGCTTACGAGAACCCGGTGGTTACTTGTGCCCCACAGCAGGGTGCCAGCGGTGACACCACGGCCTTTAACACCACCCCTGACGTGTTTAAGCCGATGGTTGCCGGTACCTACACGCTTTCTAGCCCCTGGGGTTACCGTATCCACCCGGTGCTGGGCACATCCAAGATGCACGCTGGTCAGGACATGGCTGCGCCGGCTGGTACTCCCATCTATGCGGCTGCTGGCGGCGAGGTGGTTGAGGCAGGCATGGTCGATTCCACCGGTACGGTCACCATTAAGCACGTGCTTGACGGCAAGATCTGGTACACCTCCTACCTGCACATGTACCAGGACGGTATTTTCGTTAAGAAGGGTCAGCAGGTTAAGGCTGGTCAGCTGATTGCAGCAGTTGGTTCCACCGGTTACTCAACCGGCCCCCACCTGCACTTTGAGGTGCGAATTAAGAACGACACGGCGGATGCTTCCACGGTTGACCCGATGAAGTGGCTCAGTGACCACAAGGCGGTTGAGCTGTCTACCGACTGTAAGTCCAGCAGTGACAACTCCACTTCTGGCACGGGTGACGGTAGCGGTACTGGTGACGGCTCCACCGGCACCACTGATAGTGGCTCCAGCGATGGCACCGGCACCGGCGGCACTGGTGGTAACTCGGCTGGTTTGACCGATAACTCAAACGGTTCCACCGGGCACCAGTGATTCCGGCACTGGCACTAATGATTCTGGAACTGGCACTAACGGTGGCAACACTGGAACTAACGGTGGTACCGGAGCTAACGGCAACACTGGGACCTCTGAGGGAAACACTGGGGGATCTAACTCTGATGGTTCCACCAGTGGTGGCAACTGAGCACACCAACTACAGACAGATACAGGCAAATACAAATACAGGCAAAATACAAAGGGCAAAATCATCCCTTCCCTATAAAAATTCCATGGGGTTTTATAGGGAAGGGATGAAATGTCAGTATCTGTGCGGCAACTACGTCTGTGTCCCAGCATTGGAGACGGTGGGTCTTAACTGTTGAGCGGTGCAAGCTGAAGATGGCAACTCTGCCGACGGCGGCGACGGTGCCGGCAACATAGGTGGCGGTGATGGCGCCGGCAGGTTGCGCAGCACAGTGCCAGTGCCTATTTATATACAAAATCGTCCGTTCCCTATAAAAATTTCATGGGGTTTTATAGGGAAGGGACGAAATCTGCGTATCTGTGTGTGATGGTGTGGGTGGGGGAGGGACAGTCTGTTAGCGGCGTCGTCGGCGCAGCGGATTGAAACTGACGGCAAGGCTGCGTCATGCGGCGCAGCAGACTGAAACTGACGGCAAGGCGGCGTCGGCGGCGCAGCTTACACTGCAGCCCTACGAAATTGCAGATGACTTTTAGGGACCTTGACGGCTGCCTTGGACTCTTAGCGGACCCTTAGTAGGTGAGTGCTTAGTTGCGCTAGTAGACCTCGATGCCGATTAGTAGCCCTCGATGCCGACGCGCCCTAGCTTGACCAGCAGCGCATCCTTGTCCACTGCCTCCCTCCAAGTCCAGCGCACCACGCGGGCACCGGTGGCCAGCTCCAGGGCATTTTCGCGTTGGCGCTCATTTTGGGCTATTTGTCCAGACGAGAGGTCAGTGTAAGTGCCGCTGTTGTATTTACCCAGGCCGTCAAATTCGCCGATTATATTAAAATCTGGCCAGTAAAAATCGACTCTGCCTACAAAATTTCCGTGATCGTAGATGGTTTCTTGCAGGCGTGGCATGGGCAGGTGCCCCTTGAGCATGACTGCGCGGCTAAGTGATTCACCCACCGATTCACTGCGGGCATCGGCATGTTTTACAACGTCGCGAGCTTTTATAACTCCTTTGCAACCGATGCGCCGCCCCAATTCAGTCAAAATTTGCTGCTTTGTAGCTATTTTTTCGCGCAAAACATAGTCCACACTTGCAATTCCTGAATAGAAATCACGCGAACACAGCAAATCCGCAAGTGTATATAAAACATCGGTGCAGTACATCCCCTCGACCTGCACCGGCTGAGAGTCATAATGCCAGCTGCGGGTGCGCCGCCAGGTGGTGACCGATGCGTGGATCTTCAAACCACTAATTACCTGCACTTGGTTGGGCATAGGGCCAACCATGGGTAGCCCGTGAAGCAGCGCGGCGGACTCTCCGGCAAACACAGGCCACGGGCAGGGGCCTTCCTCGCGACACTGCCCGCGCACCTCAGCGCCAGCCTGAGCAAGCTTGCGAGCTGGGGTGTTGCGCCGTCGAGCGGCGTCGGCAGCAATATAAACTCGCAAAAGATGCAGCTCCTCCTGGGTAACGCGCTCATAATCGCTGATGGGGATGTAACAGCCGGGCATGATTTTGGCCAGCTGCGGGTCGTTACCTTTGGACTGGCGCGAGTAGGAGTCCATGCGGTAATTGGTGGTGGCCAGGTCGCTGCTGCGGTATACCGGGATGTCCTTGATGTTCATAGAACAATGATGAGGCCTAAACGCTAGTTAACGCTTGGAGGCTGTGGATAAGTGTATTTGCGCTTGGTTTTTATCCACCTGTGGTTAATTTTGTCAGCGCGCGCTGGCTTGTACTCTCATGTGCTTGGGCATGGGGGGCGTGTGGACGAGTGAGCGTGGCTGGGCTGTGAACGCTTGGCTATGGGGCCCGGCTGGGGCCAACGTTGCAGGTTCTGCTGGTCAGGCGGGGCGACGTCGCAGGTTCTGCTGGTCAGGCGGGGTCGACGGCGTCGGCGGGTTGGGTTGGGGCGACGGCGTCGGTGACCGGGTTGGTGCTGGTCAGACAGGGCTCGCGTCGCGGGCGCGCTAGGCCGACGCCGCCACTTAGGGGGCAGGGCCGACGTCGTCAGTCAGTCAGGGGAAGGGGACAGGTGCTAGTTGATGCATGTTGCCTCTAAAAGTTCATGCATACCAACTGTTGAGACCTAGTCTCTCTAGTGCTGGGATACGCCAGTAGTGGCCGCACAAATACTGACATTTCGTCCCTTCCCTATAAAACCCCATGAAATTTTTATAGGGAAGGGACGATTTTGCCTGTGTTTGTATGTAGTGACTGTATTTAGGCAGTGACCGGCGGCAGTACAGACCAGGGGAAATTAATCCATTTATCCGTCTGCTTAAAAACATAGTCCGGTTTAATAATGCTGGTGGGTTTTAAATAAATTGTGGCACTACGGGCATCCACTTTAGCGCTGTCACTGCCCATAGATAAACCTTCTTTGGCAATTAAATCCATAATCAGCTTCAGGGTTTTACCTGAATCGGCCACATCATCCACAATTAGCACTCGCTTACCTTCAAGCGAGGAAATATCCATATAGGGCTCAAGAATTTCTGGCTCCAGCATGGTTTTGCCCACGCCGGTATAAAACTCCACGTTTATAGCGCCATTAGCCTTAACGCCTAGCGCATATGAGATGGCCCCAGCCGGCAGCATGCCGCCGCGCGCAATGGCCACAATCAGATCCGGCATCCAGCCTGAATCTGCTATCTGCTGAGCGATTTGTCGGCAGGCATCCCCAAACCCCTGCCAAGTAAGATTCTCGCGATCTGCCGCCTGGGCGCTGGCCTCTTGCGCCTCGGACGCTTGTGCGCCAGGCATCTGTGCGCCGTCCGCTCTCTCACTAGAAGCGTGCACGCCGGGCGCTTGTGCATCAGAATTTTGCATGCCAAGCATCTGCGCCCCGGCTGCCTGCGCGCTGGAAGCACCATCATCAAAAGCTGTTACGTTGCTCATGCTTTATATTAACGCGCCCCGGCTGCTAATACCTGCTGCGGAGCAATTGCGCTAGGTATTAAGCCACATATATTAAACCGCTACGACAAATAGCATATAAACCGCTAACACCTAAAGCACCCGTCCGCATGACGGACTGATTTTGAATGTGTCTAGTGCCACCTTTAGGGTTTTCCCAGGTTTATCGCGTTAGACTGTGGCTAGACGCAGCTAAGCGTTAATAACTAGAGCTGAGGAATAAATGAGCTATCAACCTTATGTAGATCCGGTAGGTATGGATCCGCGCCACTACGGCTTTGCTGACTCCGTTAAGCGCGCCTTTAGCCAGTACGCCAAGTTCGACGGCGTCGCCTCCGTTGCCGAATATCTGGTGGTTTGTTCTGTTTAACGCCATTGTTGGCGGTGTTCTGTACTTCCTGGCAATTGTCCTGGCTATTGGGGTTGCGGCAGGCGGCGGTGACGAGGGCGCTGCCGGGGCTTCGGGCGTAGTCGTGATGTTGATTCTTGGCTTGTATGGTTTGGCAGTATTCCTGCCTGGACTGGGCGTGACCATTCGCCGTCTGCACGACGCTGGTTACTCAGGTTTCTTTTTTCTGCTTAACTTCGTCGGTCCTCTGAGTATCGTGCCCCTAATTCTGTGCATCATGCCTTCTAAGCCCGCCGCTTGGAACCCCTCTTGGCTCGACGACGAGGCACGCGCCCTGCAGGCCCACATGCTCGGTGGCGCTAACCCCTACGCTCAGGGTGCTTACGGCGCCCCGATGATGCCCGAGTACACCCAGGGTCCTGCTGGCCAGGGTGCTCCCTATGGTCAGGGCGTCCCCCAGGCTCCGTACGGTCAGCCTACCCCTCAGGCCCCCTATGGTCAGGGTGGTCCGCAGGCTCCTTACGGCCAGGGCGGCAGCGCTCCCTCCAGCTACTGATGTGAGCTACTAGCTGACTGCTAAACGAGAAAAATTGGGCGTCTACTTTGGTAGGCGCCCAATTTCGTTTGCGATTTAACTTGCCTGCTTAGTTTGTAGGCGCCAGCGCGGCTAGCTAGCGCGGTTAACTAGTGCGGCTAATGCGTTGAGCCGCTGTGGTGGCACTGCGTTATAAGCTGCCGCAAGCCTGCGCCGCGTTAAAAGCTGGCGCGCCTCGCTATTGGCAGGCCTCGCTAATTGTGTGTCGTGCTATTGGCACACCTCGTCAATTGCGCACCGCGTTATTTTGTGCGCCGTGCTATTTTGCGCACGAAAAGTGCCCCAGACAGGATTCGAACCTGCGACCTTCTGCTCCGGAGGCAGACGCTCTATCCACTGAGCTACTGGGGCGCAGGGCCAAGCTTACCAGGGTGTTTGGACAAGCGCATTTTTCGACGTCGCCCATGCCTGATCTCACTTTGGCCCGCGTAAGTGCCGGCTGCCCTGGCTGCCTGCCCGAGCTGCCCAGAGCCTCTGACTTAGAGCCGATGCGCGCTGGGGCCGGGGCGAGTGACCAAGGCGGCCGCGCGCTGGCCAGGCTCTGGGATAAGCCTGGCGGTAGTCGCTAAGCCAACGCTGGGCAAAGTCTTCGGCCTGGGCGCTGGGCACAAGCGCCCACACGCTGCCACCAAAACCAGCTCCCAAAAGCACTAGCTGCGCTAGCCCCCAGGCGCCGGGCGCTGGCTTGCAGATAGACGGTTTCAGGCACCTGATTGCCCAGGTAATGCTCACTGTAGTACTGGGAGCGGTCCACAATCTGCCCAAAAGCAGCCAGGTCGCCGTCGCGCAAAGCCGCGCTAGCCCCCGGCACCACCTCATGTGCCTCCACCAAGAACTGCTCTAAACGCTGGGGCAAATACTCGCGCCCAGCCACAATTTCACGCAGCTGCGCCGGGGCCTGGGGGCTAGATTGCACAGCCTGGTTCAGGTAGACGTCACTGCGGCCAGTGGCCTGGTTCCACAGCTTAACGATCTCGGTGGTGGCCAGTGAAGCACGGTTGTATAGCTCGCGTGCCTGCCCGCTCTTTTCAGCCAGCACCCCGAAACCGCCACCACAAAGGAGTAATCCGAGGGGAAATCAATATCCGCCTCGCGCCGGGTGGGGCAGAAAGAGAACTGGCTGAGCTGGTCTTGATGCGAGCACATAATGGCGGTGTGATCTTGGGAGCCGCCAAAGGTCCCCACCCCCATGTGTCCTTCAAGTTCTTTGAAGGTCTGGCCGTTTTCAATGCAGGCCAGGTAGTGGGCGTAGTCCTCAATAGAGCAAATATTGCGTTTAAACAGCTCACTGGATTCAATGTCGCCCAGGTCAATTAGCACCCGCGCCAGCCCCACAATCATGGCTGAGGAGGAGCTCATGCCTGAAGCTAGCGGCAAGGTGGAGGTTACTTCCACCTCGGCGCCCCCGACGGCGTCGCCAAAGTTGCGTACCAGGCGGGCTACCACGGCGGCCGGGTAGCCTGACCAGTGCCCACGTCGGTCTACCGGGTCTTGGCGCAAACCAATTTCAACCATGTCACTGGCTGCGTCGGAGCGAACCCGCACTACCGGCTCATCAATGGCCCGCCCGCGCAGGGTGATGCCCTGGCTGCTGGCGCATACCAGCGAGCGCCCGGCGGCGTAGTCGGTGTGCTTGCCCAGCACTTCAATGCGTCCGGGCACAAACCATGCCGAGTGCTGACTCATAGGGACACCTGCGTGTGGCTTAGGGCCTGGCGCACGGCGTCAATGTCGGTGCGTCGGGACATGTCTAGTACGCCTTGGGCGGCGGGGGTGACACGGAAGCTGCGGCCCCGGCTGCGGGCCAGGCGCACCGCGTCCACCAGCTCATATTCGCCGCGCACGGACTTATCGACGTCGGCGCAGGCGGGGAAGATATCGGCGGTGAACAGCCAGGCGTTCATGGAGATGGGGGCGTGGCTGCCCAGGCGCTCAAGCTCGGCGGGGGAGGGCTTTTCAATAATGTCGCTGAGATTGCCCTGTTCGTCGACGCTGATAACCGCGAAAGCGGCGATGCGTTCGGCGGGAATATTGGATTTAGCGATCAGGGCTTCGCGTTCAAAGCCAACCACGCCCGCTCCCGGCAGCTCCACCAGCGACTTTAAAGCTTCGATGGGGTAGTAGTTGTCGGAGTTAAGCACCACAACGCGGTCTTGGCCGGCAAATTCTGCGGCGGCGGCTAGCGCGTTGGCTGTGCCCAGGGGCTCGGCCTGGATGGCGTAGTGGATGCGTACCCGCTTTAGCTCCAGGTTGTCGTAGTAGTCGCGGAAAATGTTGTGTTCGGGGCCGATCACTAGGCACACGTCGGTGATGCCCACATCGGCTAGGGTCGCTGATTACAAAGTCAAGGAAGGGGTCGGCCGACATCGATCATGCCTTTGGCACCGGCGTTTACGGCGGCGCTGTTGTGGGTGGGGTCTGGGGAACCATCGTTGGCACGCATCCGGGTGCCCAGGCCTCGGGCAAGAATGACAGCCTTTGTCACAGTTGAAGTCATGGCTCAATCTTAGCTGCTAAAAGGGGCTTAGCGAGCCAAAATAGCTAAGAATTTGTGTGGTTCTGTGCGCTTTTGTTTGTGGTTTTGGGCTCGACGGCGCCTGTGTGGTCTGTATGCGGGGGTTCGACGGCGTCTGTGGGCCTTGCCGGAAGGGAGCTGGCGGTGCCCGTGGGGCTTGCGGGGGAAATGCCGACGGCGCCCACGTGGGCTGGCCCCAAAAAAGCACGGGCCAGTTCAGAAAGCTGCGGACTGGCCCCAGTAGCGGGCCGGCCCCAAAACAGGCCGGCCCGGTGAGTGCAAATGGCAGCTGGTTTCCACTATATTAGTTTTGAACGCTGTTGACCTCGGGCACCGTTAGTAGTACTGCTGGCCGCAGTCGCTTAGTCCTGGCCGCAGTCGCTTAGTCCTGGCCGGTGGTTAGCGTTAGTCCTGGCCAGTAAGGGTTAGGTAAACCAGGAACAGGTTCAAAATAATGATGATGGTTGCGCTTAAGATGCTGGCTATGCGCAGTGGCAAACCGTCAGTGTAGCGCCCCATCAAGGCCTTATTGCCGGTGGACATAGTTAGCGGGATCAGCGCCATCGGGATACCGAAGGAAAGCACTACCTGGCTGACCACCAGCGACCAAGTGGGCTCAGCCCCAGAGCCAATAATCAGCAGGGCCGGAATCAAAGTAACCAGACGCCGAGCCAGCAGCGGCACGCGAATGTGCAGCAAGCCTGCCATAATTTCTGAACCGGCATAGGCGCCCACAGAAGTAGAAGCCAGACCTGAAGCCAGCAGACCAATTGCGAAAATAACCCCCACGCCTTGGCCCAGGTGGGCGGTGATAGCCCGGTGCGCCCCTCAATGGTGTCGGTGCCCTCCACGCCACCAAGTGCAGAGGCCGCCAATAGCAGCAAACCAACATTTACTGCGCCCGCCAGCAGCAGCGCGGCCACAACGTCTACGCGGGTGGCGCGAATCAGTGACCACTTGCGCTGATCGTCATGTTCGCTACCGTGACGGTCGTTAACCAGGGAAGAGTGCAGGTAGATGGCGTGCGGCATGACCGTGGCCCCCAGCATGGAGGCGGCCACCAAAACTGAATCCGATCCCTTAAATGCTGGGATCATCCCCTCGGCGGTTTCGCCCCAGTTAGGTGGGGCCATCACCAATCCACCCAGAAAGCCGAAAGTAATAACGATCAGCAGCGCAATAACTGCCGCCTCAAAGTGGCGTTGGGTTTGCCTTTCACTAATAGCCAGCAGAGCAATCGAGGCAATACCCACAATAATGCCGCCGGCTAGTAGCGGCAGCCCGAAAAGCAGGTGCAGCGCCAAGGCGCCACCAATTACTTCAGCTAGGTCCGTGGCAGCAGCCACCAGCTCAGCTTGGGCCCAGTAGGCCAGGCGGGCTTTGCGCCCCAGGGTGTTACCAACCAGGGTGGGTAGGGAACGGCCGGTAACGATACCTAGCTTGGCGCTTTGGTACTGGATCATCACGGCCATCAGACTGGAAAGAACCAACACCCACACTAGTAAATAGGAGTAGCGTGCGCCGGCAGTGATATTGGCGGCAACGTTGCCCGGGTCTACATAGGCGACGGCGGCCACAAACGCTGGCCCTAGTAATCCCAGTCGGGCTCGTGCAGAGCGGATCGATGAACTTAACATTAGGTGCTTCCATAAAAAAGTTAGGGTACCCGAAATCTTTATGTCTCAGTTTAGCGGCTATGTGGCTAGCGCTGTCAAAAGGTAGCCTATTAAACGTGACTCCAGAAGAACTCTCCGGCGCCATCGGCGCGATTTTGCACGAACTGGTAGCAGACGGCTCCCTAAATCTGGCTAGCGAAGAAATTCCTGAACCTAAAGTTGAGCGCCCGCGCAACCGTGACCACGGAGACTGGGCCACCAACGTCGCCATGCAGCTGGCCAAAAAAGCCGGCACCAACCCCCGCGCCCTCGCCCAGCTACTAACTGAGCGACTAACCCAAAACCCCGGCATTGCTAGCGCCGAAATCGCCGGCCCCGGCTTCATCAACATCCGCCTCGACGCCGCCAGCGCCGGCGAGCTAGCCCGCACCATCCTCACCGCCGGCGCCAACTACGGCTGCAACACCTCCTTGGCCGGCCAAAACATCAACCTTGAATACGTCTCGGCCAACCCCACCGGCCCGGTACACCTAGGTGGCGCCCGCTGGGCGGCAGTAGGTGACTCACTAGCACGTATCTTCAAGGCCAGCGGCGCCCAGGTAACGCGCGAATACTACTTCAACGATCACGGCTCCCAGATCGACAACTTCACCCGTTCCCTGCTGGCAAGCGCTCGCGGCGAGCAAACTCCTGAAAACGGTTACGGTGGCGCTTACATCGCCGAAATCGCCGACCAGGTGCGTGCCATTGAAGCTCAGGCCGGTCACCCCGACCCGGCCACGCTGGAAGACGAACAGGCTCAGGAAGTTTTCCGCGCCGTCGGCGTAGGGCTCATGTTTGACCAGATCAAGGCGGAGCTAAGCGAATTCCGTAGCGAATTTGACGTGTTCTTCCACGAGGACTCCCTGCATGAGTCCGGCGCAGTTGACCGCGCTATCGCCCGCCTGCGTGACCTGGGCAAGATTGACGACCGCGACGGCGCCGTCTGGCTACGCACCACCGAATTTGGTGACGACAAAGACCGCGTACTAATCAAGTCTGACGGCCAGGCCGCCTACTTTCGCCGGCGACGTAGCCTACTACCTAGACAAGCGCTCACGCGGCGCCGACTGCGCCATCTACCTGCTGGGCGCCGACCACCACGGCTACATCGGCCGCATGATGGCCATGTGTGCAGCCTTCGGTGACCAGCCCGGGGTTAACCTACAGATCCTCATTGGCCAGCTAGTTAACCTGGTTAAGAACGGTCAGGCAGTGCGCATGTCCAAGCGCGCAGGCACGGTAGTTACCCTCAACGACCTGGTTGACGCAGTAGGGGTGGACGCCGCCCGTTACGCCCTGGCACGTTCCTCCATGGACTCCATGATTGACATTGACCTGGATCTGCTGGCCTCCAGCTCCAACGAAAACCCGGTCTACTACGTCCAGTACGCCCACGCCCGCACCCGCAGCGTGGCCCGCAACGCCGTCGAGCACGGGGTAAGCCGCGACGCTGGCTTTGACCCGGCCCAGCTAGACACCCCGGCAGACAACGCCCTGCTAGGGGTGCTCGCCCAGTACCCCGCCATCGTGGCCCAGGCCGCCAGCCTGCGCGAGCAGCACCGCGTGGCCCGCTACCTAGAGCAGCTAGCCGGCGCCTACCACGCCTGGTACGCCGCCACCCGCGTCACCCCGCGCGGTGATGAGCCGGTCAACAGCGGACACGTAGCCCGCCTGTGGCTTAACGACGCCGTCGCCCAGGTACTTGCTAACGGCCTAGGCCTGCTAGGTGTTAGCGCCCCGGAGAGGATGTAAGTATGAGCGTACGTATCGGTTTGCTAGGCCTGGGCACGGTAGGTGCCCAGGTAGCGCGCATCCTCACCCAGGACGGCGAGCGCCTAGAAAAGGCGGTAGGCGAAAAACTAGAGCTAGTGGGTATCGGGGTGCGCTCGCTTGACGCCAAGCGTGACTGGCAGCCTGAAGCAGATCTGCTCACCACCGACTCTATGGCCCTAGCTGGTTCATGCGACCTGGTCATTGAGCTAATCGGCGGCATCAACCCGGCCCGTGAGCTAATCACCACCGCCCTAAACTCAGGTGCCAGCGTGGTTACCGGCAACAAGGCCCTACTGGCCACCCACGGCGGCCAGCTGCTAGAGCTAGCCCAGGCCAAGGGGGTAGACCTACTTTTTGAGGCGGCTGTAGCCGGGGCTATCCCGGTGGTGCGTACCATTAAAGAAGGCTTAGCTGGCGACAAAATCATCTCCATCAGCGGCATTTTGAACGGGACTACTAACTACATCCTGGATGAAATGACCACCAAGGGCCTGGATTACGACACTGCGTTAGCTGCCGCCCAGCAGCTGGGATACGCCGAAGCTGACCCCACCGCTGATGTGGAAGGTCTCGACGCCGCCGCTAAAGCCGCCATTTTGGCAACTTTGGCTTTTGGTCAGGAAGTTACCTTAGCTGACGTGTCGGTCACCGGCATTTCCAAGATCACCAAGGCCGACATTGACCAGGCTGGCGCGCGTGGGGGGAGTGCTGCGCCTGCTGGGCACGGTGCAGGCCCCCGCCGGCCAGCCCAGCGCCGTCGTCGAACCCGTATTTGTAGCTAACGACCACCCCCTAGCCGCAATCCACGGCCCGGGCAACGCCGTCGTAATTGAATGCGAAAACGCCGGGCGCCTGACCCTAACCGGCCCCGGTGCCGGCGGCGCCCCCACTGCCAGCGCAGTTATGGGTGACGTGGTGGCTGCCGCCCGCGCCCTAGTGGCCCGCCGCTAAAGGTGCCAGTGGCTCTGCCCGCTAAAAGAGCCACAGCGCTAGGCGGCTAAAAACCGCCCAGCTGCCGCAAACAGCTAAAAACAGACTTAGATTTAAGGAACCAGCGAGGAGAAAACATGGCCCACATCTGGCAAGGCCTGCTTAACGAATACCGCGACCGACTGCCCGTTTCGCAGTCAACCCCGATCGTCACCCTAGGTCGAAGGTGGCACGCCGCTGGTGCCCGTGCCCACGCTTTCTAAGAAACTTGACGCCCAGGTGTGGGTGAAGGTTGAAGGCATGAACCCCACCGGCTCTTTCAAGGACCGTGGCATGACCATGGCCATGAGCAAGGTGGCCGAGTCGGGAGCCAACACGGTTATCTGCGCCTCCACCGGTAACACCTCGGCTTCCGCTGCCGCCTACGCGGTGGCCGCCGGCGTTAACTGCGTAGTGGTGCTGCCCAAGGGCAAGATCGCTGCCGGCAAGCTAGCTCAGGCCATTGTGCACGGCGCCCGCCTGGTACAGATTGACGGTAACTTCGACGACGGCCTAAACATTGCCCGCGAGCTGAGCCGCTCCTACCCGGTGGCGCTGGTTAACTCAGTTAACCCCTACCGTCTGCAGGGTCAGAAAACCGCCGCTTTTGAGGTGGTAGACACCCTGGGTGACGCCCCCGATGTACACATGCTCCCGGTTGGCAATGCCGGTAACATCTCCGCTTACTGGATGGGTTACAACGAGTACGCTGGGCGCACTACTGCGGCCACAATGAGCGCCGACTTCGACGCCGCCGCTGCTGACCCGCGTGACTTTGCGCCGGTAGCTACCCGCGTGCCGCGCATGTGGGGCATCCAGGCTGAAGGCGCCGCGCCTTTCGTGCACGGCGGCCCGGTAGCCAACCCCGAAACTGTAGCTACCGCTATCCGTATCGGTAACCCGGCCAGCTGGGACTATGCCGTGGCTGCACGCGACGACTCAAACGGCTTTATTTCCGCCGTTTCCGACAGTGAAATCCTTGATGCCCAGGCGCTACTGGCCGCTGAAGCCGGCGTGTTTGTAGAGCCGGCCTCAGCCGCTTCCGTGGCTGGCCTGATCAAGGCTGGCGAGGCGGGCCTGGTGCAAAAGGGCTGGAAGATTGTGTGCACCGTGACCGGTAATGGTCTCAAAGACACCGCCACCGCGCTTAGCCGCCGGGAAATCACTACCGAGTCTATTGCCCCCACCGTGGAGGCTGCTGTGGAGCTGTTGGGTCTATGAGCGTGCGCATCAGCGCCGAATACGCCTCAGTTCGCGTTCCCGCCACCAGTGCCAACCTGGGCCCAGGCTTCGACAGCCTGGGGCTGGCGGTGCGTTTTTATGACGAGGTTGATGTACGCCCGGTAACCTACGCCACCCATGTGGATGTTGAAGGGGTAGGGGCCGGTAAAGTCCCCACCGACGACAATAACCTGGTGGTGCGTGCCCTGCGCTTTGGGTTAGAGGCGGTTGGGGCCTCGCAAGCCAACTTTGATATGCGTTGCCGCAACCGGGTGCCCCACGGCTCAGGTATGGGTTCTTCAGCCAGTGCGGCGGTGGCCGGGCTGATGCTGGCACGCGGCCTTATCGACGAGCCTGAAGCGCTTAACGACGAGGTTATCTTGCAGCTGGCCACTGAAATGGAGGGTCACCCCGACAATGTGGCTCCAGCTGTTTACGGTGGCGCCACGGTTTCCTGGATGGAAGCGGGCAAAGCCCACAGCGCCCAGATCCACCTCGACGCCTCCCTGCCGGTGACTTTACTGGTGCCCCCGGAAAGTATCCGCCTGTCTACCGCTAAGGCTCGTGAGGTACTACCTGAGATGGTCTCGCGTGAAGACGCTATCTTTAACATCTCGCGAGCAGCTTTGCTGATGCTGGGGCTAACTGGCCAAAGGCAGCTGCTAATGAGTGCCACTCAGGATAGGTCTGCATCAGGATTACCGCGCTGGGGTACTTGAAGACTCGACGGCGGTGATGCGCGCCCTGCGTGAAGAGGGCCTGCCTGCGGTTATTAGTGGGAGCTGGGCCAACTGTGCTGGTGCTAGATAAGCTCCCCAGCCACACCCGCAACACTTTGCGCCGCCACGGCTGGAGCGTGCTTAGTCCCGGTGTGGACACTCAGGGGGCAGTGCCACTGCCGCCGCTGCAACTGTACTAGATCTGTTTGCGCCCTAAAGACGGCGCTGACTAGATCAGCTGAGCAGCTGAATTTAGCTTTAAGGGCTGACGGTTTAATAATCGTCGGCCCTTAGCTGTATCATAAGGGCAGTAGAGTGTTTACTTTAATGCTGGAAAGCGTCGAATTTGTGGCACAAATATGGTAGAAGATAGGTGTTTTTAGCATCTATCTGCTACAGTGATGCATGAGCAAGGACTGGATGCAGTTCAAGCTCAGCACCCAAGTTTTTATGCGAGGTCTTCGCAACTGGATGCTTAATACAAGTCCGCGTTTATCCGGCACTCGAATTATCCTCATTACCACCTGCGTTAAATAGGTGGTAAAAACCATAGAAGGATCCTCGTGACCGAGACCCCCAATGCCAAACCTGGCACATCCCGACCATTGTCAACCATGCGTCTGGCTGACCTGCAAGAGCTAGCCGCCTCCATGGGACTTGTTGGTACCTCGCGGATGCGCAAGGTTGAGCTAACTTCAGCAATTCGCGCCGCCCGCCTAGCTGCTAAGAGCAACGCTGCTGCTAACACTAGTACCGCCACTGCACTAAACCCGGCCGCTACCGTGCATACAAACGAAATTCCCGAACTAAGCATTAACCCGCGTCTAGCGGCTCGCCGCGAAGCTGAGGCAAATGAGCTAGAACAGCCTCAAGGTGAAGGTATCCGCCGTTTGGGGCGCCGTCGTGCTTCCGCCCCTGCCTCCGCCCCCCGCACTGACCTGGGCAGCCTGGACCTAGGCCTAGAGCTACCGGCCCCGCGCAGCGAAGCTGAAATGAACGCACGTGCTACTGCCCGCGCTGCTGCGCGAGAAATTGAGCGTTCGCGCCGCGCTGAGAGAGGCGACAAGAGTGAGCGTGAAGAAATGCGCACCCGTCGTCCGCGTCGTCGCCTAGCCGGCGCCCAGGCAATCGAGGAAGACCCGGGCAAACGCGGCGGCATTGAAGAACACATCAACGCCAAGGCTGCGCTGATGCGTGAACTAGCCGAGCAGACCGGCACTAACGCAGTTGAGCCCACTGAGCGCAGAGCTGACTCCAGCGCCGAAGAGCCCGCCGAGCGCCGTCGTCCCCGTGATAGAAAACGCAACCGCGACAACGTAAACAACGAGCCGCGCGAACGCGAAGAAGAAGTACTAGTGCCCGTGGCCGGCATCCTTGAAGTTGGCCCTAACCACTCCTACCTGCGTACTTCCGGCTATCTACCGGGCCCCAACGACATCTACGTCTCCAGCGCCCAGGTTAAAGCCAACGGATTGCGCCCCGGTGACGCGGTAACCGGTTGGGTACGTGAAGGCTCACCTGAGCCCTACACCCGCTACCAGGGCCGCAAACAGCAACAGCAACGCCAGATCCGCCCCAAATACAACCCCATCCACTCGGTAGAAACCGTTAACGGTATGGATGTGGAAGCGGCTAAGCGTCGCCCCGACTTTGCTAAGCTCACCCCGCTTTACCCGCAAGAGCACCTGCGCCTAGAAACCACTCCCAAGGCTCTAACTCCGCGCGTAATTGACCTGGTAGCCCCCATTGGTAAAGGGCCAGCGTGGTCTGATCGTTTCGCCGCCCAAGGCCGGTAAGACCATTGTGCTGCAGCAAATCGCCAACGCTATCGCGGTTAACAACCCCGAAGTGCACCTAATGGTGGTGCTGGTTGATGAGCGTCCTGAAGAAGTTACCGACATGCAGCGCACGGTTAAGGGTGAGGTTATTGCCTCCACCTTTGACCGCCCGGCCTCCGACCACACCGTGGTTGCTGAACTGGCCATTGAGCGCGCCAAACGCCTGGTAGAACTAGGCCAGGACGTGGTGGTGCTGCTTGACTCCATCACTCGCCTGGGCCGCGCCTACAACCTGGCCGCCCCGGTCTCTGGCCGTATCCTCTCCGGTGGTGTGGACGCTGCCGCGCTATACCCGCCCAAGAAGTTCTTCGGTGCCGCCCGTAACGTAGAAAACGGTGGCTCACTAACCATTTTGGCAACCGCACTGGTAGAGACCGGTTCCAAGATGGACGAGGTGATCTTCGAAGAGTTCAAGGGCACCGGTAACATGGAGCTGCGCCTGTCGCGTCAGCTATCTGAGCGTCGTATCTTCCCGGCGGTGGATGTGGCCGCCTCGGGTACTCGCCGCGAAGAGCTGCTAATTGACCCGGCACAGCTAAAGATCATGTGGAAACTGCGTCGCCTATTTGCTGGTCTTGACCAGCAGGCCGCCCTGGAACTGGTGCTTAACAAGCTCAAAGACACTGCTCCAACGCTGAGTTCCTGATGGCTGTTTCACGTCAAACACCGGCAGTAAGCGCTGCTGAGCAGGAAGTTAACGCCAAAGCCTAGGTGGCCCCAACGCCAACTGCGGCAAAGCTGAATAAAACAAGTGGTGGGAATCTCGCTGAGCGTGAGGTTCCCATTGCTTGTATGCGAGGTAATTGGCTGGCATAATCGCCACGTTGACCGGTTCACCTAAAAAACGGTTTTAGGACCCGGCAACCTCTGAAGCTATAAGGAGATTCCTAAATGAAGCAGGGTATTCACCCCGAATACGTGCCCACCACGGTGACTTGCACCTGTGGTAACACCTTCGAGACTCGCTCTACCGTCACCTCCGGTGAGATCCGCGTAGACGTGTGCTCTAACTGCCACCCCTTCTACACCGGCAAGCAGAAGATTCTGGACACCGGTGGTCGTGTGGCTCGCTTCGAGGCTCGCTACGGCAAGCGCAAGAAGTGATCTGGGTTTTACTGCCCTAAATGGTGCCCCGGGCCGAGAGGTTCGGGGCATTTTTGCGTCCTTAGGACCCTGGTAGGCTTTAAGTATGTCTGATACCCATGCTGAGGATTTCTCTGCCGCCCGCGCACTTGTTGATGAATACACTGATATTGAAGCGAAAATGGCTAGTGCGGCCACTGATCCTGTGGCTCTACGTAAGCTAGGACGCCGCTATGCAGAGCTTGGACAGACAGTAGCTGCCTATAGGGATTGGGATTCGCTACGACAGGATCTGGCTGACGCCCGTGAGCTAGCTGAAGCCGACGCCGACTTTGCCGCAGAAATTCCGGCTTTGCAGGACGCTGAGGCGCAGGCTGCAGATAAGTTACGTAAGCTTTTGATTCCGCGTGACCCCGACGACGCCCGTGACGTAATCATTGAGGTTAAAGCTGGTGAGGGTGGGGAAGAATCCGCCCTATTTGCCGGAGACCTGGTGCGTATGTACACCCGTTATGCTGAGCGTATGGGTTGGAGCACCGAGGTGTTAAGCTTCACCGACTCTGACTTGGGTGGTTTTAAAGACATTCAGGTGGCCGTCAAAGCTAAAGGCACGGTGGCCCCTGAGGATGGGGTGTGGGCGCACCTGAAATATGAGGGTGGCGTGCACCGCGTACAGCGCGTGCCGGTGACTGAATCTCAGGGCCGCGTACACACTTCAGCTGCCGGTGTGTTTGTGATGCCTGAAGTTGATGACCCTGGCGAGATTGAAATTGACCCCAACGACCTGCGTATTGACGTGTTCCGCTCTTCAGGTCCCCGGTGGTCAAAGCGTTAACACCACCGACTCGGCTGTGCGCATCACTCACCTACCCACTGGCATTGTGGTGTCTATGCAGAACGAAAAGTCCCAGCTGCAAAATAAGGAAGCGGCTATGCGCGTGCTGCGGGCCCGCCTGCTAGCTGAGCAGGCCGCCCAGGCTGAGGCTGAAGCTAACGCGGCGCGCCTAAGCCAGGTGCGTACTGTGGACCGCTCTGAGCGCATCCGCACCTACAACTTCCCCGAAAACCGTATCGCTGACCACCGCACCGGTTACAAGGCCTATAACCTGTCTAATGTGCTTGACGGTGATTTAGGGCCGGTAATTGACTCTGCGATTGTTATGGATGAGGCCGCGCGTCTAGCTGCCGTAGGTAACTGAAATGGGTTGCGCCGCTGGCGGATCAGCCGCTGGCAGCAGACTCTGGCGCCTTAGAGCGGGCAACGCAGGCGCCAGCTGGGCAGAGCGAGAAAACGCCAATAACTTCGCTGGCTGGGCAGGGACGCGCCCAAGTTATGCAAGCTATCTCCCAGGCCACTGCGCGCCTAGCTGAAAGCGGGGTGGCTAGCGCTCACAGTGACGCGCGCCAACTGGCGGAGTTTGTGCTGGGCCAAAAACTCTACCTGCTTAGCCAGGCGCCGCAGGACTTTTTTGACCGCTATGAGCAGGTGATCACCCGGCGCGCTGGGCGTGAACCGCTACAGCTAATCACGGGCCGCATGTATTTTCGCTACCTGGAGCTACTAAGCCAGCCGGGGGTGTTTATTGTGCGCCCAGAAACTGAGGTGGTGGCCGGGGCCGCGATCGAGGCCGCCAGCGCCCTGGCTGCGCCGCTGGTGGTTGACCTGTGTACTGGTTCAGGAGCGATTGCCTGCGCCCTGGCCAGCGAGGTGCCCAGCTGCCGGGTGTGGGCGGTTGAGCTAGATTCCCAGGCAGCCGCTTTAGCCCGCGTTAATGCGCAAAAAAACCAGGCCAACGTGAACGTAATTGAAGCCGACGCTACCGGCCCCTTAACTGAGTTAGCTGAAATTGAGGGCCAGGTGGATGTGGTGGTAACTAATCCGCCGTATGTGCCTGCAGGGCTTATTGAGGATAGTGAAACCGCTAGTTATGATCCGCCCCTGGCGCTTTTTGGTGGGGGAGTAGATGGCTTGGAGCTACCCCTAAAACTGATTAAACGGGCCTCTAGCTTGCTGCGAGTGGGGGGAGTGCTGGTTATGGAGCATGACCCCAGTCAGGTAGAGGCCCTGGTCAAGGCGGCTAAGGCAGCTGGTTTTAGCCAGAGCGGGTGCCACCGGGATCTAACTGGCCGCCAGCGTTACCTGCAGGCGGTTAAGTAGCGTTTTGCGGCGGCTTTAGGCTCGACGACGGCGCGGGGCGCGGATGGCTAGACTGGGCCCGTGGATCTTTTTGGCGACCCCATGCGACTAAACCCTGCTGCTGTGCTCCCGTCCCTTTAGCGACGCCGATGAGGAAGCTTGGCAGCTGGTTGAGCCCCCTGCTGACTATGAAGAGGGCTACGACATGCCCGAACTAGACAGTCAAGATCAAGCAGCCCTGGCCGCCTGGGCGGCTCAAGACTATGAACAGTGGCCCACTGCCATTCCTGGCGGCGCTGGCTTCACCAGCGGTGGCGACTACGCTGGCGCGGCGGCTGGTACAGCTGGCCCTGACGCGGCTGACCCTAGCCAGGCAGGTAGCCAGGCGAGCGGCGCAGCAAACGCAACCCACACGGGCGCCGTCGCCGCTTACAACGCGGGTGCCACTGCAAGCAAGCCCCACACGGGCGCCGTCGTTAACAAGAGCGCAAACCCCGCAGCAGAGCAGCTTCTACAGGGCCTAAACCCAGCCCAATACGAGGCCGTCATCTACCAAGGCGGGCCACTACTGATCGTAGCCGGCGCCGGCTCAGGCAAAACCCGCGTGCTCACCCACCGCATCGCCTACCTGCTAGCCACCGGCCGCGCCCGAGGCAGCGAAATCCTAGCCATTACCTTCACCAACAAAGCCGCCGCCGAAATGCGCGAACGCCTAGAAACCCTGGTGGGAGGGGCCGGCAAATACATGTGGGTGCTCACCTTCCACTCGGCCTGTGTACGCATCTTGCGCCGCGAACACGAAGCCGCCGGGCTACGCTCAAGCTTCTCCATTTACGACGCCACCGACTCCCAGCGCCTAATCACCCTGATCGTGCGCGAACTAGGCATCGACCCCAAACGTTTCACCCCCAAAGCCTTCGCCAACCGCATCAGCGACCTAAAAAACGAGCTGATCACGCCGCTACAATTCGCTGAAACCGCCAACACCTCCAACCCCTTCGAGCGCCACCTAGCTGAGGTATACCGCGCCTACAACCAGCGCCTCAAAGCCGCCAACGCCCTCGACTTTGACGACATCATCATGCGCACAGTCCAGCTACTGCGCGCCAAACCCGCCATAGCCCAGCTGTATCGACGCCGCTTCAGGCACGTACTGGTAGACGAATACCAAGACACCAACCACGCCCAATACGTGCTGGTGCGTGAACTTGTTGGGGTTGGGGGTCAAGGCCCCAGCGGGGAACTAACCGTAGTAGTGACTCAGACCAGTCCATCTACGCCTTCCGAGGCGCCACCATCCGCAACATCGAAGAGTTCGAAAAAGACTTCCCCAACTCCCACACGATTTTGCTGGAACAAAACTACCGCAGCACCCAAAACATTTTGAGCGCCGCCAACGCCGTGATCAGCCAAAATGATGGACGGCGCGCCAAAAACCTGTGGACTGCGCTAGGTGACGGCGAAAAAATCGTGGGCTACGTGGCCGACTCCGAATACGACGAAGCCCGCTGGGTCAGCCAAGAAATCGAGCGCCTAGGTGAAGAAAACGGGGTGCGCCCCGGCCAAGTGGCGGTGTTCTACCGCACCAACGCCCAGTCACGCGCCCTAGAAGAAGCCTTCATGCGCGCCGGGGTGCCCTATAAGGTAGTGGGCGGCACCCGCTTCTATGAGCGCAAAGAAATCAAAGACGCACTAGCCTACCTGCGCGCCGTAGATAACCCAGACGACACCGTCTCACTGCGCCGCATCTTTAACGTGCCCAAACGTGGACTTGGCCAAAAGCTGAAGCCACCCTGGCCGCCCACGCCGAACAGTACGGTATCTCTTTTGGCCAAGCCATTAGCGACGCCGCCGGCAGGGCGCGCCCGCAAACCCCAGATGGTCAAATCACGCTTACTCCGCCAGTTGCGGGGCTAGCCACCCGCACCCGCACCCAGGTGCGCCGCTTTGACGACATTTTGGAAGGGTTTACGCACCCAGCTGCGTGAAGGCGCCGGGGTGGCTGAGCTACTCGACTCAGCCCTAGACACCAGCGGTTACCTGGCGGAGTTGCGCGCCAGCGACGATCCCCAAGACGCCAGCCGCGTAGAAAACCTAGCTGAACTGCACGCGGTAGCCGAAGACTTCCAGCAGGAAAACCCCACCGGCACCCTGGCTGAGTTCCTAGAACGCGTATCGCTGGTGGCAGATTCAGACCAAATTCCCCGACGACGACGGCGGGACAAGGGGCAAGTCACCCTCATGACCGTGCACACCGCTAAAGGCCTGGAATTCCCGGTAGTGTTCGTCACCGGCTTTGAAGACGGCACCTTCCCGCACTCGCGGTCTTTAGCTGACGAGGCTGAACTGGCTGAGGAGCGGCGCCTGGCCTATGTGGCGCTAACGCGCGCCCGTGAGCGCCTGTACCTGACTCGGGCGGCGGTGCGCAGCGCCTGGGGGGCTTCCAATGTGATGGTGGCTTCGCGTTTCCTTGACGATATTCCGCCCGAGCTTATGCGCTGGGAGCGGGAGGCGTCCTCAATGGATAGTTTGCGCGCCGGCTACGGTGGTTTCAGTAGCGGTGGCTACCGAGAAGGTGGCTACCGAGAAAGCGGCTACGGCGACGGCGGCTACCAAAGGGGCCGGGGCGATAACAGCAGCTATGGCGGTTACCAAGGCGGTAGTGGATCCAGCTATGGCGGCACCTATGGCGGCAGCGGTAACTATGGCGGCGGGCGCCGAGTGGACGAAGACGATGACTTTTCGGCGCCAATTGGCAGCGGGCGGCGCTCTAGCGGAAAGCTGGGGCGCGTTGAGAGCGCTAAAGACCGCGCCAAAGACCGCGCCAAGGCCCGCCGCAGCCAGAAGCTAGGTGTTAAAGCTGAGCCGGAGGCAGAAGAATCGGGTATTAAGCTTGGCGACAAGGTACGCCACGACGCCTACGGTGTGGGCACGGTGATCGCCCTGGAGGGTAGCGGTAAATCCACGGTAGCCAAGGTGGAGTTTAGCGACGGGGTAGTTAAACGTCTGATGCTGCGCTACGCGCCAGTGGTTAAGCTCTAGCTGGCCCGGCGCCGGCGCGGGGCAGCTGCCCAAGGCTGGCAGCAGCCCTGCGAGCGCCGGCGCCCACATTTGCCGCTCTTGGGCGCCCTGGTGGCGCCCAGAGAATGGGCGCTAGCCAAATCTGGCCAAGAGCTAGTGCTAACAATGGGTGGGGGGCACGTAAAGAAATTTACGTGCCCCCCACCTGTTTGGGGTTTAACCCGATATCTGTGGGCGGCTAGGCCGCCCACCACAAGCTGGGTCAGCAGGATAACCAGGTTTAACCCGCTATCTGTGGGCGGCTAGCCGCCCACCAGCTACCACCTGGTTGCTCACAAAGGCGGCAACTTGGATTTGTCGATAGCTACCTCATCCTGGCTGACCACCGGAATTACGTGCTCAAGGCGTAGCCACCACTGGTCACGTGGGCGGCGGTTAACTAGGTCAAGCTCGTCGTTCATGTGGGCCAGTGGGCTGTCGCGGAACTCGCCGTTAACCAGGCCCACATAGTGGCCTCGGGCGGTGCCGGCAACTAGTTCATCAACCAACACCTGCATGGCGTTGGTGACCAGGCGGGTAGCCATCAGGCGGTCAAAAGCGGTGGGGTTGCCACCCTTGCTGGACGTGCCCAATCACAGATTCACGCACGTCGTACAGACCATTGGATTCCTGGGCGAAAACGTCAGCCAGTAGCTTGGTGGAGTACAGGCCGCAGGCGGCCTCGTTACGCAGCACCAGGTAGAGGCGCCGTCCGTCGCGGAAGGACTTAACCATGTCGCTGGTGGCGGAGGCGATTTCGTCAAGAGTGGCGTCGTGTTCAGGCAGGTACACCTTTTCAGCGCCGGTAGCCAGGCCACTCATTAGGGTCAGGTAGCCGCAGCGACGACCCATAACCTCAGCCACGAAGCAGCGCTTAGAAGCTGAGGCAGACAGCTTAATGGCGTCCAGGGTGGAAACCGTGGAGTTCACGGCGGTGTCCGCACCAATGCTCAGCTCGCTGCCGGGCAGGTTGTTGTCGATCGAGGCGGGCACACACACAATTGGAATGTTGAAGGCAGGGTAGCGGTCACGTTCCTTAATTAGGGTGTGGGCACCCAGGTAGGCGTTGAAGCCACCAATCACAATCAGACCATCAATGTGGTTGGATTCCAGGGAGCGCCCAATGCTGTAAAGCTGCTCAATGCTGGGGTATTCGCGGTGAGTACCCAGGGCCGCGCCGCCTTCACCTACCCAGCCTTCGACGTCGGCCCAAGACAGCTCCTTTACCGCGCCGTTAAGCAGACCCGGGAAACCACCCTCAATACCCAGCATGGTTAGGCCCGTGGTCAATACCCAAACGCACCGCAGCGCGGGCGGCAGTGTTCATGCCCGGGAGCCAGGCCACCGGCGTGCAAAATCGCTACACGCTTGTCCTTCACCGGGGAGTCGTCGTGGCGGCTCTGCGAAGGCGGGGTGGACATGTTTTCAAAGATTTGCAGCATCTGCGCGAAGGAAGTGCCACGGGCCGCTACCGCCGCCTCATAGTCGCCGTCCTTAATGTAGGAGGCCACTGCGCGAGTGTTTTCTACCGACTGCATTAGCGGCAGGTGCGCAATACGGTTGTGGCGCACCCCGATAATGTGCGGCTCGCTTTCAGGGGTAGCCCGCAAAACTTCCTGAGCTGCGGCGTAACCCAGCAGGGTGGGCATCCAGCGGTCATAGGCGCTGGGGCGGCCACCGCGCTGAACGTGACCCAAAATGGTTACGCGGGCATCCTCGCCTAGGCGCTCTTCTAGTACGTCACAGACATCGGCGGCAGTAATCTGGTTGCCTTCACGGTCTTGGGCGCCTTCAGCCACAATCACCATCGAGTCGCGGCGTCCAGCGGCACGCCCGGCCTGCAGCTTGCGGCACATGTCATCTTCCCAGCCGGCAGCTGGGGGGAGTTCGGGCACAAACACGTAGTCACAGCCGCCGGCTACCGCACTCATTAACGCCAGGTAACCGCAGTGGCGACCCATAACCTCAATTACGAAGGTGCGCTGGTGGGAGGCCGCCGTCGACGATAGAGAGTCAATAGCCTCCATAATGCGGTGCAAAGCCGAGTCTGCACCGATAGTCATGTCAGTGCCTACCAGGTCATTGTCAATTGAACCGACAATGCCGGCAATCATTAGCTGGGGGTGGGCTGCAGCCACTTCGCTGGTGATACGCCCGGTGGTCATAAGCTCAGCTAGTAGCGAGGGCCAGGCTTTGCGGAACTCGTTGGTGCCCGTTAGCGAACCGTCACCGCCGATCACCACTAGGCGGTCAATGCCATGCTCTAGTAGGTTAGCTGCCGCCGAGAGCATACCTTCACGGGTGGGGAACTCCTTGGAGCGGGCGGTACCGATGATGGTGCCGCCACGGTGCAAGATAGAACCCACACTGTCCCAGTTAAGCGGGCGAATCCCCTCCCCACCAGCAACAGCCCCAGCCCAGCCTTCCATGACTGCGTAGGGTTGTGCTCCTAAACGTAGCGTGGTGCGTACCACTGCACGAACGGCGGCGTTCATACCTTGCGCGTCGCCTCCGGAGGTAAGCACCCCAATACGCACCGGGGTGTTTTCTGTAGCCACCTTGCATCTCCTTCCGGGTAAAAAAACTCCAGTAGTATTGTCCTACATAAAGAGTGGCTTACGCCATGTATGCACGCAAATCAAGACCAATTTGGCCCTTTAGTCCCCACTGCGTGAACAGGCGAGTTAACCTAATAGAAATAAATGCCGTCAACCCTTGAAAGGATACGCCGGTGGATCTTTACGAATACCAGGCACGGCAACTGTTTAAGGCACATGGGGTGCCAGTTCTTGGTGGCGAGGTAGCTAGCACTGCGCAGCAGGCGCGCGAGATTGCCCAGGAACTATTTGCTAACGGCTCCCAGCTAGTGGTTGTTAAAGCCCAGGTTAAAACTGGTGGGCGTGGTAAGGCTGGGGGCGTTAAGCTGGCCCGCAGTGCGCAGGAGGCCTTTGAGCGCGCCCAGGAAATCCTTGGCATGGACATTAAGGGCCACACCGTGCACAAGGTGCTTATCAGCGATGGTGCCGACATTGAGCAGGAGTTCTACTTCTCGGTGCTGCTAGACCGCGCCCAGCGGGCCTACCTGGCGATGTGCTCGCGTGAAGGCGGCATGGATATTGAGACTTTAGCTAAGGAACGCCCTGAGGCTTTGGCTAAGGTGGCAGTAGACCCGCTAGTGGGGATCGACGCCGCTAAGGCCGCTGAGATTGTGGCTGCGGCTGGTTTTGAGCCCGGTAAGGTGGCCGACGACGTCGCCGGGGTAATCCTTAAGCTGTGGGAGGTTTTCACTGGCGAGGACGCCACCTTGGTGGAGGTAAACCCGCTGGTGCTAACCCCGCAGGGCACCGTGCTAGCCCTGGACGGCAAGGTCAGCTTGGATGACAACGCCCGTATGCGTCACCGTGACCACGAGCAGTTTGTAGACACGGTAGATGCCGACCCGCTAGAGACTCGCGCTAAGGCAGCGGGCCTTAACTATGTGCGTCTAACCGGTGAGGTGGGTGTGCTGGGTAACGGTGCCGGCCTGGTTATGTCCACCCTGGATGTGGTGGCTGGCGCCGGTGAACGCCACGGCGGTATGCGCCCAGCTAACTTCCTAGATCTAGGGGGCGGCTCTAGCGCCCAGGTGATGGCCACCGGCCTGGAGGTAGTTGCCTCTGACCCACAGGTACGCGCCATTTTGGTGAATGTTTTTGGCGGCATCACTTCTTGCGTGTCAGTGGCTGAAGGCATTGTTGCGGCAGTGTCCTCGCTAGGGGAGTCCTTCACTAAGCCGATCGTGGTGCGTCTAGATGGCAACCAGGCTGAGGCCGGGCGCGCTATCTTGGCTGAAGCTAACTTGCCGCAGGTAACCATTGCCGAAACTATGGATGGCGCCGCCGACCGCGTTACCGCCATCGCCCAGGAACTAGGGGAAAACTAATGAGCATCTTTCTTTCGCACTCAGATCGTGTCCTGGTGCAGGGCATGACCGGTTCCGAAGGCCAAAAGCACACCCGCCGTATGCTAAGCGCGGGCACCAAAGTTGTGGGTGGGGTTAACCCCCGCAAGGCTGGCACCAGCGTTGACTTTGAAGTTAGCCCCATTGGGCCGGGCAGCGGCGAAGTTAAGGCCGGTACGGTATCGGTTCCGGTTTACGGCACTGTAGCTGAGGGTAAGGCCGCCACTGGCGCCGAGGTTTCGGTAGTGTTTGTACCCCCGGCTTTTACTAAGAGCGCCGTAATTGAGGCGGTCGACGCCGGTATGCGCCTGGTTGTGGTTATCACTGAGGGGTGCCGGTAGCTGACGCCACCGCGTTTAGGGCTTACGCCGCCGCCCACGGCACCCAGATCATTGGCCCCTAACTGCCCGGGAATTATCAGCCCGGCTAAGTCCAATGTGGGTATCACCCCGCCTGACATTACCGACGCTGGCCCGGTGGGTTTGGTTTCTAAGTCCGGTACGCTCACCTACCAGCTCATGTATGAGCTGCGCGACCTGGGCTTTACCACCTGCATTGGGATTGGTGGAGACCCGGTGGTGGGCACCACCCACATTGACGCCCTGGCTGGTTTTGAGGCCGACCCTGACACTGAAGTGATCGTGATGATCGGTGAAATTGGTGGCGACGCCGAAGAGCGCGCTGCCGCCTACATCAGCGAGCATGTCACTAAACCGGTGGTGGCTTATGTGGCCGGCTTTACCGCCCCTGAGGGTAAAACCATGGGACACGCTGGTGCGATTGTGTCAGGTTCTTCAGGAACCGCAGCGGCCAAAAAGGTAGCGCTAGAGGCTGTGGGGGTTAAGGTAGGTCGTACCCCAACCGAAACCGCCGAGCTAGCACGTGCGGCCTACCAGGAGCTCCACGCTAACTGATGAGCACTTCAGCCACCCCAACTAGAACCGAACTGACTGTCCCTAGCGACTGGCCTGGAGCCGTACGCGCCGGCGTCGAATGGGTTGCCTTGGGGTGGCTGAGTGTCGTTATCCCCACCTTATTGGTGGCTTTGATTGTCACCCCCTCAGTGCAGTATTCAACTGTGTCCTCCCTGGCCTCAGGCACTAATTTGTGGCTGCTGGGGCTAGGGGGCGCGCGCGCCATTCCGAAATTGATGGCACCCTATCTTTGCCGCTGCTGGGGCTGACTGTTTACAACCTCTGGCTGGCGCGTAGCTTTATTAGGCGTGCCCAGCTGTTTAACGTTTCAGCCATTGTGGTAACTGCCTGCACTAGTGCGGGGGCAGCTTTTGTGGGTTCATTTACCGCCCCCTCATCAAGTAGTTTTTTCCCGGCGGTGCTTTTTAGTGCGCTTTTGGCGGCGGTTGTGGCCGCAGTTGAACTGGGACGCGCCGGCCATTTAGACGACACCCGTTTAGGTAAGGCCTGGGCTAGGCGGCCCCTGTGGCTGGGCCTGGGGTTGCGCCTGGCTGGCTTTGAGCTTCTGACTTTAGCGACGGCGGCGCTAGTGGTTTTAGCGTTGGCGCTAGTGACCGGTTTTTCACGTATCTCTACCCTGCATGACTCTCTGGTGGGGGCGGGTACTGTGGCCACTGTTTCGCTACTTACCTTGCAGATCCTATGGTTGCCTACCGCCGCCATCTGGGCGCTTAGCTGGCTGGCAGGGCCCGGTTTTGCCCTGGGTCGAGGCAGCTTGTTTAGCCCGGGGGTGGTGCGCGCCGGTAGCGTGCCGGCCCTGCCAATGCTGGGGGGCGCTACCTAAAACTGCTTTTGGCTCAGCCTGGATCATTATCGTGGTTCTAATACTGGGGCTGACCCTGGTGACCTGGCTGGCTATAGGGCGCAAAGTGGCTGCCAACAGTAAGCTAATTAGCCTGCGTGCCACCCTGGCGCTGGGGGCAACCGCGATTATTACTAGTTCACTGGTGATTTTGCTGCTTTGCCTGGCCGCTAGTGGCTCTGTGGGACCGGGGCGCATGAGCGTAGCTGGCCCCAGAACCCTGGCGGTGGTGGGTGCTTTAGCTGCCCAACTATTTGCCGCAACCCTGCTGGGGCTGGTGTTGCCCCATCCGCGTGTGCGGCTAGGTGCAAGTCAAACCAAACACAAGATTGAGGTAGTTTCCATGAGCGCATCTAAAGCTGCTGCCCGCAGCGGCAATGAACCCAAGCGCCTGGTGGTGCTGGCTTCGGGCTCAGGCTCAAATCTGCTGGCTATCCTAAAGGCCTGCCAAGACCCCACCTATGGGGCCAAGGTGGTGGCAGTGGGCGCCGACAAAACCTGTAAAGCACTCGATTACGCCGCCCAGTACAAGGTGCCTAGCTTTGTGGTGCCGCTAAAGGACTACCCCAGCCGCGCCAGTTGGGACCAGGCCCTCACCGACGCCGTCGCCAAATACCAGCCCGACCTGGTGGTTTGCGCGGGCTTTATGAAGCTGGTGGGGGAGAGCTTCCTAGCTGAATTTGGAGGCAAAACCATTAACACCCACCCGGCTTTGCTACCCAAGTACCCTGGCGCCCATGCAGTACGCGACGCTTTGGCTGACGGCGCCACGGTTTCGGGAGCCACCTTGTTCTGGGTGGATGCGGGCGTGGACACCGGCAAGATCATCGCCCAGGTGCAGGTGCCGGTTAAACCCGGTGACACTCACGAGAGCCTAACTGAGCGTATTAAGGCCGCCGAAACTCCCTCAGCTTGTAGCTGAGCTGGGCAAACTAGTGCGCAGCTAGATTTTGGCGTTAGCGCGGCTAAATATTGTGCGCGCACTAACTTAAAGCAACCCCAACTCTACAGTAGACTGGGGTTGTTATCGCTGTAACTGGCGTGGGTGGGTCACCACCGGGGAGCGGCGAGCCCTTGAAACTTAAGTTTTAAGGGGTAAACCATGGCGCCGCCCGCCTGGGTGCCTAGGCAGTTATTTTCCAGTTTCAAGGAGTCAAATTGACTGCAATCCCCACTGCTCACGTGCCCACGGAAGGTCTAGTAAACCCTGATCAGGTGCCGGTTAAGCGCGCCCTGCTGAGCGTTTACGACAAGACCAACCTGGTGGAGCTAGCCACCCAGCTGCACGCCAACGGGGTTGAGCTAATTTCTACCGGTTCCACCGCCGCCACCATTGCTGCCGCTGGTATTCCGGTCACCCCGGTGGAGCAGGTTACCGGCTTCCCTGAGTGCCTAGAAGGCCGCGTTAAGACCCTGCACCCCAAGATTCACGCCGGTATTTTGGCTGACCGCCGCAAGGACGCTCACCTGGCCCAGTTGCGTGAACTGCAGGTAGCTCCCATTGACCTGGTGGTGGTTAACCTTTACCCCTTCACTGACACGGTTGCCTCTGGCGCTGACTTTGATGCCTGCGTTGAGCAGATCGACATTGGCGGCCCCTCCATGGTGCGCGCCGCCGCCAAAAACCATCCCGGCAGTAGCGGTAGTGGTAGACCCGGCCCGTTACCCTGAGGTAGCCCAGGCTGTGTCTGCGGGTGGCTTCACCCTCTCTCAGCGTCGGGCCCTAGCCGCCGCCGCCTTCGCTCACACCGCCAGCTACGACGTCGCCGTTGCCAGCTGGTTCTCCCAGCAGCTAGAGACCGAGGCAGCCCTACCGGAGTTTGTGGGCGCCACCTTCACCCGCGCCCACGCCCTGCGCTACGGCGAAAACCCGCACCAGAGCGCTGCTCTGTACACCCAGGGCCAGGCCCAGGGCATTGCCGGCGCCGAGCAGCTGCACGGCAAGGCCATGAGCTACAACAACTACACCGACGCTGACGCGGCTGTGCGCGCCGCCTACGATCAAGGCGAGGCCACCACCGTGGTGGTAGTTAAGCACGCCAACCCTTGCGGCATTGCGGTAGATGAGGATGTGGCTAAGGCCCACGCTAAGGCCCACGCCTGCGACCCGGTGTCTGCTTACGGCGGCGTAATCGCCACCAACGCTACCGTCACCGCCGCCATGGCCGCCCAGGTTAAGCCGATTTTCACTGAGGTGATTGTGGCCCCTGAGTATGAACCGCAGGCACTAGAAATCCTCAGCGCCAAGAAGAACCTACGTATTTTGCGCCTGCCTAAGCCGGTACGTGGTGGCTATGAGTTCAAGCAGGTAACCGGTGGTCTACTGGTGCAAGAGCGTGACAATGTTGACGCCGCCGGTGACGACCCGGCCCGCTGGCAGCTGGTGGCCGGCCCCAGCGCCGACGCCGAAACCCTAGCTGACCTACGTTTTGCCTGGAATGCTGTGCGCTCGGTGCGCTCCAACGCGGTGCTGCTGGCACACGCTGGCGCCACTGTGGGTGTGGGTATGGGCCAGGTTAACCGCGTTGACTCGTGCAAGCTGGCCATTGAGCGCGCCAACACCCTAGGCGCGCGCGCCACTGGCGACGCCGCCGCCAACCAGGCCAACAGTGCCGGTGGGGCGGATGCCAGCCAGATCCTAGCCGCCAGCGCCCCTCAACGTGCGGTGGGTAGCGTAGCTGCCTCTGACGCTTTCTTCCCCTTCGCCGATGGCCTGCAGCTGCTTATCGACGCCGGGGTTAAGGCTGTGGTGCAGCCTGGCGGCTCTATCCGCGACGCAGAAGTGATTGAGGCCGCCCAGGCCGCCGGCGTGACCATGTACTTCACTGGTACGCGCCACTTCGCTCACTGATACATTTAGCGGGGGCAGGTTTATACCTGTCCCCGCTTTATATCCCAACCCCTTTAAGTCCCGCCGCTTTTAAATTCCGCCCCCTTTAAGTTCCCACCCACGCCAGCGTGTTAAACCAATATGTTAGCCAGGCGTTAAACAAGGAGCCCCATGGATTTAGTACTGGTAGCCGCCCCCATAGTTTTGGCGACCGTATTTTCCGCAGCTGCTATCGGTAAGCTCACCTCCGGCGTCGATGACGCCGATACTTGGCGTGAACTGGGCCTACCCAAATTCCTAAACCAAACCTGGCTGCGCCGCGCCCACCCCTGGGCTGAGCTGGCCCTGGCGCTAGCTTTACTGGTTGTGCCCGGAGTACTGGCTTGGCCGGTGGCTCTGGCCGCGCTGGTTTTGGTCAGCTTCTACCTGGCGCTGATTGTGCGCCTGGCCCGCCAAGATCAGGCCAGCTGCAACTGTTTTGGGGCTAAAAATGCCACCGAAGTGGGGCCGGTGCTAATTGCCCGCAACCTGGCCCTAGTGGCCCTGGCCCTGCTGTGGCTGGTGGCCTTAGCTTGGGGCACACCAGTTTTCGCGCTTCAAGTGGCCACTAACCCGCCAGTTCTAGCCCTGGTGGCGGTGGCGGCAGTTACTTGGCTACTAGCCCAAGCTTCACTGGGTAAAGCCCCGGCGCCAGTAGAGCAAAGCGGCTTTGCTCAAGATTATCTAGACGCTCCCGTCAGCCAGCAAGAAGGCGAGTATCTGCGCGCCCTGATCCCCATCGCCACCCTCTATGATGAGTTTGAAAGTGGCTACAACCTGCGCGCCTATTCAGCCCGCCAGGCTCACCTGTTGCTGTTCCTATCTATGGAATGCGGCTACTGTGACGATATTAAAGCCCTAGTGCCCGGCTGGATCAAGGCCATTCCCCAGGTGGCTATTAAGGTGGTTTCCCCACGCAGCGCCGAGGAATACTTCGCCAAGGGAGACCCCTACTCGCTGCGTGGACACTATCTACGTGACGTTAACGAGGAAGTTTCCCATCTGCTGGCAATTGAGGCAGTGCCCGCCGCCGTGCTTTTGGGTACCGACGGCCTCTTGGCTGGTGGCCCAGTTGAGGGTAAAAAAGCCGTAATTGACCTGGTAGAGCAGATGTTGGAACAAATCAGCGACGCCGTCGACACCGGTGACCTACCCGCTGAAGCCTCCAGCTACGGCGCGGTAAAAGGTATGCTGTAGCGGTTGCCAAGGAGAAAAATGAGCGAAGAAACAGCTGAAAGCGTACTTTCCCCTAACCAGTTGCCGCCGCGTCACTACTATCGCGTGGCCGGGGTAGGGGTAGTGACGGTTTGCGTGCTAATCGTGGTGGCCACTGCGCTGCTGGGTTACTCACGTTTTGCGGTTTTGGAGGCTGCTGCACTGACCGGCGCCCTTACCATAATTCGCCTGCTGCGCCCCGAGGGCACCTGGATTCAGGCCCGCAGCCGGTTTGAAGATTTAGTGGTGGGCACTGGCCTAACCGTTGGTTTAGTGCTGCTGTCCACCTACGCTAACCTGCCGCGCATCTACTAAAGCCTGCTGTGGCTGCGCTGGGGCCGACGGCGTAGCTGACTGGGCTGGTTTGGGGCGTCAGCTGGCTTAGTTGCCAGAGCCGACGCCGCAGCTTTAGGTAGCCCTGCGGCTTTAGGCGTCCTTTGGTTTAAGCACTGCGACGAGCGTCGGCTTGCTTAACTGCCAAGGCCACTTCCTGAGGTTTTAGTAGCGGCACCATATGTGAGCTGGTTGAAGCCTGCCACAGGTGTGCATCAGGCAGCTTGCTCGCATACTCACTGTGGGCCTTAAACCACTCTGACTCAGGTGAAGAGCTTGCCAATAAAATCTCTACCGGCACCTGCGGATGGGGCAGGGGCTGCTCGCGCAGCTTTGCTAGCGCCGGGTAGTAGCCCTTATTTTCTTGACGACGCGCTTTTAAAGCAGCGTCGCTGACGTCCTCGACGCGCACTTTTTGCTGCAACCGCGCCGGTAAATGCTTATAGCCTGCAGCCATTAGGAAAATGGGGAGCAGTTTAAGATCGCGGCTAAAAGTGATTGCCGAATCAAAAAGTGCCTCCAGGCGTTTACCTAGGGGACCAATCTGGGCCCCCACAAATTCACTTGAGGGATCAACCAGCACCAGCGCCTTAACCAACTGTGGCTGGCGTGCGGTTAGTAAACGGGCCATGATGCCCCCATAGGAATGGCCCACAATAATGGCCCCCTGGGGTGCGTAAGCTCGCACCACCTGCTCTAGGTCTGCCACCAGGGCCTCTAGGTTGCGCTCTGTTGCGGCCGGTGAGCGACCCAGGCCGGAGCGATCATAGCTGATCGTGCGGTAGCCGGCTTTTGCCAGTAAATGAGCCACATTTGCCCACAGTAGGCGCGAGAGCCTAGGCCGGATTCAAACACTACCGGCGGCTTAGCCTCGCTTGTCGCAGCCGCTGGCGCCGTCGTCGCAGGTGTCGCAGCCGCTGGCGCCGTCGTGGTTGCAGCCACCCCGGAAAACGGCAGATGCTCCACTACATGCAGCCGGCGTCCGTCGCTTAAATCAACATAGCTGTGCTTTGAACGGGGCCAATTTACCTGCTTAGCGCTCATGGCTTCACCATAATCGTATTGATCAGTTAAAACGATGGGAAACTGACAAATTTCGCTATATGCGGCGAATGCATATTTTAGAAAATAATGTAAGAAAATCTCACTATACGGAGAATGTAGCGCTATAAGCCAAATATTGAGATTATGTTGCACACCTAGGCGCTGACGCTATTGGCGGCGCACCGCGTTCGCCAGGCGCCTCGCCGCGAGCGAAGGAAAAGGCATGATCTCGGTGCGTAAGCTAGCAAAAGCTGGCGGCATCCTGTTTTGGGTGATTCTAGCGATAGTGACTGCTTTGGTGGTGGGCTCTATTAAGGTGGGTTCCTCCCCGCTGATCACCGTGCCGCTGGCGCGCGTATTCGTTACTTTTTCGGCGATTTTCGCCCAGTTCTTAAGTTTTGCAATTCCGCTGATCATCGTGGGTTTGGTAACCCCAGCAATTGCAGATTTAGGACGTGGAGCCGGTAAGTGGCTCTCTATTACTGCGGCCCTGGCCTATGGCTCCACCCTGTTTTCAGGTTTCCTTACCTACGTGGTGTGCGCCAGCATTTTCCCGCACATTATCACCAAGTCTTTGGCCTCTAATGTGGGTAAGGCCGACGCCGGCAGCCTCAAGTCTTATTTTGAAGTGGAAATGCCCCCGGTCTTTGGGTCATGACGGCGCTGCTGCTGTCTTTCGTAATCGGCATTGGCCTGTCGCTGGTGCCCAGGGGCGTGCTGCGTAAAGCCAGCATTGAATTTAGGGCTATTATCAGCGCTTTGATCAACAAGATCATTATTCCGCTGCTGCCGTTGCACGTGTTTGGTACCTTCTTGAACCTGGCTATCTCAGGTGCAGCGTGGCGCATTATGCGCACCCTGCTGAGCGTAGTAGTGGTGGTGCTGGTACTGGAAGTGGTTATCCTGCTGACCCAGTTTGTGGTAGCTGGGCTGATTGGCAAGCGCAACCCGTTAAAGGCGCTGTGGACCATGATGCCCGCCTACACCACTGCTCTGGGTACCTCCTCCTCGGCGGCCACCATCCCGGTGACTTTGCGCCAGACCCGCAAAAATGGGGTATCTGCGCCGGTAGCTGCTTTCACCGTGCCTCTGTGCGCCACTATTCACCTGGCTGGTTCAACCTCGAAAATTACCGCCTTCTCACTGGCCATTATTGCCTCCCAGGGCATGAATGTTTCAACGATGCAGTATGCCGGTTTCATTTTCATGCTGGGTATTGTCATGGTGGCCGCCCCGGGTGTGCCCGGAGGTGCGATCATGGCCGCTACCGGTGTGCTCTCTTCAATGCTGGGCTTTAACGAGTCCGCTATCGCCCTTATGATCGCCACCTACATCGCTTTGGACCCCTTCGGCACCGCCACCAACGTAACCGGCGACGGCGCTATTGCCATTGTGATTGACCGTCTGGCTCACGGTAAGTTCAACGATGCTAAAGCTGACCCGGAAAACGCCCGCGAGCTGTCTTTTGACGGCATGGCCTACCTGGACAAGGTTTCGGTGGAAGGGGTAGTTACCGACGAAGACCGCGCCCTATCCCAGCAGCTGGGAGCCTAGTGCGTCGCGACATCCACAAGGCCATACCAGGCTCTGTCCCAGCAGCTGGCTAGCGTGCGTCTAATGCGCTGGCGCCATAACTGCTGCAGTGAACACCCTTAAAAAATAGTTAGCGCTAACCATTACGGTTAGCGCTAACTATTTATGTAATTGCTGGGGTTTATCGGCTATTGGCCCCAGTGGTGCACAAGCGGGCTTAGCGATCCATAAGCTGGCGCAGCGGGCCGGGAGTGTTCATTAGCTTTTGGGGCTTGCCGCTTTGAACAATCTGGCCGTTTTCAAAGACCACTACCCGGTCAGCCAGTTCCAGGCCCACCAACGTATGGGAGACTTCCAAAATAGTGGCTTCAGGTAGTGCCTGGCGCAAAGACTTGCGCACGCTAGCAGCCAGCTTCAGATCCATATGTGAAGTGAACTCATCCAAAATCAGCAGACGCGGCTTAGCTACCAGCGCCCGGGCAAAAGCTAGACGCTGAGCCTGGCCGCCAGAAAGCGAACTGCCACGCTCACCCACAAGCGTGTCGAGTCCCCTTAGGCATAGCCCGCACCTCGGCAGCCAGCTGAGCGTACTCCAGGGCCTGCCACAGCTGGGCAGTATCGGCCTGCGGGGCCGCCAAGGCCAGATTCTCACGGATAGTGGCGCGCATAATGAACGGATGCTGGCTTACCAACTGCACTTGGGAACGCAGCGAATCAACCTTAAGCGTGCGCACATCGTGCCCATCAAGCAGCACGCGCCCGCCCACCGGATCATCACAGCGCGCCGCCAACATGCTCAGCGTGGACTTGCCGCTACCGCTAGCACCCGCCAACACCGTCCAAGAACCAGCGTTTAGGTGCAGGGAAACCTGAGTTAAAGCCTGGTGTTTACGCTCACCAGGGTAGGCGTAAGAAACCTTGTGCCAGGTGACCTCCAAACCAGACTTGGCGGCGTCGTCGCGATGGGCAGGCAGAGCTTTAGGGCCCATCAAGCAAAGCCGGACCCATGGGCGGTGGCATAAACTCGCTCAGCACTAGCCCAAGCTACCGACACTGAAGAAGGCATATCCTCCAAGGTACGCGCGCTAGTACGCTGAGCTACCAGGGCGGCAATCACCGCCACCACTGTGGGGGCCTGAGCCAGGGGAGCGGCCTCAAAAACCGGGTCGCGCAGCCAAATAAACAGCACCCCAAACAGCATCAGGGCCATCAAAAGCTGCCCGGCTGCCCAACGCAGCGCCGCCCAAGCCCGTACTGGAGCATCAGCGGCGGTGATCGAATCACCAATGCGTTCAAGCTGCTCTAGACGCTGCAACTGGGCGCCATAAGAAAGCACCTCGTTGTAGCCCTGCACCGAGTCAGTTACGTGGGCCTGCAGCTGGCCGCGAATCTTGGCGCTCTTTTGGGCTCCGGCAAGGGAGAACTTAGCCCCCATCAACGGCACCACCACTAAGGTCAGCGCCAGCATCACCAGGACGAAAATAGAAACCGTAGCCGGAGACACAAAGGCGATCCACACCCAGGTCAGCAGCGGCACCACCAGTGAACTTACTAGCGGCGCCAAAGTGTGGGCAAAAAACACCTCAATGCGGTCAATGTCTTTAGTTAGCCGCCCAGTTAGCTCAGCTGAGCGGGTGTGCAAAGACAGGCGTGGTGACTGGGGCAGCATGGACCTAAACAGCTCAATGCGCAGCAACTCTAGGGCTTTGAAAGCAACTAGGTGCCCCATGAACTGTTCGGCGTAGCGCAAACGCGGCCTTAACCAGGGCAATGATCAAACATGCCAGCAAAAACAGCCACACCAGGCCAGTATCGAGCCCGCCGCCACCGCTGAGCTTACGCAGCGCCACCGCGAGTGCATAGGCCCCCAGGGAGTAGATAACTACCTGCAAGATCTGGTCCAGTAGGCGTGCACTTACTGACAGGGCCAGAGGCTTTAGTGCCGGCCGCGTTACTTCTAGGATCCAGTTATAAACCCGACGCCGTGACATCAGTCGTCCTCTCCGCTAGAGCTGTGGGCTGAGTTGGCATCCATAGCAGTTGGTTTTTTGGCAGAGTTTTTCTTGGTTTTAGTGGGTTTTTGCATCTGGGCTAGAGAGGCTAGCGCTGAGGTTAGGGGAGTGGTCATGGCGTCGCCGCTAACCTTGGCGGCCAGGAGCTGGTCTGCCTGGGCTTTGGTGGGTTGGGCTGGGCCGGTGGGCTTAGCCTTTGGGTTTGCGCGGCGTTAGCTCGTGGAGTTTGCCTTTAGAAACCTTAAAGATGCGGTCAGTGTGGATTAGCGCCGCTGGGCGGTGCGAAATGGTTACCACAGTGCGGTTGGCACCTAGGTTTTCTAGGGCTTTAGTGATGGCAGCTTCGCTAGCCAGATCTACCTGGCTGGTGGGCTCATCCAATAGCAAGATGGGGCGGTCAGCTAGTACGGCGCGGGCGATAGCCAGGCGTTGGGCTTGGCCTCCTGATAGGCCCATGCCGCTGTCGCCCAGCATGGTTTCTAGTCCTTTAGGTAGGGCCCGAATTTCGGTGTCAAGCTGGGCTACTTCCAGGGCCCGCCATAGTTCTTCAGTGGTAGCTTCAGGCTTAGCTAGACGCAGGTTTTGGGCTACCGTGTCACCAAAGAGCCATGAGCGCTGGCTAACTAGGGCACTGGAGCGCTGCACACGTGACATATTGGCTGGGCGCAGGCGGATAGGGCCAAGGCGCCCGTAGCCTTCACGGGGCAGTAAGTGGCCTGCCAGTAGCGCCATAAGCGTGGATTTGCCGGCTCCTGAGCGGCCCACAATACCGATGTGTTCACCCAGTTCCACCCGCAGGTTGACGTTTTTAAGTACGTCTTTATCGCCCCAACCAACGCTCACGTCACGCAAGAAGATAGCGGCGGTGTCCACCTCTTCTGGCTGGTAGCTGGACTTGGCGGGTACCGGCGCCGGGGCGGCGCTGGCGGGGGTGGGGGTGGCCAAAATGTTGCGGATAGCTTTTTGGCTGGCGCGTCCACCCATACCCACATAGAAGAAGGCCCCTACATGGTTAAGCGGGTCTAGCAGCACTAGCGCCACTAGGGCTAGAGCCAGGGCGTCACCGGCATCTAGGCGTCCAGATTTTAGACCGCTGGCAGCAATAGCCACCGAGGCCATCAAAATGAACACGCTAGTAAATAGATCGGTGGCTAGGATTACTAGCTGGTTGCCTGCCAGTAGACGCATTAGGGCCCGGCGGTTAGCTTCGCCGCGTTGGCCTAGACGCTGGGCGTAGCGTTCACCAGCGCGGGCCAGTACTAGAGTACTTAGGCCCTGTACCGCATCTAAATATTGGGCGGCTAGGGCTGAACGCTGCTGGCGCGAGCCAGCGGCGCTGCCACGGGTGAGGCGGCTGACTCCGAGGCTGCCGCCAATAGCGACGGCGATACCTAGGGTTAGTTCTAGGGCGCTGAGGGGATCAATGAAGATAGCTGCCAGTACCAGCACCACCAGCGGCGTGATTAGGGCACTGATTGCTTGGGGCAGGAAAGTGAACTCGTATTTAGAAACGCGCTCGCTGCCATCAACCAGGGTAGAGACTAGTGCGCCGCTGGCGGTGGTTTTAGCGCTATCGGCGCCCGCCCGGTGCGCGGCAAGTGACCGATCGCGAAAATGTGGTCTAGGGTGCGCACGCGCAGGCGTGATTCTTCATCAAGTGCACTTTGGCGGCCAATATAGTCAGCTGCCGCGTAGCTTAGGGCGCAGATGCTGGCAAAAATAACTGCCGTGGCCAGCCAAGGCCACGCTGCCGCAAACGGAGAGACTTGATGGGCTAGTACAGTGGAGTCAAAAGGTGCCCCAACCCCCTTACCAAAACCAATCAAACTTAGTGCGCCGCTGGCGCCTGCCACGACACTAAACACACAGATTTGACGATAAGCCCGCTGCCCCAGCGGTGAGCGGGTGGGTATTGATTGGCCTCTCACGGCTAACAGCTTAGCTTGCCATTAGCGCCTTAGGGGGCATAGAACACAGTTAGCTAACCGGCGTGCGCCCTAAAGGCTCTGATTTGGGCAAAATCGCTGGGTCCTAAATTTTGTATGCTCAAGGGCATACACTTATACACAGTGGCTGTGCAAGGAAGCAGTCCTTAATTGTCTTACCTTAAGGAGACTTAACTTATGGCAAACGCCCCCGTAAATGTCACCGTCACCGGTGCCGCTGGCAACATTGGCTACGCACTGCTGTTCCGTATTGCTTCTGGCGCTCTGCTAGGCCCCGACCAGCAGGTAAACCTACGTCTGCTGGAGATCCCCCAGGCTGTTAAGGCTGCTGAGGGTACCGCTATGGAGCTATTCGACTCCGCCTTCCCGACCCTGGGCAGCGTGGACATTTTCGATGACCCCAAGCAGGCTTTCGACGGCGCCAACATCGCCTTCCTAGTTGGTTCTATGCCGCGTCGTGCCGGCATGGAGCGCTCTGACCTGCTGCAGGCCAACGGCGGTATCTTCGGTCCTCAGGGTGCAGCCATCAACGCTGTAGCCGCTGACGACATCAAGGTCCTGGTTGTGGGTAACCCTGCCAACACCAACGCCCTGATTGCCGCCAACCACGCCCCGGATGTGCCCAGCTCTCGCTTCACCGCTATGACCCGCCTGGACCACAACCGCGCCCTAGCTCAGCTAGCCGCTAAGACCGGTGCTCACGTAACCGACCTAGACAAGGTCACCATCTGGGGTAACCACTCCTCCACCCAGTACCCGGACCTGACTCACGCCACCGTTAAGGGCCAGCCGATCACCGAGCTTCTGGCTGACCGCGCCTGGGTTGAGGGCGACTTCATCCCCACCGTAGCCAAGCGTGGCGCCGCCATCATCGAAGCCCGTGGTGCTTCCTCCGCCGCCTCTGCTGCCTCCGCCGCCATCGACCACGTGCGCGACTGGGTCAAGGGCGTTAAGGGCTACTCCTGGACCTCCGCCGCCATCATGAGCGACGGCTCCTACGGCGTGCCCGAGGGCATCATTTCCTCCTTCCCGGCAACTAGCGTTGACGGCGAATGGAAGATTGTTGAGGGCCTAGAGATCGACGACTTCTCCCGCGCTGAGATTGACGCTTCTGTCAAGGAACTGCTGCACGAGAAGGACACCGTTAAGGGCCTAGGTCTGATCTGATCTAACTGCTACTACAGCTAGCTACTAAAGCTGGCCGCCACGTAAGTGACGGCCAGCTTTGTCGTTATGGGCTGCCTCACAGTCAGGTAAACACAGAAAACATCCGCACAAAAGTGCACAAAAAATAACAAATCGATAGCGATTTTTGCGCAAAACCCAATTTTTCCAACATCGCACGAAAATTTGTTGCACAATTGCAACTACAGAACGAAAATTTGTTGCCCAAGTGACTTGACTGAGCGCTACCACAAGCAATCGGCCTAGCACGCAAGTAGCAACTTCTAGGACAACGCTGTTCAGGAGCGATCATGAGCGTAAGCACATACATGTCACGGCGTCAGGTACTAATCGGTGCCAGCGCCACCGCACTCGCGGCCACCCTGGCCGCCTGCGGCTCAAGCGACAAGAAGGAAGGCAAGTCCGGCGAGGCAGTAGGCGAAGGCGATGCCAGCCAGGTCGACGTCGTCACCTGGTGGCAGGCCGGAAGCGAAAAGGACGGCCTAGAAGCCCTAGTCAAGGTCTTCAACGCGCAGTTCCCCAAGACCAAATTCGCCAACAAGGCCATCGCTGGTGGCGGCGGCTCCCAGGCCAAGCAGAAGCTAGCTGCAGACCTGTCCGCTGGCAACCCGCCAGACACCTACCAGGCCCACGCCGGCGCTGAACTCAAGGACGACATTGACGCCGGCTACCTGCAAGACGTCTCCAAGCTCTACGACGAGTTCAAGCTCAAGGATGCCTTCCCCAAGACCCTAATGGAGCGCCTAACCGTAGACGGTGCCATCTACTCAGTGCCCTCCAACATCCACCGCAACAACGTAGTGTGGGCCTCGGTATCAGTGCTTAAGGCTGCCGGCCTAGACCCGGCCAAGCCTGCCCAAACTATTGACGCCTGGATCAGCGACATGGAAAAGATCAAGGCCGCCGGCTACACCCCCATCACCATGGGTATGGCCTGGACCCAGATGGGCCTGTTCGAATCTGTGCTAATTGCAGACCTAGGCGCAGAAAAGTACTCGGGCCTGTTCGACGGCAAGACCGACTGGGCTGGTGCTGAAGTAACCAAGGCTGTTGAGCACTACGCCAAGATCGTCTCCTTCACCGACAAGTCCCTATACACCGAAGACTGGGAGCCGGCCATCAAGCCCATTATGGAAGGCAAGGCCGCCTACAACGTCATGGGTGACTGGGCGGTAGCTGGTTTCAACGCCGCCAAGAAGAGCGCCGGCACCGACTACGTCTACTTCCCAGTACCGGGCACCAAGGGCATCTTTGACTTCCTAGCCGACTCCTTCACTCTGCCCGAAAAGGCCAAGCACCCCGGCGGCGCCAAGAACTGGCTCAGCTGCATCTCCTCCAAGGAAGGCCAGGTTGCCTTCAACACCGTCAAGGGCTCCATCCCCTCCCGCACAGACCTGACGGATGAGGAAAAGAAGAAGTTCTCTGAGTACCAGCGCTCAGCCATGGAAGACTTCTCCAAGGACACCATCGTCTCTTCCATTGCTCACGGCGCAGCCCTACCGGCCAAGGCCTCCAATGCCATGGGTGACGCCCTAAGCAAGTTCGCCCAGGGTGCCTCAGATGCTAAGGCTCTGCAAAAAGCCCTGGCTGAAGCCTACAAGGCAGCTCAGTAAAATTTCCGGCTGGCGCCCTTAAAAGCTGATTAAAAGTCAGCAAGTGCTCTCTGGTTCCTTTCTTGGTGGTTAGGGTGCCAGCCGGCATAAACGCGGTGGGCGACGTCGTCAAAGCTACGACGGCGTCGCCCACCTTTTAACATCAGCAAGTGTCAAGGAGGACAACGCATGTCCCAGGCCCGTGCGGCGCGACGGCGTAAAAACAAGATCAAGCAGTGGGGCCCAGGTCTGCTGCTAATCTCTCCGTCCCTAATCTTGGTGGCAATCTTCGTTTACGGCATGATTGGCGCCAACTTCAAAACTTCCCTATACAACACCCACCGCGCTGCCCAGGTCTCAGGGCGGCGCCCGTCAAAGTATGTGGGCTTTGAGAACTTCTCCAAGCTCTTTGAAGACCCAAACTTCCAGCACTCCTTCATTAACCTGATCCTGTTTACCGTGGCCTTCCTAGTGGGCACACTAGTACTGGGCTTTCTATGGGCCTGGCTGCTAGATAAGCCCATCAAGGGGGAGGGGATCTTCCGCTCGATATTCCTATTCCCCATGGCGGTGTCCTTTGTGGCCTCCGGTGTGGTGTGGCGCTGGCTGCTCAACTCCAAAACCGGCAGCGAAGCCTCAGGTCTAAACCGACTATTTGAAATGTGCGGGCTGACCTTCCTAGAAAACAGCTGGGCCTCAAATGTCCACTTTGGCATCTTGGCAATTGCAATCCCGGCTATCTGGCAGCTAGCAGGCTATGTGATGGCCCTGTTCCTGGCCGGTTTCAGGGGCATTTCTGACGACCTGCGTGAAGCCGCCCGCGTCGATGGCGCCAATGAATGGCAGCTATACAAAAACATTATCTTCCCGCAGCTAACCCCCATTGCTCTAAGCGCCGTGATCATCATTGGGCACATGTCGCTTAAGAGCTTCGACCTCATCATGTCGATCACCGACCAGCGCACCTACTCCACTAAGGTGCCCGCAATCGACATGTACAACTTCATGACCGACAACGACTACTCCAACGCCGCCGCCGTAGGCGTGATCTTGCTGGCGCTGGTAGCTATCGCGGTTATTCCCTACCTAATCCACGACACTAAGACAAGGAAATGAATATGAGCGAGCCTAAAGTTAAAACTAAGCGCGCTCATGGCTCCCGGCGCTTTCAGCTAGGGAACCACCGTGCGCTACGTGCTGCTATTTATCTCCCTGGCGCTGGTGCTAATTCCGGTCTATGTGCTGATTGTGACCTCTTTTAAGGGCTCGGCTGAGGCTGACCCCTCCACCACCTGGTACCTGCCTGAGCACTGGGAAACTAAAAACTGGTCGCGGGCTTGGGAAGAACTAGGCGGTGGCCTGGTGCGCTCGCTGCAACTAGTGATTCCGGCGGCGCTGATTTCAGCCATGCTCGGTAGTGCTAATGGCTTTGTGCTTTCTAAGTGGCGCTTCCCGGGGGCGAATGTGGTGTTCACGCTGATTTTGTTTGGCATGTTCATTCCCTACCAGTCGGTGATGATTCCGCTGATGCGCCTGGTGATTAACGCTGACCTGGGCTTTGGGATCCCCACTTTGATCTTGATGCACGTGGTTTACGGTATTCCGATCACTACCTTGATCTTCCGTAACTACTACGAGACGGTGCCTAATGAGCTTATTGAGGCGGCCCGCGTGGATGGGGCCGGGATGCTGCGCACCTACTTCTCGGTGGTGCTGCCGATTTCTGTGCCGTCTTTTGTGGTGGTGCTGATCTGGCAGTTCACTAGTGCCTGGAATGACTTCCTGTTTGCCTTGTTCTTTGGTGGCGGGGCGCAAAACGGTCCGGTAACGCTGGCTTTGAGTAACTTAGCGCACGGCTCGATTCTGGCCGACTATGGTGCCTCAATGTCGGGTGCATTGATTGCTTCAGTGCCTACGCTGCTGGTTTATATCGTCCTGGGTAAGTACTTCGTGGGCGGTTTGATGTCTGGTTCCGTTAAGGGCTGAGTTACATTCTCGACGGCGTCGCTGTTTTTGGCGACGTCGTCGAGCTGGCTTCTTATAATCGTCCCTATGGCCCGACGCAGCTCTAAGCGACCCTATAACCAGCCTCATGTACCGCTAAATATGGATCGGCTGGCTTCCTTGCCACGCTCGCAGCGCGGGCCGGGGGGAGCGGAGTTTACGGTGCGTAATGTGCGCGGGGCTGATAAAAGCTATATCTGCCCCGGATGCAATCAGACGATCGCTCCGCGTACGCCTCATGTGGTGGCTTGGTCTAATGAGTCGCTGTTTGGGGCTGAGAGGGGTTTGGAGGAGCGCCGTCATTGGCATACTTCCTGCTGGAACCGCAAGCTGTGGTAGCGATTGTGTCAGCATGGGAGGGTTGACCAGCAGTTTTAGTTCCTGTTCACGCAGAGCATAACGGTCCCGACGGTGGGGCCATTTTTGCAGGTAGTGGCGGGTTTGCTGGAATAACTGCCAAGTTCGTGCCGTTTGTTTATGCTTGACTAAATTGAGTCATTTTGTTCTATGTGGATAAATTTAGGTTCATTTTTATCTTAATTAATCGATAAACCCTTGAAACGACGGGAAAGACTGCTGTAAATTAATATCGTTAAAGATGTTCAAAGAGGAATATCTATAAGGCAAACTTATTAGTTAGGTGCTTTTTATAAGAGGTGCTTATTATTTGTTTGCAAATTTCCTTCAAACCTGCTCTCACCTGCATCTTAATGAGAATCTGGGACTAGAAAAATGCCCCAGAAATGATGCACACTTTGCACATGGGCAAGACAGTGGGTTTAAACATAAAGATTGACCCGGGTTCTAGCCTCCCGGTGTTTATACAGATTGTAGATGCAGTTAGTAAAGGCGTAGAAAAGGGAGCGATTACTCCCGGTACGCGTCTGCCGGCTACGCGCACTTTAGCCGCCACGCTAGGTGTAGCCACTAATACTGTGGCTAAGGCCTACCGCGAGTTAGAGCGCCACGGAGTGGTGCAGGGGCGAGGTCGCTTAGGCACTTATGTGCTTGATCGTGACCAGGCAGCTACCCACCGCGCTGCGGGAGCCTACTCACGCTCTATGAAATCTCTAGGGCACTCACTAGAAGAAGCACAAGACTACCTGGCCTACGCCTGGAGCTAGGGCAGGGTTAAAACCAAGGTGCGGGTAAAACGTTGATCCCGCGTGGCTCGCACCTTGATGCGTGATGCTTAAAGCACTACGGCAGTGATTTAAGTGTTACGCATATAAGAAAGGGGCGGATGGTTGCCAACAGGCCATCCGCCCCTTGTTTTTCTGTTTCCGGGCTACTTGTCAGCGCTAGCGGCGCTAGCAGCCGACTCGCTAGAGTCAGCAGACTCAGCCAAGTCGGCAGAATCGCTGCTGTAGCTAGAATTTGCGCTTAGCTGCGGCTGGGTAACCGAAGCAGGCATACCGGTTACAAAGGCGGCGGCGCTACCAAGCACCCCGCGCATCTCCTCCAGGTAAGAGCTGATCGAGTCGCGCTGTGAACGCAGCTCCTCCACCTCACGCTTAGCGGCGGCAGTGAGGGCATCAGCTTGGATCTGTGCATCCAAAATCAGCTGCTCAGCCTCACCCCGGGCACCGGCAATAACCTCTTCAGCGGCGCGGTTAGCGTCAATCTGACGCTTGCGGGCTTCCTCATCGGAGGCGGCGCGCATCTTCTCGGCGCGCTCCATGGCTTCACGCAGACGCTCTTCGGCGTCAGCAGCCTGCTCTTCAGCCTTAGCCACCATAGCTTCAGTAGACTTACGGGCAGCCTCAGCGGCCTCGGCAGCTTCCTTAGCGGTGCTTTCCTTAAGTGCGGCCACCTCAAGAGCGCTGTTTTGACGCAGCTCAGCAGCCTCAGCGCGAGCAGCCTCAGCCTCATCCTTAGCGGCGCGGCGCGTGGTCTCGGCTTCCTTACGGGCCTGGGTCAGCAGTTCCTCAGCCTGAGTGTTGGCTTTGTCGGTAACCAGGCGGGCTTCCTTGCGGGCGTTATCGAGCAGCTCGCGGGCCTGACGCTCAGCGCTGGTGGTGGCCTCTTCAGCAGCGCGGGCAGCCTCATCACGAGTGGCAGCGGCCTCCTGCTCGGCGCTAACGGTAATCTCGGTAGCTTCCTTGCGGGCGCTAGAAATAGCCAATTCCGCTTCACGCTGACTGGTGTTGGTCAGGTTGGTGGCCTCCGTGTTGGCGGCGGTGCGCACCTTATCTGCCTCACGCTTGGCAGCAGCAACCAGCTCATTGGCTCGATCCGTGGCATTAGCCAGGGTAGTGCTGGCCTCGTTTTCTGCCTTAGAGCGTACTTCTTCAGCTTCCCGGCGAGCATCTGCCAGGGTGGTGGCAGCCTCGGTGGAAGCACGTTCGGACATTTGCGCCACATTCGTGCGAGTGCGGGTTAGCAGGCTATCTGCCTCGCGGTTGGCCTTTGCCAAGATAGAGGCAGACTGTTCTTCAGCATTGCGTAGCAACTGCTCAATACGTGAGCCCAAGCCAGCGTAAGTGGGCTTGTCACTCTCGCGTAGACGACGCTGTGCTTCTGCTAGCTGTCCGGCTAAAGTCATGGCGCGGTGGTCAAGGCTGGCCACCTCGTTACGCGCTTCCACTAGTTGGCGACTCAGGCTCTCCAAACGCTGGTCCACCTGCAGCCGATCGTAGCCGCGCATGGTGATAGCGAATTCACTGTGGTCCTCAGCCACGTTTAACTCCTCGGTTGTTAAAGCTCGGGGCGAATAGTGCCCACCGTCCAAGCCTAGCGGGTCGCAGCAGGTTTTGCGGCAAATGAGACAGTGCTACCCAGCTCCCCCCTAAGCAAACAAATCAGCCTGTCTCTTAGCATCGGCTCACGCAAATGTGTAGGCTAGACGCCAAGAATATCTACGCTACGGCTTTAATATCTAGATCCCGCAGAGCGCGGCGCGAACGAGCTCACCCGAGGAGAACCTAAGTGAACAGAATTCTTTCCCTAGTAAAACCCCGAGTGCTAAGCATCGTGCTTATCGTCTTGGGTCTATTGGCGGTGATCTTGGCGGTTGCCTCAGCCACCATCTGGCGTCCTTCGCAGACGGCAGTGGCTACGCTTAAACCGGCAGCCACCACGGCGTACGTCGTTACCGGCGACGGCGTCCTAAACATGGTTGACTCCACTGTCACCATTACTGCCAAGGCTAAAGACGCCAACTCTACAGTTACCTTGGCGCTGGCTCGCTCTGAGGACGCCCAAGCCTGGCTGGCTAACGACCCCTACACGGAAGTTACCGGCCTAAGCTCCTGGGAAGCCCTATCTGGGCGCACAATTACCGAGCGTTGCAATGTAAAGGCCGCCCCCACCGCTACGGCAACTAGCACCGCTAAGGCCACTAGTACGGCTAAGGCCACGGCTACGGCTAAAGGCCACGGCTACTTCCACCGCTAAGGCCACCCCCACCCCTGACGCTAAGGGCTGCATTAAGGCGGTTGCTTCCAATGCCTCGCTAAACGGCTCAGACATGTGGGTGACCTCCAAGACCGGCAAGGGCTCAGTGTCCATCACTTATGATCCCAGCTCCTCTAACTATGTAGTGCTGGCTGCCACCGATGGCAAGCAAGCTGCCCCCACCTTCAGCCTGTCGTGGAAGCGCACCGTAGGCACTCCCTGGTTAATCCCCGGCCTGATCGTAGGCGGTTTGTTGGTAGCCGGCGGGGTGTTCATCTTCATGCTAGATATTCAGATGCGCCACCAGGAGCTGGCCAATGCCCAGCGTCGTCGTCGTCGCCAGGAAGAAGCCGCCGCCCGCCTGAACAGGGACCCCAACCGTCCCCTGACCCGCCTGGAGCTGCGTGAAAAGGCCCAGGCGGAGGCCGCCGGTAAAGTCTGGATTGACCCGCGCCGTGACGTGCCCAGCGAAAGTGCTGCCGACGTCGACGCCGACCGCACCATCCCGGCCGCACCCAACCCGATTACTGACTCGCGCGGCATCTGGGCCGTCCAGGCTGCTGGGGGAGCGGACCGCGTAGCCGCCGCCCAAGACCAGGTAGCCCCCCAGGAAGGCGACGCCGTGCCGCACCTGCCTGGTACTGCGTTTAATGCCACTGCGTTTACTGGCGCCCCGGTTATGGGTAGTGGCGCCCCGGTAGTGGCGCCCCGGTTATGGGAGCTAACCCCGCTGGAGCCCCCACTCCGGCGGCTGCAACCCCGGCTGCTGGACAAAGTGCCTTCAGCGCCACCAGCGCCCCGCAGGCTCCGGTTTCTGGGCCTAGCGCCGCCAGCGCAGCGCAAGCCAGCCCGTTTGCTCCGCCCAGCGGCGCTAATACGCCCCAAGCCCGCACTGCGCCAATTGAAGAATCTGCCCTCAGCGCCGCCAGCGCTGCGCACGCGGCAGTTAACCCCTTCGCAGTGCAGCCAGGCACTAACCCCTTTGGGCCTAAGTACTCCAGCATCTTTGATGAGCCAGCCTCGGCCCCCAGCCCCACTCCGGCTGCTGGTAATGCCGCCTTGGCAATGGAGCGCTCAGGTGCTTCAACGGACGTATTTGAGCCCATTAACGAGCCAGTGATCTCTGCTCCTGAAGCTAGTGCCCCCAGCGCGGCCAGCAGCTCCAGCGCAAACAGCGCCACTCCTGCGATGGGCCAAGCTCAGCTAGCAAGCGCCCCTAGCGCCGACAGTGCCCCTAGCGCCGCCAGCGCGGCTAGTGGTGCCAGCGCAGAAAGCGCCCCCAGCGCCGACAGCGCGAGCGCACCCACCCCAGAGCAGGCAGATGAGCCCCAGCGCGAAGACGTGGCTAAGGAGGAAAACTAAGATGAATTTGACTCGACGCGGCGCCCTAGGCGCCCTGGTAACCACGGCTGCCGGTTTGGGGCTAAGCGCCTGCGGCCAGGAACTACCCAAGCCTCAGCCGCCTAAAGCTGATGCCACGGCTAAGCCGGTGCTGGACTCTACGCGTCTAGAAACCATTTTGAAGCGCATCCAAACTGGGCTTACCGCCGCCGATAAAGACCGTGACCCGGCCAAGCTGACCGGCTATCTAAACGGCCCGGCGCTGCGCCTGCGCACAGCTAACTACAAGCTGGTTAAAGGCCGGCGGTGGTTCGGTGGCTACGCTCAACACCAATGCGCGTATGTCTGCGGTGGGCGCTACCTCTGCTTTCCCACGCACTGCTATCAGCGTCTCTGCCATCAGCGGCAAGAACAACTCGCCACTACTGCTGGTGCTGGACCAACAAGATGCCCGCAGTAACTATGAGATGTGGGCTTGGGTGCGCCTATTTGCCGGCGCCAAGATCCCGGCAACTGCCGGTCCGGCCGTGGGCTCAGCCCAGATTGAGGCAGACTCCACCCAGTTCCTGTTCTCACCTAGTAAGGCCATGGCCGCCTATGTGGAGGCCCTAAACAAGCCCGATTCGGCTAACGGCAAGGCTTTCCCCGACGACGGCCTGCGCAAGCTAGTAGCCTCCGAGCGGGCTGTAGCCAGCCAGGTAAAGGATGCCGGTAGCATCACGGTTAGCGTTAGCGCTGGTAACGACGGTTTCCGTGGCCTAGTAACCAGCGACAATGGGGCTATTGCGGTAGGTTCACTGAGCTTTACCACCACCTACCAGCGCACCTCTGCCAAGAGCACCATTACGGTCTCTGAGCAGTTGGCCGCCTATATGGGTGGAAATAAAGAAGTCACCAGTAAAGTGATGGCTACCTACGAGGCTATGGTGGCCTTCTACCTGCCTCCCAAGGGTGCTAAAGCTAAGGTGCCCACCGCCCTGGGAACCGGCGTGGTACTCACTTCAGTGACCCGTGACGACTCCAACCCGCCTAAGTAAGGAAGTAATCCATGTCGATGTTTGGTGCTGTTGACCTATCCACCCTAGCGCCCTCAAAAGGCGCAGCTAGTGGGGCTGGTAGCGAGGGGGCGGCTGCCCCCGGCGTGGCTGACAGCGGGGTAATCGACTCGCCATTAGTGATTGACGTTGACGTCACCAACTTTGAGGACGCCGTAAAGCGCTCTATGCAGGTGCCGGTAGTAATTTCACTATGGTCACCGCGCAGTCAGGTTTCTGCTGAAGTTAACACTGCGCTTGAGTCGCTAGCAGCCCGCTATCAGGGCCGCTTCCAGCTGGCCCGGGTGGATGTTGATGCTAACGCCAAAATCGCTGAGTTGTTTGCTGCCCAAAGCGTACCCAGCGTGGTAGCTGTGCTGGGTGGTCAGCCCGTGCCCCTATTCCAGGGCCAGGCCAGCGCCCAACAGCTAGAGCAGATCTTTGAGCAGGTTATGCAGATGGCTCAGGCTAACGGCATAACTGGCCGGGTACGCCTAGATGCGGCGCCGGTAGCACAAAGCGAACCGGTTGAAACTGAGGTGCAGCGTTTAGGACGTGAGGCCATTGAGGCCGGCGACTACGCCAAAGCTCAAAGTATCTATGAGCGCGCCCTGGTTAACGAACCAGCCAATGATGAGCTACGCCTAGCCCTAGAGCAGGTTAAGCTGCTTCAGCGCGTAGAAGGCGCGGATCTAGACGGCGATCTAGCTGCTTCAGACCAGCCTGAAGCCACCTGGCGTCAGCTACTAGCCGGGGCCGACGCCGCCCTGGCTATGGGCGATGTTGAGGGCACTTTGGCGCGTGGTCTAGAGGCTGTACGTCGTAGCTCTGGCGATGAGCGTGACCAGGCCCGTGTGCGCCTGCTAGAGCTGTTTGAGCTAATTGGCACCACCGACCCGCGCGTGGGTAAAACCCGCCGCGCACTAGCGTCGCTGCTGTACTAAGCCAGCTAAACACTGCCAGCTAAGTGTGGGGGGCCAGTTCCTAGGAACTGGCCCCCCACGTTATATATCAGCGTGCAGAGCTAATCAGCTTGCGAATCAGGCGATCGGCTCACCCTTGATCTTCCACACCTCGCGAGCGTAGTCGCTGATGGTGCGGTCAGAGGAGAAGCGGCCGGAGCGGGTGATGTTTACCCACACCTTACGGTTCCAACCCAGCGGGTCGGCGTCGTGGTCGTGAGCCATACGGTCCTTGGCCTCGCGGTAAGCAGCGAAGTCACCCAGTACGTAGTAGACGTCAGCCGGCTCGTAGAGGGCTCCAGCAGGCTGCGGTGCAGGTCGTAGAACCAGCCCGAGCCGTTGTCGTTCAGGGTGCCGTCCACCAGGGCGTCTAGCACGCGACGCAGGCCAGGAACGTTGTCCATGTGCCAGCGCGGGTCGTAGTCGCGCTTGAGGGCGGGTAGCTCGTCCTCGGTGGCACCGAAGATGTAGGCGTTCTCGTCACCGACGGCGTCGAGGATCTCTACGTTGGCGCCGTCGAGGGTACCCATGGTCAGCGCACCGTTCATCATGAACTTCATGTTGGAGGTGCCCGAAGCTTCCTTACCGGCCATGGAGATCTGCTCAGAGACGTCCGCAGCAGGAATGATGTGCTCGGCGGGGGAGACGTTGTAGTTGTGAACGAAGACCACCTTGATGGTTTCGTTTACATCGCTGTCGTTGTTAACCAGCTCAGCAATGGTGTTGATGAGCTTGATGATGGCCTTGGCGCGGATGTAACCGGGAGCAGCCTTAGCACCGAAGATGAACACGCGCTTGGGCACCTGCAGGCTCGGGTCCTGCTTCATACGGAAGTACAGATCCAGGATGTAGAAGGCGTTGAGCAGCTGACGCTTGTACTCGTGTAGACGCTTGATCTGTACGTCGTAGATGGCCTCAGGGTCAATCTCGATGCCTTCACGCTCAGCAATCCAGTTGGCGAAGTCGGCCTTGTTGGCGGCCTTGATTTCGCCTAGGCGACGGTAGATATCGTCGTTGCCGGCGCTGGTGTACTCGCTTAGTACGCTTAGGTCCTTGACCCACTCGTCAGAGCCGGTTACCTCATCTAGCAGGGCGGCCAGACGGGGGTTGCACTGATTGAGCCAGCGACGCGGGGTGACACCGTTGGTCTTGTTGTTGAAGCGCTCGGGCCAGATGGCGTACCACTGGGCCAGGGTGTCGCGCTTGAGGATCTCGGTGTGCAGGGCGGCCACACCGTTGATCGAGTAGGAGGCGTAGCAGGCGATCCAAGCCATGTGGGCGCGGCCGCCGGAAACCGGGGCCATGTAGTCGATGGTGCCCTGGTCAAGGCCACGCTCGGCCATGTCTAGGCGGAAGCGACGGTCGATCTCACGCACGATCTCAGCGATACGCGGGAAGATGCGGTCAAAGATGCCCATCTCCCAGGTTTCCAGGGCCTCAGCCAGCACGGTGTGGTTGGTGTAGGCGAAGGTCTTGGTGACTACCTCCCAGGCCTCTTCCCAGCCCATGCCGTAGTCGTCTAGCAGTAGACGCATCAGCTCGGGGATGGCCAGCACCGGGTGGGTGTCGTTGAGCTGGATGGCGTTGAAGTCGCTTAGGCCGCGTAGATCGGTGCCGTGCCGCTCAATGTAGTTGGCCACGATGTCCTGCAGTGAAGCAGAGCAGAAGAAGTACTGCTGACGTACGCGCAGTACCTTACCTTCGTAGGTGGTGTCGTTGGGGTAGAGCACACGGGAGATGTCCATGGCGTGCTCACGCTCAACAATGGCGTCAGTGAAGCGCTGGGAGTTGAAGGCGTCGTAGTCGAACTCTTCTAGCGGTTCGGCCTTCCACAGGCGCAGGGTGTTAACGTTCTTGGTGCCATAGCCGGTGATGGGCATGTCGTAAGGAATGGCGCGCACGGTCATGTCGGCGTAGGACACTAGGCGCTGTTCCTCTTGGCGACGCACGATGAAGGGGTAGCCCTCTTCCATCCAGGAGTCAGGGTGCTCGGTCTGGAAGCCGTTTTCAAACAGCTGCTTGAACAGGCCGTAACGGTACAAAATACCGTAGCCGTATACGGGCAGGTCTAGGTGGCGCAGGAGTCTAGGAAACAGGCGGCTAGACGGCCTAGACCACCGTTACCTAGAGCGGCGTCGGGCTCTTCTTCCAGGACCTCAGATAGGTTCTGGCCGAAGGCGTTGAGGGAGGTGTAAGCCTGCTCAACTAGCCCTAGGTTGGAGAGGTTGTTTAGTAGGGCGCGACCCATTAGGAACTCGGCGGAGAAGTAGTGCTCCATGCGGCCGGCCTTGTAAGTGCGGTCGGTAGATGCCCAGTCGTCAGCGATGTGGTCGACGACGGCGGCCGACAGGCCCGCCCAAACTTCCTGCGGGGTGGATGCCTTAGCGGGGCGCCCAGAAACGGCGCGTACCTGAGAAACGACTGCGTTGGACCAAGTGTCGGTCATAGCCTCAGCTTTCGACTAAGCAGTCTTGCTTGTCAAAAGGTATCTAAAGCAAACAAGCTGCAACGGGTATTAGTTCTGTTTTACGTGACTTATTAAGCACTGTCGAGACATTTTACTGTGAGAATGCCGGTCTAGTGCATTAGACCTCAAACAAAACGTGATACAAACCTAGCAAATGTGCAGCTAGTAGAGCTAGGTGGGGTTGCATATAGGGCTTTAGACCCAAGTTATCTTATAGTGAAACTAGACACTAGATGCAAATCATAAAAACGCCGCTGGCCGCCGCTAACGGTTTTGTTAGCGGCGGCCAGGGAATTACTCAGATGCTGAGCTAAGCTCAGTCAGCTACCGGACGCAGGAAGATAGCGCCCAGCGGGGGCACGCGCAGACGCACCGAAGCGCTCTGGCCGTCCCAGGGCAGCTCCTCAGCCTCAAGCACGCCGGGGTTGGTAACCCCAGAGCCGGCGTAGTCCTCAGAGTCGGTGTTGAGCACTTCCTCCCACTTGCCGGGGAAGGGCAGACCCACGCGGTAGCCCTCGTGGGGGTTACCAGCAAAGTTCACGATGCAGGCGATCTAGGTCCTTGCGGCCTTCAACATCCTTGCCCTTACGCAGGTAGGTAATGACGTTGTGGTCGCCATCGTTAGCGTTGATCCACTCAAAGCCGTGGTAAGTGAAGTCCTCAGTCCACAGTGCCGGGGTGGCCTTGTACAGCGCGTTGAGGTCGCTGATCAGGTTCTTGATACCGACGTGGTCGGGGTTCTCCAGCAGCCACCAGTCCAGGGAGTTGTCGGCGTTCCACTCAACGCCCTGACCGAATTCCTGACCCATGAACAGCAGCTGCTTGCCGGGGTGAGACCACATGTAGGCGTACAGGGCGCGCAGGTTGGCGCGCTTTTGCCAGTCGTCACCGGGCATCTTGGCGATTAGCGAGCCCTTACCGTGGACTACCTCGTCGTGGCTGAGCGGCAAAATGAACTGCTCAGAGAAGGCGTAGACCAGGGAGAAGGTCAACTCGCCGTGGTGCCAACGGCGGTTAACCGGGTCTTCAGCCATGTAACGCAGGGTGTCGTTCATCCACCCCATGTTCCACTTGAGGCCAAAGCCCAGGCCACCCTGCTCGGTGGGGGAGGTAACGCCCGGCCAGGCGGTGGACTCCTCAGCGCACATGATGATGCCCGGGTGCTTGCGGTAAGCAGTGGCGTTGGCTTCCTGCAGGAAGCTGATAGCTTCGAGGTTCTCGCGACCACCGTACTGGTTGGGGCGCCACTGGCCGTCGTTACGCGAGTAGTCCAGGTAAAGCATGGAAGCTACGGCGTCCACACGCAGGCCATCTACGTGGAACTCTTCTAGCCAGTACAGGGCGTTGGCAACCAGGAAGTTGCGCACCTCGCGGCGGCCGAAGTTGAACACGTAGGTACCCCAGTCGGGGTGCTCGCCACGCAGCGGGTCGGGGTCTTCGTACAGCGGGGTGCCGTCGAAGCGAGCCAGGGCGAAGTCATCCTTGGGGAAGTGGGCCGGTACCCAGTCCAGAATTACCCCGATGCCGGCCTGGTGTAGCTGGTCTACCAGGTAGCGGAAGTCGTCGGGGGTACCGAAACGGGCGGTGGGGGCGTAGTAGGAGGAAACCTGGTAACCCCAAGAACCACCGAAGGGGTGCTCGGCTACCGGCATGAACTCCACGTGGGTGAAGCCGGTTTCCTTCAGGTAGGGGATCAGCTCATCAGCTAGGCCACGGTAGCCCAGACCCTGACGCCAAGAACCTACGTGAACTTCGTAGATGCTCATGGGGGAGTTGTGCGGGTCGCGCTGGGGGCGCTGCTCCATCCACTCCTGGTCCTGCCACTGGTGGAACTCGTCGGTAACTACCGAGGCGGTGGCCGGGGGGATCTCGGTGGCGCGCGCTAGCGGGTCAGCCTTCTGCTTCCAAGAGCCGTCGTGGTGGCAGATCTCGAACTTGTAGCGGGCACCGACGCCGACGCCGGGCACGAACAGTTCCCACACGCCACAGGCACCTAGCGAACGCATGGCGGTGGCGCTGCCATCCCAGTAGTTGAAGTCACCAACTACGCGCACGGCGCGAGCGTTGGGGGCCCAAACTGAGAAGGCCACACCGCTAACTTCACCCATCGGGCCAGAGAAGTGCTTGATGTGAGCACCCAGTACCTTCCACAGTTCTTCGTGGCGGCCTTCACCGATCAGGTAGGTGTCAATGTCACCTAGGGTGGGTAGGAAACGGTAGGGGTCGTCGGCCTCGACTACCTGGTCACCGTAGGTGGCCTTAACGCGGTAGTCAGGCACCTCATTGCCGGGCAGAACCGCTAGCCAGATGCCGTTCTGCTCGTGAACGGCCGGGTAGGTGCCGGTTTCGGTTACGATCTCGACGGCGTCAGCCAGGTGGCGCACGGTACGGATGGTAACGCCGTGCTCGCCGGGGTGGCCGCCTAGTACCTCATGGGGGTTGTAGTGACGCCCATAAGCAACGTCGCTAAGTACCCAAGGGTCAACGGGTACCGCCAGTGCTAAGGCGTCATGCGCTGTGTTGTCACTCATAAACATATCCTCCCATGTTTTTGGGTTGTGTGCGTCACCATTCGTCCCAGATCATCCAGGGGAATGTGGGCCCATGTCGGGCGGTGCGTGAGCTCATAGACGAGCTCATAAACGGTCTTTAACAGCAGCTCCACTGTCAAGACCTGGTCTTGGAAAGCAGTCGTTTCCGGCTGCGTTAAGGGGTGGGTAGCAGGAACATGCTTGCAGGCTAGGCTGGTAATTTCCTGGCGGTAAGCCATAAAGAATTTTTCCACCAAGGCGTCGCAACTGTGCTCACTTATGCCAGCTGTAGCTAAGGCATAGCTAAAAGAACGAGCCATAGAAGCCAGGTCACGTTCCAAAGGCGCTAAGGACAGTTGCTCACTGTCAGTGCGTAGCGGCTCGCCTTCAAAATCAACCACATACCAGTTCGCAGAGCGTAAGCCGCCAGGCGAGTGCGCGTCGGCTGCAGATACCAGCAGTTGGCCCAGGTGATAGTCGCCATGAATGGCTTGCAAAGTCACGGCCTGGCTAATTTCAGCTAGTAGCGGCTCTAGCACAGTTTCTAGCTGTTGGCTCAGGGTGCGGGCGCGGCTAGTTTGCTCAGGGTCAAGCGGGCTGGCTGCCAGTAGCGTCTGCAGCTGCTCAGTTAACGCAGCTAGACGCTGACGTGCCAGGGTGACGTAGTTAGTTTGGCTTTGCGTGCCCAAGTTACGTGCCAGGCAAGCGTGCATTTGCGCGGTTAATTTACCCAGCTGCTCGGGCACTGCCAGGCTAAGCGGCTGCTCAGGTGAGGGCTTGGCGCAGCTGCTCCACGTAGTATTCAAAGCCATCGCGGGCCCCGGCAATAAATTGGTGTCCCACCACCACTACTACTTGCGGCGCGGATGGCTTGGTTAGGGCCTCAGCGTCAGAGCTGGCTTGGTTTGCGCTCGCGTCACTTGTCGCCGACGGCGCAAAGGGCCAGGCCAAGGTGGGGGCTAGTACCAGCGTGGGGGCGGCGTCGAAATCAGCTAAGGCGCGCGCAAGCAGGCATTCGCGGTTAGTGCCGGGGTATAGGCGGCGCAGTACTTTAGCGATAACTTTTCCCTGCGCGGTGGAGAGCACCACGGAGGTGTTGGACTGCTCACGGGCGCTGTCATCAATCACGCTCACCTTAAGGCCGGTTAAAGCCTGCCAGGTGGCATCCAAAGTGCAGGCCTCGCCTAGCCAAGCTAGGCGGCCGTCGCACTCAAAGCTTGCCTGCCAGCCACTAGTGGGCGCCTGCCAAGCCAGCTTGATGGGCACACTCAGGGCAGCGCCGTCGTCAAGTAAGAAGAAATACCAACGTAAGGTGTCGCCTGAGTCAAGCACCTCAAAACTTACCTGGACATTGTCAGGCAGTAAGGTGCCCCAGCGCTGGGTAGCCAAAACTGGACGCAGCAGGTTAGCTAGCTGCGTCGCTTCGGGCCAGGCTGGGGCACTCATCACTGATCGTCAGAGGCGGGTGATGTTAAATACGTGGGCGAAACGACCCTCGTGAGGGTCTAGGCGCACGTAGTTAGAACCGGACCAGTAGTACTCGCCGCCGTTTAGCTCATCGACGGCCTTAACTACCGGGCGTGAGCCATCAGCGTTGCCGGGCAGACCCACGGCAGGCAGGTTCAGCAGCACTTCACCCTCAACCGTGTTGTAGGGGTCAAGGTTAACCACAGTGAGCACAATGTCCTCACGGCCATCCAAAGACTCCTCGGCCCGTACCCGCTTGGAGTAGGCGATCAGAGAATCGTTGGTGGTGCCGTGGAAGGTGATGTCACGCAGCTGAGCCAAAGCCGGGTGCTGGTGGCGGATCCGGTTTAGATCAGTTAGTAGCTGCTCAATACCGTTACCACGGGCCGCCTCGAAGTCACGGGGCTTGTACTCATACTTCTCGTTGTCGATCTGCTCCTCATAGCCCGGACGCGGTACCGACTCGGCCAGCTCATAGCCGCTGTAGATACCCCAGGTGGGGCTGAGTGTAGCCGCTAGCACTGCACGCAGCTTGAAGGCGCCCTCCTTACCCCAGGTCATGAACGGGGTCAGGATGTCGTGAGTGGTGGGCCAGAAGGCCGGACGTAGCACGTGGGCGGTGTCGCGGCTGAGCTCGTGCAGGTACTGCTCTAGCTCCCACTTGGCGTTACGCCAGGCGTAGTAGGTGTAGGACTGCTGGAAGCCGATCATGCCCAAGGTGCGCATCATGGCGGGCTTAGTGAAAGCCTCCGCCAGGAAGAATACGTCGGGGTATTCCTCGCCGATCTGCTTAATTAGCCTCTGCCAGAAAGGTAGCGGCTTAGTGTGGGGGTTATCCACGCGGAAAATCTTTACCCCGTGGTTAATCCAGGTAACTACTACGTCATAAATTGCCTGGTAAATACCCTCAGGGTCATTGTCGAAGTTAAGCGGGTAAATGTCCTGATACTTCTTAGGCGGGTTTTCAGCGTAAGCAATTGAACCGTCTGCCAATACCGTGAACCATTCAGGGTGTTCCTTCACCCAGGGGTGGTCGGGAGAGCACTGTAGAGCCAGGTCTAGGGCTACTTCCATGCCCAGCTGTCCCGGCACGCTCTACCAGCGCGTCAAAGTCAGCAAAAGTACCCAGGTCGGGGTGGATGGCGTCGTGCCCACCGGCGTCGGAACCAATGCCGTAGGGGGAGCCCGGGTCGCCTTCAAGGGCGGTGAGGGTGTTGTTCTTACCCTTACGGTTGGTGTAGCCAATGGGGGAGACCGGGGTCAGGTAGAGCACGTCAAAGCCCATGGCGGCAATGCGGTCCAACTGCTGGGTGGCGCTAGCCAAAGTACCTGAAACCCACTTTTCGCCGTCGAAGTAGGCTCCCAGTGAGCGCGGGAAGATCTCATACCAGGAACCAAATAGGGCCCGCTGGCGGTCCACCTGTAGCGGGTAGGTGGCGGAGGGGGAAACCATGTCGCGTAGCGGTAGGGCAGCTAGCTCGTTTTGCACTGAAATGTTTAGGCCTGCGTCTAGACGCTCATAGGGGTTGCGTGAGGTGTCACGTAGCACGGAGGCGGCATAGTTGAGGGTGTTGATGCCACCCTTGCTGCGGGTAGGTACCTCGGCTGCGCGTAGCAGTAGGCGGGCGCCTTCTTCCAGCATTAGTTCGACGTCGACGCCGGCGTGCACCTTGAGCGTGGCGTCATGCTTCCAGGTGGCGTAGGGGTTAGACCAGCCCTCAACCCTAAAGCTCCAGGCGCCGGGCTCGTCGGGGGTTAGGCGAGCCTCGTAGCGGTTAAGGCCCATGGCGATTTCGTACATGTTGGCGCGCGGGCCGTCAGTACCGTCAGGGCGCACCAAAATGGCGGTGGCGGTAAAAGCATCGTGGCCTTCACGGAAAACTGTGGCGCGAATCGGAATGGTTTCGCCTACAACAGCCTTTGTAGGCCAGCGCCCATCTTCAATGACGGGAAATACTTCAGTTACAGGAATACGACCGATAAAAGAAAATTCGGCAGGGCGTGGCGTAGCTGTCATGTCACTACAGTAACCTAGCTCACGAAGCATTACCACCTGCAATATTAAAAAATAATGGCCCCATCCCAAAGGGACAGAGCCATACTTTAAAGCCTTAGCTACGCGCTCAGATGTTGCGGGTAACCTTGCCGGCCTTTAGGCAAGAAGTGCACACGTTTAGACGCTTAGGGGCGCCATTAACGAGAGCACGAACTCGCTGAATGTTGGGGTTCCACCGGCGGTTGGTCCGCACGTGGGAGTGCGAGACGCTCTTGCCGAAGATGGGGCCCTTGCCGCAGACGTCGCAAACAGCAGCCACGGTGTCTCACTCCTGATCTTCAACTTGAAAACGCCTAGACTCGGCAAACCCGGCCTGGCGCAAGGTCATGTACCTCAGGCAAACCGCCTCAGGCAACCCGAACAGTGTAGCGTTATTTTGACTCTATACTCAAACTTTATAGCTATGGTCTGAGGCACAACTTGCGTATGGGTAGCCTCTAGCTAGGTTAACACGGCAAAATTAGGTCTATGTCTGCGCCTGAACACCTGGGTATCGAACAGCTCCACAGTTGGCTGGTCCATGCTCATGCTGCCTGCGTGCGCCACGGAGAGCTACTAAATACGCTAAATGAGTTCCCGGTGGCAGATAGTGATACCGGCGCAAATGTTACCCACACTCTGGCTGGGGCGGCCCGAGCGTTAACTCAAGCTGATGTGATTGATTTTGCCGACGCCGCCACTGTGGCCTCAGCGGGAGCGGTGCTGGGGGCGCGGGGTAACTCTGGGATGATTTTGGCCCAGTGTTTACTTGCTTTTAGCGAAAGTGCCCAGAATGCTCCCAGCCAAGGGCTACGTCCAGTGGAGCTGGTGGCCGCCTTGCAGGCCATGGCGCGTGGGGCCGTAAAAGCGGTCTCCCACCCGGTGGAGGGCACCTTTATTAGTGCTATGCGTTCAGCTGCCCAGGCGGGCGCCGACACGCTAGATACTTCGCCGCGCCCAACCCTGGAGGAAATCACTGCCACCGCTGCTTTTGGGGCTCAAGAGGCCGTGGTGGAAACGGTCGGTATTGGTCACGGCCCGGTTGATGCGGGGGCGGGAGCCATCATGCTGATTATGACGGCGCTGGCAGACGTATTTAACCCGCAGGGGGACCTGACTGGCACTGCCCTAAATATGCTCACTGACTTATCTCGAAACAACACTTCCCATAAGCAGGTTTCGGGACGCTCAGGCGAGTTTGAGGTGATGTACCTGTGGAATGCCACCGCTTTCCAAGCTGAGCGACTACGCAAAGCTCTGGGGGAAATAGGTGACAGTGTGGCCGTGGTGGGTGCGGTCGACAGCCTCAATATGGGTTTGTTTCACGTGCATGTGCATACCGACAACCCCCGCGCGGCCCTACCGCCTTACGGTAAGGCCCGCCAGATCTGTATTCGCCGCCTGCGCTCTAGCCGCACTGAGCCGCCTACTAACCTCTACGGTTTTAACGCTCGGGGTGGCTCAAATGTGATTCCTTTGGAACGTTTTAGCTCTAAGCGTCCCTCAAAGATGGCCCGCAAATTCCAAAAAGAGATTGGGGTAATTGCCTGCACGCGCGCGCCGGGGCTGATTGTGCCTTTGGCGCGGGCTGGCGCCGTGGTGGTGCTAGAGCCAGATTCTGATGCGATTGTGCGGGCGGCAGGCGATATTCAAAACCCCAACGCCTTTGTACTGCCTTGCGATGAGGCCTCAATTTCGGCGGCCCATGCAGCCTCCCGTTCGCTAATTTCACGCGCCGCAGTGTGGGCTTTAGATGACAGTAATCTTGGCGAGGACATACTGGTGGCCGGTGATTACATCAGTAAATCTGCGAGTGGCGTTGAGGCCCTGACCCGCCTGAAGGTAGCTGACACCTCTAATGAGGTGGCGATGTTTGTTACCGCCATGGCTTTGGGGTTGGCTGAGCTGGAAAACAGCTCAGATTTAGATGAAGCCGCCAAACTGGCTTTGATGGAACGTACCGCCTGGGTGACGGCGGTACGGATGCGGGTACTTGAATTTAGCGGGGTCGACGCCGAACATATCGCCCTGGCGGTAGCCAACGCACTTGGGGGAGTGGACCGTGACGGTTACGGTTTTAGTCGGCGCCCCTAGCCGATAGTGACGTGGCCCCCTTTAATCCGCGACGCCGTCGGACAAAAAGCCCAAGACATGGGCATAGACGAAGACCTGGACGTAAATATTTACGCCTCGCACCAAGATCTAGATCAGGTGCTGGTGGGCTTGGAAGGATTTTTAATGACGCCGGCCAGTGCAGGCGGGGAAATTGGTCTGTTAGAGCGGCCCCTGGAGCGGTTGCTGGGTAAACGCACCGCCACCGCCCTAGCTAAGCTGGATCTGCATACCGGCTGGGATCTGCTGGACTATCTACCTAAACGCTACGAAACCTGGGGGCAGCTGAGCTCTTTAGACCAGCTGGTTGCCGATGAAGAGGTGACCGTGCAGGTACAGGTAATTCAGGCCCAGGTTAGACGCACCATGTCTGGGCGGCCGCCAGCAATTTTGCAGGCCCTAGTTACCGATGGGCTGATGGAGATGGAAGTGGTGATGTTCGGGGCCCACTACCAGCTAAGTAACTATGCGCACCAACTTCAGCCCGATACCACCGCAATTTTTGCCGGTAAAACCAAGTTTCGTGGTGGGCGCTTGCAACTAACCGGGGCTAAGTTCCAGGTGCTTGATGAGTTAAGCGAAACTGAGCGTCAAGCCCTGATGGCTAGGCCTATTCCGATTTATCGCGCTAGCGAAGCCTTGCCCAGTTGGCGCCTAGCTAAAGCCATACGTATGGTGCTTGATCAGCTTCGTGAGACGGACGTACCCGAGTATGTGCCAAAGAAAATATTGGCCAAACGCCGCCTACTTGGCCTGCTTGAAGCCTACCGGCAGGTGCATGGGCCGGCAGATAGCAGCCAGTGGGTGCGGGCTCGCTCGCGCCTGCGCTATAACCAGGCTTTACTCACCCAGGTGGCTTTAGCTAGTCACCGCGCCGATGTTTTGGCCAGTGAACACGCCATTGCCTGGCCGGTGCCTAAGGCAGATTCGCTACGTAGCCAGATTGATGCGCATTTGCCTTTTGAACTGACCGACTCCCAGGTGCAGGTGGGTGAGCAGATCGCCCAGGATCTAAATAAGACCGTACCCATGCAGCGCCTACTGCAAGGCGATGTGGGCGCTGGTAAAACCGTGGTAGCCCTGCGCGCGATGGCCCAAGTAGTAGGTCAAGGTGGCCAGTGTGCCCTGCTGGCCCCCACTGAAGTGCTAGCAGCCCAACATGTAAGCTCCTTAAAACGTCTACTTAGCCAAGTGGGCCCAATTAACGGGGCGCAAAGCACTAAAGGCACGCAAGACAAAGGCGCCCAAGGCGCTGAATTAGCGACGCTGCCGGGGCTGGAAGTAGGCGCCGCAGACAAAAGTCTATTTATTAACCGCCTCTATGAGCGTGCCCGCTAAACGCGCAGTGCTAGCCAAACTAGCCAGTGGTGAAAGCGCCATAGTGGTAGGCACCCACGCCCTACTTTCAGACACTGTCCAGCTGCCTGGTTTGGGGCTGGTAGTTATTGATGAACAGCACCGCTTCGGGGTGGCCCAACGAAATGTGCTGCGTGAACGCGGCTCACTTGACCCAAGCGGCGCTCACACCACCCCGCACCTACTGGTTATGACAGCCACACCCATTCCCCGCACCGTGGCCATGACCGTCTTTGGGGATCTAGAAATCTCAGTTTTAGAAGGGCTACCGGCCGGACGCACCCAGGTAACCACCCACCTAGTGCCCTGGGAAAGGCAAGCCTGGGTGCAAGCCCTATGGCGCCGCGCCGCCCAAGAAATAGCTGGCGGCGGACGCGTATTCGTGGTGTGCCCCAGCATTGACAGTGAAACTTCAGACGCATCCCTAGCCTCCGTAAACGACTGGGCTCAGCGCCTAGCCAAAGAACCAGAACTATCCGGTATTGCTATAGGCACACTCACCGGGCGCATGGACGGCGTCGAAAAAGAAAACTCCCTCAGTAACTTCATCCAAGGCACCACCCCACTATTAGTAACCACCACCGTAGTGGAGGTAGGGGTGGACGTTTCAGACGCCACCATGATGGTGATCCTAGACGCCGAACGCTTTGGCCTATCCCAACTGCACCAGCTACGCGGACGCGTGGGGCGCGCCGACAAACCCGCCATCTGCATGGCAGTCACCGGCGCGCAGGTAGGCTCACCCGCCTTCCACCGCCTCAAAGCCTTCGCCTCCACCACCAACGGATTCGAACTAGCCGAAGCAGATCTACGCCTACGTAGCGAAGGCGATGTACTGGGCTCAAGCCAGTCAGGGCGCAAACGCAACCTAGACCTACTACAAGTAACCGACAGCGAACACGTCAAAGTAATTGAGCAAGCCCGCCAAGACGCCTGGCAAATAGTTAAAGCCGATCCACAGCTAGAGCAGGCGCCGGCCCTAGCCCAAGTGCTGGCCCGGCGCCTAGATGAAGACTCACAGGCCTTCCTAGAAAAGTCCTAGGCAAAAGTCCTAGTAAACAGAACTTGCCCTAATCCAACTCAGCAAACCACAGGCGAGTTTCACCGTATTTCTTATCGCTAAAACTATGCATCCCTGCCGGCCAAGTCGGCTCCGGCGAGCGCGTAGAACGCTCCACCACCACCACCGAGTGCGGCTGCAGCCACGGGTCCTGGCTTCGCACCAGCGGAGTCAGAACCTCACTGACGCTAGCCTCACTCATGTCATAGGGCGGATCAAAAAACACTAAATCCACCGGGCTGCCAGCTGGCCCTGGCAGTATAGGCCTGCGCTTTAGCCATAACCACGCGTACCCCGCGCAAACCCAGCCGGCGCACATTATCCTGGCAGGCCTTAATTGCCCCGCGCGCATAGTCAACCAGGGCCACCTCGCTAGCGCCACGGCTAGCTGCCTCCAGCCCCAAGGCCCCAGAGCCAGCGCATAAGTCAACTACCCGCCCACCTTGCAGCACCTGATAGGTCTCAAGTTTAGAAAACAGGGCCTCGCGCACCCGCTCAGAAGTAGGGCGAGTACCTGAAGAGGGCACACGTAAGGGGGGCCCCACCTACGCTGCCGGCCACGATTCTGCTCATACTTAAAGCCTATTACGGCGCGCTCGCAGCGGCTAAAGTTGCAGCTGGCATTAGGCTTAGTACATGCGCATAGCTCTCTACCCCGGCTCCTTTGACCCAATAACTAATGGACACGTCGATATTGTTAGCCGGGCTGCCAACATTTTTGATCAAGTAGTGGTGGCTGTGGCGCAAAACCGTGATAAGCGCGGGCGCTACCACTTTAGTGATGAGCAAAGAGTGCGCTTAGCGACGGCGTCGTTAAGCCACCTGCAAAACGTTAAGGTAGTGGCCCTGCACGGGCTGGTGGCTAGTTATGCTGAGCAAATCGGGGCGGTTGCTATTGTTAAAGGGCTGCGTAACGGCAGCGATTTAGATAGTGAAGCGCCTATGGCGTTTATAAACACACAGCTAGGTGGAGTTGAGACAGTATTTACCTGCCGCCCCCGGGATGGGACATATCTCCTCTTCGCTAGTGAAAGATGTGGCCAGCTACGGCGGTAACATTGACTCACTTGTGCCGTCGGCAGTTGCCACGGCCCTTAAATCTTGAAGGAGGCGCAGTGTCTGAAAATGAGCGTGGGGCAGATGTCCTAAAGTACCTGAGCAAGCTTGAGCGTGCTCTGGAACAGGCTCGCCCGATGCCCATGGGCGCCTCAGTGCTGGTAAACCGCGAAGAATTTTCTGACTTATTGTTCCAGGTGCGTCAGCATTTACCGCTGTCCATTCAGGATGCCCGCAAAATCCTGGAGCAGGAAGACGAGATCATTGACCAGGCGCGTGAGCGAGCTAAGGCCATAGTCGCTGACGGTCACCGCCAGTCTGAGGCGCTAATTGAGCACGCCCATGAAGAAGCTGAGCGGCTTATCTCTGGCGAGAACATTGTGCGCCGCGCCCATGAGCGCGCCGATGAGATCGTGGCCCAGGCTGAAGACAAGGCCGCCGGGATGCGCGCGGGTGCGGAAAACTATTCAGATGCCCACTTGGCCTCCTTGCAGCAGACCCTAGAAAAGCTGCTGCACCAGACCATGGCTGGACGCTCTGAGCTAGAGCGACGTCGTAACCCAGAAACCCCGGCAAGCCAGACCTGGCAGGACCCCTCTGTGACGCGCCGTCGCAATATGGGCTGGTCAGTTGACCCCCTCCTAGATTGCCCCGGCGGCGCCGCCTTACTAAAAACTTTGCCCCTTGCATAACTACTGAAGGCAAACATGAGTGACTTTGAAATTTCCCTGCGCGATCTACCTCACCAGGCAGGGTCTCTAAAAGAAGTAGATCTAAGTGTGCCCGCCCCGGCAGATCTGGGTAACGCCATGATTGGTGCTAAGCCAGGCTCCCCGGTGCGAGTGCAGGCCACGCTGACCTCCATGGCCGACGGCGTACTGGCTAGTGGCAGCGCCCAGGTGCATATTGCCGGTGAATGCGGCCGCTGCCTAGATGAAATCAACTATGAGCAAGACATTGACTTCTCAGAGCTATTTTTCCTGCCTGAGGTAGCAGCCAAGCTAACTGAAGACAGCGAAGCAGAAGACGCAGACGAGCTATTCACTATCTCAGATGAGGACAGCGTGGATTTAGAGCCGGTGCTGCGTGACGCCCTGGTTTTAAAGCTGCCCTTCCAGCCCCTGTGTAGCGATGACTGCCCGGGGCTATGCCAAGAATGTGGACAGCGTCTAGCTGATCTACCTGCCGACCATCACCACGAGATCCTAGATCCGCGTTGGTCTGCGCTGCGCTCATTGCTAGAGGAAGAATGATGGTTAGGAAAGCAAGTCTCGGGTAAAAGCCCCCGCCGCCCGCACTGACCGGGAGGTGCTGCTTAACCGTTGGGGCATCAAAATTGACCCCTAAGCTGTTAGAACTTGCCCTCACCCACCGCTCCTGGGCTCACGAGCAGGGAGGCCTGCCCACCAATGAGCGCCTAGAGTTCCTGGGTGACTCTGTGCTGGGCCTGGTGGTAACTGAAGAGCTGTATGAGCGCTTCCCAGGCGTTAGCGAAGGCCAGCTGGCCAAAATGCGTTCAGCCACCGTCTCTGAGCCGGCTTTGGCGCAGATTGCCCAACAGCTGGGGCTAGGGGAGTTCATTTTGCTGGGTAATGGTGAGGCCATTACCGGTGGGCGTGAGAAAGCTTCGATCCTGTCTGACACGGTTGAGGCAATGATTGGCGCCACCTACCTAACTCACGGTTTTACTGCCACCCGCCCGGTGGTGCAGGTTTTGGTCTCTGGTTTCCTTAACCGTGCCCAGGTGCGTGGGGGCGCTATGGACTGGAAAACTTCGCTGCTGGAGCTGTGTAATGCGCATGGTTTGGGCTCGCCTAACTATGAGGTTGAGGGCTTTGGCCCTGACCACTCGCGCCGCTTTAGGGCCAGCGCTCATGTGGGTGAGCGTGAGCTAGGCAGCGGGGAGGGCTCCTCGAAGAAGGCTGCGGAGCTGGTGGCCGCTGAGTCTGCCTACGCCCGGCTTTTGGCTGAAAAGGGCGACGCCGGCTTGGCCCTGCCCGGGGTTAATGAGGCTTTGGCCGCCGATCAGGCTCACGGCAGTCTGCTTGGGGGCGTGCCCGCTAACGCCACTAACGATTAATGCCTGAGCTTCCTGAAGTTGAGGTAGTGCGCCGGGGCTTAGAAAAGCACCTGGTGGGCCTACATTTCACAGCGGTTGAGGTGTTAGATAGTCGCCCGCTACGCAAGCATGTGGGGGGCCCTGCCTCATTTGTAGACCAGTTGGTGGGGCGTCAGGTGCAGGCGGCGGTGCGTCGCGGCAAGTTTTTATGGCTAGTTCTCGACGACGGCGCCGCCCTGACCGCCCATCTGGGTATGAGTGGGCAGCTACTGGTCCATAGTGGGGCGCAGGCTGAACTTTTTAGCCACCGCCATTTGCGGGTGCGGTTAAGGCTGGAAGGCTCCACTGTGCTGCACCATGTGGATCAGCGCATGTTTGGTGGGCTGGCTGTGGTGGATATGGTGCCCACTAGCGACGGTTTTCCAGGTGGCTGTGGCAGTCAGTTAAATGCCATTCCGGTAACCGACACCCATGTGGCTCGCGATGTTTTAGATCCCTATCTTGATAAAGCCCAGGTAATTGGCCGCTTGCAGGCTTCTAGCCGGGCCATAAAGACGCAGCTTTTAGATCAAGGTGTTATATCGGGGATCGGAAACATTTATGCTGATGAAGCTTTATGGGCTGCACGTATTGCCGGCGCCCGGCCAGGTAGTTCACTTAGTAAAGCCAAGTTAAAACTTTTGCTGCAAAGCACTGGCGAAGTTATGCAACGCGCTTTAGCCCAAGGTGGCACCAGTTTTGATGCTTTATATGTAAATACTGAAGGAGAATCTGGATACTTTGCTAGGTCTCTAGAAGTCTATGGGCGTGAGGGGCAACCCTGTTCGCGTTGCGGCCGGCTACTGCGCAAAGAGGTTATTGGGGGGCGTTCACATGTACGCTGCCCCAATTGTCAGCGCAATAAACGGGGTTAAAACACGGCGTTATAAAAATTTCCTATAGTTTTACAAGTTTTTGATTATAGGACTAGGGCCCATTGTTGCTAGTCTTAGCTCCATGGTAGAAAACCGGGAGGGCGCGAACGTTCGCGTCATGATTATCGATGACCATGAGATTGTCCGTCGCGGCATCTCAGACATCATTGACCGCGCAGACGGCCTTGAAGTTGTAGCGGAGGCCGGTTCTAAGGCGGAGGCTATACGGCGTGCGGACCTAATGCGTCCTGACGTTGTCCTGGTGGATCTACAGCTACCTGACGGCACCGGTATTGAGGTTATCCGCGCCCTGTCTCAGTCTGTCCCGCAGGCTCTGCCGATCGTGCTAACTTCCTTCGACGACGACGAGGCCCTGGCTGAGGCGCTGGAGGTAGGGGCACGCGCCTACGTGCTTAAGAGCGTGCACGGCGCCGAAATCTCTGATGTGGTGCGAGCCGTGGCTGATGGGCGTGTGCTGCTAGATGAGCGTACGGTTACCCGCCGACGCGCCGACCACGACGACCCCACCGCTGACCTAACCAACGCTGAGCGTAAAGTTCTGGTGCTGATCGGTGAAGGCCTGTCTAACCGTGAAATTGGCGCCCAGCTGGGAGTTGCTGAAAAGACGGTTAAGAACCACATCACCTCGCTGCTAGCTAAGATGGGCTTGCAGCGCCGCACTCAGGTGGCCGCCTGGGTGGCTAGCCAGCGCGCCTCGGGTTGGCGCGCCGGCTCACGCAGCTAAGCAGTTTTTTAGCAGACTGAGTTTTCTAGCGGCGCCTGCCAAAATAGGCGGGTGCCGCGATGCGTATCCTGGCCCGCCTGTGCAGCCTGGGCGGCGTCGTCGCGCAGACTGGGCCCCAAACTGAAGCTACCGCCACGACGCAAGGCTCGCTGACTCATATTGGCGGTGCCAGAGCTGCGCGTAGAGGTAGGATCTAGCCCCACGCCGTCGTCATCCACCCGAATCTCCACCTGACTGGGGGTGTGCTGACAAGAGGCGTTAGTTAGATCCAAGCCGGTGAAATCAATCTGTACCCGCACCGAGGAAGCCTTGGCATGTCGGGCCACATTAGCTAGCGCCTCACGGGTTACCGCCACTAGGTCATCGGCCAAATCATCATCAACGGCGGCGTCAATAATGGAGATCAGATTATCTTCCTCGTCGCGGCAACAATTGCTAAGAGACTTGCCGTCAACCGTGATAATCAGTGAAGGGGCGTAACCTAGCGAGTTGCGGGCCAGTGAGGATTCACGGCGCAAACGCTCCACCACCCCCACTTCCTCATCGCGGTCACGCAAAGAGCGCACAATTGAGCGGATCTGGGCCACCGATTCATCAATAGCCCCCAGTGCGCCGTCGAGAGCAGCCAAAATCTCCTCGGGCTCCAGCTGCTCCCCAGCAGCCAAGCGCTTGCGGGCTGAAGTGATACGCATACCGGTAGCAAACAGCTGTTGGATGGCCAGATCATGCAGGTCACGGCCAATGCGGGCACGTTCATCAAGCAGGTTAGCCATCTCTTCAGCGTGCTGGGCGCTAGCCAGTTCAAAAGCCATCGAAGCCTGGGAGGCCACCAGTTGGGCGATTTCTAGATCCTGCTCAGTAAACTCCCCGCGCCCAGGCACACGCAGCAGCAAAATCACCCCAATACCCTGGGAGTGGGAAATCATGGGGGCATATAGGGCTGGGCCAAAGCGGCTTAGCTCCTCCACCCGCAGCACTTTTTCTTCACATAAAGAGGGCACCAGCAGGCCGCAGCGGGCATGCAGGCTGTTCATGGCCCGCCCGTCGGGGGGAAACACGGTGCCAATCAGCTCATTGGCCCATAAGCCGTCAGCCAGCTCGCACACCCAGCTGTCGCCAATTCCCGGCAAATCAGGGCCGAAGTATCTGCGCGGGCCACCTCGCGCACGCGCTTGGTAATCAGACCCAGGGCGTCTTCCTCATCGGCGCCAGAAAGCAGCGTGCTAGTTAGCTCCTGCGAGACACTCATCCACTGAGTGCGTTCATTGGCCACCCGGTATAGGCGGGCATTATCAATGGCTACAGCCGCCGCGCGCGCCAGCATAGAAACCGTGGCGGCGTCACTAGTAACAAACCCGCCGGGCTTATCACACAGATAAATCTGACCAAAGATTTGGCTGTGCACCTGCAAGGGCACGGTTAGTAGCGAGCCGGGTCCTTCCCCCTCAATGGCGCCGGTAAAGGCGCTAGCAACTGAGAGGTTGTTGCGGATAATGGCGCCCGAATCGATTAAGGTGCCCGCCTGCTGGGGGTTTAGCTGATTTGGGGCCCTGCACCGATTCATAAGCTAACTGCACTGGCGAAGCCGTGGGCACGCCGGAGTTAACCATGGGCCCAAAGGGGTTGTTTTGGTTATGCACCGCAATAGTGCCCCAGGCGGCCCCGGTTAGCTGGCAGGCGGAGGTGACAAAACGCTGCAGGGCATCGCGTACTTTTAGTGAGCTGGTTAGATCTAAGGCGGCTGCCAGTAGATCCAGGGTGCGCGCATCTAGATCGGCGGCGGTGCCTAGCCCTAGGTCAGTTAGGGCCCGGGTGGAGCGCATCCGGTTGGAGTGTACAGTGAAGGCGTTTACCTCACCGTTTTCGACGGCGACCGTAGCCGAGGAGTAGGTAGAAACCCGGGGGGTTAGGGGAGAGGGGATATCAATATCGCCCAGTGGGTCATCATCTGGCACTCCGGGAAATTGGAAGATGTCACTCATCGCTGCTCTCCTCTTGCGCTAGAGCCCAAGCGTATTCGTTGCTGGTAGCTAGTAGCTGGCTGTGGCTGCCACGGGCAATAATGCGGGCACTTTGGTTTTCTTTGCCTAGCAGCACTACTTCATCGGCGCTGGCCAAAGCACTTAGACGGTGGGTTACTAGCACAATAGCGCGCTTAGAGTCGGCTTGTAAGAGGTCGGTGATTAGGGCGTCGGCAGTGGCCGGGTCTAGGTGCTCGCCGGGCTCATCTAGCAGCAGGATGCGCGCAGGGCTGGCTAGGGCACGGGCCAGTAAGAGTCGACGGCGCTCCCCGCCGGAAATACTGGTGGCACCCGAACCCAAGACAGTGTCTAGTCCTTTAGGTAGCTGGCTTACCCAAGCGCCTAAACCTGCCTGTTCTAGCAGCTCATAAGCCTGTTCAGCAGTGATATCACCCTTGGCGACGCGCAGGTTTTCTAGTACTGAGGTGTTAAAAATATGGGCGTCTTCAGCCGTTAGGCTCACGTAGGCGGCAGCTTGTTGACGCGGTGAGCCATACAGCGGCTGCCAAGTGTTTTGGCTAGTTAGTACCTCAACGCTTCCCTGGGCACTAGGTAGGATCCCGGCCAGGGTGTACAGCAGGGTGGTTTTACCAATCCCGGAAGCACCCACAATGGCCAGCGACTGGCCCGGTTTAACTTCCAGATCAATACCTTGACTGATAATGGGGCCCCCTGGGCCAAGCAGTAGCCAGATTACGGGCGCGCAGGCTTAGCTTAGCGCCGGGCGCAGCTAGCTCATGGCTTGGTTCATCAGCTGCCTGGCGGGCCTGGTCAACCAGCTCCATCACCCGCGTGGCGGCCTGAGCGGAAACAATCAGTTGAGTGCTGGCTGGGCCAAGTGGGGCGGTGGCCTCGAAAGCAGCCAGAGGCGTAAGTGTGATAACCGCCAGCATCACCGGGTTAAGGCTGCCGGAGGCCACAGCCGGGCTACCAACCAAAATTGCCCCAATTACGGCAGCCAAAGTGGCGGCAATATCAATGGCGCCGGCTAGGGCGCCAGGCCGGGCGGCGCTGTCTTTAAGGGCAATAATGCGCTGCTCAATCTGGGCTAGCTCATTTTGGGCGGTTTCCATAGTGCCGTTAATGCGCAGCTCGTCAGCGTTTTCCAGAAGGTTAAGGGTGGCATTTGCCAGCTGCGTGTCAGCCAGACGGCGAGCATCCAGGGCCCGGCGGGTGGCCCGCATGGTTACTAGGGGAGCACCAATACCGCTGATAGCTAGACATAGGGCCAAAATCAAGGCGGCAGGGGGATAGATAAAGGCGATGGCCACTATCGTCAGTAAACTGCTCACCAGCGCCACCGCAGCGGGCAGGTAGGCACGCACCACCAGGTCGCCGACGGCGTCGATATCAGCTCCCATGCGAGCTAGCACGTCCCCACGGCGCAGGGCGGCCACCACGTCAGCGCGTGAGCCAGCTAGGGCCTGATAAACCCGGGTACGTAGCCCATTCATGCCGCGCAGCGCCGTGTCGTGGCTGATTAGGCGTTCCACGTAGCGTAAAACTGCGCGGGAAATACCAAATAGGCGCACCATTACGGGTGCTACTCCCAGCATCACCACATCGGGATGCTCGCTGGCGCGGGCAATTAGCCAGGCAGCCACCGCACTTAAGGCAATGGCGCTAGCCAAACCAGCGCTACCGGTAAGCACTGAAGCCCAAAACCGTGCCCCGGTTAAGCTCTAACAGGCGCAGGCACTGGCGTAGGCTGGCGCGTTCTTGACTGTTTAGAAACACCATATTCACTTAAGCCTCCTGCGCGGCTAGCGCCTGGGCGCACACCTCAATGACATTGTCGGCAATGTTGATAAGTGCCTGACGGTGAGCAATAACCACCACGGTTGAGCCTGCTGCACGCAGCTGCAGCACGGCCTGCACAATCTGGTTTTCACTGATGGCATCTAGGTGGGCGCTGGGTTCATCAAGCAGTACCAGGGCGCTGGGGTTGACTAGGGCCCTGGTTAACGCCAAGCGCTGACGCTGACCCACGCTTAAACCCACCCCGCCTTGACCCAGCTGGGTGTCCCAGCCTTGGGGTAGGGCGGCTACGACGGCGTCGAAACCGGTTACCTGCGCCGCCTTTTCCAGCTCGGCTTGGCTGCACGCGCCGGCACTAAGCAGATACTGACGCACTGAGCCGGGCAAAATCGCTGGATGTTGGCTCACCCAGGTTAGCTGGCGCCACCAGGAGTTAAGCTCAACTTCACGCAAATCCAAGCTGGCGCCGTCGCTGAGCAAATTAACTTGGCCGCTAGTGGGGGGCACTAGGCCCATTAATACCTGGGCGGTGGTGGTTTTACCGGAGCCAGATTTACCTACCAGCACATGGATTTTTCCAGGCTCTAAGCGGGCCGAAAGTAAGGCTGGGGCGTAAAGTGCCTCGGGCCTTAACCGAAAGGTTGCTGATCTCAATAGTGGTTTGGCTTAGCTGCGGGGCTGCTTGGCTGCCTTGGTGATGGGTGCGTTCAATGATTTCAAAAGCCTGCTCGGCGGCGGCCACGCCATTAGCTGAGGCGTGGAAGTGGAAACCTACCTGACGCAGGGGCTGATAAACCTCGGGGGCAATCATGATTACCAGCAGGGCTGTAGCTAAATCCAGGCGCCCATATAGCAGACGGAAACCTACCTCAACGGCCACAATTGCCACCGATAGGGTGGTGATAAATTCCAGCACTGCGCCAGAGAGGAAAGCTACCCGCAAAGTAGCCATAGTGGTGGCGTTGTAGGCCTTACCAAGCTGATAGATGCGTTTGCTTGAACCCTGGGCGCGCCCTAGTGCCTTAAGGGTGGGCAATCCGGAAGCCAAATCTAAAACCTGGGCACCTAGACGCTGCATGGCTGCTAGACGCTCATTGGAGTATTGGGAGGTGAGCTTGCCGATCAGGATCATAAAAATAGGGATCAGCGGGATGGTGGCCACTACCGCAATAGCGGAGGGGATGTCTTGGGTGAACATCACTAGGGCCGTGGCCGGGGTGACCGTGGCCGCCAGTAGCAGCTGGGGCAGGTAGCGGGTGAAGTATGGTTCTAGATCATCTAGGCCGCGTGTAGCCAAGGTGGCGCTCTGGGAGGTGTTGGTGGAGCGCCACCGCGGGCCGGCGGCAATGGCCTGCTCTAATACGCGCTTGCGTAGCTGCACCACCGTTTGTGTGGCCGCGCGGTGGGCGCGTGACTCTTGCAGGTAGGTGATTGCTACGCGCACAACTAGCACCCCCGCCAACAGGGCCAGCGGCAGGGCCAGCGTGTTTAAGGACTGCTTTGAGGTGATCACGGGGGCAATTACGTAGGCAATCAAAGCAGCTTGGCTAACTATGGCAGCGGCGGTTAGAAAACCGGTGACTGCGGTGAAAATAATGTAGCTGCGAGCCGCTTTAGCGTAGCGCGCCAGGCGTGGGTCCAAAGGCTTCACAAGGCCAGTCTAGCGAGGATATTCAAATAGTTTGATTTAGGAAAAAAGTCTGGTGGCGGGCAACCATAAGCAGGGTTGCCCGCCACCAGCGCTTTGCTAAACAGCAATCAGTGGTGACTACTGATCTTGTTGATCAGCAGGCCAAGTGATCAGTAAGCCAAGCCCACCGGCTTAGCGGAGTTGTCGCGCACCTTAACCGGGTCCAGGCCGGCATTGGGGTCGATCTTTTCAGCGTTGATGCGCTTGGCGAAGACCTTGTAGCTCCAAATGGTGTACACCAGCACCACGGGTACGAATACCACGGCGGCAATGCTCATAATCAGCAAGGTCACATCCGCGCTAGCACCCTGAGAGATGGTCAGCGAGTAAGCCGGGTTGATGGCAGAACGCATAATGTCGGGGGTGATAGCCAGGAAGATGAACACCACGGCAAAGGCAATGGCACCAAAGTGGGTGGCAAAAGCCAGGCCCTGACGCCCACGCAGATTCAGGTACAAGGAAGCCACCAGGAACAGGGCAGCCAGTACCAGACCAATCCAAGAAGCGGGGCTGGCGGAGTAGGCCAGCTGAGCCCACAGCGCCCACAGGGCAGTGAGCACGGTGGAGACCACGCCCAGCTTCAGGGCCAGGGCGGAGCAACGCTTGGACAGATCGCCAGCGGTCTTTAGGGCCGCGAACAGGGCCCCGTGGGTCAAGAACAGCGAGCAGGTAACCAAACCGCCCAGCAGGGTGAAGGGGGTGATCAGGCTCCAGAAGCCACCGGTGATTTCGTGGGAGGCGCCCGGAATCAGGGTGCCGGCGCTCTGGGCCGCCAGGGCCTCAGAGACGGGCACAACCTTGCGGCTGGCAACCTCAACTACCTCAATCTGCATACCCTGCACCAGGTTGGCGAAGGCCGCACCCCACAAGATGGCGGGCAGCCAGGCGCTGATGGTGTGGGCCCAGTCCCAGCGAGCACGCCAGGTGTCAGAGTTGATCTTGCCGCGCCACTCAATAGCGCAGACACGCACGATCAGGGCCAGCAGGATCAGGAACAGAACTAGGTAGGCTCCAGAAAAGAGCGTGCCGTACCACTCGGGGAAAGCGGCGAAGGTGGCACCACCAGCGGTGAGTAGCCAGACCTCGTTACCGTCCCAGTGGGGGCCGATAGTGCCTAGTAGAGCGCGGCGTTCGCGCTCATCTTTGGCCACGAACTTGTAGATCATGCCCACCCCAAAGCCGAAGCCTTCCAGGGTCAGGTAGCCGATCCACAAAACAGCGATGAGGATGAACCAGAGAACAGATAACGTCATTTTGTCTTACTTCCTTGTATTTATCAGTACTGGAAGGTCAGCTCGGCGTCGTCGGCCGGTTTGTCAGCTACCGGGGTGCGTACGCCTTCACGCACATAGCGACGCAGGAGCATAAACCAAACCACGCCCAGAGCGGCATAGAGCAGGGTGAATACGACCATACTGGTCAATACGGAAGCAGAAGAGACTACCGTGGATACACCGTTCTGGGTGAGCATGTATACCCAGGTGGTGGGGTCGTCAGGACGTACCGTGGCCAGGTTGGGGGCTACTACCCAAGGCTGACGGCCAATTTCGGTAAAGATCCAACCGAAGCTGGCGCCCAGGAAGGGCAGAGTCACACTCCACAGAGCCAGCGTGCCCAGCTTGCGGTTAGCAATGAGCTTGTTGGCGCGGGTCAGGTACAGCACCACCAGAGCCAGCAAGATGGATAGCGAACCGGTGCCGATCATCAGACGGAAAGTCCAGAAGGTGGTCATGACGTCGGGGGTGTAGTCGATCTTGGAGCCGTCGGCAGCGGTGCTACCAAAGCGCTGCTCCATGTCCTTCTGGGCGTCGTCCAAGCCGGTCATGCGGGCGTTGAAGTCGTTGGTGGCCATGAAGGAGTAGACCTTGGGGATCTCAATGATGCGGGTGGGGCCGCCGTTGGCAGAGCAGTCACCGAAGGCAGCTACGGTAAAGCCGGCGCCTTCCTGGCTCTGGCACAGGGCCTCAGCAGCGGCGAACTTGGCGGGCTGGTATTCAGCGATCTGCTGGCCCTGCCAGTGACCGGTGCCCAGTACACCAATGCCGGCGATTAGTGCGAAGTAGGCGCCAAAGCGAGCGCCGCGACGCCACAGCTCAGTGGCCTCAAACTTCTGCTCGGCGCGCACTGCGCGCACCATCCACCAGATGGAAATACCCATAACCATGGCGCCGGCAACCAGCAGGGCAGTGGTCACTACGTGCAGGTAGGTGGCCCAGGTTAGGGGAGAGGTGAGTACCTCGATGAAGCCGCCAATACCGTCAAGCTCGGCGCGGCCGGTCTTGGGGTTAACAACGGCGCCTACCGGGTGCTGCATCCAGGAGTTAGCGGCCAGAATGAATAGGGCGGAGAGGTTAACGCCTAGCGCTACCATCCAGATGCACAGGTTGTGCAGTTTCTTGCTCAGACGGTCCCAGCCGAAAATCCACACGCCCATGAAGGTGGATTCCATGAAGAAGGCCAGCAGGGCCTCGAAGGCTAGCGGGGCACCAAAGATGTTGCCTACAAAGCGAGAGTATTCAGACCAGTTCATACCGAACTGGAATTCCTGCACGATACCGGTGGCTACACCCAGTGCGAAGTTAATAATGAATACCTTGCCGAAGAACTTGGTAAGAGTTAGCCACTGCTCGTTACCGGTCTTGAGCCAAGCGGTTTCCATGAGTGCTACCAGCGGTGCTAGACCGATGGTTAGTGGAACCAGAATGAAGTGATAGACGGTCGTGATCCCGAACTGCCAGCGGGCTAGGTCCAGACTGTCGAGCGCCATTGCGGTGGTCACAAGCGCTACCTTTCTTGGTACTAATGATTCAATCTTGAGTTTTTAGCCGTAGGGCCAAAACACTTCGCCGTAAGTGTACTTCCAAGCCTGACGCGCTGTCATGAAGAAGTGGGACTTTTTGACTAAGGGTGCAAACGACTCAAGTGAATTTGTTTACCCTTGCAAAATACCTGGGACATACGTCCCTACTGACTGGGGTCGGTTTATATGTTTCTGACTTAAGTCCCGTTTTTGTGCTCTCCCTAAGCCGGCTTCGACACGCCCGAAAAATGCTCAGGCTCCGCTTGAGGCAATTAACGCCAACAGTAAAAACTGGCCATCTGTGACGCCTCTACCAGGTTTTAGTGCCATGGGTGTGGAATAATTCCCTAAGAGCTCCGCTTACGTACCAGCGCGCTCTCCGCCTGCCCTGTGCTCGCCAAACTGCTTTTGCGCCGCATATGTTCGTCGCTGCAAAGCCTGGCTAGAATGCGCACTGCGGCGGCCCTGACATCCCATAAGGGGTGCTCCTAGACTTTCCGCCCATTGCGGCGACGACCCGACCAGCTTGGGGTAGGTGCGAACCTGGGCTGCGTCACTTTGGAGAAAATAATGGCTGAAATGGCTGACTCTACTTTTAGTGCTGCCGAGGAACCCCAGGCAGCCCCCAGTGCGCCCGCTTCTTTTGGTTCCCTACTATTTCAGGCCCCCGATTTTTCGGCAGTGCGTAAGCGCCCGGTAGTAGAGGCTGATTCTGCTGAAAACGACGACGACGCCGCCCGTACCCCGCGCGCGAGCGTTAAGTCCCGCAAAACTCGCCACCGTGACGAACGTACTAGCCGCGAAAAGCGCGTCGAAGTAGCTGATCAAGAGAGCGAAGCAACTCAGGACGAAAGTACTGATGTAAGCACAGCTGAAGAAGACGAAGAAAACGGCCGCAAGTCTGTGCGCCGTCGTCGTGGCGGACGCGGACGCCGCTCACGCGTGCGCGAAGAGGAAGAAGAGACCACTACTAGCGCTTCCAGTCCTGAAGAGGCTGAAGCTGACGCGCAGGCCAGTGAAGAAAGCAGCGAAGAGGAAGAGGGCGGAGAGTCCGGCTCGCTGCGCCGTCGCCGTCGCCGTCGTACCCGCACCCGCTCAGATGAAGCCCGCGACGTTAAAGACGAAGTTACTGCCCTTAAGGCTCTACCCGCCTAGAAGCCAAGCGTCAGCGCCGCCGTGAAGGACGTGCCGCTGGACGCCGTCGCCCGATCGTGACCGAAGCAGAATTCCTGGCCCGCCGCGAAAGCGTGGACCGCCAGATGATCGTGCGCGAAAAAGACGGGCTCAACCAGATCGCCGTACTTGAAGACGACATGCTGGTAGAGCACTACGTAGCCCGCCACACCCAAACCTCAATGGTGGGCAATGTCTACATTGGGCGCGTACAAAACGTACTGCCCTCCATGGAAGCCGCCTTCGTTGACCTAGGCAAGGGCCGCAACGCTGTGCTTTACGCCGGTGAAGTTAACTGGGACGCCGCTGGCCTAGAAGGCAAGCCCCGCCGCATCGAAGACGCCCTCAAGAGCGGCGACACGGTGGTAGTGCAGGTAACTAAGGACCCCATTGGTCATAAGGGCGCGCGCCTAACCAGCCAGATCACCCTGGCCGGACGTCACCTGGTGCTAGTGCCCGGGGGGGTCTATGACCGGTATTTCACGCAAGCTACCCGACACTGAGCGCGGCCGCCTAAAGCGCATCTTGAAGCAGGTTGTGCCCGCCGGACATGGTGTAATTGTGCGCACCGCCGCTGAGGGCGCTACTGAAGAGCAGCTAGCCGCTGATGTGCAGCGCCTAACCGCCCAGTGGGAGCAGATCCAAAAGAAGGTAGAAGCCGTTAACCGTGGCTCAGGCAAAGCCCCACTGCTACTAAAGGGCGAGCCGGAGCTGGCTTTGCGCGTGGTGCGTGACGTCTTTAGTGAAGACTTCCGCAAGCTGATCGTTTCGGGTTCTAAAGCCTGGCAAACCATTAGCGAATATGTCACTGAGCTTAGCCCTGAGCTAGCTGACCGCCTAGAGCACTGGGTTTCCCCGGTGGATGTGTTCACCACCTACCGGGTAGAGGAGCAGCTAGCTAAGGCTTTTGACCGCAAGGTGTGGCTGCCCAGCGGCGGTACCTTAGTAATTGACCGCACTGAAGCCATGACGGTTATTGACGTCAATACCGGCCGCTTCACTGGCGCGGGCGGCACCCTGGAGGAGACCGTCACCCGCAACAACCTGGAAGCAGCTGAGGAGATTGTGCGTCAGCTGCGTCTACGCGACATCGGCGGCATGGTGGTAATCGACTTTGTGGATATGGTGCTTGAGTCCAACCGGGACCTGGTGCTGCGCCGCCTAATCGAATGCCTGGGCCGCGACCGTACCCGCCACCAGGTCACTGAAGTAACCAGCTTGGGGCTAGTGCAGATGACCCGTAAGCGTGTGGGGCAGGGGCTGGTAGAGGCCTTCTCGACGCCGTGTGAGCACTGCAATGGGCGTGGCTTTATCGTTCATGATGCCCCGGTGGAAAACCAGGTGGTGGACATGTCTATGTCTGCCTCAGCCCATGTAGACAGTGGTAAGCGCCGTCGTAAGCAGCGTAAGGATGAAGAACCGCGCCGTAAGAATGACTCAGCCAGTGAGTCCGCTGCGGCCAGCGTGGCCGATGAGTCTGAGCGCGACAATGTGCGCAACGCTCTAGCCCAGATTGCTACTGCCGCCGAGCGGGCTCACGATAGTGGGGCTAGCGAGGCGCCGCGTGAAACCGTACGCTCACCGCGCCGGGTGCGCCGCTCGGGCCAGTTTGTGCAGAGCGCTGCGCCGGCTGACTTTATGGAGCTTTTGGAGCCGCAGCAGGCTCACGACGAGGCTGCCAACGGTACTGCTCACGACGACGCTGGCGCCCCTAGTGATGCTGGTGCCCCAAACGTCGCAGCTAGCGACACCGATGAGGCTCAGGCGTCGGCTGACGCGCCACTAGAGCCGGCAGCCGTCCAGGAGGAGGTAACCGGACAGGCGTCCGCAAGCGCCGAGGTAGCTGAGCAGTCACACGCAGCTACCGAGGTAGCCCAGCCGCGCCCACGCCGTCGGGCTGTGCGCCGCGCTGCTAGTGCCCCCGATGAAAGCGTCACCCCCGAGCAAGCCCCGGCCGCCCCGGCCCAGAGGCAGACTATTTCCGGAGGTGGATCGGTAGTTGCTAGCGCCGACACGGTGCTAGAAACCATGCGTCGCCCGCGCCGTCGGGCAGCTAGCTCCGGGGTGGTGGCACCGGCACAAACTGAAACCGGTGCGCAAGACCACACTGAAGAATAGCGAAAACAGGTTGGCGCAACGCCCCTTCGTCACGTAGAGTTGACCGTCGGTGCGTTGCGCACCGTTTGCCAGAAAGTGCCAAGTTGGCTTAGTAGCTACGGGGCGCTTAAAACGACTAAAAGAGATGAGCATCAACGTGGTCTACGCGATCGTCAAGGCTGGTGGCCGTCAGGAGAAGGTCTCCGTCGGCGACGTCGTCGTTGTCGACAAGCTTGCCGGTGAGATCGGCGACGAGGTAACCCTCGCCCCCCCTACTCCTGGTGGATGGCGACAAGGTGACCTCGGACGCTGCTGGCCTAGCCGAGGTATCCGTTCGCGCCGAAATCGTCGGCGACGAGAAGGGTCCTAAGATCAACATCCTCAAGTTCAAGAACAAGACCGGTTACCGTAAGCGTCAGGGCCACCGCGCCAAGCTGACCGCCGTCAAGGTAACCGCAATCGCCTGATCTTGCCCTATATCGGCATCGATTAGTCTTAGCAGAAAAGAGGATTAGGAAATGGCACACAAGAAGGGTCTGGGTTCCTCCCGCAACGGCCGTGACTCGAACGCACAGTACCTGGGCGTTAAGCGCTACGGCGGCCAGTTTGTTAAGGCCGGAGAGATTATCGTGCGTCAGCGCGGCACTCACTTCCACCCTGGTGTAAACGTAGGTCGCGGTAACGACGACACCCTGTTTGCTACCGCAGCTGGCAGTGTCGAGTTCGGCACCCACCACGGTCGTAAGGTCGTCAACGTCCTAGTTGAGGCCTGAGACCAGCGACTAAACGTCATGTGAGGGCGGTTCGGCGCGATGCCGGCCGCCCTTGCGTCATATATACGCCCGCAACTGATACCTAGGAGAGATCATGGCCAGTTTTGTTGATCGCGTGGTTTTGCACGTTGCCGGTGGCGACGGCGGCCATGGTTGCACCTCGATTCACCGTGAAAAGTTCAAGCCCCTGGCTGGCCCTGATGGTGGCGACGGCGGTCACGGCGGTTCGGTTATTTTGCGGGTAGATCCCTCGGTCACCACTCTACTTAGCTACCACCGCAGCCCTCACCGTAGTGCTGGTAGTGGCACCCCCGGCATGGGGGACTGGCGGCGCGGCGAAAATGGCGCTGACGTAATCTTGCCGGTGCCTGAAGGCACGGTTGTTAAAGACACTGACGGCAGCGTAATCGCTGACCTAGTTGAGCAGGGAGCAGAGCTGGTAGTGGCGGAAGGCGGCGCCGGCGGGCGTGGTAACTTCTCGCTAGCTTCCTCTAAGCGCCGCGCCCCGGGCTTCCACCTGCTAGGCCTGCCCGGTGAGAAAAAAGATGTAGTACTTGAGCTAAAGTCCATCGCTGACGTGGCTTTAGTGGGTTACCCCAGCGCTGGTAAATCTTCCCTGATTGCGGCTATGAGTGCGGCGCGCCCCAAGATTGCCGACTATCCCTTCACTACTTTGGTACCTAACCTGGGCGTGGTTGAGGCCGGCTCTAGCCGCTATACCATTGCGGATGTGCCCGGGCTGATCCCTGGCGCCAGTGAAGGCAAGGGCTTGGGCCTGGAGTTTTTGCGCCACATTGAGCGCTGCGCGGTGATTGTGCATGTGCTTGACGCTGCCACACTAGAATCTGACCGCGATCCGCTCCATGATCTTGAGGTTATTGAAGCTGAGCTAGCCACCTACTCGCAGCGCCTAGCTGATGACGGCAGTGCCACGGGCCGCCTGCCGCTGATGAGCCGTCCACGCGTGATTGTGGTTAACAAGGTGGATATGCCTGACGGCGCCGCCATGGCTGAAATGATGCATGATGAGCTGCTAGAGCGCGGCTGGCCGGTGTTTGAAGTCAGTGCGCTAACCCGTAAGGGCCTACGTGAACTGTCCTATACGCTAGCGGCCCTGGTAGAGCAAGACCGCCAGCAGTTGCAAGAGGTCGAGAGTCAGACGGTGCGCCCGGTTATTACCCCGGCCCCGGTAGGACGGCGTAAGAATGAGCCCATTGCCACCATTAAGCTGATTAACCACCCCCAGGAGGGCAAGGTTTATCAGGTGCGCGGTCAAAAGCCTGAACGCTGGGTGCTGCAAACTGACTTCACTAACAATGAGGCCGTGGGCTACCTAGCTGACCGCCTGGCTATTGCTGGCGTGGAAGATGAGCTGCTCAAGGCCGGGGCACAGGGTGGAGACACGGTGTTGATCGGTGATTTAAGCGACGGCGTCATCTTCACTTGGGAGCCCACCCTCACTGCCGGGGCTGAGCTGCTGGGCCAGCGCGGCACGGATGTGCGCGTGGAGGACTACCACCGCCGTACCAACGAGCAGCGCCGAGCTGAATATAAAGAACGTATGGACGCGAAAGAAGCTGCCCGCGCGGCCCTGCGTGAAGAAGCAGCCCAGGGTCTGTGGACCGACCCGGATCTGTAAACCGAAACTAGATAACTCTGTCAGGCAAAGATCTGACAACATATGTGACGTGCTAGCACCGTGTTAGCGGAGCGGCCTTAATCGCGCTGGTCGCCCCACTAACGGCGCTGCCGCACCCGGACGATTTTTGGGCATATCGCCTGGTGAGGTGGGGTAGGACGCCTTTGTCTTACCCCGGCGAGGCCAGCTTATATGTGTCAATCGTTTAGCATGTTTACTTAAAATCTCACAGCGTCTCGATTTGCCTTGAAGCGATGTAATTGGCTAGTTAGCAGCCCTTACAGCCATAATAAAAGCAGTACTTCCGAGCATTATGAGGATGCGATGCCGTTTAAATATGCACGCACCACCGGTGTGGCCATAATACTTGCCGCCATAGTTTATTCCACCTGGCTGCTGTCTGGTCTGCTGGGCTCGCATTTGAGTTGGGTTAACGCCTACGCCTCTGAATTGGCTGCTAGTGGCCAGCCCACCGCTAAGGTCACTCGTATTGGCGACGGCGTAGCCTCACTACTAGTTAGCGGCACCGGCGTGGTAGGGCTTAACAACCTAGGTAGAAACGTTCATTGGCGCAGGCTTAACCGCTGGGGTAGGCGCTGCGCCCTGCTAGGGTTTGGGGGACTAGTACTTATCGGTGTGGCCACCATTGTGGACGTTAGTTTCCCAATGCAATGCGCGGTATCGCTAAACAGCTGCAAGGCGCAGCTGGCCCACTCCACCAGCTGGGTGCACCGGGTTCATGAAGGCTCCTCAATTGTGGTGGGAGGGGCCTGGATTGCCGCCGGCTTGGGCCTAACCGGCCTACTGAGCCCACGCAGCGGCCTAAAGCTACACAAAATTATGCCGGCTAGTCGTTACCTAACCGGCATAATGACTGCGGCAAGTGCCTTCTATGCGATTACCGCAGCCGTGCTAGAAGTACTCCAGCGTTACAGCGGCATTGCGCAGCGCGTGCACCTGACCATCTTATTTGTGTGGATGGTGGTGTTTGGGCTTGAGCTAATCATTAGTCCCAAACGCTGGCGCAAGCTTAGGCGCGCACTTAGATAAAGCACGCGCCTAAACGCCTTTAGTTCACATCCATCCAGCAGCTACCCATAGGTTCAAGCTCAACCTGCCAGGTTTGGCCCTGGCCGCATACGCTGGTGCTAACCGCCTGGTAGGAGTTGTTGGTCACCAAGAACCGGCGCACCTGCGGATACCAAGCCACTTCAGTGGCCGGGTGACTGGTATGCCACTGCTCAATGAGGTCTTGACGGTTAGCCGCCCAATACAGGGCGCGCTGCAGAGTGCGGCTGTTTACATAGGAGTAGGGCAGACCCGAGAAATACACGGCGCGCCCGGCTCCATAGTGGTTAACCGCCAGCTGTACGCTGCCCTCTTTTAGTCGCAGAATCTGCGCGCTGGTAGCAAACACATCCCCGCCAGCGCCTTCGCCGTCGTCGAAAACCGGGTCTAAATCAGCGCTAACGTAATGCTCAGAAGTAACCACCGGGTAGCGGTCAGTAGACAGTGACAAGGACTGCTCACGATCCACTCCCAAAACATCGCTGAGCTGCAAGAAAGCCCCGCCCTTGGGATAGGCACTAGGCTCACCCACACCAATGAAACCGCCACCAGCGGCCACCCAGGCGCGAATAATTTCGCTCAGACGCGGATCATCCCAAGCCTGAGCCCCAGAAAAAGCGGTGCCAGCAGCGCCAGCATTAATCAGCACCCCAATATCGCTGGGCACACCCTGGTCCAAAACCTCGTTGAAGGAGAGGAACTCCACCTCAAAAGGCAAGCCAGCCAAGGCCTCAACCACACCCACATAGGAGTAGCAGGCCTTATACCACAGTGCGTGGGCCACCATATGGGTTTGCCAGCTGCGCAGCTTACCCCAGGCATTCAAAATCCCCACCTTAAAGGGGGCGTTAGCCGGCAAGTTACCGCCAGAAAACTCGTGAATGTCGCGGAACTCCTGGCAGATTTGGGCAATGCGCTGAACAAACTCAGGAAACTCCAGAGCCAGCGAAACATAGCCGCCATAGCCCATCCGGTCTAGTGGGCGGCGCACAATAGCGCGCCGTGAAGTTAACCAAGAATCATTGGCTTGGCCTACCGGGTCTCCGCCCTCGTGGTTGAAAACGTCGGGGAAAAAGTAAGGTAAGAAACGCACCTCGGTGTATTTAACCCCGGGAATATCGCTGATCAGGCGGGTAGTGGCGGCGCTACCGGCGCTACCAACCACCGCATCTAGCCCGATTGAGGGGAAATACTTGCCGTAAGGCTCGGTGCCAATCCAGTTATCGCCTAGGAACATCATGGCTTCGCGCCCATTAGCGTGGGCAATATCCACCAGCTCCTTGGCCTTGGCGGCCACAAACCTGGAAGTGAAATCAATCCAGTCTAGGAACTGGGGGCTGGGGGAGCGGAAGGGGCAGTTGTAGTAGCCGGCGTCGACAAAATCTTCCGCCCGCAGTGCATAGCCGTATTCAGTTTCAAAAGCGTCCAAAGCTTCAGGTGAGACAGAGGCAGAGTAGCCAAACCAGTCCACAAACTTTTCTTTGCCGCTCTCGTTAAACACCAGTGTGAAGTGGTAGAAGAAAGTGGTAAAACGCACTACATCCACTTCCGGGTGGGCCGCTAGCCAGTCGGTCAGGGCCTGGCGGGTGTGCTCCCACACCGGGTGCTTGCGCGCGTCATAGGGGCGCTCTTTGACGCGGGTGGGGTCATCTTGCCAATTGTTGGTGATGTAGTTGTACATCTGGGTGGAGTCCCACAGCTGATCAGCTAGGAAAGCCACAGTGTATTCATGCCAAGGCGTGGGCTGGGGGATAGTTACCACCCCGCGCTGGCGATCTAGCTGCCAGTCTTCTACGGGCACTACCTGGCCAGTGGTGCGGTCAGTGACCTCCCAAAAACGCTCATAGTGCTCATAGTGCGGGGCGAACTGGTCACGGAAATAGCCCTCCATGACGTCAATTTCTAGGGCAGTGGCGCCTAAAGCAGTGTGCCGGGCAGAAAGCAGATACTGGTTAACCAAAGTTTGGGGATGAGCCAGCGCAAATTCTTGATCGCCACGGGCCGGGAAGTAGGTGGAGTAAACCTTATCCACCAGTTCAGAGGCTATTTCAGGGAGCCAAGTACCGTCAGAGTTACGGACGGCATCTGCGCCTAAAGCAGTGCAAAGGGCGCGGATTTGTTCATCAATGCCCTCTTGAATGGGCATAGTGACGCGACCGGTAGTGCGCGGGGCGGGGGGCATGGTCATTGCAGACTTCCTCGGCAGCAGTTACACAGCTAGGCTGGCGCCTCAGGCGCTAACCAAGCTGTGTTCGATTATGTTGGGGTAGGGGAGAAAATGTTTCCCTTAAACAATCATAGTCTCTACGCCGGCGGCTTTGATCCACGCTAGCGTGTCCTCATCCACACCGCTGTCGGTGATCAGCAGGTCAATCTGTGACAGCTTACGGATCAATGCAAAGGCACTAGTGCCCAGTTTTGAGTGGTCACTAACAGCCACCACCGTCTCAGCCGCATCAGCCAAGGCCGCGTTAATGGCTGCCTCACCCTCATGGGAAGCGTAGGCCCCGCGCGGGCCTAGAGCCTCAACCCCTAAAAACAAAGTGTTGATGTAAATATCGGGCAAAATCCGCTGCGCCAGGGGGCCTACCAGCTCATATGACTGGGGGCGGGGCACCCCCTCCAGTCATCACTACCCGCACATGTGAGCGCACAGTCAGCTCATAACCAATATTGACCGCATTAGTAACCACCGTAACTTGCGGCACTTCCAAAGTGGGTTCAGGCGCGTGCAAGGCCAACTCGCGGGCAATCTCAGTGGTGGTAGTGCCCCCATTAAGCGCAATAGTTTGGCCCGGCTCAACCAGTTTGGCGGCAGCATGAGCAATACGTGTCTTTTCCTCAGACATGCGTGTAGTGCGGTAACGCAAGGGCAGCTCTGAAGAAGTAGGGTTGGCGCTAGCCCCGCCGCGAGTGCGGGTAACTAACTGTTGGCTGGCCAGTAAATCCAGGTCACGCCGGGCAGTGGCGGCGGAAACCCCCAGTTGAGCGACGACGTCGTCAATATGCACGCTGCCGGCTTCCAGAACCATAGCCAGTAGCTCGCTAAGCCGATCGTGCCTGGTCATTACTGCCTCCCGTAATACGTGTCAGATTGCCAGTGTAGGCCGCGAAACTGTAGGAAAACTTGGTTAATACCCCCATAAGGATAGGCTATTTATATTAATTCATGGCAGTATGTAGGCATGGAAAAAACAGGGCGAGCACCACGCATAGGCATTATGGGTGGCACTTTCGACCCGATTCACCATGGCCACTTGGTGGCTGCAAGCGAGGTACAAGACGCCTTTGAGCTTGATGAAGTAATCTTCGTTCCTACAGCTTCCCAACCCTTTAAACGTGACCGTCGCGTCTCTGCAGCCGAACATCGCTACCTGATGACAGTTATCGCTACGGCCTCTAACCCGCGCTTTACGGTGTCCAGGGTGGATATTGATCGCGGCGGGACTACCTACACTGTGGATACTTTGCGCGATATTGCCGCACTTTATCCAGGCACGGAGTTGTTCTTCATCACTGGCGCAGATGCGTTGGCGCAGATTTTTTCTTGGAAAGACGCCGATAAACTATTCGAGCTTGCACATATGGTGGGGGTCACCCGTCCGGGACATGTGTTAGACAAGACCGGACTGCCAGACAGCGTGCAACTGGTTGAGGTGCCAGCTATGGCCATCTCCTCAACGGCATGTCGTGAAAGAGTTAAACGCGCCGCGCCGGTGTGGTACCTGGTACCAGACGGCGTAGTGCAATACATTCGTAAATATGGCCTTTATAGAAGTGGACAGCGCAACAGCGCAACCACCTCAATGACCGCCAATGTAGCCCAAGGACAAACCGGCAGGAAGGATAGCGAAAGTGACTGACGCGCCTCAAAACGGAGCTGCCCGCCCAATGTCGCGACGAGCACGCCGCGAAGCGGAGCGCTCAGCGGAGCGTGAAGCCTTCCTAACCGGCCAGCAGCCCCTGCTAACCCGCCGCGAAATGCGCCGCCTGCGTGAAGAACAAGAAGCTTTACGTGAGGCAGTGGCCTCAGGTGAATTAACTGTTGATGAGGCTCAAGCACTACAAAGCCCTATGGCAGAGATGGATATTAAAAGCCACACTCTGCACGAGCACAACAGTTTTGAGCCTATCCGTGAGCCGCTTTTAGGCTCTGGCCCCGGCGACGGCCCTAGCCGCGCTAATGCTGCCCCTAGCGCCCCTGGCTTCCCTAGTGCTCCGGCTGCTAGTGCTCCAGTTGCTGCCCCTAGCGCCCCGGGTTGTTACTCCCGGCGACGATCTTAGAGATACACGGGTAGTGCCTACCGCCGCTAGCCGTATGCCTGAAGGCGCTGGGCACACAACTGCCCCTACCTTCCCGCCTGTAAATACTGCAGCCGCTAACGCCGCCAATGCTGCTAACGGCGGCAACGGCCCCGCTGTGGGGCTACCTACGCACCTAGCCAGCAGCTCGCCCACCGCCGGCTCAGCTGCTTCTTTTGGTATTTCTGCTGCTAGCGCCACTAGCGCTGGAGCTGGTCCGCTAGGTGGCCAGGCCCCTACAGGTCAGCCGGTGGTACACGTAAATTCGGCTCACGCTGGGGCTCCCTCACTGCCAACTTACCCGGCGCGCTCGCGGCGTGCTGCTAGTGCGGCCAGCGCGGGTATGGCCAGTAGCGCCAGTGCTTATAGTTCTTTGAGTGCTCCCTCGGCTGCGCCGGCTGTTAATGGGCGTGCCACCCGACGCCGCGCTAATGCAGCTAGTGCCCCCAGTTCTTTCTCTGCTACGGCTGCCTCGGCCACGGCAGCTTCAGCTGATTTGGCTAGCCGCGCTGGGACTCGTTCGCGTAGGCGTGCGGCTGCTAGCGCAGCAAGTGCCCCCAGCATTTTCTCGGCTACCGCCGCTTCGGCCGATTTGGCTGGTGTAAACGCGGTTAGTGCCCGCTCTGCTGCCAGTGCGCCTAGCGCTTTTTCTGCCACCGCCCCTAGCGCCTTGTCTGGTACTGCCGCCTCGGCAGCTAGCGCTAACTCGGCGGTTTCTGATCTTGGCGCGGATCTGCCCCGACGCCGCACGGTCTTTAATGCGGTTAGTGCCCCGACGCCGTCGGCTGCCCAGCGCGTTGAGCCCGCCCCGGCTTCACCCTTCCCTGCCCGGTGCACTCGGTACTAGAGAATCCGCCTCGCCCAGCTTGGCCAATCTGCTCATTCAGCTGAGCTACCGGTAGCGCAGTCAGCTCCGCAGGCAGCCCCGGCTGGCTCCCGGTGGTGGCGAACAGGGGTCCGTTGTGGCAGTCGGTTGCCGCCGACCGCACCCACCAGCAGGCTCCTTCTGCTGATGAGGCTGGTGACTGGAATGTTTCTACGGCCGCCTATGCGCCGGTAAATGAGCCGCTGGCTGATGCTCAGCCCGCTCCGGGGCAGGCTGAGGCAGCCCCGATGCGTCGTCGTTCACTGCTGGGTGGTAACGCTCAGCCGGCGCCCACCCCAGTGCCTACCCCGGCTGCTAATGAGACCCCGGCGCGTCGTCCGATCGTGCGCGCCCCTTCAGTGGCCAAGGGTGTACGTGAGGTAGACACCAACACCGGTGAGCTGACCATTATTCAGCCTGCCAACCCTAACCCGCCGGCGGTGCAGCGCACTGAAGAGATAGTTTCTACTCAAGATGAGTTTGAAGATGAGGTAGTGCCTAACTGGGGTGCTTTCAGCCAGGCTCGCGCTAAGCAGCAGGCTCACTCGGCCCCCAATGAGGCGCTAGCGGACACTGGGTTGTATGACCACCTGGAAGATGATGAGTCCGGCCAGGAGGGACGTGGCTTGCGTATCTTCCTGACCATGTTGCTGATCATTGTGTTGGCGCTGGTGGTTGCGGCAGTGGTGTGGTTCGTTGTGCTCGACGGCGGCTCCACTAACGCCCAGGCCCTGGGACCTGCCCATGCTGTGAATAGGCAAACCCCAAAAAACAAAGCAGCCGCCAAGTATTTACATGCTTGGCGGCTGTGCTTTAATCAGACTTAGGCTAAGAATTTAAGGAGACGAAATGTCCGCCACCCCTTACGCGATTGAACTTGCTCACGCAGCGGCCCACGCCGCCTCCCAGAAGAAGGCTAGCGACATTATCGCCATTGATGTTTCGCAGCGTCTGGCCCTAACCGATGTGTTCCTAGTGATCTCTGCCGGCAATGAGCGTCAGGTTATGGCTGTGGTAGACGCCGTGGAGGAAGCCCTACACAAGGCTGGCGCTAAGCGCCGTATGCGCGAGGGCTATTCGCAGGCCCACTGGGTGCTGCTGGACTACAACGACATTGTGGTGCACGTCCAGCGCGAGGAGGACCGCGAGTTTTACGCCATGGAACGACTATGGAAGGACTGCCCGCAAATTGAGCTGCCCGCCAGCGTGCTTGATGGCGAGTAAACATGGCTAAGTTGGTGGTGTGGCGACACGGACAGACTGATTACAACCTGCAAGGACGTGTGCAGGGGGTAACCGACATTTCTCTAAATGAGGCTGGCTTGGCGCAGGCTGATGTGGCGGCGCCAATCATTGCGGCCTACAAACCGGTTAAAGATCATCGCTTCACCCGCTGGAGCGGGCGCAGCAAACCGCTCAGACGTTAGCTAAGCTGACCGGAGTCAAGGTAGCTAGCGATGAGCGCCTAATTGAGCGCTCTTTTGGGATTTGGGAAGGCCTAACCGGCAAAGAAATTAAGTCGAACTGGCCCCAGGAGTTTAAGTTGTGGCGCGGTAAGTGCGCCACGCCTGCCGGCATTGGCATGGAAGAGCGCGACGCGGTGGGCCAGCGCTCTGCTGCGGCTATGCGCGACGCCGTGGAGGGCTTAGGCACTGACGATACGGTGGTGCTGGTAGCCCACTCGGCAGTTTTGACTATGGGGGCCACCTGTCTGCTGGGTTTGGACCCCAATAGTTGGTCGGGGCTGCTGTCGCTGGGCAACTGCGCTTGGGGGGTACTACATAACGGTTTACGCCCGCCAGGTTGGGCTATTCGCCAGTGGAATGTGAGCGTGACAGATAGCTCTAACGCCACCCCAGCGATTTGGTGATGTAAGCCACTGCTGGAGGATTTGCCAAAAACTGGTTGGGTGGGCGGCTAAAGTTTTCCACGTTGCGTTAAACGAAAGTTGAACGCAAAACCGGTTCGTTTTATCGGATTGGGGCTATGGCGCAGTTGGTAGCGCGCTTCCATGGCATGGAAGAGGTCAGGGGTTCGAATCCCCTTAGCTCCACGCTTACACGTTAAGTGTAGAGACAAATTAATACGGGGCTATGGCGCAGTTGGTAGCGCGCTTCCATGGCATGGAAGAGGTCAGGGGTTCGAATCCCCTTAGCTCCACGATTTCAACCGACCGGTTTATCCGGTCGGTTTTTTTATTTACGCAACCAGGTTTTTTTTATCCCTTTAAACCGGGTTTATTTTGATTCAGGGCGACGCTGCCCGCGGTTTTATTGGTTATATGTCCGCCGTCATAGTGATGGTTGTTACTTAGGACTTAACTGTTGCGATAGGGGACTTACCCCCATGTAGCATATGGCCAGCTGGGAGTATGATGCTGGAGCGCTGAAGGGCCTCTAAAACTATCCTGAATGTTAAGTAACATCATGATTAATTGTAAGCATTAAATTACTAACCATTCTAACTAGCGCTGGTTTAGTGCTGATTAAAAGAATTGTGAGTCAAATATCCTGAAATCTTTTTCGACGGCGTGTTAACCTTGCGTTGGATTGGAGAATGCTTTGGAAGAATCTATTACTGAACCTATCGATATGAGTCAGCTCGCCAGTGGTGCCGGCGCTGACGCTATAGCAGTGCGCAGTGATGATGCCCAGGCTACCCAGGAAGACACTCTCGCCCAGGCAGTCTGAGACTTCGATCACGCAAGCGCTGTTAAACGGGATGAAGAACAGGCTCGTGTGCGTCGTAACGTAGTTGCTGGTATTAGCGCCCTTTCAGCAGCAGCTTTGCTGATCATTGGCGGCATTGGTGTAGCTTCAATGAACCGAGGTCAGGATCTAGATAGCAACCTAGCTAAAGTCAATGCGGTTGCTACCCAGTGTCCTAACTCTCCACAGCAGCTAGCGGCCTACAGCTCCTTGGTGAATGAAATTAAAGATGCTGAAAACACGGTTAAGCGTCAGCGCGACAAAGTCGACGAAAAGCTCATTAAGTCATTAGAACAAGAAATTGATAAGTCGCGACGCCTGACGGTTTATGACGGCACTGACTGCAATAAGGTCAGCGTTTCAGCTGCCCGCATTGACAAGGCCTTTGATGCCCTAGCGGCAGCTCATGACGCCGTGCTAAACAGCGTAGGCCTGGGTGCAGGCGTTAACACTGCGGATCTCACTGAGGAAGAGCGCCAGGCTGTAGCAGCTCGTGAAAGCCGCCGTGAGGCTCGCAAGGAGCGCCAGCAGGCAGCTAGCGTAGCTCCAGCCGCGCAGCCCACCTCGCACATCAAGACCACTACCAGCAAGAGCGGTAGCAACTCTGGCTAACTCTTCTTCCGGTAACTGGCTCTAACGACTCTGGCGCCAAGCCTGCTAGTTCGAGTAGCATCTGGCTCTGGGTGGGCTCTGGTAGCGGGTTCTAGGTAGTGGCTCTGGGCGGCTCGGTAGCGGTCGGCAGTGGCGGTTCTGGTGGCGGGCTAAAACGACTGTGGAAACGGTGGCGGCTCGGCTACGACGGCGCCCCAGGCTCCCTCTGAACCGATTGTTGTGCCCACCGTGCACCCTGACCCGGTAACCTCCCCACAGCCGGTAGTGCCTGAACCGGCTCCCACCGGTGGCGGCGACGGCGGCGGTGAAAGCCCCAGCCCAGACCCTGGCCAGCCTGGTGACGGCAATGGTGACACAGTAGGACAAGACTGAAGTTAATGGTGGATTGACGCAAAACCCGCGTCAATCCACCATTTTTTACTGGAGCCATCGCTAAAAATAGCGTAAAATATGACCTTCCTTACCGCATGGTGAGTAAGGCCATGCCTTGCAGGCTTGCGTAGTGCCTGCTTGGCGAGTAATGTTTGTTTCACCGACGCGGGGTGGAGCAGTTCGGTAGCTCGCCGGGCTCATAACCCGGAGGTCGCAGGTTCGAAT